>Ga0315902_10000073_pt1 | contig 157635 bp, 113 predicted proteins | sample LakEriMetagenome_9_FD_203523 | JGI IMG/M metagenome (GOLD analysis project Ga0315902, IMG submission 203523) | Freshwater fungal communities from buoy surface, Lake Erie, Ohio, United States - Buoy 12 MA117 | ecosystem: Environmental > Aquatic > Freshwater > Lake > Lake biofilm | place: USA...
ATGGGATCGACCTTGTGATCGTGGCAGCGGGCACACGCCGCGGTGATTCCCAAAAACGCCTGGCTGGTCACATCGATCTGCTCGTCGACCAGGTCGAGTTCGAACTTCAGACCGCTGCGTTCATTCAGCGCCTTGGGACCAATCGCCAGAAAGCCAGTCGCGACCAACTGCTCGGCCCGTGTTTGCTGGTCGTCGTACGGCAGCAAGTCGCCGGCCAACTGTTCGATGATGAATCGATCGTACGGCTTGTCGTTCTGGAACGCGGCAATCACATAGTCGCGATAGCGCCAGGCGTGGGGATAGTTGAAATTCACCGTCTTGCCGGTGCTCTCGGCATACCGGGCGACATCCAGCCAGTGACGAGCCCATTTCTCGCCAAATGCGGGAGACGCCAGCAACCGATCGACCACCTGTTCCAACCGGCTGTGGGACGGCGCGGCCAGAAACGATTCCTGTTCGGCCGGGGTGGGGGGCAGCCCGGTGAGGTCGAACGTCACACGCCGCAAGAGCGTGGCCCAGTCGGTATCGGCCACGGGACGCAGTTCCCGGGCTTCCAGTCCGGCCAGCACGAACCGGTCAATTTCGGAGAATGGCCAATCCGCCGTCTGCACTGCCGGAGCGGCGACCCGCTGGGGAGGCTGGAAGGACCAGTGACGTGCGGCATCTCCCGCCGAGCGGGCCGGGACCGATCCCTCACCGTCACGGGGATCCACAGCTCCCTGGCGAACCCACTCGGTGAAATCGGCCAACACGGCGTCGGGCAGTTTTTTCTTGGGCGGCATCGACCGAGCCCTCTCGGCGTGCGCGATCGCCGCAATCAGCGGGCTCTCCTCGGGCCTTCCGGGGACCACCACGGGCCCGGTATCGCCCCCCTGCCGCAACCCCGCGCGGGTGTCGAGCGCCAGCCCCCCCTTGACCTGTCGACCTTCCCCTGCCGCGTGGCAGCCATAACACTCCGCCACCAGCACCGGGCGGATCTTTTTTTCGAACAGGGACTCCTGTCGGGTCGTGGTGGTGCCAGTGCTTCGCTCCGCGGCAGCCGACTCTTGAGCGGCAAGCAATCCCGGCGCCAGCAGTACCACGACTCCACTGCAGATCGAGGCAATTCTTATACGGTTCATGACGCACTCCTGAACAGACCACACCGACAGATCACAGGGACGTCTTCACCATGCCGAAGCCCCCGGCCAAGAGCCAGACCAGCTCCCTCCCAGCATCTTCCCAGACAGTTGGTCCCTGGGAAATGAACACCTCCGACCACGGTTTGGGTTCGGGCCAAGTCTTCCGTTTCTCCCGCAGAGGATCGGGCCGACCAACGGCCTTGGCCACCACTGAACATTAGACCTCAAATCCAGATCCCATGCAGCTCTTCTTGAGCCGCCGCGAAGGGTTAGCAACACAGATTGGCGTGCCGAACCGCTCGCCGTGCGGACCGGGCAATTCATTTCTCCATTCCCGACCAGGCAGGAAAGCGGTCTGGCTGCTGACGGTTTTCTTACGGCCATGGTCCCCATCGCAAGTTCCGGTCGTCCAGCAGGGCTTCCCCTTTCCTCGAGGACGACACCTCGTACTATTCCCCGAGTTCGGGGGAAAACGAGTTTCCCCCGCCTCCCCGGTGCGAAACCGGGACCTGCCCCCATCGACACCGGCGGGGAACTGCTCCACCAGGCTGAAACGAGGTGACCGCCAACAACATGACACACGACCACGGACCAGTCCCCGGAAATGTCAAGAAATTGCTGGAGAATCGGGGCCTGAATGGCGTCCCGGTGCTGCTGTCGACAACCACCGACCTGGGGCTGAAGGGGTTCCCCCGGAAGGAATGGGTGGTCATCACCAAAGACAACGTCTCGGTCGTGGCCGACGGCAACACTCCCGAACTGGTCACCAATGTGCCCGTGTCGCGGGTGGAACGGTTCCGGTCGGTCAGCACCATCGGCTCGGGGTTCCTGCAGGCCCATGTCGATGGGGCCTGGGTCGACCTGGTCCGGCACTCGAACGCCCTGTCTGGCCGATTTCATAAAGTCGCCGGACAGCTCGAAGAGTTGCGCACCAAGGGGGAAGTGCCCCCTCCGGAAGAAGACGAAGCCGATCAGCTGCACTGTCCCAAGTGCCAGTTGCGGCTCGCCGCCAAGGGAGAGCCGTGCCCGCGCTGCATCCCCCGCAAGGCGATCGTCAGCCGGCTGTGGCAGATCCTCCAGCCGCAGTGGAAATCGGCCCTGTTGATGTCGCTGCTGATGCTGGTGGGGGTGGCGATGGAACTCGCTCCTCCCAAGCTGCAGCAGTATCTGGTCGACGACATTCTGGCCCAGGGCCAGGCACAGCCGAACGCCCAGAACCTGATGCTCACCCTGCTGCTCGTGGTGTTGGCGCTCGCGTCGACCCGCGTGCTGCTGGGGGCCGTCAACTGGGCCAAAGGCCTGGTCTCGACCAAGGTGGGGGCTCGACTGACGTTCGATCTGCGTTCGCAGCTCATGCAAAAGCTGCAGACTCTGGGGGTCGGATATTACGACAAGCACCAGGTCGGCTCGCTGGTCAACCGCGTCGCTTATGACAGTGAAGTGCTGCACACCCTGCTGCAGCAGGTGACCGGCGGCTTCCTGCTGCAGATCGTGCAGGTGGTGGCGGTGGGGGCCATGCTCTTCACCCTCAATCCCAAGCTGGCGATCTGCACGCTCATTCCCGCCCCGCTGGTGGTGGGGGGAAGTCTGTTTTTCTGGAAGCGGGTCTACCCCGTCTACTACCGCTACTGGGATTCGTCCAGCAAGCAGGCGGGCACGATCTCGGGCATGCTGTCGGGCATCCGCGTGGTCAAGGCGTTCGCCCAGGAGCCGCGCGAGTACCAGCGGTTCACCCGCTCGAGCGAGTACCTGCGCGACTCGCGCATCCATGTCGACAACGCCAACGCCTCGTTCTCGGCGGTCATGGCGCTGATCTTCAGCCTGGGGGGGCTGATTGTCTGGTACGTGGGAGGACGCGACGTGGTCGCGGGCAAGATGACCCTCGGCTCGCTGATGGCCTTCCTCGCCTATCTGGCCATGTTTTACGCCCCCCTCTCGACCCTCTCGCAGCTCACCACCTGGCTGACCAGCTTTCTCACCGGCTGCCACCGCGTCTTCGAGCTGCTTGACACTCCCGTCGAACAAAAAGAGCCCGACCAACAGCAGGAGCTGCCGAACCTGAAGGGGGAAATCCGGTTCGAAAACGTCACCTTTGGCTACGAGCGGCACCGGCCGGTCTTGAAGGATGTGAGCTTCACGATTGAGCCCGGGCAGCGAATCGGCATCGTCGGGCGTAGCGGTAGCGGCAAGACCACGCTGGTGAACCTGATCAGCCGGTTCTACGACGTCAACCAGGGACGCGTGCTGCTCGACGGGGTGGATCTGCGAGACCTCACCACCTCGACGCTGCGCCAAAACGTCGGCGTCGTGCTGCAGGAGCCCTTCCTGTTCCGGGGGACGATCTACGACAACCTCATCTACGGCCGGCCGCAATCGACCCGCGAAGAGACCATCACCTCGACCCGGGCCGCCCAGGCGCATGAGTTCATCCTCAAGAAGCCCCTGGGATACGACACCTGGGTGGGAGAACGGGGTGCGGGACTGTCGGGGGGAGAACGCCAACGCATCTCCATCGCCCGGGCCCTGCTCTACGATCCGCGGGTTCTGATCCTCGACGAGGCCACCAGCAGCATCGACACCGAGTCGGAACAGGCGATTCAGGATGCCCTGCGGGTGCTGGTCCGGGGCCGGACCACCATCGCCATTGCCCACCGCCTCAGCACCCTGCGCGATTCCGACCGCATCTTTGTCTTCGATGACGGCAAACTGACCGAGCAGGGCAGCCATGCCGAGCTGATGACCCTCGACGGCACCTACGCCCGCCTGGTGAAAATCCAGACTCAGTTCTCGAAAGACAATCAGATCGAGGTGCTGCTGAACGCGGCTGCGAATCCCGAACCTCCCGCATTGGAGCAGGAACCGGCCGAAGCACCGGTCGACATCTCGTCGTTCGCCCCCCGCTGGATCGGTGCGGGAGACGCCGTCTTCCGCTCGGGTCCGCACAACACGCTCGAGATCGAACTCTCCGACGGCACCATCCACAGGGGCATCGGGGCGATCCGCTGTTTCCCCGCCACCTGTGCCGACCGGCTGATCAGCCTCTCGGTCTGCGACCAGGAGGGGAAGGAAAAGGAAATCGGCATCCTGCGGGCGTTGGCCGACTGGCCAGCCGACGTGCAGCAACTGATCCATGCGGCGCTCGACCGCCGCTACCTGCAGCGGCAGATCACCGCGATCCACCGGATCATCCACAAGCACGGCTGTCTCGATTTCGCCGTCGAGACCGACGTCGGCCCGCAGGAATTCACCATGCGGTGGTCGCAAAGCCACGTGCAGGACTTTGGCGAGCGGGGCAAGGTCTTGCTCGACCTGGAAGACAATCGCTTCCTGATCGCCGACACCGACCAGTTGCCCCCCCGGCAGCGAGAACTGCTGCAGCGGTTCATCTACTGGTAACGCAGAGGTGGCGGCGCCAAACCAACATGGCCGGTGGGTTCTCTCACGAGACCCCGCCGGCCGTGGTTGTTTCCAAAGGATTGCTCAGGCGAGGATCGGGTCGATCACCTGCCCATGCACGTCGGTCAGGCGGATGTCGCGCCCGCCAAACCGATAGGTCAGCCGGGTGTGGTCGATCCCCAAGAGATGCAGCATGGTCGCATGCAGGTCGTGCATTTCGAGTCGGTCGGTCACCGCCTTGTAACCCCACTCGTCGGTCTCGCCAAAACTCATCCCGCCCCGCACGCCCCCTCCCGCCATCCACAGCGAGAAGCCATGCTCGTTGTGGTCGCGGCCGTCGGAGCCCTGGGCGAACGGAGTGCGTCCAAACTCCCCCGAGAACACCACCAGGGTCTCATCCAGCAGCCCCCGTTGCCGCAGGTCGACCAGCAATCCCCGGATCGGCTGATCCACCGCGCGAGCATTCTGCCCGTGGTTGTTCACCAGCCCGCCGTGGGCATCCCAGCGGTCGTAACCGCCGATCCGCGGGCAGGTCAGCTCGACGAACCGCACTCCCCGCTCGATCAACCGGCGGGCGGTCAGGCACTGCCGGGCATAGCTGCGGGTGAATTCGTAGTCCGAATCGAGCCCATACAGGGCGTGGGTCTCGCGGGTTTCGCCCTCCAGGTTCAGCAGATCGGGCACGGTCAACTGCATGCGGGCCGCCAGTTCGTGGTTGGCGATGGCTGATTCCAGCGCATCGAGCCGACCGACTTCCTGCAGGGTGCGCTGGTCGAGATCGCGAATGAGCGACTGCTTCAGGCTCTGCAGCCGTGCGTTTTTCTCGCGGGGGCGAATGTTGGCCAGCGGCGGGTCCTTCGGCTCAAGCACCGAGGCCTGATAGGTCGCCGGGAGGAAGCCACTGCCGAAGTTGTCGAGCCCGCCCGAGGGAATCAAGCCTCCGTTCAGCAGCACGAACCCGGGGAAGTTCTGATTCTCGCTTCCCAGGCCGTAGGTCGCCCAGGCCCCCATGCTGGGGCGCCCCTGCAGGCCGGTTCCAGAGTGCAAAAAGTAATTCGCACTCGTGTGTTCCGGAAACTTCGAGGTCATCGACTTCAGGATGCACAGGCTGTCGATCTCGCGATTCACCTGCGGAAACAGATCACTCGTCCACAGACCGCACTCGCCTCGCGGGGCGAATTTCCAGGGAGACTTGAGGACGGTGCCGATGTTCTCGAACTGGGTCTTCTCGAGCTTGCCAATCGCCTGCCGGGGATCCTGCCCGTGGTACTTCTCGAGATTCGGCTTGTAGTCGAAGCTGTCGACCTGCGAGACCCCGCCATCCATGTAGAGGAAGATCACATTGCGGGCGGTCGCGGGATGATCGGTCCTGGCCGCGCCGCCAACCACCCTCCCCGCGTCGTCGCCGGCGACGTTTCCACCGTACAGCGCGGCAAACGCCAGGGCGGCAAACCCGCCCCCCGACCGAGCCAACGCTTCACGACGGCTGCAGAGACGCCGATCCCGAAAAAAGGGGACAGGTCCAATTACGCTCTGTTCCTGGAACGCAGACATCATCAGATCTCGCTCGGGGCTGGCGGCATGCGGCTTAGCGGACAAACAGAAACTCCTTGACCGCCCACAGGGCGTGACACAACTCGGTCCACGACTCCACCTCGGCAGTCCCCGGGCCCAGCACCGCCGCCGCCTCGGCCAGCAGCGTCTGGCAACGCGCCAGCTCGTCGGCCGTTGGCTCCCGGCTGTACGCCGCCTGGAACATCCCGCGTATCCGCTCGGCCTGCTGATCCGCGGGGGTCCCGCCCACGACCGGCGCCGCCAGCACCTTCTGGGCCCACAGCCCCGCCTGCTGATGCACAAACGGGTCGTTCATCAGGAACAGCATCTGCCCGGGCACATTCGAGATATTCCGCCGCCCCACTGTGGTGAACGGGGTGGGAGTGTCGAACGCCGTCATCATGAGCGGTGGGAAATTCCGGCGGGCGGCGACATACAGACTGCGCCGCCCCTCGCCATCGAGCGGACCCCGCTCGGGACGCAGCCCCCGCGCCTCGATGAACTGACTCTCATGCAACGGGACCGAGCCTCCCCCCTGCCGTGTGTCGAGCCGCCCCGAGACCGCCAGAATCGCGTCCCGAATCGCCTCTCCTTCCAGCCGCCGGAAGTTCATCCGGTGCAGCAGCAGATTCTCGGGATCGACCTGCTCGGCGGCCGGCTGATCGGGATCGCTCGACATCGCGAACGCCCGGGTCAACACCAGCCGACGAATCAGCGACTTCAGGGACCAACGATCCTGGGCCACAAATGTCGCGGCGAGATCATCCAGCAGCTCGGGATGCGTCGGCCGTGTTCCCAACACGCCGAAGTTGTCGACGGTCGACACAATGCCCCGCCCAAACACGTGCTGCCACACCCGGTTCACCAGCACCCGCGCCACCAGGGGATTGTCAGCCCGGGTCCATTGCTGAGCCAGTTCCCACCGGCCGCTGCCCCCCGAAGTGCCCAACGGCTCAGCCCCAGCGAGAGCCTCCAGCGACCGCCGGGGGACCACTCCGTCGGTCTTCTGATGTTTCCCCCGCACCAGCAGGTATTCGTCGACTCCGTTCCCCTCGAGCATCGCGGGAGCGGTCCGCGACTCCCACGGCACCTGCAACAACACCTCCAGCCGCCGGGCCTGCCACTCCGTCAGCGGAGTGATCACCTCCTCGGAGCCCCCCTCGGCCCCCCCCCGGAACCACTCGGGATGCCGCAGCAACGCCCGCGCCACCTCGCGGTGCAGATATTGCCGGGGAGCCGTCTGCAGATTCGGCTGTGCCGCGACCGACGTTCGATCTTCCGCCAGACTCGCGATGGCCCCGGCAAGCAACGGGCGATACCGCGCCAGCACGGCGTCGGCGGTTGCCGCCTGCTCGCCCCCCAGGGTCTGGGCCATGTGCCGTCCGACCGAGAGGGGAGCCGCGGGGGGAGCGTCGCTCTCCACCACCATCGCCACAGCGGTGTCGAAGTCATCGAGGGGAGAGAACTCGATCGACATCCGGTGCCCGGCATACAGCGTCAGATCGTGCGACACCCAATACCAGCGATCGTTGAAGCCCCATTCCCGCAGTTGCCCGGTGTGGATGGGGCCGGTCACCAGACGCTGCGAGTCGACCGCGGCGAAGATCCGCCCCGCTCCCCGCACCAGGTAGTGCACCCGGCCGGTTTTCAGCTCGAACTTGGGGGTGCGCCACATCGCCCCGTCCCGTTTCCAGCCGCCGTATTGCGTTGGCTCGCGTTCGGTTCCCGGGGCCAGATCGAGGGCCCGCCAATCCAACTGCGTCGCCGCGCTCGCCAGAGTGTTGAGCCGGAACAAGGGCTGTGCCGCATTGGTCCGCGAATCGAGTTGCACTCCACCAGCCGGCACGGAATGCGTTCCAAACGCAAATCCATCCGCCGACCAATCGGCCGATCCCGGCCGCAAGCTACCGGCATCCACGAGGACCCGGGCGGTGGGGGCCAGCCCCAGTGTGCTCCACAGGTCAACCGCCGACGGGTCGGCCTGCGCCTCGCGTGGCACCGCCCGCCCCTGGGCGCTCTGGGCCGCGGCGTGCCACAGATCATCCCGATCGGGAATGGCGGTCAGCAACGCGGCCACCCAGTGCATCAGGCGCTCGGCGTCGAGTCCGTTCTGCTGGGCGAGTTTTTCCAACGCCTGCCGGGCGTCTGGGGCGAAGTCCTGTGGCTTGTGCTGTTTGCCCGGTTCGGGGTTGGGCAAACCGAACGTCTGCAACCCCTCCATCGCCGTGCGCAGGTAGGTCAACGTCTCGGGAAGCTGGTTCTGCAGTGTCTGGCGAAAAGCCGCTCGCACCGCCGGCTCGTGCTGGCTGGTCAGTCGGTCGAGTTCCGCGGTCGCACGGCGTTCGGCCTCGATCGTTTCAAACCGGGCCAGACGTTGACCCGTACTCAGAAAGAACCCGGCAAGGGCGTAATAATCGCGCTGCGAGATCGCATCGAACTTATGGTCATGGCAACGGGCACAGGCGACGGTCAATCCGAGGAACGATTTGGAGAGCACATCGATGCGGTTGTCGATCCGCTCGGTTTCATCGAGACGGGTGTCGACCGGGGCGTGGATCTCTTCGCCCAGAAAGGCCCAGCCGGTCGCCAGCAGCGACTCATTGGCCCCTGTCTGGGGATTCCGCCGGGGCTGCGGCAACAGATCCCCCGCCAGATGTTCGCGGACCAACGCGTCGTAGGGAAGATCGCTGTTGAGAGCGCGGACAACATAATCCCGGTACTCGGTGGCGTTGGGGATGATGAAGTCGCTTTCGTGACCGCGCGACTCGGCGTACCGCATCAGGTCGAGCCAGTGCCGGGCCCAGCGGACGCCAAACTCGGGAGAGGCGAGCAGACCATCGACCACCCCCTCGCGGGCGGCGTCCGAGGGATCGCGTACAAACGCCGCGAGCTGTTCCGGGGTGGGGGGCAGACCGGTGAGGGTGAAGTGCACCCGCCGCAGCCAGATTTCGGGTCGGGCCTCTTCAGCGGGGGCCAAGCCCGCTTCCTCCAGCCGGGACAGCAGGAACTGGTCGATCTTCCCCCGGGGCCAGTCGGCCCGTTTCACCACCGGGGCGGGCTGCGGTTGCGGCGGCTGCCAGATCCAGGGGAGGTCGGCTTTGCGGGCGGCGAGGTCAAATCCCTGGGTGGCGGCCGGTGCCGCTTCGGTCTCGGGCCAGACCGCCCCGGCGGCAATCCAGTCGCGCAAGTCGGCCAGAATCTTGTCGGGAAGCTTCGGCTTCCCCTTGGGCATCTGCAGGTCGGGATCCTGATGAGTGACCGCCGTGTAGAGCCGGCTCTCGTCGGGTTTGCCGGGGACCAGAGCGGGGCCGAGCCCTCCCCCCTGCAGCAGATCTCCCCGCCGGTCCACCCGCAGTCCTCCGCGAGCAGGCTTGCTGGCGGGCCCGTGGCAGGCGTGGCAGTGCTCGACGAGGACCGGGCGGATGCGGGTTTCGAAGAACTCGGCCGTTCCCGCCGCGGGCTCCGCGGCCCCCGCCAGCGATCCCGCAAGGATGACCAGGATGCCAGCCAACCCGTCCCACCGACAGACACGCAGCATGAGCGTTCTTTCGCACGACAGAGAACCAGAGGACATCATCTGATTCTAAGCCACCCAACTTGCCGCCACCAAGGGACCCGTCGGCCAGCGGCACCTCCAGACAACCAGATTCCACACCAGCCGATCTTGCGTCGCGACATCGAGTGGAAACCCCGCATCATCGCTAAACCCAATTCCTCCTTGACATTGACCGCGTCGCCGCCGTGATGAATCCCGGAGTCCACTTCAGGACAGACCGATGTTCAGCAACGGACAGGCTTTGACTCCGAAGGTTCTGGAAATGACCGAAGCATTTCGGGCATTGACCGCACTGGGCCGGAAGAGGACTTGGACGACTCTCACGATCGCACTTCTCCACTCTCCGCGCCGCTGTAGAGTCCGATTACACTCCCGGAAAGCTGGAATGTGACTCCTCGGGCTCCAGCGTCCAAACCCCGCCGCATTCCCCACGCCCCACTGCCCCATCATGACCGATCCCCGGGTCGCGCGTTCCAATGCCCTGTATGCCCGCGCCCTCGAGTTGATTCCCGGGGGAACGCAACTGGTCAGCCGGCGCCCCACACGGTTCGCCAACGGTGTCTCGCCGGTCTTCGCCGCCCGGGGCCAGGGGGCCCGCATCTGGGATGTCGATGGGAACGAATACATCGATTGGGCCACTGGAATTCTCGCCATCATCCTCGGCTACTGCGACCCCGTCGTCGACCAGGCCGTGATCGAGCAGATCCATCGCGGGGTCAACTTCTCCATCAGCACCGAAGTCGAACTGGAATTGGCCGAGGAACTGGTCCGCACCATTCCCTGTGCCGAGATGGTGCGGTACACCAAAGGGGGCGGCGACGCCTGCACCGTGGCAGTGCGCATCGCCCGGGGAGCCACGGGGCGCGACAAGATTCTGTTTTGCGGTTACCACGGCTGGCACGACTGGTATCTCGCGGCCAATCTCGATGCGGCCGCCTCGTTGAACGCCCACCTGTTTCCCGGCATCGAACCGATTGGGGTCCCCAAGGCACTCGCCGGAACGGCCTTTCCCTTTCCCTATGGCGACGCCGCCGCCCTGGGAACCCTGCTGGATGACCACAAAGGGGAAGTCGCCGCGGTGATGATGGAACCGTTTCGTTCCGAGCGTCCCCCCGCCGGATACCTCGAAGAGGTCGCCCGCCTGACCCGGGCTGCCGGGGCGGTGCTGATCTTTGACGAAGTCTCGACCGGATTGCGGTTCGGTATGGGGGGTGCCCAGGAGTTCGCCGGGGTGACTCCGGACCTCGCGGTCTATGCCAAGTCGATGTCGAACGGCTATTCGTTTGGAGCCGTGGTCGGTTCGCGGGCCGTGATGGAACCCGCCGCACGGATGTTCGTCTCCAGCACCTATTGGAGCGACGCCGTCGGCATACGGGCCGCCCTGACGACCATTGGCGAACTGCGCCGTCGGAATGTGCCGGCCCAGATTGCCGCGTTTGGCCAGCGGATGCAGCAGGAGGTCAACGCCGTGGCCAGCGAGACCGGCTGCCCGGTGAAGTGCGGGGGCCTGGTGCAGTACCCGCAGTTGCAGTTCCAGATTGAGGATCCGCAGCTCAAGGCGAAGGTGGTGACGCTGTACATCCAGGAAATGGCCCGGCGGGGCTGCCACGGCTACGCCTCGTTTGGCCTCAACGCCGCCCAGGGGGAAGCCGAACTGCAGCAGACACGCGAGGCCGCCCGGGAGGTCTTCGCCCTGATTGCCGAAGGCCTGCACCACCAGACGATCGACCGGCTGTTGATCGCCCAGCCGCAGCAGGAGACGTTCCGCCGGCTGGTGAGCTGAGGGCCAGTCGGCTGCCCACGATACGGCGGACTGAGCGATCTACAGCGCCCGTCAAAAAAACGACGGCCAGTGGAACATTTCCGCTGGCCGTCGGTCTGTGTCGGTCTGCCGTCCGTCGTTTACGCGAGGGCGGCGATGTTGATGTAGGCGTGTACGTGGGGCGCACCGCGGAAATGCCAGACGAAGCCGGGCCCTTCAACGCGCCAGATGTCCCATTCCTTGTCTTCCAGCAGGTCCCCTTCCTGGTACCAGGCGAGGTTCAGGCTCTTCAGCCCCCCATTGGCCTGGAGGACCTGAAAGACCTCGTCGACGTCGGCCGTGCGATACGGAGACAGCAGGTGCCGCAGGGTCTTCTCGACCAGGGCCTGCTGATCGGCACTGAGGTCGGCAACCGGCACACCGGGGAACCGCCCCTCTTTTCCCTGCAGGGGGACCGCCGCCTCCGACGGAGCCTTGGCGACCAGAGCCCGCTCGGCCTGCTTGGCGTCCAGGGCCCGGAACAGTTTGTTCACGGCGATGGTCTGGTCATTAAACAGGTTCTTGCGGGGGCTCTCTTCGCCGTGGCCATAGATCAACGGTCCGCCGAAGGCGGCCTTGTCAACCGTATTCCCATCGGCACGCAGCGTGAGGTGCCGACCGGTCAGCTCCCACTCGAACTTGCCGCTGCCCGGGGTGCCGAAGAAGGCGATGCTGTACCCCTCGAGGCCGCCGTCGTCGAATTCGGTCTGCTTCTGGATCTTCTCGAACCCCTCGGGACTGAGGACGTTGCGAACGATCTCTTCGACTGTCTGGCGCTGGGCCGCCGAGTAGAAGTCTTCGCCCAACCGGGGCTTGGTGACATGCCAGTTGGCGTTGATCTTGTGCCGCAGTTCATGCTCGAACGGCAGGGCGATCTCTTTCTTTTGGGCCTCACTGAGCGACTGGAACAGGCGGACCACCGCCTGTTCGGCCGGGGCATCCAGGGTGGGGGCGGCCCAGGCGCGGGGCAGCACAGGGGCGGCCAGGCTCGCCAGTGCGGCGGCTGAAGCGCTCTGCAGAAAATTGCGGCGGTCGAGACCACCAGTGCGGCGGGGTGAAGCGGGGCAAGACATGGGGAGACGCTCCTGGGGAGGGAAAAACGAGCGGCACACAGAAGTTCAGTCAGAGCCAGGGGCCGCTGGGCCCCCATCTCTACCGTTGCCCCAGATGCTACCCCGCCACACTACGGTGGGCAAATCGAATGTCCGACAGTCGACAGCACCCGCGGGGTTTGAAAGAGCTGCACTGGCCGCGACCGCCGCCGCTCTCCCGCCGACGCATTCGCCCGAATTCGCACGGTCGGATACAATTCAACATCAAGGTCCCGTTCTGGAAACCGCAGAAAGACAGCCCCGGCATGGCGTTGACGTCGAGTCCCATTGAAGAGGTGTTGCAGGCCCTGAGGCAGGGCCGTGTCGTCATCGTGGTCGATGATGCCGACCGCGAAAACGAAGGTGATTTTGTCTGCGCGGCGGAGTCCATCACCCCGGAAACGGTCAACTTCCTGCTGGAGATTGGGCGGGGACTGCTGTGTGCCCCAATGTCGCAGGAGGTGGCCGACCGGCTGCAACTGTCGGCGATGGTTCCCGCCGACCAGAATACGGCTCATCTGGGAACAGCCTTCCTGATTCCGGTCGACCACAAAGACGCGGGAACCGGTGTCAGCCTGGAAAACCGGGCCCTCACCCTGCGGCGACTGGCTGATCCCAAAGCGCAATCGAGCGAGTTTTTGCGGCCGGGACATATTCCTCCCCTGGCGGCCAAGCCGGGTGGCGTGCTGCGTCGGGCGGGACACACCGAAGCCACCATCGATCTGTTGAAAATGGCGGGGCTCCAGCCCGTGGGAGTGCTGATTGAGATCCTCAGCCGGCATGGCACCCGAATGGCCAACGATGCCGACCTGCAGGCGCTGGCGGACGAGTACTCACTCCCCATCATCACCATCGAGGAGCTGATCCGACACCGGCGGTTGAGCGAGCGGCTGATCCGGAGGGAAGTCGAAACCCGGCTGCCATCGAAATACGGTGACCTGAAGGTCATTGCCTATCGGGTCGAGCATGAAGAACAGGTGCCCCTGGCGATTGTCCTTGGAGACCTGACCTCACAGCCGGCCCCCCTGGTCCGAATGCATTCCTCCTGCTTCACGGGGGATCTGCTGGCGTCGCTGCGGTGCGACTGTGGAGACCAGTTGCACCTGGCGCTCTCGATGATTTCGCGGGAGGGGGCGGGAGCGCTGGTTTACCTGCCGCAGGAAGGCCGGGGTATTGGCCTGATCCCCAAGCTGAAGGCCTATGTCCTGCAGGATCAGGGCTTTGACACGGTGGAAGCCAATCACAAGCTGGGCTTCAAAGCCGACATGCGAGACTACATGGTGGGGCTGCAGATCCTGAAAGATCTGGGACTGTCGCGGATCCGGCTGCTGACGAACAACCCCAAGAAGACCAACGCCTTTGTTTATTCGGGAGTGAACCTTACCGTGGTCGAACAGATCCCGATCATCGCCCCACCCGAGCGGGAACGGGCCGAGTACATGGCAACGAAGCGCGACAAGATGGGACATCGTTTGCCGGAGGACGTTACCACAGGGACCGTGAGTCCGACTCGATCGGATCCCAGCCCTCCATCCACCTGATCTGCCCCCCCTGCACCGTTCCTCCTTGTCCTCCAGGCTCCACGACGACTCCTGAACATGTCCCAGACTGTTGTCCAGCGATTGCAGGCCGAACTCGACGCATTGTGGCTGGTTGATCCTCACACGCACATCAATCCGCACAGCGCCCCCTCGCAAACGCTGGCCGACATTTTGGGATATCACTATTACACTGAGCTGGCACATTCCGCGGGCATTCCCAGGGAACAGATTGAAGAACCAGGTTTGTCTCCACGCGAAAAGGTCGGCCGGATTGTGCCGGGCCTCGCGGCAATTGAAAACACAGTGCAGTATTCCTGGCTGCTGGAGATCTGCCGCGATTTCTTTGGTTTTGAGGAAGAGCGGATCACCGAGTCGAACTGGGAGCGTCTGTACGACCAGAGCCTGGCGGTTCTCTCGGACCCCGGTTGGGAACGTGAAGTGCTGCGGCGCAGCCGGTTGACCGGAGTCTTTCTGACCAATGACTTCGACGATCCACTCACTGGTTTCGATACGAAGTTTTATATCCCCTGCCTGCGGACTGACGATCTGGTCTTTCGTTTGTGGCAGTCTGAGACGCGAGAAAGATTCCGAAAGGCGACCAGGGAGGAAGCCTGGGACGTGGCCTCGTTACGGCGGGGGCTGGACGTACTCTTCAGCCACTTCCTGAAGAACCACACGCGGGCGTGTGCCATCTCGCTGCCGCCCGACTTCAGCCCCGCACCGGTGACTGCTGCCACGGTCGATCCGATTCTGGGGGCACTGCGCAACGGCCAAACGCTCTCCCTGGATGAACAGTCCGTTTTGGCAAGGTTTGTGTTCTGGTGCCTGGCGGAGGAATGCGCCGAGGCACAACTGCCTTTCGACCTGATGATTGGTGTGAACCGGCGGGTCTACCCGTCGGGGGTGTTCCAGGGTCAGGATCTGTTCGACAGCCGATGCTCACTTTCGCAATACGCGGCCCTGTTCAACGCGTTTCCACGGGTGACCTTCCCGATTTCGGTGCTGGCCCACGGGGTCAATCAGGAACTCGTGAGCTATGCCTGGATTTTCCCCAATGTGGTGACCAGCAGTCATTGGTGGTATTCGAACATCCCGGCCTTCATCGAACCCGACCTGCGGTCCCGTCTGCAGGCTGTGCCGCAGACCAAACAGATTGGATACTACAGCGACATGTACAAGCTGGAGTTTGCGAAGCCGAAGTTCGGCATGTTCCGGCGGGTGTTGGCCAAAGTGCTGGCGGAAGACTTCGTACTCACCCGCGGATGGAGCGAAACCAAGGCGTTGGAGTTGGGGAAGTCGATAATGTGCGACAATACCGGGCGGATTTTTCCGGAACGCTGAGGCGGCCATTGGGGTGATGCTTCCGTTGGAAAGATCCACCCCCAGCAGGCGAAGTCTGCCGCCTGTCAGACACTGCACCGGTTCAACCTGATCATGTCGGCCGAAATGTTGTTGCGTACGAATGAAACGAGGATCCTGGGCGAAGCAATTCGAGAGTGAGGAGAATCAATGTCAGATCAGTTCGAGGCCCAGATCATCGTTTTGAAGGCGGCAGAGACGGTGCGATATGATCTTTCCAGGGAGGAGACCTTGATGGGCCGGACAGCAACCTGTGACATCCCCATCGAGTCGAATATGGTTTCATTCAAGCATGCCCGGATCCTGCAGCGCGACACGCATTACTCTCTCGAAGATCTGTCGAGTGTGAATGGGACATTCGTCAACGGCAGGCGGATCACCGAACCCACGGAACTGAAAGACGACGATCGAATCAACCTGGGGCCGGTCTTGATGTTGTTCAGCCTGTCGTCAAACCCGACAGCACGGCGTCCCGACTGGCAGCACCCAACTGTGCCTGCTGAACATGGGGCGAGCATCCCTGACGACAACGGAATGACCGGATTGTCGGTTGCCGTGCGCTATTCTTTTTCGAGTGGATTCGACAATCACCAGGCCAAATCCGAGCGGAAACTGAGAGCCATCGTCGATATCACTCAGGCACTGGCTGGAACCGCCGACCAGGACTTGCTCCTCAATCGAATCCTCGAAAGCCTGTTCATGGTTTTTCCGCAGATCGACGGGGGGGTGATCCTGCTGAAGGATTCGGCCACCGGTCGGATGATCCCCCGCGCCATCCGGCATGGGGCCCCCGGGGAGGACCAGCGCGTGGTCCTCCCCCATTCCATCGTCAACCAGGTGCTGGAAAAACGCCACGGAATTCTTTCGGCTGACGATGTGGACACCGACAACCCTGGCGAGTCTGTGGCGAATTTCAGATCGCATTCCATGATGTGCATGCCCATGTTGGGACTGTCAGGTGAGCCGATCGGGCTGATCCACGTCGAGACCAACCGGCTGACGGGGAAGTTCAACCTGGACGACCTTGATCTGCTGGCGGCCATCTCCGGCCATGCCCCGATGTATTATGAGTCGGTACAGCGTGGGTGAAGGATGCAGACGTGAGGCGTGACGGAAGAAGGATTCCGGCAGAGCGGAGTGGTCGTGCGGTACAACCTCGTTTTGAGACCAGCCAATGGATAACCAGAACTTTGCGCAACTGATCGTCCTCAAGTCGGGCGAGACGGTCAATTGTGAGATCCGCCAGGATGAAACCCTGCTGGGAAGGGCAAAAAACTGTGATATTCCGATCGAATCGAACATGGTCTCCACCCGCCATGCGCGGATCCTGGGGCGGGGAACACGGTATTTCATCGAGGACCTGTCCAGCACAAATGGAACCTTTGTCAACGGGAAACGGATCACCGAACTCACGGAGCTGAAGGACGACGACCGAATCAAGCTCGGTCCAGTCCTGATACGGTTCTCTTTGCCGGGCAGATCGAAAGAAGGAAGTCCCGCCGCAGCACAGGCTCCCCTTCCCCCGAACATCGGTGTGAGCATATCTGACGATGCCCGTTCGTCGAGTGTGGTCACAGCCACGCTCGACTCCACATCAAGCCGTTTCGGGATCCTGCAGGCCAATCCGCAGGAAAAACTGAAAGCCATCATTGAAATCAGTCAGGCTCTGGCGGGTACGATTGAACTCGAGGCGATCCTGCCCCGCATCCTGGAGAGCCTGTTCAGGATTTTTCCCTCGGTCGACCGGGGGGTGATTCTGCTGAAAGACTCGTCTAACGGTCAGATGATCCCCCGCGCCATCCGGCATCGGGACCCCGGGGAGGATCAGAGCGTCGTGCTGAGCCGCACCATCGTCAACCAGGTGCTGGAAAAACGCCAGGGGATTCTGTCGGCAGACGATGTCGGCTCATACAACCCTGGTGAGTCGGTGGCGAATTTCAAATCACGTTCCATGATGTGCATGCCCCTGCTGGCTCTGTCTGGAGATCCGATTGGACTGATCCACATCGATACCAACCGGCTGACGGGTCAATTCAATCAGGACGATCTCGATTTGCTGGCCGCGATCGCCGGCCAGGCCGCCTTGAATTACGAAACTGCACGACTGTTTGAGGTCTACGTCGAGAAGCAAAAGTACGATACCGAGATGCGGACGGCGGCCCAGGTGCAGCGGGCGCTGCTCCCCGGTTCGCTGCCTCAGGTACCAGGCTACAGCTTCTTCGCAGCATATGAATCGGCCCAGGCGGTGGGTGGCGATTATTACGATTGTCGGGTGATGGGTGACTCGCGGGTCTGGATGGCGTTTGGAGATGTGGCAGGAAAGGGAGTCGCCGCCTCCCTGATCATGTCGCGGCTGTCGAGCGTGGTCCAGAGCACCCTTGAGTTCATTCCTGATGTGGGAGAGGCACTGCGGCGAATCAACACCCAGATGGGCGCCAACATGATCGAGGGACGATTTGTCACCCTGATCCTGGCGAGTCTCGACCTGAACACCCACGAATTGACCATCGTAAGCGGCGGACACATGTCTCCTCTCATTCGACGGCCCAATGGGACGATCGAGGAGCTGTCCGAGTCGGTCGTCGGCCTGCCCGTGGGGATTTTCGATGAATTGGAATTTGAAACGGTTCGTCGCGTCCTTTCCCCCGGCGAGAGCGTTGTGATCTACACCGATGGGATCAGCGAGGCGAACAATTCCAAAGAAGAACTCTATGGTCTGGATCGGCTGCGCACCGTTGTGACCCGATCACCCCCCAGCCCTGAACTGCTGGGAAATGCCATCATGGATGATGTCCACCGTCATGCCGCCGGAAGCCCCCAACATGACGACATCACACTGATGGTTTTCGGCCGTGGACCTCTCTCCTAGCGATTGCCTCCAGGAATCCAAGGCTCAACCTGCCGAACTTTCGCCTGACCCTCAGTGGTCATCACTCCCTCCCTGATACCATGTCGTCTGACACACGCTCTCCATTTGAAGCCGACCTCACGGTCGAGAACTACCTTCATGGAGTCCGAATTGATTCGTTCCTGGTGCGTCACTTCCGCAATTACACTCCCTACCGGATGCAGCGGCTGGTGCGGGCCGGTCAGGTGCGGATCGAAGGGGTGCCTGCGGAGTCGACATCGCGGGTTTATCGGGGTCAGACGGTTCGGGTGCGGCTGTTGGAGCCTCCCGATCACCTGCTGCCTGCGGAGCCGCGAGACCTCGAAATCCTCTACGAAGACCAATGGCTGGTGGTGGTCAACAAGCCAGCCGATCTCGTGGTTCATCCTTGCGGCAATTTCTCCAGCGGATCACTGGCCAACGCGCTTCAGGCGCATTTCGACCGACAGACGCAATTGCCGGGACTGGTCCGCCCCGGGATCGTCCACCGGCTCGACCGATTGACCAGCGGCGTCATGGTTTGCCCGAAGGACCATCTGGCGCACCGGCATTTGGGAATCAGTTGGGAACAGGGGCGAGTGTCGAAGGCATACCTCGCACTGGTCTATGGTGAGCCCGAACCGGAGACCGGTGAAGTGAGCACGCCGATTGGTCAATGGCCCGGTGGGGGGACAATCCGCATGTCGGTTTCGACAGATGCAATCGATCCTCGCCCCTCACGAACGAAATATGAGGTGGTCGAGCAGTTTCCCGGGTATGCGCTGGTGCGGGCCCGGCCGCTGACTGGACGCCTGCACCAGATTCGGGTCCACCTCGCTTCGATCGGTCACCCCCTGCTCGCGGACGAGTTTTACGGACCGAGCGCACGGTTTCGTCAGTCCGATCTGCGTCATCGCGTTGCCCGTCTGCCAAGCCCATTTTTTGGGTCGGGTGCCAGTCTGCCGAAAACAGGACAGGCTCTGCAAACCCGGGATTCAGAGGACGATCCGGATGAAGAGAGCGGCCCTTGCCCCCCCCAGGAACCGGACGATCCTCTCAATCCATTGTTGCTCGATCGCCAGGCACTGCATGCCGAACGCCTGCAGTTTCTGCATCCGATCACCCGCGACGCTTTGGAGTTCCATGCTCCGCTCCCTGAAGACCTCGGCCGGGTTCTGACCGCCCTGCGGGCTGAGCGCGATGCCTCTTGAATCGACTGAGAGCAACCGACGACCTTTGCGGCCACCGCAACGAAATCCGACGAATCCGTTGTTTCCGCAATTCTGCTCAGGAAAAACCCGTTGAGCGGGCCCCAGAGGGAACGGAGACGGTCAGTCGAAGAGAGTTGCGAGTTCCGCGCTGAGCCGACAATCCCGGGTCACCTGGGTTTACCTGCGGCGAGAGGCGATGGGGAAGAGAGAACAACCCCCGGGATGCGTCGAACTGCCGATTTTCCCAGCAGGGACCATACCAGGTCGCGAGGAGCCATTGGCTTCTCGGCCAGTTCACGCGGATGCCCAACCACATCCCCCAGGCCGACAATGCCCGGGGTCCAGGTCTGCAACTGCTCATTGCACCAGAGTCGTCCACGCTCATCGAGTCTTACACCCAGCTCTTCGAGCCCCAACCCGTCTGTCAGTCCCCGGCGCTCGGTGGTTACGAGCAATCGTTCCGCCGACAGACGATCACCCGAGAGCAATTCGATGGAAATCCCCCCCTCCTGATTTTCGGCAGCCATCGTGACCTCAGATTCGAGGAGGACACGGACCCCGAGTCTCTGAAGCTGTCGCAGGATCGTGGCCGCCGGAATGCCCGCTCCGGGGACCAGCCTGGCGCGCCGGTCAACAAGTGTCACCCGCGTGCCCAGCAGACTGAAGAGGAACGCCGCCTCAAGTCCGGTGGTGCCTCCTCCCACGATCATCAACGAACGTGGAATCTGCTCGAGCGAAGGAAGATCGTCGACTGACAACACACCGCGCCCCAGATTACCGGCCCAGACAGGAAAGTCGGTCCGAGTCCCCGTGGCGAGGATGAAGTGGGCACTGCGAAGGTGCTGCTGACGAGCGGCGGTTTTCAGCGACAATTCGCCGTCGGCAAGGAAGCGGACATGTCCCTCGAAACTCTCCACCCGCAGCCGGTCGAGTCGCTGCTGAATCACCCGATAGGCGCAGAAATCCCGTTCGATAACCTCCTCGGCCAAAAGCGCGGGGCTGGGACGTTCCGCAGAGGCTCGTTGACGGGGGTTGTCGGGAGAGCTCACCCGCGTGCAACTGGCAATTGCATCTCGTAGTCGACGCAGCCAGTCGGAAGCCCCCCCTGGGGCGGACCAGCCCGAGAGCCAGGGATCAATCAGAGCCACACGGGCCCCCAAGCGGCCGGCGGCGACCGCGGCTTCCGACGCCTCCGTGGTGTTCCCCACAACAATCAAGTCGAACATGATGGCGCAGTCAGTAGTCTTTTCGGAGTGAAGTTTGTGGACCATTCCCTGCCCGCCTCAGGTTTTCCCTAACCAGCACAGATTTCCATCCGATATCGAATCCCGGGAGGATTGGGCAGGAGCCGAAAACTTTTCTGTTAAGGCATTTCAGCGAAGACAGGAGTGAGATTGACGATGGTACTGGTTCTTCCGGCGAGGAGTGGCTGATGGTCCCCGTCTGGATCCATCCCCGAAGGCGATACCAGGCCCCCAAAAACTTCTTTCGAGTGCGTCGCAGAGAGCTGGGCTGAGAAGAGGCTGACTGAGCCTGCGTGCACGACTGGGCTTTTCCTGCCGAAGGGGTTGGTCTAGGCTTTGCCAAGCTAATTCTGCTCCCCTGACAGGCCTGCCCATGGATGCCGACAGTCGTTCCCCAGTCCGCCAAGACCCGGTGGTGTTCTACGATGGGGTCTGTGGGCTCTGCAATCGGTGGATTGACTTCCTGTTCCGCCATGATCGCCAACGCCGACTGAAGTTTGCCCCCCTGCAGGGAACGACAGCCTCCCAGACCTTGCCGGGAGGAGCGCGGCTGAATCCCGATTCGGTGGTGCTGTGCGAAGGAGCGGGGACTTATGAAAAGTCAGATGCCGTCTGGAGGATCCTGTGCAATTTGCCGTTTCCCTGGCCATGCTGCGGCTGGGCACTTCGACTTGTCCCGAGATTTCTCCGGAACTGGGGCTATGACGTGATTGCCCGGAGACGTTACCGATGGTTCGGAAAGACGGAGTCGTGTCGGCTCCCCACGCCCGAGGAACGGGCTCAGTTTCTTCCCTGATGAAATGGGGTTTGAGATGTGGATTCGTGGATTTTTGACCCTGGTGGGACTGACCTACGCAGGTCTGGGCGCATGGTGCCTCGCTCGCCCGGAGCAAACGGCACGCTCAATTGGGTTTGAGCTGATTCCGGGAGCGGGCGTCTCGGAGTACATGGTGGTCTACGGAGGGCTAGAATTGGCCTTGGGACTGCTGTTTCTCCAACCCTGGCTGAGACCCGAGCGCCTCCCCGCGATGCTGGAGGCCTGTTTTCTGATTCATTTGTGCCTCGTCGCCGTCCGTTCCTGGACCCTCCTGACAATTCCCGGGATTCCCAGTTTCACCAAGTCGCTGGCCGTGGGAGAATGGAGCATCCTGATCGTTTCGGCAGCCTGCCTCTGGTGGGCTCGGTCGACCGCCGCGGGGACGTCCCCAGTGGTTGGGCCTTAGGATCGCAGCACGGCGATCCAATCCATTCCTTTCGCAGCATCCATGGATCGCGACGAACAACTCGCAGGGCTAATCAACGGTCTTCTGGCACAGGCCCGGCGGGGAGAACCCCCCGACGTCGAGAGCGCCGCCGCGCGCCATCCCCATCTTGCCGATGAATTGCGGGAGGTTTGGCCGATGGCGGAACTGGCCGACTGCCTCGCCCCCCGTACACGGACTGCGGTGGCGGTTGGATTCAATGCGGAAGCGCGAGTAGAGCCCCCCGTCGAGGCAGGACGACAGTTCGGTGACTACGTCTTGCTGGATCAATTGGGAGAGGGTGGTATGGGGGTGGTCTACCGGGCCCGCCATCGGACCCTGGGACGAATTGTTGCCCTCAAGATGATCCGCCGGGGGCCACTCGCCACCTCTCATGACCTGGCACGTTTCCGGGCCGAAGCCCTTGCCAGTGCCCACCTCGACCATCCCCAGGTCATCCCGATCTACGAGGTTGGTGAGTTCGAGGGGCAACCCTTTTTCACCATGAAATACGTGCCGGGTTGTACCCTGGCGTCGCGACTGGCCGAGGGGCCCCTGACAGCCCGCCTGGCGGCGAGACTGATCCTTGAAATCTCACGCGCAATTGCCCATACGCACGCCCATGGAATCGTGCACAGAGATCTGAAACCGTCGAATATTCTGATCGATGAGGCTGGCCGGGCACATGTGGGGGACTTTGGCCTCGCCAAACGGGTGGCGATTCGACGCACTCCCGGTGATTCGGAACCTGGCCGTGATCCGGCTGAGCCCCCTTCCGGGGAAACCTACTCGCGACAACTGCTCGAACGATTGCTGCCCGACGGGGCTTGGCAATCGGATGGTTCCGAGGTCCTCACCCGGACGGGGGTCATCATGGGAACTCCCAGCTATATGTCTCCCGAACAGGCAACCGGACGCAATGCTTCGGTTGGTCCCCAGAGCGACATCTACAGCCTGGGAGCCCTGCTCTACCAATGTCTGACCGGACGCCCCCCCTTTCAGGCGGCGTCGCCAGTCGATCTTTTGCTGCAGGTGCTCGAACAGGAACCGGTGGCCCCACGGATGCTGAATCCCGCCGCCGATGCCGAGCTGGAAATGATTGCTCTCAAATGCCTGCAAAAACCTCCCGAACTCCGATACGCCACGGCCGACGACCTCGCCGATGATCTCCAGGCATGGCTCTCCAACGAGCCGATTTCGGCACGCTCAACCACGATCCTGCAACTGATCAACCGTCTGTTCCGCGAGACGCACCATGCCGTCGTGCTTGAAAACTGGGGACTTTTGTGGATGTTGCACAGCCTCGTGCTGTTGATGCTGTGCACGGTGACGAATTGGTTCCAATGGCGGCATATCGAGGCCCGGCTCCCCTATCTGGGCCTCTGGATTCTGGGGTTGGGGGCGTGGGCACTCGTCTTCTGGACCCTGCGGCGCAAAGCCGGGCCCATCACTTTTGTCGAGCGGCAGATTGCCCACATCTGGGGGGCGAGCATGCTCGCCAGTTCGTTATTGTTTGCCGTGGAGACACTGCTCGGAATGCCGGTGTTGAATTTGTCACCGGTTTTGCCCCTGATCGGAGCCACCGTCTTCATGGTGAAGGCGGGAACGCTCTCAGGACAGTTTTATCTGCAGGCCATTGCCCTGTTCGCGACGGCGCTGCTGATGGCTGAGATTCGACAGGTCGGTCTGCCCGACCTGGGTCTGTCGATCTACGGAATAGTCTCCGCCCTCTGCTTTTTTATTCCTGGCTGGAAATACTGGAGACAGTCTCAGGCGAGTCAGCGATTGAAAGGATTCGAAGTGCTGGATCCCGCGCAGGTTCGCTCTTCCCAGATTCCAGTCAAAACAGATTCCAAACCTCAAGCCTCAGATCTTGGCCCTCAGCATCCCTTTTCAACAGAACAGCCGGGGACGACGCCTGATGCGCATCCCCGGCTGATTCAGAATCGGTAACGAATTGTTTTAAGAGCGTCCGACCGCCACAGCGCGGATATATTCGCGGTTCAACCGCGCGATATTCTCCACGGAAATTCCCACCGGGCACGCCGCTTCACACTCGTTGGTGTTGGTGCAGCCCCCGAACCCTTCCGCGTCCATCTGGGCGACCATCGACTGGACACGCATGGTACGCTCGGGCTGCCCCTGAGGAAGCAGTGCCATCTGCGAGACCTTGGCCGACACGAACAGCATCGCCGAGGCGTTTTTGCAGGCGGCGACACACGCTCCGCAGCCAATGCAGGTCGCGGCTTCGAACGCTTTGTCAGCATTCTCCTTGGGGATGAGAATCGCGTTCCCGTCGGGGGCATTGCCGGTATTGACCGACACATAACCCCCCTTGGAGATGATCCGGTCGAAAGCGGATCGATCGACAACGAGATCACGCAGCACCGGAAATGCCTTGGCCCGCCAAGGCTCAATCACGATGGTATCCCCGCTGCGGAAATGCCGCATGTGCAGTTGGCAAGTCGTGGTGGTACGCTCCGGACCGTGTGCCTGACCGTTGATCATCAGGCTGCACATGCCGCAAATTCCCTCGCGGCAATCGTGGTCGAACGCGACCGGTTCCTCGCCCTGCTGAATGAGTTGCTCGTTCAGCACGTCCAACATCTCGAGGAACGACTGATCTGGGGAGATGCCATGCACCTTGTAGACCCGGAACTCCCCTTGCGACGAGGCATCGGCCTGCCGCCAGATTTTCAGGGTCAGACTCATCGAGCCGTCGCTCATTACTTGTAACTCCTCTGGACCGGCTGCACATCCTGGAATGTCAGCGGTTCCACGTGCCGGACAGGATCCTGGTTCTCACCCGCGAATTGCCATGCCGCCACATGACTGAAGTTCGCGTCATCGCGCAGCGTATCGTTGTCCTTCGTCTGGTACTCTTCCCGGAAATGCCCTCCGCACGATTCCCGTCGCGTCAGGGCATCGAGAGCCAGCAGTTCCCCAAACTCCAGGAAGTCTGCCACCCGCCCCGCCTGCTCGAGGTTCTGGTTGAGGGCATTCCCCGAGCCAGGGACTTTGACGTTCTGCCAGAATTCCTCGCGGAGACCGCGGATCTTCTGGATCACCTGCTGCAGTCCCTTCTCGCTGCGGGACATGCCGCAGTAATCCCACATCAGCTTCCCCAGTTCCCGATGGAAACTGTCAGCCGATCGGCGACCGTTGACGTTCAACAGTTTGTAGATCCGGGCACGCGTTTCACTCACGCACCTCTCAAATTCCGGATGGTCAGTCGTGACCGGCGAGAGCTTGCGGCTGGCGATGTGATCACCCACCGTGTAGGGAGCGACAAAATAACCATCCGCTAACCCCTGCATCAGGGCGCTGGCCCCCAGGCGATTGGAACCATGGTCACTGAAGTTCGCCTCACCCAGCACAAACAGCCCGGGAATCGTGCTCTGCAGATGATAATCGACCCACAAACCTCCCATCGTGTAATGGACGGCAGGATAGATTCGCATGGGAGTACTGTACGGATTCTCATCCGTGATCTTCTGGTACATGTCGAAGAGGTTGCCGTACCGGGCTCGAATCGCCGATTCCCCATCCCGCCGGATGGCATCGGTGAAATCGAGATAGACGGCTTGACCACCAGCCCCCACCCCGTACCCGAGGTCACACCGCTCCTTGGCAGCCCGCGACGCGACATCGCGAGGGGCCATGTTCCCGTAGGTCGGATAGCGACGCTCGAGATAATAATCTCGTTCCGCGTCGGGAATCTGATCGGGCGACCGCTGGTCACCCATCTTGGCCGGCACCCACACCCGCCCGTCGTTCCGCAAGCTTTCGCTCATCAGCGTCAGCTTCGATTGATAGTCGCCATGCACCGGAATGCAGGTGGGGTGAATCTGGGTGTAGCACGGATTGGCGAAGTAAGCGCCGCGTTTGAAGGCCCGCCAGTTCGCGGTGACATTGCATCCCTTGGCGTTGGTCGAGAGATAGTAGACCGTGCCATATCCACCCGTGCAGAGCAGCACCGCATGACCTGAATAAGTCTCCAGTTGCCCGGTGACGAGGTTCCGAACGACGATGCCGCGTGCGACCCCGTCCACCACCACCACATCGAGCATTTCACGTCGGGCAAAAACCTTGAGCCGTCCGACGTGCTGCTGCCGCATCAGGGCGCTGTACGCCCCCAGAAGCAATTGCTGACCGGTCTGACCACGAGCGTAGAACGTTCGCGAAACCAAGGCTCCGCCGAATGTCCGGTTCGACAGCAAGCCCCCATACTCTCTGGCGAAAGGAACCCCCTGAGCGACACATTGGTCGATGATGTTGACGCTCAGTTCGGCCAACCGGTGAACGTTGCTCTCACGACTCCGGAAGTCGCCACCCTTGATCGTGTCGGCAAACAGGCGGAAGACGCTATCGCCATCGTTCTGGTAATTTTTCGCCGCGTTGATCCCCCCCTGAGCCGCAATACTGTGCGCCCGACGAGGAGTATCCTGAAAGCAAAATGCCTTGACGTTGTAACCCAACTCGGCCAAGGACGCGGCAGCACTCGCCCCTGCCAACCCCGTCCCCACCACCAGGATTTCGTACTTCCGTTTGTTGGTGGGGCTCACCAACTTCATTTCGTTCTTCCGCTTTTCCCACCGCTCCGAAATCGGTCCCGTGGGACAGCGACCATCCAACACCGACGAAGCCGTCGTCATGCTTCTTCACCTTCCCTAGGAATGAAAGGCCCAGGCCCAGAGGGGAAAGCTGCCAAAGCCCAAGGCCACCAGCAGTCCAAATGCCTTGCTGACCGATCCGATCAACCAATTGTACTTGGGGTGATTCACCCCCAGCGTCTGGAACGCACTCTGAACCCCGTGCGAAACGTGGTATCCCAAAGCGCAGGTCCCAATGATGTACACGATCGCTGTCAGAGGATCCCGCAGCAGCACCTGCGCCTTGTCAAAGGGCTTCATGGAGGCCACAGCCGGATTTCTCAATTCGAACCGAAAATCACTCAGGTGAAGCAACAGGAACAGCAGCACAACAATGCCGGTTCCATACATGACCGAAGACGCCGGCTTCAGGAACGCTGAGGGAGGCTGCTTCGACTGCCGAATCTCATAACCGACAGGTCGTGCTCCGCGATTCTCAGAATTCGTCCACAGGGCGTTCGCCAAATGCATCAGAAACAACCCTAACAGTCCCACTTCGGCGATGGGTAGCAGGATTTTCTGGGCGTGGAGCGCGTCGGCATACTTGTTGTATACATCGGGCCCCACATACAGCAGCAGATTCCCCGCCAGGTGCGCCACCAGGAACCCGCAGAGTGCCAGACCGGATATCGCCAGCAGCAATTTTTTGCCGATGGACGAACTGAAAGCCTTGATCACCCAGCTCAATCGAGACTCCTTGCGAAGTGGACGGATGAAACTCCGTCGGATTATAGGGCCGCCTGCGCCACGTTCAATCCAAGCCGGTCCCTGCGAAACCACGGGGAAATGGGACCAAAACCCTTGTTTTCCGCAGTTCGTCCCCGGGTTCTGCCGGACGGTGTCATTCCAATGGTTGGGAAAAATGCGGTCCAACCCCCGGCCATCCCTCACCGACGGGAACTTCACCCGCGGCGACCGCGATCCGAACCCTTCCGACGGCGGTGCTTGGGAGTGATCGGTTTGCGTCGCCGGCCTCGGACTGAATCTTTCCCGGCCGTTTTCCTGTTGGGTGACTGGTCGGCATCCGCATCACCCGAAGCTTGTTCGCGGACATGCCCACTGCCATCGGGCCCCCCGCCGTTTTTTCGTGCGGGCGATCTCCCCATCCGATCTTTGTTCTCCCCCCGCCGCTTGCTGGTCGAGTTCCCCGAATCGTCCCCCACGAAGGACAACTCCAGGGTTCGTCGGCGGAGATCGACCCGGGCAACCCGAACCCCCAACCAATCGCCCAGCCGCAACCTCTCCCCCGAGCGAATCCCCACCAGTGATTGCGTCTCCGCATCAAACCGGTAGCGCCCCCCAGCCAGGCTCCCCAGCTTCAAGAGCCCCTCCACGGGTACGAAGTCGAGCCTCAAATACAGTCCCAGGGGAGACACCCCGGTGACCTGTCCCTGGCAAACGCGGCCCAAGTGGTCCTGCAAATACCGCAGCAGCCGTAACCGGGTGGCCATCCGCTCGGCCCGTTCGGCCCGCCGTTCGGTGAAGGAACACTCTTCACCCAATCGCTCGAATTCATCCGCCCCCCCCGGCTTCGAACCTCCGCGTTCGCCGGAAACCAACGCCATCAATTGACGATGCACGACAAGGTCGGGATAGCGGCGGATCGGACTGGTAAAATGGCAATAGTCATCCAGAGCCAACGCGAAATGCCCTTCCAGACGGGGGGAATAATGGGCTTGGCTGAGACTGCGCAAGACCGCCTGGTGGATGGCCGGCTCGTACGCCTTGCCCTGGGCCAATTCGAGGAGCCGCAGCAGATCACCCCGCCCGGCGATCTTCCGGATCGGGCAGCCAGCACCTCTCGCGAAGCGCAACAGTCCCTGCAAACGCATCGGCTCCGGTGGCGGATGGGTCCGTCCCAGGAAAGGCACTTTGGCCGCCGCCAAGTTCCGCGCGACCGCTGTATTCGCCAATAACATGAAATCTTCAATCAGCCGATGGCTCTCATCGTGAGGCACGAGGTGAGCACCCAACACCTGCCCCTCAGACCCCCAGTCAATCCGCACCTCGGGCAGATCCAGTTCGATTGCCCCGCGGGCCAGGCGCCGCTGGTGCAGCACCGCCGCGAGTTGCCGCATCTCCCGCAGCAGCGCCCAGAGTTCGGCTGGCAGTTCCTGCGGCCGTCGCGAGGCGGCAAACACGGCATTCACCTCGTCATAGGTCATCCGCCGGGTCACCCGGATCGCGCTGCGATAGCACTCAAACGACAGCAAGGCTCCATCCTCACCCAGTCGCATGTCGACTGTCACCGTGTAGCGGACCCGTCGCGCCTGAAGGCTCGCCAGAGCGTTCGACAGCACCTCGGGCAGCATTGGCAACACCCGACCAGGAAGATAGACGCTCGTTCCCCTCAGGCGGGCTTCCTGGTCGATCGCCCCACCGGGGGCCACGAACCACGAAACGTCTGCGATGTGGACCCAGAGCCGCCACGTCCCATCCGCCATCCGTTCGACGGAAACGGCATCGTCAAAATCCCGCGCATCGGTCGGGTCGATCGTGATCGAAAGGGTCTGCGTCAGATCGCGGCGGTTTCCCAAATTGGATTCGTCAAACTCAGCGGCGAGCCGCGAGGCTTCGGCCTCAACCGCAGGGGGAAACCGGTCGGGCAGACCGAGTTCGTGCATCACGGTCGAGATCTCAATTCCTGAGGTGGATGGGGCTCCCAGGACATCGATCAGCACCGCCTCGCCCGGGTCCTCGCGATCGGGATATCTCAGAACCTCCACAATCACCTTGTCACCCGGCCGCAGTGGCCGCCCCCCCGGATCGGCGATGGCGACCGGGGGCTGATCATGGTCTCCATCGAGCACCACCCAACGTTGCTCACCCCGTTCGAAATAGGTTCCCGCCTGCCTCGTGGAAGTACTCCGCAGGATCTCCGCCAGACGAGCACGGGGAGGCCGAGTTCCCCGGGCGGGCTGCAGGTGAAACAGCACCAGATCTCCGTCCCGGACCCGCAGCGCATCAGTGGAGTCGAGGGTCAGCTTCCCCGGGGACCGCAACGAGGGCCAGGGCTTGCCAGGTTGAGGCACGACCAGACCCCGGCCCGGGCTCCGCATCCGGACGATCCCGGAGTAACTCCGACTCTGGGCAGACAGCCGAAGGTGGTTCGCAGCGCATCGCTGGATTCGTCCGGTCTCCAGCATTTCGCAGAGGACACGGTCCAGGTCGCGCGGGCCACGGCCGCGCAACTCCAGACGCCGGACGAGGTCGGAGGCCAACACGCCCCCAGGACCTGCGGAGCCCAGCAATTCCACGACTCGGGCGGCCAGATCGGACTGCTTCATTCCCCAATTCTACCGGAATCCATTCCCACGCACACAGGCCCAAGCGTTTGGGCTGGGAACCCCCGGTTCGGAGAGCTCTGAATCCGTCCCCTGCCGAGACGCAGGCACCAAGGCCCCGTCTGGAATCGCCAACAAACCGCGATTGAATTCGCCCCCCCCCGCCCATAGCATGAGATTCATGCGTTTATCGATCATCGATCCAGCACCTCGCAGGCCCGATGAGACTCCTTCCCCTCCCCGCGTTCTCTCTTTTCCGCCAGCACGATGCGGCCCAAGTCGATCGAGGAATTCACCGATCTGCTGCAGCGGAGCCGGCTCCTGACCGAAGAGGAACTGGGGACTCTCGCGAAACAGGGAGCGAACAGCTGCGAGCAGTTGGCACGGCGACTGGTGCGTATGGGTTGGCTGACCAAGTGGCAGGCTCTGACCCTGCTCGAGGGTCGCTGCCAGTTTTTCATAGGCCGATACAAACTGCTCGAGCTGATCGGTTCCGGCGGTATGGGGGCCGTTTTCAAGGCAATTCGCCCCGATATTGGCCGGGTGGTGGCCGTCAAAGTCCTCAAACCCAAATCCCTTAAAAAATCGACGGGACTCCCCCGTTTTTTGCGGGAAATCGAATCGGCCGCATCGCTCGACCACCCGAACATCGTGCGGGCTTACGATGCCGATGAGGTCAACGGAACCTACCTGCTGGTGATGGAGTACATCGAGGGACGCGACCTCAAAAACTACATCACTTCGGACCAACCGATGACTCTCCCCTGGATCTGTGAATGCATCCGGCAGGCCGCGCTGGGCCTGCAGCACGCCGCGGACCAGGGGATGGTGCATCGCGACATCAAGCCAGCCAACCTGATGGTCTGCCAGACTGACTCCCAAATCCATCCCATCGTCAAGATTCTTGATTTCGGACTGGCGAGATTCGTCAGCGAGACGGAGGAAGATGGGGGGCTGACACGGGTCGGCCAAGCTGTCGGAACCCCAGACTACATCGCACCGGAGCAGGCGCAGAACTCAAAATCGGCGGATATTCGGGCCGATATTTACAGCCTGGGCTGCACCTTTTTTGAAATGTTGACCGGGCAGATTCCTTTCCCGGTCGACAACCTGACCGAGAAACTGCTGCAACGCGTCTACCATGAGGCCCCCCGAGTCCGGTCGCTTCGGCCCGAGATTTCCCAGGAGATCGACGAGATCGTTGCCCAGATGCTCAGGCGTAATCCTGCCGAACGGTACCAGACCCCGGCCGAACTCGCCGCGGCCCTGCTGCCGCATTCTCTGATGGGGCAAGCGCGGCCGCGTGGGACCTCAGCGACCAATCCCTCCGTCGATCAGAATTCCGAATGGAATCTGGCTGCCGAGGATTATCAGAAATTCCTCGTCAACCTCGAGGACGATGCCGGTGCTTCCGATTCGTCCAGAACGGTGACTGTTCCCGGCAGGCAGTCGTCCGCCAACATCAGCGGTTCCCGGAAGTCTTTCCTTCGTCGCCGTGGGCTGGCAGTGGCTGGCTTCACCACGGGACTGTTGCTGCTCCTTGGCTGGTACCTGCTCTCAACGCCCCGTGGCTCGCCCAGACCGGGGGGCGCAGGTTCCAGTTCCCGGCCTCCCTCCGCACGCGATTCGCAGCGCAAAACGACCACTTCCTCCAAACAGACCGCCCCCTCCTTTCTCGCTGACCTGCTCGAAGCGGGAGTGATCCTTCTGACCGAGACCACCAGGCAAACTCCAGGTGCGACCTCCTGGCCGTTGGCGGGGCCGGACAACACACCCCGGTTTGTTCTCGAGGTGGAATTCCCCTGGGATCTCCCTAGCGACCCTGCCAGAGTTCTGGGAGTGAGAGCCCAGCTCTCTCCCCTCGTGACCAACGAAACCCTTCAGACCCTGACCCGATTGCCGAATCTCGAATCTGCCAGCTTTCATGGCTGCTCCAAGCTCAACGACAGCTCTCTGGTCGAACTCGGAAAGCTCCATTCCCTGCAGGAACTCTCCCTCGTCGATCTGCCCATTTCTGACCGGGGACTGGCCGACCTGAAAGCTCTGAAGCAACTCAGATCCCTCACTCTGACCAGAAACCGGTTGAATGGCTCGGGACTCAGCAGTCTCGCCGGGCTTCACAAACTGACATTCCTGGCACTCGATTTCAATCGCCTCAACTCCAGCGCTTTCCAGCAGCTGGCCCAACTCAAGTCTCTGCAAAACCTGTCCCTCAATGGAGTTTCTGTGGGGCTGGCCGACCTCCGACGGCTCGCCCAACTCCCCAGTCTCAAAGTACTCAGTCTCGGGTCGACCGGTTTATCGAGCCAGTCCCTGTCCGAGCTGCGATCCATTCTGCCCCAGGTCAGCCTGAATCCCTGATGCGTCGATCGCTGCGCCCTGCATTTTGCAAGACAGGATCCAGCCCGGCGACTTCCGCCATTGGCGTTCACCGGAACGTGTGCCCTCCAGCGGCAGTAGAGAAGTGCCTTCCAGGATTCCATCTAGGATTCCCGCAGGAACTCCGGCTCCCGGCAAGGCCCCGTGCTGGAAATTCTCGACCGGCACGGGGGGCATTCATCCCTCTGCAAGAGCGACCCTCTATTGGGGAACCTTCGCCAAATCGGCTGCTTTGCGCTCCCGCAGGAGGTTGTCGACGGCCTCAACGGCTTCGGCCACGGGCACCCGCCGCGAGTCCGCCTCCCAGCGCCAACGCACCTCCACTTGTCCTTCCTTGAGCCCTTTGCCGCCAATCACCACCCGGAGTGGAATGCCAATCAGGTCGGCATCCTTGAACTTCACCCCAGCCCGGGCGTCGCGGTCGTCCATCAACACATCGACTCCCCGCGCCTGCAGTTCGCGGTAGGTTCGCTCGGCGATCTCCATCGTCTCGGGATCGGTCACATTCAATGGGATCACCAGCACTTCATAGGGCGCGATCGACAGGGGCCAGATGAGTCCATTCTCGTCGAAACTCGTCTCGCACAAAGCGGCGACAATCCGGTTCACCCCGATGCCATAGCACCCCATGATCATCGGGTTCAGCTGTTCCTTCTCATCCAGGTACTCCGCCTTGAGAGAAACACTGTATTTCGTCCCCAGCTTGAACACGTGTCCCACTTCGATGCCATGCACCAATTCGAGTGTCCCACTGCAGCGCGGACAGGGATCATTCCCCGCCGCCATCCGCAGGTCATGGGTCGTCTCGGCCTGGTAGTCGCGTCCGATGTTCACTCCCGTCGTGTGCGTGTCGGCCGCGTTCCCCCCGGTCACCGCATCCACCAGGTCAGCCACATCATGGTCGACCAGCAGCGGGCACTGGATGCCCACCGGACCAGCAAACCCCACGGGGGCCCCGGTCACCTTCTGGATGGTTGCGACGTCCGCCAATTCGACCGACTGGCCTCCCGCGGCCCTTCGAACCTTGGCCTCATTCGCTTCATGATCTCCACGCACCAGCACCGCCACCGGATTGCCATCGACCTGATAGATCAGCGTCTTGATCATCCGATCGGGAGACGTCTTCAACAACCGGCTCACCTGCTCGATGCTGGTCGCGTTCGGGGTCGGCACCTGGGTCAGCGGGGCAGAACCGTTCGATCGGGGAGTGGAACGTGCAAGCCGCCCCGTCTCGGCCCGCTCGAGGTTCGCGGCATAGCTGCACTTGGGACAATGGACGATGCGGTCTTCCCCATTGTTCGCCGGCACCATGAACTCATGTGAGGCATCCCCCCCAATCGGTCCGCTTTCGGCCTCCACGGGGAGGTATTTCAGACCGGCCCGCGCAAAGATGCGGCAATACGCGTGGTACATTGCATCGTACACCGAGTTCAGCTGTTCCAGGCTGCTGCCGAAACTGTACGCGTCCTTCATCAGGAACTCGCTGGTCCGCAGCACGCCGAACCGGGGCCGCTCTTCGTTGCGGAACTTCGTCTGGATCTGATACACGCACAAAGGGAGCTGGCGGTAGGAGTTGAGATGCCGTGCCATCAGGTCGGTGACCACCTCTTCGTGGGTGGGCCCAAGAGCCACATGGACCCGACGATCCCCACGCGTGATGTGGAAATTGATCAGCACATTGCCAAAGGCCGATTTGCGACCGGTCCGCTCGAAGAGATCGATCGGCTGGAGCGCGGGCATGAACAGCTCGATGGCTCCTGCCCGGTCCATTTCCTCACGGACAATCGCCTCCGCCTTGCGCACGGCGCGCCACCCGAGGGGGAGGTAGGTATAGGCACCGGCCATCAACTGACGAATCAGCCCCGCCCGCAGCATCAACTGATGACTGGGAATCTCGGCATCGGAGGGGTTTTCCTTCATCGTTGGGATGAACGTCTTCGACCAGCGCACGTGCACAGCCTCGCAAGGTTTCTGAAAAAATCGCCCGGACAGACAAGAACTCCGGCGGCCGGAGTGTAGCAGGTGTGGTCTGTGGAGAAACCCGCGTTTTGCCGACTGTGCCATCCGGGAGATTTGTGAACACATGGAGACCGATCAGTTGACTTCTGCACGATCGTATATTACTATTCGAATGCGCTTCCGATTTGCGGCGGATGTTCGTCGCCTCGGCGGAGCCGACCGGGCCCAACTGGGAGAGATCTTTTCAGTCACCACGCGGTGGCGAGGTCCCTGCTGGAGGTCCCTGCTGACAGAGGGTTCAGTTTGTGTCATCAGTCCAGAAAACTCCCCCCAGAGCACGCACGGAGATTTCTCACCCGAATCACGCCGATTGACGGACAAAGCCTGAACACACGGGCTGAAAAAGACACGTGGACACCAGCAGTGGACACACAGAGTGGTGGCCAAATCACACGGCAAACCACATTCACTTTGATGTCCTCGTGACTGCCCCCGAGTCATTCCGTTCGGCGGTGTCCCGAAGGGAATTCAGTCGGCGCGTTTCAGTCGACACGGCAACTCGACAGTGATCCAGTCCGATTGAACGACTGGCACTGTGTGTCAGCGAGAATCGGGCGGAGGATGACTTGTGATCGAGGAAGTGGCACGAATCTGACTGGGCTGCGGGAATCCTTGGCGCAAAACCACTTTTGGAGAACAGGAAGGAACGATGGTCGACAAGTCCATTCTCACTGCAAAGCAGCGGGCGATCTACGATTTTATCAAGGACAAGATCATGGTCCGCGGTTACGGACCAACCGTGCGCGAGATTGGGGCCGGATTCAAGATCAAGTCTCCCAACGGAGTGATGTGTCACCTGAAGGCGCTGGAGAAAAAGGGGCTGATCACCCGCGAGTCGGGGATGTCCCGTGCGATTCAGTTGACCGAGCCGCTGAACCGGATGGCACTCCCACTGCACGGCCGCATCGCCGCTGGCAGTCCGATTCAGGCGATTGAGCAGCAGGATCACGTCGATTTTGGTCCGCTGTTCGAGGGAGAAGGTCAATTCTGCCTGCGGGTCACCGGGAACTCGATGATCGATGCGCAGATTGCCGACGGCGATTACGTGGTCGTCCGCAAACAACGCACAGCGCGCGATGGCGAGATTGTCGTGGCACTGCTGAATGGCGAAGAGGCCACATTGAAGCGGTTCTTCAAAGAGCCGAATCGTGTCCGCCTGGAACCTGCAAACTCGACCATGCAGCCCATTTATTCGGCTCATGTCGACATTCTGGGTGTGGTCTCGGGAGTGATTCGCAAATACTGAGCGTTCAAACACGTGGCCAATTCCACTCGAAGGCAACCGCTTGGGGAGCGCTCCTGGGTTCTGCGCTTCACCGCCTCAACGTGAGGTCGGCAGGTTGGTGCTGAAATGGATTGATTTTGCAGTTGGTTTGGTCACCAGTTTGGCGTCTCGAGCCAATCGTCCAGCCCGGCGACGACTCTCGTTGATCGTGCGCTCCGCACTCACGACGGGTGTCGCCGGGGCCGGACGTGCCGCGTTCCGACAGATCCCTCTGGGTCGGGAGACCGGTCGCACAGGGCTTTGATTGAAGCGTTTTTTCCTGGATATTGATCAGTCCCTGGAGAGCCGTTCGACCAGGTGTTTTGTGTCCGTCGATCGTCTCTGCCTCGGACAGTCATGGCCGCGGCTCTGCGGAGTGTCGGCCCAGAGTGTTTTGAACTGAATCGCGTTGATATCGCCGTGGAATGAACCTCTCACTCCGGTCTGGCGTCACTTCCACACCATCGGAAAGCACTTCCCGCACACAACAACGTCCACAGCAATCCATTCAGCGGCCGCATCCCGTCGATTTTCAAGGTCAGGGACGGGAGGCGGACGAGACACGTCGCAAGGTTTCCGGTTCCATCGCTGCCACCTCCGAACCGGAAGTGCTGACACCGACCCGGATTGGCTCTTGAACCCAGCAGTCGCTAAAATCCCGTCCTGCGTACTCCATGCGATCTCGCGTTCGATGGATGGAAGTTTGCTGGCGTTTTTTGCCCGACGGATGAATGTCGATTGTCGCAATCTGATCGCCTGACACCACGTCCCCGTAGCTCAGTTGGATAGAGCGGCGGTTTCCTAAACCGCAGGTCAGCAGTTCGAACCTGCTCGGGGACGCTTTCTTCCCCTTATTGGTTGATTCCACCTCTGCCGCAGACTCCGGGAAAATCCCCTCTTGCGGCTTTTGCATCCCCGGATCCGGTATGGTTCCGGTTGAGTCTGCGTTCCGCCGCCGCCAGCGAGCCAGATTCGGACCATACCCCGGAGAGCGCGGGAGCCGAATGTCAGACTGAAACCGGGGCGGATTTGAATCGCAGTTTCAAACACGCCTTTTATTTCCCGAGGGATGCCAGAGTCGCGGGCGATGCGATCCGGATTTCGCAGGACACCATCGCGCAAGTCAAGCGGTTTCCGAATTGGTTGGTGAGGTTCTCCCGCACGGCGCGCGAATGCTCTTGGTCCCGGGTCCGATTCTGAGCCGATCGGGGCAACCCCGATCCCGGTGTCCACGGCCCCGAGCAGATCTCCCCAGGCGACATCCACCGGCACAATCCCAATCCTCCGCACCTCCAGCACCACCCCAACTTCAGGTTTTTTTCGCGCGACCGCACATTCTTCGCAGTCACGCAAGTTTGCCTGAATTTGTTCCCGATACCAACACTCAACGCCGGACCTTTCCCGCGAATTCCCCGACCCATTCCCCAGCACCTCGATTCTCTGCCTCATGACGACGCCCGCCAACCAGACAGAAACTGCCGTTCCTCTCACGACCTCTCTCCGTCCTTCGGTTCCGGGGAGGAAGGTACTCAAAAGTCGTCCCCAAACCCTGTTGGCTGACCCGCCCCATCCCACCGCCGACCGGCAAACCAAGCCGGAAGAGCGGGAGGAGGACGGCGAACCTGTCGAGCGTCGTCGACAGATTGACCCCACCACTTGTGAACGTGATTACACTGCGGATGAAGTGGAATTCATGAATGCCATGAATCTCTACCGACGGAAGACTGGCCGCAATTTTCCCACCTGGAGCGAAGTCCTCGAGGTGGTCCGCTCACTCGGTTACCACCGCGATTGACCTCCCTGCTCTTTCTGGCCACCTCCAGCGACACGAGGCGGCACGGCGGACCAGACTCCGCCGTGCCTCAGGTGCCCGGCCAGGGGAGCTTCCCGGGCTACACGCTCCAGTGCCTGGTACGTGTCCAACTCGACACCAGCCCCTGCGCTGCTCGCTCGACCCGCTCGATGTCCCGCAGGAAGACCGACTCGCTCGGGCAATGGTATGGCGATATCGCCGGTTCCAGGGCGATCGAAGGGACGGCGAATAATGAATTGCGATTGAACTCCAGTCCATAGGTCGCGTAGTCATTGCTGTTGTTGGCGATTCGCAGGCCGCCGTCGAGCGACTGCAGCAGATCACAGATGTCGGCCGTCCCCCGCAGCAGCGCTGCCCCTGGTGAAAACGGCTCTTCCTCCCAGGGAGCGGCATACAACGCCACGCCGGGCTCTCCCTGAAACAGCGGGGTCGTGTCGATCGTCACCACCAGTCCGGGCGTCCGGCCCGTCTCTTTGAGATGCCGCGACAGCCGCACAGCCCCCTGCCCGCATTGACGTCCCGACCCGCCGGCCACAAGTCGCTCCGGGTGGTGCGTCAGGCCATAACTCTCCTCCATTTCCGAGAGCAGGATGAGGAGTGGTGGCAGGCCGACTGCCCCAGCCCCCCACTGGGCCAATCCGAGGCAGATCCCGACCCCGACAGCATCGTCCAATTGCCCCACGAGGCGGTCTGATTGCTGCTGGCAGGGGAGCCTCTCGGGTGATGTTCCCCAATGGTCGATCTTGTCGAGATGGGCGGCCAGAGCGATCGGTGCCAAACGCGGATCCCCCGGGACCGAAATCAACAGGTTATGTTCGGGAACACGCTCGATGGTCACCCCGGGAAGCTTCGCCATCTGGAGATAAACCCAGGGGTGCAACCGATCTTCCAGCGAGCTGAACGACGGTATTTCGGCCACCTGTTGAATCAGGTCCACCACTCTTGACATCACATTCTCTCTGCAGACAGCACCAACATCACCCAAGGCAAAAATCCCTCTTTCCCGCGGAAAAGTCAATCGAATCTCCGGTTTTGCCATCGATGCCGGGACCTCAGAACCGCCCTTGACTGACTGTTCCCGATGGTCATCCAGAGACGAATTCCGGGCTGCAGCTCCCTGTCGCCAGCTCCGGCTTTTCTTTCGGCTCTTGCCCGATCTATGATCTCCGGCGCGCTCCCGCTACGAAATCACTTCCGTCGCCTCCGGGGGAGCGCCCCCTCCTGGACTTCCGACGATCATCAGTCCAGGAAAATCCCCCCGCCCCGATGCCAGCCGATCTCCCCCCTTCCGCCCCGTCCCGCGAAGAACTCGTCCGCCGGGCCCTCAGTCAAGACATTCGCCGCCTGGGAGGCTTGCTGGGAGCAGTCATCCGCAGCCTCGAAGGCCAGGAGGTTTTCGATCTGATCGAAGAGATCCGTGCGGGCACCAAGCAGCTGCGCGAGCAACCCTCACTGACGGCCGCCCGCGCCCTCCGCGACCGGCTCAAGCCCCTGCCACTCCCCACGCTGCGGAAACTCAACAGAGCGTTCAGTATCTACTTCGACCTCATCAACCTCGCGGAGCAGCAGGCCCGTCTACGCGCCCTGCGGATGCATTCCCTCGCCACGCCCACCCCCGCCTCGGATGGAATCGAGGCCGCTCTCCGACAACTCCAGGCAGGGCAGGTCGGTCCCGGAGAGATCTCTCAACTTTTGCGAAATCTGCGCATCGTGCCGGTCTTCACCGCCCACCCCAGTGAAGCCCGTCGTCGCAGCATTCTCGAAAAGCTCGACACGATCTCGGCCCACCTCGCACGCCTCGATACTGAACAGCTTTCGGCCCGCGATCGACACGCCACCGAGCAACACCTGCAGTCTGAGATCGAAACACTCTGGCTCACCAATCTCGTCCGCACCGAGCGCCCTACAGTCCTGGACGAGGTCCGCCACGGGACCGCCATCCTGCCCCCTCTTATGGAGGTCGTCCCCCGACTCTACCGGACTCTGGCCGAGGCATTGCAGATAGTCTATCCCGGCCTCAGTCGCCCGCCGGCCATCATCGATTTCGGCAGCTGGATCGGGGGGGATCGCGATGGCAACCCCTTCGTCACCGCCGACTGTACCCTCGAAGCGGTCCGCATCCTGCAGTGCCGTATTCTCGACGCCTACCTCCCCCGGCTGGAGGAGCTGACCCGCATTCTCTCCCTCTCGCGCGACCTCACGACCCAGGGCCCGAGTTTCCGCCGGTTGCTGGAACGCTGCGAGGAACTGGTACCCGAGTCACTTGGTCGCACCCAGAACGAACCGTACCGTGCGGTCTGCCGGGCCATGGCAGCGCGGCTCAAGGCGACCCGGGACTGGGTCCAACAACTGCGGCTCTTCTGGTCTGCCGATCCCCGTGAACCTCCCGCCAGGGTCTATCGTGCGCGGGCCGAATTCCTGCATGACCTCCGTGCGATGCAGGACGACCTGCGCCTCGCGGGAGTGCGACAGGCGGCCTCTGGTGAGCTTGAAGACCTCATTCGCCTGGTCGAGGTGTTCGGCCTGCACATGTTTTCGCTCGACATCCGGCAGCACGCCCAACGGCACACCCACGCGGTCGATGAAATTCTCCGCGCCGCCCAGGTCACTCCTTGCTACCTCGAACTCACACCGGAGGCCCGCGTCGACCTGCTGGCCCGGGAACTCGAATCACCACGTCCCCTCATCCCGACTCACCTCGCGTTCTCCACCGCGACCTGTGAGGTCATCCAGACCTTCCGTACGGTTTCGGCACTGCTCGAACAGCAGTGTGCCGAATCGATCGAGAACTATGTCATCAGTGGCGCGACCCAGCCCTCCGATGTGCTGGAGGTGCTGCTGCTGGCCAAGGAATCCCGGCTGTTTCGCCCGTCGGAATCGGTCAGCCGCATTCATGTCGTCCCGCTTTTTGAGGCCCTGGAGCCTCTCCGCTCCGCCGCCCCCATTATCGAGCAATTGCTGGCCCTCCCCATCTACCGTCGGCACATCGAGCTGCGCGGCGGCCTGCAGGAGGTGATGATCGGCTACAGCGACAGCAACAAAGAGTCAGGTTTTCTGCAGTCCAATTGGGCCCTGTACTGTGCCCAGCGGGAACTGGCCGAAGTCCAGCGCCGCTCGGGAATCGCGATCCGCATCTTCCATGGCCGAGGGGGAGCCGTCGGCCGCGGGGGTGGGCCAGCCAATCGCGCGATTCTCGCGCAGCCGTCCGGCCTCGCCGACGGTTGCATGCGGTTCACCGAGCAGGGCGAAGTCATCGCCGACCGTTACGGCTGTCCCGGAATTGCCGAGCGGCACCTTGAGCAGATCATCAATGCGGTCCTCCGCAACAGTTCCGCCACCGAGAGCCCGCGCCCCCGTCCCGAGTGGGAACATCTTGTCGGGACCCTCGCTGAACTCGCTCGCCAGCATTACCGGGCCCTTGTCTACGAAACCCCTGAGTTCCTCGATTACTTCGAACAGGCGACCCCCATCGCCGAGATTGGGAAGCTCAAGATCGCCTCCCGCCCAGCCAAGCGCAGCGCCAGCCGTACGGCGGGCATCGACGACCTGCGGGCCATCCCCTGGGTTTTCAGCTGGATGCAAAGCCGTCACACGCTTCCTGGTTGGTACGGCCTCGGCAGCGCCATCCAGCAGCACCTCGCCCGACATCCGTCCGACGAGGCCCTGCTCCGCGAAATGTACGCTCAGTGGCCCTTCTGGCGAACCCTGATCGACAACGCCCAGATGATCCTTGCCAAGGCCGACCTCACCATCGCCCGACTCTATGCCGACCTTGTTGCCTCACCGGAAGTCGCCGCTCAGATCCACGGACGGATCGCTCACGAATACGCCCAAACGGTACGGACCGTGCTGCAGATGACCGGGCAGACCGAACTGCTCGAAACGATGCCGGTTCTGCAACGTTCCATTCAACAGAGAAATCCCTACGTCGACCCACTCAGTTTCGTACAACTGGTGTTGCTGGAGCGGCTCCGTCAGGGAGCCGAACCCCAGTCCGACTATCTCACCGGGGTGCTCGAGAGCATCAGTGGCATCGCTTCGGGGCTGAAGAATACCGGCTGAATTCCCCCCCAACCGCTCCCCCCAACTCGACCTGGGAGATCGTTGCCATTCCCTGGCACACATCGCAGCGGCTGCCGCCGTCGAGCGTGGTTGTTTTCCAACCGACTTCCGCGGTTGTCCCAAGGATGGCGTTGCCCCCCTTGCGCAACTGAAGCATCCTCGACTCCTGACACCGACTCCCGGGCCCACTATACTCGGACGGTCGGTGAATGAGTCCCCGGTCCCCCTGAATGGCTTCGCTCATGTCCGTGTTCCGCCCCTTCTCTCTGGCGTTCCTTTCCGGACTCGTTGTCAGTCTCACAGCATGGAATCCGGTGGCCAGCGCCGCCGAGCCGGCCCCCCAGCGACTCCCCTGGACCACCCCTCATGTGCGCGGCACTCCGGAAGGTCCGCTTCCCTTCCGCTCCCCCCGCATCTATCCGAAGGCCCAGTTCAAGAACCCCACTGTTCTGACCAACGCCCCGGGCACCGACCGGATGTTCGTGGGGGAACAATCGGGCAAGATCTACTCACTTGGTACCGAACGCGACACAGCCGAGCCCGAACTCTTCCTTGACACCAACCAATTGTGCGACCAGCTCAATTCCCGTTCGGGAGGAAACCTGGAGTTTGAAGCACTCTACGGCCTGACGTTCCATCCCCAGTTTGCCGAAAACCGGGAATGCTTCATCTGCTATGTCGTCCGCCGCAAGAATCAGGGGACCGAGCAAACCCCCGATGGCACCCGCGTCGTCCGGCTGAAGGTCTCCCGCACGGAACCTCCCGTCGCCGATCCCGCCAGCGAAGAGTTGCTGTTGACCTGGTTGCAAGGGGGTCACAACGGCGGCTGCCTCAAGTTCGGTCCCGACGGGTGTCTCTACATCTCCTCGGGTGACGGCGGTCCCGCATTTCCCCCCGACCCGCTCAATGCCGGACAGGATATCTCCAATCTGCTCTCGTCGATCCTCCGCATCAACGTCGATCGCCCCGAGGGGTCCCGACCGTATTCGATCCCCGTCGACAACCCGTTCGTCGACCTCCCCAACGCCCGCGGTGAGATCTGGGCTTATGGACTTCGCAATCCCTGGAAGATGAGCTTCGATCGGGGGTCGGGTGACCTGTGGGTGGGCGACGTGGGCTGGGAACTCTGGGAACTGGTCTACAAGGTTCACAAGGCCGACAACTTCGGCTGGAGTGTGAAGGAAGGTCCGCAGCTCGTGCACCCCGAACGGCAGTCTGGGCCCACTCAGATTGTCCCCCCCACTGTGGCCATCCCCCACACCGAAGGGGCGTCGGTCACCGGTGGATTCGTGTACCGCGGCCGCAAGTTCCCCGAACTCACCGGACAATACATCTTCGGCGACTGGGAATCACGCCGCATCTGGGCAGTGACCCAGACTGAAGACACCCCGTTCCAGAAGCGGGAGATCTGTGAGCCGTCAGTCCGCGTCGTCGACTTCTCCGAAGACAACTCCGGTGAGCTTTACCTGCTTGACTACGACTCGGGCACAATCCACGAATTGACCCGCACCGAGAAGCAAACCCAGGATGCTCCGTTCCCTCGGAAACTGTCCGAGACAGGACTTTTCGCGTCGACGCACCAGCATCAGCTTCAGTCTGGAGTTGTTCCATTCCTGATCAATGCTCCCCGCTGGACCGATGGGGCGACGGCCGAGCGGTTCATCGCCATTCCGGGTGCAGGTTCGATCCAGCTGTTTCCCACCCCGCAGCCGATCCCCGCCTCGATGTTCAGCCGAACTGCGGTTTATCCCGCCGACTCGGTCGTGGCGAAGACCCTCTCGCTGGAACTTGAGCCGGGAGTCCCCGCCAGTCGTCGACGGATCGAGACGCAACTGCTGCACTTCGATGGTCGCGACTGGCGCGGATATTCCTACGCCTGGAACGATGACCAAACGGATGCCGAGCTGGTCGACGCTTCGGGAGCCTCACGCACCCTGTCGCTGACCGATGCCGCAGCCCCCGCAGGACATCGCCAGCAGACCTGGCGTTTCCCCTCCCGGACCGATTGCCTCCGCTGCCACAACCCCTGGCCCGAGTATTTGCTCGCCTTCAATCTGCCACAACTCAATCGTTCCGTCGATTATCACGGGAATCGCGTCAATCAATTGACCCTTCTGCAGGAAATGGGGCTGCTGCAGAATGTTGTTCCGGGCGTTAATCCTGCCCAGGATCCACCAAGCCCAACCGGCCCGAAGGATCCTGACAACTTTCCCCGCTTCGTCAATCCCTACGATCGCTCCGAAGACCTCAACCAGCGGGCCCGAATCTACCTGCATGTGAATTGTGCCCACTGCCATCGCAATGGCGGCGGAGGCTCGGCCTACGTCCACTTGTTGCAGGATCTGCCACTTTCCGAAACTCGCACCCTGGCCCAGAAACCGGCTCAGGGAACCTTCGGTATCCCCGATGCCCAAATCATCGCACCGGCCGATCCCTATCGATCGACACTGCTCTTCCGGATGGCGAAACTTGGTCCCGGGCACATGCCGCACCTGGGTGCACAGACGGTCGATGCCAACGGCGTCCAGTTGATTCATGACTGGATTCGCCAGTTGCCGCAGCGCTCAGCCGACCATGCCGCGCTCGACCGACTGATCAGCCTCGATGAGTCACGGGCCACCGCACGTGAACGAAGGGAACTCCCCTCCCGGCTTCGCCAGCTTTCCCGGCAAATCGCTGAACAGGCGGGCCGACCTGCCGCAACCGAGGCCGACATCGCCGAGGCAAGGCAACAGCTCGAACAACAGTCGTCCGCCGCCAGGGGAGCCCGGCAGGCCGAGCGTCCGAAGGTGATCGCAGAGTTGCTCACCAGTACCCCGCGAGCCTTCCTGCTTTACCGTTCCCTGATCACTGGAGAACTCTCGACAGCCACACGGTCCGAAATCCTGGCGGTGACTCAAGAACACTCCGACCCCGTGACGCGTGATCTGTACGAAGCACTTCTTCCCGAGGAACAACGCACCCGCCGCCTGGGCGATGTGGTTCAGGTCGACGAACTGCTCAAGCTGAAGGGAGACGCCGCCCGAGGCCGGGAACTGTTTGAAAAGTCGGCCACCATCCTCTGCCGCAACTGTCATCGTATCGGCGACCAGGGGGTTGAGCTCGGTCCCGAGCTGACCAGGATCGGCAAGAAATACTCCAGGGCGCAGATTCTGGAGAACATTCTCGAGCCCTCCAAGGTCATTGAGCCGAAATACCTGACCTACGTAGTCGAAACCAAAGCGGGCAAGGTCCACAGCGGCCTGTTGGCCAGCCGCACAGCCGATGAAATCGTGCTGAGGGATGTCGAAAACAAAGAGCACCGGATTCCGGCAACCGACCTGGAGAGTGTCACGCCACTGCAGAAGTCGATCATGCCCGAGTTGCTGCTGAAGGACATGACACCCGAACAAGTGGCAGACCTTCTGGACTACCTCTCGAGCCTGCAGTAATCGCAACCGCGCGATCAACTTTCCTACACACGTCGAGAGACTGCGCCATTTCGATCGCCCGGGTCGTTTGACGGTCTGGGACTGAGGTCGCGGCACACATCAGGCAAATCACCCCTGGCAGTTGGCAAGCTTGACGGAATCTGTTGGTCAGCAGATTCTGCCTTGGTGAATCCGCTGCCGCAGGCGTTCCGTTTTCCCGCGCCGGGACGGCACGGTCGACCCTCGACATCTCTGAGCAGTTCCGCGCTGGATGAGGCATCAGCCGGAGTCTGCCGGAAATTCTGTTTGAGGTTTGCAGAGCGGCTTTCGAGCTTGATTTGGCCCTGGCACGGGGTGTTTCACGACAGACAGTGAACCATGGCAACACGGTGAGTTTCTGGCGGGATTGACTACGAATTCATTCCAGCTCCTGCTACAATCCTGCGATCCTCGCGAGGGATGTACTTCTCAGAGAGCCCTGGTTGGCCTCTGTCGGGATTGAGCTGCTTCATTGGACCTGTGTGCCAGCAAGTGCCGCGATTGTTCGGCCGGCCTCAGGTCAGGTTCAATCCAAACGCATTTCGATTTGGAAGCTGCCATGGCGAAGCGACGCGCAACCCCCACCAAACCCGCCCCTCCGGTTCTCGAACACACTCTCACTGACCAGACTGTCTGTCTGGCGGGGAATAGTCGAAACAGTCCGGCGTCTGCGTTGATCAGCAAACTGGTTCGCCTGCGAGGGGGAGAATTGCTCGACGAGGTTGATCCGGAATTGACCTATCTGATCGTCGGAGCGGCGGGATCTGAAGAGGATCGTGAGCGGGCTGAGAATCTGAATGCAGAAGATCGGTCCGACATTCAGATTCTCTCCTCGGCAGAGTTTCTTGAGACTCAGGTTCCCTCTCCCGAAGAACTTCTTGAACTTCTCAAAGGGGGGCCCGAATCCCTCCAGCTCGCCCTCGAGTTGCTGCAGATCCCAGTCACCGAACCGTACGATCTCTCCGAGGTCGACCTGCGTGGGTTCCAGCTGGATGACGCTGCCGCCACCGTCGATATCGAAGCGCTCGACCTGACCGATAGCGATCTCCGCGAAGCCCGGCTCACGAACGTCTGGTTTTCGGCCATGTCGGGCGTCAATCTGGATGGAGCGACTCTCTCGAAATGTCATTTCTCGGGTGACTGCGAATTTATCGAAGGATCATTGAAGAAAGGGGTGGCTCGGGGCTGTGATTTCAGCTCCTGTGATATCGACCAGGCTGACTTTACTTCCTCAGATCTCTCAGGCAGTGATTTTTGCTCGGCCTTTGGCGCGAACGCTGCCTTCCGCAAGACCACCCTGACCGACGCCGACTTCTCACAGGCCGAACTGTCTGAAGCGGACTTTTCCGGCGTTGACGGAGCGGGCCTCGACTTTTCCGGTTCCCGGCTGACCCGTGGCCTGTTTACCAAGTCGAATTTGCGGGGTTCGGTCTTCTGCGGCGCCAACCTCGACTCGGCCGATTTCACCAATTGCGATCTGCGTGACTGCGATTTCAACGGTGCCAACCTCAATGGGGTGGTCTGGAAGGGGGCTCGCCTCGCCGGGGCCAGCTTCCAGCTGGCGGACCTCGACCAAAACGAGATCTCGAAGTCGGCTGATCTCGCCTCGTCTGACGTCGACACAGGCAGCCATGTCAACCGGCATCTCGACGAACTCCGCGAGGCCACCTCCAAGATCTCCCGCGTTGAGTTCACTCTGCCTTTTCGCCGCAACGGACAGCGGACCACCATCGCCGTCACCACGTCTCCCAAGCACGTGCGTGTCGCCTGGGAACAGCCCAATCCCGTCACGGGCGAAATCCGTTCCAAGTTGCTTCGTTCGTCCGACCTCCGAATTCCTCTGCTTTCAGTCGTCCGCAGGTTTCGCGACTGGGAATTCCTCGCTGAGGATGTCGAGGTCCGTTCCGGGCGTGGCCCCTCGGGGAATCGGTTGCCCAAGGGGGCTGTCGTCCAGGCGATCTGCGGCATCCTGGGGGTCGCACCTCCCGAAGATCTGCTGCCGATGCCAGTCACCGCCGCCCCCCCCCCCCCTCCCCCTCCGAAGGCAGTCGTACAGCCCCCCACTCCTTCCGAACTGCGTGAGCAACTGCTCGCGGCACTCAAGTCCGGTGGCGCGGGGATCGCGCGCTGGAACGACGCCAGTGATGACGAGAGAGACCTTGTTGAAGGGCTTTCCAGCCAGGAATTCAACGGGGTCGACTGGCAGAGAATCAACTTGCGTGACCGGGAATTGATGGGGGTCAAGCTGGCCAAGGCGAACCTCTCGGGCGCCGACCTCAGCTACACGCTTTTGAATCGGGCTCAGTTGAAAAGTGCCCGTCTCGATCGGGCCACAGGGTGGGGGACGCAACTTCGGGCCGCCTCGCTGATCGACGCCTCGCTGGTCCAAACCAGTCTGCATTGTGCGTTCCTCAACGACGCCAACCTGCGGGGGGCGAATCTCTCCGACGCGGTGTTTGAGAATTGCGATCTGCGCGGGGCCGATCTCTCCACGGCCAATCTGCATGACACGGTGTTTCGCGGCTCAAAGATCGACGAGCAGACCAAGTGGCCGAAGGGCTTCGCATTGACCTGGAACATGGTCTGGGCCGGTTCGGGCCCCTCACCCCTTCCTGAGCCGCCCCCCCCCCCACCAGAACCTCCCGTCGAAATCCTGGAAGAGACTGAGGAACTGGAACAGGAGGCGGAGAGTGGGGCCGAGGGGGCCGCCGACCTGGCAGGATTCCTCGACCAACTGGAAGAGCACGTCAGTGTCGGCAAGCTCGACAAGGCGCTCGATCTGCTGCAGGCGACCCCGCTGGAATTGTTCTATGACTTGTCCAAGACGTCGGTCTCCGGGGTCGTAAGGGCTCCGGACGATCCAGACCTTGCGTTCTGTTGCCATCTTTCGGACGAGGGTGCCTACGGTTGCTGTTCAAGCAATCTCGCAACCTGCAATGGTCTGAGGGGAAGTCTCTGTAAGCACCTGTTGGTGTTGTTGGTGGGCTTGGTCCAAAAGGGTGTGCTCCCGGCCGATCGGGCCGCCGAATGGGTCGCTGCCTCAACCGGCAATAAACCAGAGACTGACAAAGAACTCTGTTCGCAATCGCTCGAACGTCTCGAATCGGCCGGCCGCGGCGGCGCGACCTGGAAGCCAGTCGCCACCAACCCCGATGACTTCGCCGACGTGTAAATCCTGGCGGGAACCGACCTCGGTAAGGCACGTGCCGTGACAACCCCGGACCAAAGTCAAGGCTTGTGCTGCGCTCACCCGGGTTTGGACGGCCGCACGATCGATGCCACGCGGTCAGCTTTGCCCGCTCCTCGCCGGCATTCCCGCGACCGAGATAGTGGGCTCGTCGATTCTCGCACCAACCATCCTCTGGCTGGTGTTGTGCTGGTGGACGAATCGTCCGTTCTGCGATTTCGGGACCGTCAAAGCCTCCGTACCAAGTGGTTGTCAGGTCCGGCTGAACTGTAGGACGGCACTTGCGAACACAGCGGAGTTCCCTCTGAGCCCACCCCCAAAGACGACCGTGGCCAAGGTCCAGCCAACGAGTGGAGGGGATGGCGTACCTCCGTGTCCGCTCCGTTGGGTCGGGATCGAAGGCCAACCGTTCCATTGGGCAGCCAAGGGACCTGAAGCGAAAAACTCCAATATGGTCGTACAAAGCGGTCGAGGATCCCGTCTCCGGATATGACCTGCACGCGACTCTGCTGCACTTGCTGGGTCTGGATCATGAACGGCTCTCGGTACGGCATAACGGGGACGACCGGCGTCTGACCGATGTTCATGGTCAAGTGATCGATTCCCTGCTGGCATGACCATCACCGCAGAGCGATCCAAATCCCTCCGAGTCTGCCACGACGAGCACCCGGATTTCCGTGCCGGGAGGTAACATCTCCTGCCGGGCGACGTTGTCTCTTGTGGAAACCACCGTGCTCTGCTGCGGCCTGGCGATTGAGCCAGATGGAAACACAAGAACAGATGCGAGGGCGATTGCCTTGCGACAAACGCACAGATGAACACACAGCTTCGACCGAGGGAAGGCCAATCGAGGAGGGGCGGCACGACGGGAACCGGGGCGAAAGCGGGATTGACAGTGCCCGGATCAAGGGGGAAACTCCCCGGCCCAACCGGTGGATGGATCTGCCCCCGGGACCCCGGTGAATGACTGCAAGGACGCCAGGATGTCTGCCTCGTTGATGGAATCACTTGCCAGCCTCGGCAACCCCGCCACCCTCGTTTTGGGGGATGCGATTCTCGACCGCTATATCTGGGGCAATGCCGAACGGGTCAGCCAGGAAGCACCCGTCATTCTGCTGCGTGCCGACCAGGACGAAAGCCGACTGGGAGGGGCAGCCAATGTCGCCAACATGGTCGCTGGCCTGGGAGCCCGAGCCAGTCTGGCGGCGGTGATCGGCCAGGATTCGTATGGAGTCGAGATCGACCGGACCCTCACCGCCCAGGGGGTCGATTCCAGCCTGCTGTTTCCCACGCCGACCCGCCCCACGACCGTCAAAGAACGGTTCATCGGCCGCGCGCAGAATCGTCATCCGCATCAGATGTTGCGGGTCGACCGAGAGGTGCGTGAACCGTTGAGTCTGGATTTGCAAACCGTGCTGCTGGAGCGGTTGCTGCCTCGCCTGGGAGACTTTTCCGCCGTCTTGATCTCGGACTATGGCAAAGGGGTCTGTACCCCCAACGTGCTGCAGGCCATCATCCGGGCGGGCCGGGCGGCCGGCGTGCCCGTGGTGGTCGATCCCCGTCCCGGACAAGACTACACCGCCTACCGGGGAGCGACGGCCGTCACCCCCAACCGGCTGGAGACGATGCTGGCGACCGGAATTGAAGTCCGGACGATCGACGATGCATTTGCCGCGGGACGCAAGCTGTGCGAAACCCTCGATCTCGACCACGCCTATGTCACGCTTGATGCCGACGGGATTGTGCTGGTTCCCGCCCGGGGAACACCGCAGCACCTGCCAACCCGCCGGCGCCAGGTGTACGACATCACGGGGGCCGGAGACATGGTTTTGGCCATGATTGGTGTCGGTTTGGCGTCTGGGCTGGATCCGGTTACGGTCGCCCGGCTGGCGAATGTGGCCGGGGGGCTGGAAGTGGAAAAAGTGGGAGTGGTGCCCATCACCCGCGACGAGATGCGTGACGATCTGCGGGCCCACTCGCAGACCCCCGTCGACAAGATTCTCGACCTCGATTCTCTGGCGCAGGAGGTCTCGAACCGGCGAGCTGCCGGGCAACGCATCGTCTTCACCAACGGCTGCTTCGACCTGCTGCACGCCGGGCATGTCAGCTACCTCCAGCAGGCCGCCCACTTGGGCGATTGTCTGGTGGTGGGACTCAACAGCGACCAGAGTGTCCGCCGGCTGGAAAAGGGACCTGATCGGCCACTGTTTCCCGAAGCGCAGCGGGCGGCCATGCTGGCGGCCCTCGAGGCGGTCGATTTTGTCTGTGTGTTCGACGACGCCACCCCACATGCTCTGCTGCACCGCCTGCGGCCGGAGATTCTTGTGAAGGGGGGAACCTACTCCCATCACGAGATTGTCGGGTGGGAAGTGGTTGAGGCCTATGGCGGCAAGGTGCTCCCACTGGGAGTTGTGCCAGGACTGTCGACCACGAACATCGTGGCCCGGCTCCGGGGCGAGAAAGCGGCGGTTTCCGCGATGAGTTCCTTTGTTCCAGAGCGCAAAGCCGGATGAAAATCGGCATCTTCTGCCCCAACTGGGTTGGCGACCTCGTCATGGCCACACCGGCCCTGCGATCGCTGAGAAACGAATATCCCCAATCCGAAATCGTGGCGATTTTGCGTCCCCACCTCGCGGCGGTGCTGGACGGACTGACTTTGGTTGATCGCGTGATCATTGACCCGCATCAGGGAGGAAAAAACCTCTGGGCGGGACTCCGATTTGCCCGCAGTCTGCGGAGCGAACGATTCGACCTGATCCTGCTGCTGACCAACTCGTTTCGGACAGGGCTTTGGGCGTGGCTGGCCGGTGGAAGACGGCGGGTCGGGTTTGAGGGAAATCTGCGATCGCTGTTGCTGACGGAACGCGTTCCCCGTCGGAACCGAAAGGAACCGCATCCGGTCCTGCCCGAATACCTGCGGCTTGCCGAGGCGGTCGGGTGCCGAGAGCTCACAACCGAGACCGAATTGGTTGCCACCGAGAACGACGAGCGACAGCTGGAGGAATTCTGGCGGTCAACCCGTCCCGAAGGGCGCCCCAAGCGGGTGGTTTGCCTCAATCCCGGCGGGGCGTTTGGCGCCGCCAAGCACTGGCCGACCGAGCATTTCGCCGAATTGGCCCGCCGGATGGTCGATGAGCTGGCGGTCGAAGTCCTGGTGCTGTGCGGACCGGCGGAACGTATTGTCGCCCAGGAGATCATTCGCCTGGCCAATCGCCCGCGGGTCCATAGTCTGGCCCACGTGCGGCCCTCGATCGGGCTTTCCAAAGCAGCGGTCAAGCACTGCGACCTGCTGGTGACGACAGACAGTGGCCCCCGGCATTTTGCAGCCCCGTTCAATCGTCCCGCCATCACCCTGTTTGGTCCGACTCATCCGGCCTGGAGCGAGACGAATCATCCGCGTGCCATGGGCCTGCAGCACCCCGTCGACTGCGGACCGTGCCAGCAACGAAGCTGTCCTCTGGGACATCACGACTGCCTGAAGCAGTTGCTTCCCGAGCGGGTCTTCGCGGTGGCCCGGAATCTTTTATTGGCGGAAGAGCGCGCTCAGGCGGCCGTGGAACTTTCTGCCAGGGCGGCCTGATGGCAAGCATCTCACTTTCTACGGACTCATCCCGCGACAACTCCTGGAACGAGTCCCCAGATATTCCCCGCCGGCTGGCGAGAGACCAGGGGCGGCTGGAGGTCAACTCAGCCTATCAACAGATCCTGGAACGGCTGGGACTCACATCGTTTGCCGCCTTCGATGCACTGCCGGGTGCGATCGTCCGCCAGATTGATTCGCGGGCAACCAGTCGCGTCGAACTTGAGTCGCTGGTCATTTACCTCAAACGACATGGCCGCCCCCACTGGCGGGAGCGGATTACCCCCTGGATTCGACTGGGGAAACGTCTGTTTGGTGCCGAGCCGGAATGGATAGCGATCTGGCAGTTTCATCAACTCGGTATCCCCACCGTGGAACCCATCGCCTTCGGTCAGCGGAGGGGAGTCACATTTGTCGCAACACGCGAACTGGTGGCGCGATGCGACCTGAAGCAGTGGGTGCGAGACTGCCTTGACCGCAGAGATCCGGACGGGGCCTGGCAGACTTCCGATCTCCTTCAGGCAGCCGATCACGCACGACGTCTGGCGAAAATGGTGTCGACCATGCACCGTGGGGGCCTGCATCATCAGGATCTGTACCTCAATCATGTCCTTTGGATGGGGAATCTGGCCGATGGGCAGCCCGACCTGCGGCTCATCGATCTCGGTCGGGTGAGCTGTCTGGGGCGGTTTGGACGACGCTGGATCTGGAAGGACATGGCGCAACTGGCCTACTCGGCGGCCGGTGTGCCCCGCAGCGTGCAACTCCGGTTTTTGCGGGCGTACCTCGGACGTCGTTTGAATTCCTCGGACAGACGCTGGTTGACGTGGATCACATGGAAGGCCGATCGCATCGACCAACACACACGAAAACATCGTCTCTAAAGGGACCGCGACATGTCGGCCCGGCACGCACGACGACAATTCCTGGCCCACGTGGGTTCCCATAGTCTCTTCGGCGGCCTGTTGGGGGGAATTCTCTCATCGCCCCGGCTACGGGCGGACGAACCCAACGGACCGGCTCTGGAGCAATTCACCTTCGAGAATTCCCGCCAGCCATCCCACACCATCACCGGACACGTGCTGACAACCGCGCAGGATGGCGGGCTCCTGGTAGAAGGTCAGGACGGACGGCTCTGGACGATCGAACCGCAAAACCTCAAATCCCGGGAGTCGCTGTCGGCCGCCTTCACCCCCTGGACGATGCGGGAGTTGACCACCGCCCTTGAGCGCGATTTACCGCGCGGCTTCGAGTTCACTTCGACGAAGCACTATCTCGTCGCCACCCAGGCGGGAAAGGGATACGCCCACTGGTGCGCCGGCCTCTTCGAACGGCTCTTTCAGGCCTTCCAGAATTACTGGAAGCAACGCGACCTCGAACCGGCCCCGCCAGCATTCCCGCTGGTCGCGATTGTCTTGAAAGACGAAAGACAGTTCGCCCAGTTTGCCGCGGCGGATGAGGGTCCCGAAGTCGCTGAGGCGAAAGGCTACTACTCGATCATCAGCAATCGGATTGTGATTTACGATCTGACCAGCGGCGATCGTGCTCCGGCCACCACGGCCGCCGAGATCGCCCGCAGTCTCTCGGCCCATCCCTTCAATATCGCCACCGTGGTGCATGAGGCCACGCACCAGATCGCCTTCAATTCGGGCCTGCATGTGCGCATGACCGACAATCCACTCTGGCTGACCGAGGGAATGGCGATGTTCTTTGAAACGCCCGATCTGACCAGCCGGTCAGGATGGCGCACGGTGGGATTGGTCAACGAGGTCCGCCTGAAACGATTCCTGGAATTCGCGGCGAAACGTCGGCGCCCCGATTCCCTCGAGACTCTGGTGTCGAGTGATGCCCGGCTCACCAACGCAGAGACAGCCGTCGACGCTTATGCCGAAGCATGGGCGTTGACCTATTTTTTGCTCCGCACCCGGCAACCGGCCTATTGCCGGTTGCTTCGCAAGCTTCGGGAACAACCGCGGCTGCAATGGTTGACCCCCACCGAGCGGCTCGCCGATTTTCGCGAACATGTCGCTGACGACCTCAATCGTCTCGATCAGGACTTCCTGCGGTATATCCGCAAGATCAAGGTGTAGGTCCGAAATCCGAATGTGAGCAGCCTGGAGTCTCGATTCACTCAACCGGCACGGCGCAGAGGCAATGCATTCGGCCGCAGAACCATCGGTCCAACGCGACCCGAGAGATCTCCGTCCCAGGCATGTGCTTCAACCGATTGAGAGATCAGCTCCGCGACCTGCAGCGCCGCCAGTCCCTGACGACCATCCACTCGAGGCGACTGACGGGTCCGGATTGAGTTCAGAAAATCATGCAGTTCGGCAGTGAGCTGATCCTGTGGCGCAACCGGCAACTCGGTTTGCTGGATGTACTGTCCGAAAATCGCCCCCTTCAGCTGCTCGATATTGGCCTCTGGCTGCCGACTTCGTTCCAGCGGACTGGCACCGTACAGCAGCGTGGGTGTGGGACTCCAGCAGGTGGCCTGGCGGGAGCCGAAGTCAATCTGAGTGCAGCCGGCCGAACTCCAGGCTTGCAATGACCGCACGGTTGTCGGGGAGACCCGGTTCGCGACCAGATCAGCGATACAGCCCCCGGGAAATACCAGGCGAGCCTGCACCAGATCGGGCTGGTCACCCAGGAGGCAGGCCCCCAGCGCCTCGATCCGGGAAGGAAATTCACCGGTCACGGCGAGCAGGAGATCGATGTCGTGGATCATCATGTCGAGCACGACGCTGATGTCGGTCGACCGAAACGAATACGGACTGATTCGCTCGGCCCGAATGTACTTGGCGTCGGCGAGCCGGGGTGCGGCTGCTTCAAAGGCTGGATTGAATCTCTCGATATGCCCAACCTGCAGGATCCGGTCGCGCGCAGCGGCCAGTTCGACGAGACGGGTCGCCTCGGTCGAATTGAGAGCAATCGGTTTCTCGACAAAAACGTCGACACCCGCCTCGAGCAGTTCGGTGGCCACGGGCTCGTGCGCGAAGGTAGGCACAGCCGCGACAGCAAAGTCCACTTCGGACAGGACGTCGCGAAAGTCGGCAACCCAGCGTGTTCCGCAGGCTGCCGCCACCGCTTCGCCCGCGGCCTGGTTGGAGTCGGCCACCGCTCGCAGCGACACTCCCTCCATCGACGAGAGGATCCGCGCATGGTGTCGGCCAAGGGCCCCCACCCCCACCACAACACCTGTCAGATTGGTCACGCCGCTCTCCGGGTACGATTGGTCTGCGAGTCGGTCTCGGGGGCTTTGTGTCGACGGGCTTCCCCCTGTCGTCCCTGACGCCCGTCCTTCTGACGATCCAGGAAGTCAAGCAGCCGTACGACCTCAATCGGCAGACTGCCGCCAGACTCCTCCAGCATTTCGTTGCGGACGGTGTCGAGGGTCTTGAATTCGCGGAAGATCAGGCGATGCACCCGGCGGACGCGACTGATGGTCTCGGGCGCGATACCCCGTCGCTGCATCCCGACCAGGTTGACAGTGAGAATACGGGGATCGTCTGAGCCGACCGCGAGCATGTAAGGGGGTACATCATTCGGGACCCGACAACCGCCGCTGACGAAGCAGAGCGTTCCCAGGGTCGCGAAGTGATGTACCACTGCGTTGCCCGAGATGATCGCGTAGTCATGGACATGCACATGCCCGCCCAGCAGCACGCCATTCACCAGCACGACATTGTCATGAACGTGGCAATTATGAGCGACATGGCTATTGGCCATCAGCAGATTGCGATTGCCGATCCGGGTGATCCCATCTTCCTTCTCGGCACCGCGATGCACGGTGACCCCCTCGCGGAAGACATTCGCCTCACCAATCTCCACCCGGGTGGGAGCTCCAGAGAAGGCATAATCTTGCGGTTCGGCCCCGATGACACAATTGGGAAAGAACCGGTTGCCCGCGCCAATCGCGGTATGTCCCACGATGGCGACATGACTGTCGAGCCGGCATCCCGGACCAATCGAGACATCGGGGCCAATCACACAGAAGGGACCGATGAAGACATCATCGGCAATCTGTGCCCGAGGGTCGACCTCGGCACGCGGAGAGATTGTTCGGGCCATTCGCGAGATTCCCTTCTGCTCGGCCTGGTTGCGGTGTTGACTAGGCGGCCTTGTGACGAGACCGCAGGATCCCGGCATCGTGAGTCGACATCAGCCGCTGCACGAATTCGGCGTTCAGATTGTGCCCGGAACGGTGTGCTTCCACCCGCCCCTGGAGGCAATGTCCGGAGAGTGCGAAATCACCAATGCAGTCCAGCAACTTGTGCCGGGCACACTCATTGGCGGTCCGTAACTCATTATCGACAACTCCCTGGGGACCGAACACCAGCAAATCCTTCGCTGTCGCCCGACGACCGTATCCCTGGGAACGCAGGGCGACCGCCTCCTGTTCGAGAACGAAGGTGCGTGCGAAGACAATCTCATTCAGAAAGGTTGCCGGAGTGAGATCCACTTCGTGAACCTGGGGAACGATCGGTGAGGTCGGGCCGTAGTCGAGCGAGTAGCGGATTGTGAGCCCTCCGCGTCCGGTCGGCAATCCGCGAATGGACTGGTTCGCGTCCCCCACCGCAACGGGGTGCGAGACGGATAGGGTCTTCACAGGACGATCCAGCTCGACCAACCCCGCATGCAACAGGGCATCGGCGAAGACCTGGCTGGAGCCGTCTCCACCGGGAGGCTCAGGAGCATCCAGTTGGACGACACAGTTGTCGACCTCAAGGGCCGACAGCGCCGCCATGACATGCTCGACCATCTCCACCACAGCCCGCCCACGCTGAATCGCCGTGCGGCGCTGCCGTGGGACAATGAATTCATGCCGGGCGGGGATCAACGGCGAGCCGGGAAGGTCCGCCCGATGAAAGTGGATCCCCGTGTTGACACAGGCCGGGAGGAATCTCAGCCGGATGTCGGCACCGGTCAGAAATCCGATGCCGTCGACCGTCACGGTCCGGGCGATGGTGTGCTGGGCTCTGTTCGACATGTCCAAAGCGGAGAAGGAAACCTGGAAGAACGGGGGAAACCGCTTACTCAGCCGCGGGACGAACAGCAGCCTTCTTGGCACCCGCCGCAGGACGGGTGGCACCCGCCGGAGTCACAGCCCCGGCCGACTTTTCATAGCGACGATTCAAGACCTCCAACACCGCCTCGGTGATGTCATCCCGCTTGCGACTCCACACCACCGGCTGGCTGAGCGCCATCTGGACCATGCGGGGATCGGTGGAATCGGCCTCATAGCGCGAATGACGGATCACCAGACTGTATCCATAGTGGTCGGAAACCTTGGTGACTGCCTCCTGCATCTCGTCAAACACGGTCTTGCTGAACTGATGCTTGCGACGCAACAATTCCCGCTCCTTCGAGAGCTGGAAGATTTCGATGTTGGTCTTCATCTTGGCGATCTCGGCCTCCTTCTTGGAGTAGTCCGGACTGCCGGCCTTGAGTTCATTCAGAACCTTGAGGCTCTCGTTGAACTTTTCCTTCTGGGACTTGAGCTCGGCCTGAATCTGCTCCTGCTCGGACTTGATCTCAGCCTCGAAGTCTTTGAATTTTCCATAGCTCTGCAGGATCCGCCCGACGTCGATCACGGCGACCCGTCCTGCCCCCTTGTCTCCCTTCTCGGAAGCAGCGGCAGGGGCCTGGGCGAACGTGGCCGCGGGCAGAAGACACAGCGTGGCACACAGGCCCAGAAAAGTGATGGTCGAAAGCTTCACGGAAACTGCACTCCTTTGCAGGGTCGACGGGCCAATTCCGACCGGAATGGTCTGGGAGGTGAATTGGGGGATGATCGAGAGGGGAGGGACCGCCCGGGATGTGCCGCGAACTGCGGACTGCCGGAATGGAGCGGAAATGTCTCACACGATGAAAAACCCGTCAAGATGATTGCCACGAATGATCGGGGCACTTGTAAGGATTACAAAAGCCGCCCCGGTGGGCCTCTCACTGGGAAAGTCATCTGCGTGAGGTTGCCGCGGCTTGTGGAACGTATTCAGAATGTGGCCGCAGCTCGTCTCTCGGGCTATTTCCGTGGGCTTTCCGCTGAACCCGACATCCAGGCGGTTTGGTCGGGGACTGGCGGATCCCAAAGGACCGCCCACGTCCCCCCAGAACCGGCTCTGTACCTCCAGAGCGGGCCCGGCTGTCCTCGGCCGACAGAGGTTTCTCTATTGTTCGTAACAGCCCAGGCCAAACTTCCTCATTTTCTTGTACAGGGTGGTTCGATCGATTCCCAGTTCCCGCGCGGCCGCCTGACGTTTCCACGCATGTTTCTTAAGCGCCTGTTCAATCAACTGTCGTTCGGGGACGAGCAATTCACGCCGCAGGCCGACGAGGGGAGGATTCGACGTCTCACCAGTGCACTGCCGCAACTCGAGAGGCAGGTCGGATTCCAGCAGGATCGGCCCCCGTGACAGGACCACCGCACGCTCCAGAACGTTGACCAGCTCACGGACGTTCCCGGGCCAATCGTGCTGCTGTAACCGGAGGGAGGCCTCGTTCGACAACGCAGGAGTCGGCCTGCCGATCTCCTGGCAAACACGGTGCAGGTGAAACGCAACCAGCCCGGGAATATCCGAGAGCCGTTCGCGCAGTGCGGGTTGACGCAACGTAATCACATTGATGCGGTAGTAGAGGTCTTCCCGGAAGGTTCCCCGCCGCACCAATTCGGCAAGATTTCCATTCGTCGCGAGGATCACCCTGACATCCACGCGGCAGGTTTTCGACGAACCGAGCGGGTCGAAACTGCGGTCCTGGAGGACTCGCAGCAGGCGCAGCTGGAGATTGGGAGAGGCGGTTCCGATTTCGTCAAGGAAGATCGTCCCCCCGTCAGCCAGCAGGAATTTTCCCGCACGATTCTGGTTGGCTCCCGTGAAACTCCCGGCGACATGGCCAAAAAGCTCGCTCTCCAACAGCGACTCGGACAAGCAACCGCAGTCGACCTCGACAAATGGGGCGTGTCGACGGGGACTTTGCTCATGGATCGCGCGGGCGGTGAGGGTTTTTCCAGTCCCACTCTCACCAAGAATCAACACTGTCGACCGTGCCAGCGCCACCGTCTCTATCTCCAGACGGAGTTGCCTGATCGCCGGCGATTCACCAATCAGAGGTGTCTGTCTCCCAGTGCTACCAAGCTGCGTTTCCTGTGTTTCCTGGCGTCGGCGGCTGCGAGTTTGTTCAATCGATTGCGACAGGCGTCGGACCAACTCGCAATCATCAAAGGGCTTGGAGAAATAGTCCGTGACCCCGTTTTGAATCGCCTTGACCGCCCTGGAAATCGAGGGATCTCCCGTCAGCACAAAGAACGGAATGTCCGAGTGCAACTGGCGAGCGTGTGTCAGAATCTCGAGACCTTCTCCGTCGGGCAGGTTTTGATCGGAGAGGATGGCGTCGTAGGTGTTCCGTTCCAGTCGGGCCCGTGCAGCGCGGCAAGTCTGTACCGAATCGAGCGAGAAACCGGCCGACTGCAATAACTCGGACAGCACTTCACTCTGCGTGACATCATCCTCAACCAGCAGCAGTTCTCCAGTGGGCATCGTCAGGTTGTCCGGCAAAAGGTGGTCTCCCCAAGCCCCCGACTGTTCCTGACTGCGGAACGACGGGGAACGCAACTCTCCTCAGAGTCTGCCTCACTGGAGGTAACCCGCAAACCCGCTGCTGACCGGAAGACCCATCCGCTCCTGACTCCAACTCCCCCATGCATGCGATCCGTACGGTGGGCATCCTTGGCACGACCGGATTCTTCGGAGTAGCCCGGAGCCTGACTCTACATCCCAAAGCAATTCCCTGTCACGATATCGATTGCGATACATGCACCAAAGCCAAGCGATCTGCCATCAAAAGATCCAGTGGCTTTCCTCGGGAAAGCCATCTGGCTGAACCGAGAGCAACTCCCTTCAATCCTGACCCAGCACATGTCCGAAGGGGGCGTCTGGGGGCGTCCGGGTGCGGCAATCGGTTTGGTTGACGAATGGCTGGCATCCCTGCGACGATCACGATTCAACAACTCTGGATGGGAGCTCAGGCGATGGCGATACTGGACCGTTTCTCACTCCGTGGACGGGTTGCATTGGTGACGGCTGGAGCGGGCCCTCAGTTTGGCAGCAGCCTCTCCGAAGGGCTGGCTGAAGCGGGGGCGACCGTGATCACGGCGTCGCGATCGCTGGAAACCAATCGGGAGTTCGCCAGGAAAATGCGGGACTCCGGCTGGGATGCACATGGCCTGCAGGTTGATATCTGCGATCCCGTGTCGATCCAGAAGCTGCGCGAGGAGATCCTGAGGCAATTTGGACGGCTGGATATTCTGGTGAACAGCGCGTTGGCCCGGGACGGACACTCTGGGGGGCTGGCAGATCAGACGGCCGAACAGTGCCTGCGCAGCGCGGCGGGAGATTTCGCTGGTCTTTTTGAGATGTGCAATGCGTTTCTGCCGGACATGGTGGAACGCCGGAAAGGATGTGTGATCAACATCTCCAGTATCTACGGAGTTGTTTCGAACGATCCAGGGCTCTATGCAGGCACCACAATGAAACAGCCCCCCACTTACAATTTCGTGAAAGCGGGGATGGTCAACTTCACCCGGTATTTGGCCTGCTACTATGGCAAAATGGGAATCCGGGCCAACTGCATCAGCCCCGGGGGTTACTTCAACAATCAACCACAACCATTCCTGGAACGCTATTGCGAGCGAGTTCCCGTTGGGCGGATGCTCGAGAATGACGACATCAAGGGAGCCGTCGTGTTCCTCGCCTCCGATGCGTCCGAATATGTCAATGGACACAACCTGATGGTCGACGGAGGCTGGACCTGCCTCTGATATTTATCAGTGCAAAAGCATGCCCGATGGGGGGGACCAAAGCAGGCGGCTCACACCACAACAGAAAGACGACCTGGGTGATCGCCCGTCTGGGCTGGGCGGCAAGAAACGGCTCCTAAACCGATTCAGGCTCGCGCGACGGCAGAATACCAAGCTGTTCGAGCTTCCGGCGGCACTCATCCCGTTCCCGGCTGCGAGGGAGCCCGGCCCAGGAAGAATCCTGACAGTCCAGGAAATCGGTTTCAGTCCAATGAACCGCCTCGGCGTCTCGCGGACGGGTAACCAGTCGTTGAATCACTCCAATGTCGAGCGCAGTAAGCTGTAACGCCCGCACCCGATAATCACCAAACGCCTCCCAAACCACAGGAAAGAGTTGGGAGACAATCTGCTCTCCAATCGTCCGGGCGTACGCCCGAATTTCCGCTTGGGCGTGTTCGTCGGATCGAAGCGCGAGAAAATGCAGCAGATTGTGGAGGTCGATTTTCCAATAGGCCTCGGTGAAGGTGGACAGAGGCAGGTCCTTACGGGCCTGTTCGCGGGCCACCCCCGCCTCCAGTCGCTGGAGGTACAACTGGCGGGCCTGAAGCTGAAAGTGATGCTCTTCGGCAGTCAGCCGTTCGCCCAAATCGAGGGGGAGCTCGACACCACTTCCTTGACGATTCTGCACCGCTTGGGTCCGCCATTCGTGCGGAGCTGTTTCCTGCATCGAATCGATCGCCACCGAATACCGCGTGCTGTACTCGTTCACCGACGCGGTCCGATGCCGGATCCACTGCCGCCAACAATCCATCGGGACGCGGATGAGGAACTTCAGCTCCGCCATCTCGAAGGGGGTGGTATGTCGGTGTCGCAACAAATAACGAATGAGTGTGCGGTCGTCGGAGCGCTGCCGGGTCCCATCGCCATAACTGACACGGGCGGCCTGAACCACCGCTGCATCATCTCCCATGCAGTCGACCAGGCAGACGAACCCGTCATTCAAAACGGGAAACTTTCGCCACTTCAGTTGCTCGATGGCCTGCGCATTGCTGGAGACAGTCATGATCTACCCGGAGATGGAATGCCGCCCGCAAGCAGCGATCCTGGGATGGCCCTTCGATTCCCGTTCAGAGCCCGTCACCCAAAGCCCCATATTGCCACCAGGAGAGCCCCGCGGCCATCAGTCAGCCACGCTCAACTGCAGACTGCCACGGATAGCCCGACAACGCACAGAACCACGAAGACCGAGTCAGGGGGAGGTGAACCATCCCCCTGCCCACGCCTGGCAATCCAATACCTCGCCGCTCGCCACCTAGCTGCTCGCTGGGGTGTTGACCGTGTCGAAGCCAGGGACGGCGATTGAAGTCACCTGAATTCTCGTGTAGCGCTGGGTGTGACCGTTGTGGCGAATGTAGCCCTTGCGACGACGGAACTTGCCAACTTCCAGTTTCGGTCCGCGGAAGTCTTGTTCCACAACCTTCGCTTCAACCACGGCACCAGAAATCACCGGCTGACCGATTTTGCCAGAAGCCGCATCGCCCGCCGCGAGAATCCGGTCAAACCGCACCGAATCTCCCCCCTGCACATCCGAACGGAGGTCAATCTCGAGCTTGGCGCCGACTTGCACCCGGTACTGACGGCCGCCATCTTCAATGATCGCAAACATTCACTTCTCCCAAACCATCCCTGAAGGCCTCCCAACGGGGGGCCGCAGAACAAACGAGCGAGGCAGATCTCTTCTCAAACTGCCTCGTTGCCCCCGCACCGATCCCACACTGGGAATCGTTTTCAAGGGCCATGGACAACGAACCTCGGATGATATTCGATCAACGAGGGGATTTCGAGGGCTCCGCAGATGTGATCTTATATTCAGATCCCATGGCATCATAACACTTGAGAATCAAGTGTTCAGGGCTGACATCAGTGCGGGACGCCACATGGATTGAACAGTCGTTCTCTTCCTCGAAGCGGATGAGATCACGACGCTTGCGATTGTTGAGGAACGCGGCGACCCGTTCGTGCACTTCGACCGTGATTCGGCGAACCTGCTCCCGATGGGCAGAACTCATCAGCAGCCGCACGACCTCAATCGACATACTCTCGGCCGTCTTGACGAGACCGGTGCCGTGACAGCAGGGACAGTCTTCGAACACGCTGCGCCGCAGCGACGGCCGGATGCGCTGCCGCGTCATTTCGATCAGCCCAAACGGGCTGATGCGGAGAACCTTGGTGCGGGCCCTGTCCCGACGCATCGCCTCACGCAGGGCACGCTCGACTCCGCGGCGATGTTTTTCTTCCCGCATGTCGATGAAGTCGTTGACAATCACCCCTCCCAGGTCCCGCAGGCGAATCTGCCGGCAGATCTCCTGGGCCGCCTTGAGATTGACCTGATAGGCCGAAAGTTCGGCATCATCGTCGGAACGGGAACTGCCGCTGTTGACGTCGATCGCCACCAGGGCTTCTGTCTGATCGATGACCAGCGAGCCCCCTCCCTCGAGAGGAACACGCCGCTGCTGAATACGGGCGATCTCTTCTTCCACCCGATAGTGATGGAAGAGTGGTTCTTTGCCCGAGTACAGGCGGATCCGTTCGACATGCTTGGGAAGCACCAGACGGATGAAGTCCCGGGCCCGTTCGTAGGCCTCCTGGGAGTCGATCCAGACCGTTTCGATCTCCTTGTTGTAAATGTCCCGGATCGTGCGGATGACCACGTCGCTCTCTTCATAGATCCCGGCCGGGGACTTCGTCTGGCGGATCTTGGCGACAATGTCTTTCCACAGCAGCAGCAGGTAGTCGAGATCCCGCTGCAAATCCTTCTGCGAACGCTCAATTCCCGCAGTGCGAATGATGAATCCCAAACCTCTGGGGGGCCGCAACGACTCCAATGCCTGCCGCAATTGCCGGCGGATTCCCTCATCGGAAATCTTGCGGCTTACTCCAACCCGCCCAAGGCCCGGCATGAGCACCAGGTAACGGCCGGGGATGCTGATGTAGGTCGACAGCGTCGGCCCTTTGGTACCAATCCCCTCTTTGATCACCTGAACGAGAACTTCACTCCCGCGACGGAAAATCTCTTGAATCGGAGGCTTGTTCCGGACAGATCTTTCATTCGTGCGTCCCCGTCCACCACGACGGTCATCGTCGCTCTCTTCGCCATTGCCGTACCGTTCATTGGGGCCGACGAGATGTTTGTAATATTGGAATTCGACGTCACTGACATGCAGAAATCCATTTCTTCCAACACCGAAATCAACAAACGCAGCCTGAATACTCGGCTCAATGTTGACAATCCGGCCTTTGTAGATGTTTCCAACGTAGTTCTCGAGACTGTTCCTCTCGATATAAAGCTCCTCCAAAACTCCGTTCTCGAGAATCGCGATCCGGCTTTCTTCCGGCTGGAGCGCGTTGACCAACATTTCCTTCTTCATGCGTCGCCCTTCATCGGCAAAGTCAGGCGCGGTCGTCTGCGATTGTTTCCATTCCACCTCTGACGGGCTCCGCCGGGGTCAAGAACGCACCCGGCCCGTAATCCAAGTTCTTGGATCTCACAGGGGAACCGTGTCGATTCAGCCTGGCGGGTTTCCAACCGGGAATTGGCGGTGTTCGGGAATGAAACAACGTGAAGACGAGTGCTCCAGTGAGGGAAACCGCGCTGCCGTAACGGGTTTGCCCATCTGCTTGGGGTGGGTTGAGTGTGAGGGGAGGATCGGCCCAGATTCTCTGCCAGACCAATCACCTCAGGTTCGAAATCCGCAAAACTAGTGCACCAACTCGGGAGAGAACTTGGACAGTTCACCACGCAGGTAACTCTCCAAGTCGCGAGACACATCAAAAATCTCCGCACGCGTGGCAATCTCCCGGGCCTGGGTGATCGTCATGCTGCGCACGGCCTGCTTGACTTCCAGTATCGAATTCGGTGAGACGCTGAGCTCCCTCAGCCCCATTCCCACCAACAACGCAGTGAACAAACAGTCCGAGCTCATCTGTCCACAGACAGAAACCGCAACCTGGTGTCGCTCCGCAGCGGCCACCACCTGTCGGATCAGCCGACAGACGGACGGATCCGCGGACGAGTAAAGATGAGAGACGGCCGGGTTGGCCCGATCAACTCCTAATGTATACTGAATCAGATCATTGGTTCCAATGGAGAAAAAGTCCACCTCCCGGGCGAATTCGTCGGCCAGAATCGCCGCGGAGGGAACCTCCACCATCATTCCCACCGGGATTCTCGGATTATGCTCAATCCCCTCCTCCTGCAGATCCTCACTGACGTCGGCCAGAATCCACTTGGCCTGCCGCAGTTCCAACAGGGTTGACACCAGCGGGAACATGATCCGGATGTCCCCTTGAGAAGCGGCCCGGAGAATGGCCCGCAACTGGGTCTTGAACATGGGCAGATTCTGAAGTGTCAACCGCAGACTGCGCAAGCCCAAGGTCGGATTGGGGGAGGCCTCAATCACCTGCTGCATCGAATCGGGGAACTTTTCCGCCCCAAGATCCAACGTCCGGATCACCACGGGTCGTCCCGGGAATGCCTTGGCAACCCGACAATAGGCCTCGTAATGCTGTTGCTCGGTGGGCTCACAACCACCATCCAGGTACAGGAACTCAGTTCGATACAGTCCAATTCCCGCCGCCCCACACTGCACACAGTGGTCGACCTCGCTCGGAAATTCAATGTTTCCAAACAGCTTGATCTCCACGCCATCCAGGGTCTCCGCTTTCAGGGGCCCCAGCGACTTCAACCGGATCGCGACCGATTTTTGCCGGGCATCGGCATCCCGGTACCGCGCCACGGTCTCTTCATCAGGGTCAATAATCACCAGCCCGTCATTGCCATCGATGATGACGGTTTCGCCTCCCGCCACATTGGCCAGGAACGGCCCGACACCCACCACCGCCGGCAGTCCCAGGGCACCGGCGAGAATCGCGGTGTGACTGCTCTTTCCCCCAACTTCAGTTGAAAACCCCAGGACGAACCGCCTGTCCAGATTGGCAGTTTCACTGGGCGTGAGATTGTGGGCCAACAGCAACGCCGGCTGATTCAACTGCATCGGCTCTTCGCGTGGCTCACCCAACAGATGCCGGAGAATGCGCTTCTCCAGATCGAATAAATCGTTGGCCCGCTCGGCGAAGTACCGGTCTCCCAGATTCTGGAGAGTCCTCGCGTGTTGCCGCAACACCCGACTGCAGGCGAACTCAGGGGAGAAATTCCGCTCGCGGATCAGACGCTCGATCTCTGTGGAGAGCTTGGGATCCCGAGCCAATTCCCTATGTGCCGCGAAAATCGCCCCGTAATGCGGCCCCAGCCGGGCTGCCGCCAGCTGTTCGTGGAACAGAATTTCCTGGACAGATTCCTCCAATGCCGCCCGAAATCGCTGCACCTCGCTGTCGACCGCATCCACCTCAACCATTCGCTTGGGGACACGGAAGCCCTCAGAACCCAGCACCAACGCCGGGCCCATCGCGACTCCGGGCGAGACAGCAATTCCACGCCGGATTTCCATGGCTATCCGGACGCCTGACTGTTCGATGGCGAAACAATGCCGAAATTGCCTTCAAACAGTGCGACAACGGCCTTCAAGGCCTGCTCGGCATCCTCCCCTTCAGCCTCGAGGCGCAGCCGCGAACCCCGCTCGGCAGCCAGCGTCATCAGGTCCAACATGCTCTTGCCATCAATTCGTCGATCACCTTTCTGGATGATCAGCGAAGCCCGATAGCCTTGGGCAGTTTTGACAATCTGCGCAGCGGGTGAAAGGTGAAGCCCGTGTTCAAGCATCACCACGACTTCACACGCGTGACTCGACTGTGGATTCATGGCACTTTACGGTCCAGCCATTCCGGAAACCCGGAGCAGTCAGAGCTGATTGCTGTCGGCCTCTTCGAGAAGATCAATCACTGCCTCGGCAGATTTCGCCTGCCTCAGGAAACTGCAGAAATTGTCATTTCTCAGATGTCGGGAGATGTTTTCGAGCGCCCGCAGATGGTCGCCGGGCCGCTCATGGGGAGAGACCAGCAGGAAGAGGATATGGACCGCCTCTCCATCAAGGCTGGCAAATTCAACCCCTCCCTTGGAAATCGCGATGGTCGCCACCAGGCGGTCAGCGGAGGGATGCTTCGTATGCGGGACTGCCACACCGCGGCCGATCCCGGTGGACCCCAATTCCTCCCGCTTCAGGATGGCCGCAATAATGCCCTCCCGCTCCGACTCTTGAATGCCTCCACTGCGGGCCAGGCTCTCAACCATGGCTCGAATCGCCTCGTCCTTGGTCTGTGCCTGCAGGTCGGTCAGGATGGAATCGCGGACAACGAACTCTGACAACTTCATGACTTCCAAAGCTCCCCAGTCTCCGATGATTATTCGCCAACAAGTTCGTTCAGAGGCCGATCCCGACGATGGTCCTGAATCTTTTCCTTGTACTTCTTGATCTGCTGTTCCATCTTGTGAAGCGCCGAATCAAACGAAGGAATCGCGGACTCCCCCTCATCAAACGCCACGAAATTGTGCTTGTGCTCGGCATCCACGAGGATTTCAACGCGCACCCGGTGATCATCAAACGAAAATGTCACCTGGATCGCCGTCACCCGTTCAAAATAGGTCAGTAGTTTCTCGGATTTCCGATTGACATACTCCTGCTCCTCCTTGTCCAGGTGTCCATGCTTGCATGAAATGGCAATCTGCACGTCGTGCAACTCCTCGTTCCAGATCGTCTCTGTGCTGAATCCCGACCATCAACGAGGTCCGGGAAGTGTCCGTCGGAAACAACAGTGCGGTCCACTCCACACAAAGGTTCAGAGAGTCTGCCCGATTGATTCCTCAATCGAAGTTTATCCCATGACCCGGTATTTTGCCAACCGGTTCCGCTCCCCTGGGAATCTCCGTCAATCCAGTGCTCCAGCGAGCCCCTCAGCCCAAACCTCATATCAGGTCACACTCTTCCCCTTTCCTGCCCCCCGACCGGTCCGTCACCGACCAGTTCACATTCCCATCGGCAGCGCATTGGGCAAGGGGGAAGAGTCGAACAACCTCCCTGTTTGCGGTCCGAGCCTCACTCCCGATCAGAGCAACTGCCGCGATTTGATCTCCAGATATTGGCTGACCAGTTCGCCGGTCAATTGGCTGGGCAGGATATCCAGCACCCGGACACCCAGGGAGTTCATCTCGCTGATCGTTCTCGCCTGCTGTTGCAGGAAAACGTTCGCTGCGCCAATTCGCAAGGCTTCCAAGTCAGTTTGGGGATGAGTTCGCCCCCGCTCATCCAGCCGCACATTCCGCAGACAGGCCACCAGCACAAGGTGGGGGGGAGTCAATGCCCTCAGTGGCCGGACGACCGCCTCGAGCTGCAGTTCATCCATCGCATGGGTCAGCAAGACAATCAAGGCACGCTTGCGGACACGTTGGCGAATTTCATCCGCCACCCGCTGGTAATCGGTGGCCACATGGCTGGCCTCGAGGTCGTAAGTCGACCGGATCAGGGGGTGAATCGTGTTCACACCATGCGTTGGACGAATCCAGCGTTCGAGCCGATTGGACGCGACCATCATCCCGACCGAATCCCCCTGTCTCAGTGCGAGATAAGCGAAAACCATCGCCGAATTCAGTGCCCGATCAAAATGACGAATGCCACCGTCTTCATTGCACATCGAACTGCCGGAATCCAACACCAGACAGATCGTCTGATCTCTCTCCAGAGTATACTCACGGGCAATCAGCTGCCTTTGCCGGGAGGTGGCCTTCCAGTCAATGGCTCGCGGTTCGTCCCCTCGGCGGTATTCGCGCAGCCTGTCGAATTCGCTGCCACGGTCACGCACACGCGACCGACGGATTCCCAGTTCCGACAACCGGTTGTCGCGGAGCAAGAGTTCCAGTCGGCCCACCGACTGGATGTCTGGAAAGACTTTGACCAAGTGCGGGAGGCCGCGTTGTTCCTGAAAATTCCACAGCCCCAGCCGGCTCCGCGTCCGAACGAACAGTGTCCCAAACTCGTGCGCGCCCCGACGCTGGGGAACAATGTGGTAGTGGAGTTCCCGTGAACCGCCGGAGGGTAGCCGTGCGACCAACGGCAGCCCCTCCACCATCGCCGGCTGCGGTGGCGAATCCTCAATTTCCACCACCAATTCGCCGCGTCCCCGATTGTTCAGCCAAACCCGGATCACATTCCGGGCCCCCACACTCATGACCGGCGGGGCCTCGCGGGCCACGTCCAGCCGGGACAGGCCCGTCGAATGCCACAAGTCATAAACCGCAACCGCCAAGGCGACCAGATTCGCGAAAATCCCGCACTGCCAAAAAAACCGCTCGAACTTTGGAGGGAGCCCCCCCAGAGGAAGCCCCAGCGCGGGAATCGCCAGTGGAACAGCCAACACCAGAAACACCCAAAGCAGTCGGCGACTCGGGCTCATCGGCGGGGGGCCTCGACCGACTCGAGAATCTCCCGTACCGCGTCGTCCGCCGTGATGCCTTCGATCTCGGAATCGGAACGGATTCGCAGGCGATGCCGCAAAACCCAGGGGGCCAGTGATTTGACGTCATCAGGCACTACGAAATTGCGCCCCTCCGAAGCCGCCAGGCTGCGTGACGCCTGCAGCAGATTCACTCCAGCCCGCGGGCTCGCCCCCACACTGATCGAATGCCATTCCCGGCTGCGACCGATGATGTTGGCGATGTAGTTGATCATCGACGGTTCCACGATCACGGCGTTCAGGGACTGTTGGATCTCGATAATCTCAGCAGCATTCAGCACTGTCTGCAGACCATAGGTTTCCAGGTGCCGAGATCCTTTGCCCTCGGCACAATTCCTCAGAATCTGTCGCTCTGCCTCGGGACTGGGATAATCGACCAGCAGTTTGAACATGAACCGGTCCAGCTGGGCCTCGGGAAGCGGATAGGTCCCTTCCTGTTCCAGTGGATTCTGGGTCGCCATCGTGAAAAACGGACGCTGGAGCGGATGGCTCTTCCCATCAATGGTGACCTGCAGCTCCTGCATCGCTTCCAGCAAAGCCGACTGCGTCTTGGCTGGAGCACGATTGACCTCATCCGCGAGCAGAAGATTGGTGAAGATCGGACCAGCCACAAATTCGAAACGATTCTCACCCAGGTGAAACATCGAGTGCCCGGTCAAATCGGACGGCATCAGATCGGGGGTGAACTGGACCCGCTTGAATCCGCAATCAATCACCCGCCCCAGGGTGTTGACGAGCAGGGTTTTCCCCAGTCCGGGGACACCTTCAATCAGAACATGCCCCTCACTGAAGATGGCCAGTACGACCCCTTCGACCAGTTCCTCCTGGCCCGCCAGCACCTTGCCGATCTCCGACGTTGTCCGCTGGAACAACTCGGCGATTCTCGAGACTTCCATTTGTGTGGTTCCTCTGTCGTCCTCTGGAAGCGTGCAACGCCAGTTTCAAGTCTGATGTCTCTGACCGGGGAACGGCCAGCCCACCCGTCCTCATCACGCGTCTGGGGTTCCCCTCAGGCGGTTTGCGCGGGAGGTTTGGCACTGCCTGGATTGGGATCGAACTCATCCCGGGAAGCAGCCGACATCCAGCGGGATGAAGCGTCCATCCACAGGGTCCCGATCAGAGATCCGACCGCGCCCCCCCACAGTGTATCGCTGAGAAAGTGTGCCCCGCCTTCAATCCGCTGGAGCGCCACCAGAGCGGCCACCACGGCAAACAACAACCGTCCTTGCGGAAACATGCGAGACAATGCCACGCAAAATCCCGTCACAAACGCGGTATGGGCCGATGGACACCCCTGCATACGGGATCCACCCGAAAACATTGGGAGCCAACCGCCGAACGTCTCGAAAACGGTCGCGGCGGCAGCCTCTCCCCAATTTTGGAAGAAATGATAGGGACGGGCCCGCGCCACCAGCAGTTTCAACACATCCGCCGATAACCCCGCTCCAATCGGAGCGATGACAACCCGCAGGGAATCGCGTCCCGACAGCGCGCCGCAAGTCCAGAGCGCCAGCGAAATGATGATCGCACCGGGGGGCTGCCCAAACGGCTCGATCTGCTCCAGAAAACGGTGTAAGCCGCGGAACTCCCCGGCCACACATCGCCGGCTGATCGCGAGATCGACAAACAGAGCCAGCCCCCCCAGCACCATCAATCCCAGGGGAATTACCAGCGACTGCCGCGGATGTGTGGCCGACACGGGCTTTTCCATCACACCGTGGGGGGAGAGTCTTGGGGATAGTCGCCGGAGGGGGAAGAACCGCGGCGACGGCGAATCCACCAGGGAATCGCCAGGCAGCCCAGCACCACCACCAGGTTGAACAAGGGGGCCACGTAGTGCCACCGCCGTCCCTCAACCTTCTGGATTGAGTCGGCACCGAATTTCGGCTGGACAAAAGGACGCAGGAAACCGGGAACCCAGGCAGGAATGTCCCTAACCCGGGAGTTTTCATACATCGCCCCAATCGCCTTGCGCTCTTCGTCGGTCTGGCAGACTGCGAGCAACTGATCGCGATGTTCTGGCGACATTTGACCGGCATAACGCAGGTGCCGGGAAATGCTTCGAATGGGGCCCAGACTCTTTTCCTCCTCGTCAAATCTCACCAGCGGCTTGAGATCCTCCGGAAGCTGACTGAGCCCCTCGAACTTCGGCAGCTCCGCCGAAGCGTACATGTAATCCTGTTCCCAGTGCTTCGACAGGGAAACACCGTGCTGATTGACGAAATACCGGGCCACTTCGCGATCCCCCAGGATCATCTCGGCAGCCGTGAGGGCGAGAATTGCCGTCCCGATCCAGACGATGATCGGGAACCGGTTCATCAGTCGGGCAATCAGCCCGCTGCAGGTCATGATGATCGCAATCGAAACCAGCAGCCCCATCAACAGCTTCGCCGAATCGCCATGGCTGGCACCCGCAACCGCCAGCATGTTGTCGAGACTCATCATGAAGTCCGCCACGAAAATCATCCGGATCGCAGCCAGGGCGCTCTGATCGGCATTATCCGGCGTGATTTCGTGCTCCTCGTCCTCCAGCAGCAGCTTCACCGCAATCCACAAGAGCACGAGGCCTCCGAAGAGTCGCACCCCCGGAACCATCAGCAGAAACGCCATCACCATCGTAAAGACGATGCGCATAAAGATGGCAATTCCTCCTCCCCAGAGAATCGCCTGGTTTCTCTGATGGGCCGGGAGTTTGTGCGCGGCCAAAGCGATCACCACCGCGTTGTCACCCGACAACACGATGTCAATCATGATGATCTGCAGGATCGAGATGATGTAGTCGACAGACATGCGGGAAACGAACACTCTCGAACAGGTGAACAACAGCGGGACAGAACTCCCACAAAGATAGTCCGCAGCCTTCCATCCTGCCATACGAGGCGACTTCCAGGACCTCGGGAGGTTCAACCCGGGTAAATCGGACATTCCCGAATGGCATGGTCGGCTTGACTCCCCTCCTTCGTTCCCGCTTCAATCGCGAAACTGCGGAGAAACAGTCCGCAGACAGGATTCCCTCCGACTCACTCTGGTTCCCTGTCCTCAACCCCCGGAACTTCGATCATGCCTCTCCCACGGATCCTGGGACTGTCCACCGGGAAATGGTCCGGACACCGTTGTGTTTCACGCCCGCTGGTTCCCAGTCATTTCCCCGGCTTTCTGCTGGTTCTGGCCTGGACTCTCGTCTGGGGCGCAGGGATGACCATGCCCAACGCCGTTGCGGCAGATTCCCTGGAACTTGTGGTTGGAGAGTCCACAAGCCGGAACGATGGTGTTGATTCCAGCCGGCAGCCCAGACTCAATGCTCCGTTCGGCATCGATTTTGACCGACACGGACACATGTACATCGTGGAATTGGAAGGGGGGCATATTCACCGCTGGACCAAACAGGACGGTCTGGTCACGGTGGCCGGCACCGGAAAAAAGGGGGACGGCGGCGATCGGGGGCCGGCAGCACAGGCGATCTTTCATTCGATGCACGCTCTCGCCATCGATCCGGCGGGGACACTGTTCATTGCTGACACACTCAATCACCGGGTTCGCCGGATGGATCCCGTCCCAGGGGTGGTCGAGCCGTTCGCCGGAACTGGGGCCCCGGGGAATACCGGGGATGACGGGCCCGCCCTCTCGGCCACATTCAACGGGGTCTACTGCGTCGCCCTGACACCCGATTACAAAACCTTGCTGATCACCGACCTGGAGAATCGCAGGATCCGTTCGGTCGATCTGGCGACTGGCCGCTTGCAGCTGGTGGCCGGCAACGGAGACAGGGGAGTCCCCCGCGAGGGGGCCATGGCACGGGAGAGCCCGTTGGTGGATCCCCGAGCGGCGGCCGCGGACCGTTTCGGAAACATCTACATTCTGGAGCGAGGAGGACACGCGCTGCGAAAGGTTGACCCGTTGGGACGGATCACGACCGTCGTGGGAACGGGAACTGCCGGAGTCGGTGCGGAAGAAGGGCCAGCCCGCGAGATGCCACTGCGCGGCCCGAAACATCTCTGCATCACGGTCGATGGCCAGGTGCTGATTGCGGATACCGACAATCACCAGATCCGCTGCTATGACCCCGCGACAGAACGGATTCGACTTGTGGCGGGCTCAGGAAAACGGGGGATTGAGGGACTCGGAGGTCCGGCGAAGCTCGCGGAACTGCACTTTCCCCACGGTGTCTGTCTGGATTCCTCCGGAGAGTTGTTCATCGTCGACACCGGCAACAACCGCATCCTGCGTCTGGTCCGAGAACGGTTCCTTGATCACCGATGAAACTGCAGGGTCTTCCAGCGAGTCCTGGGGTGGTCTCTGGTTTCACTAGGCGGTTGACAACGGGGCCTGACGAACTCTCAGTCCAGGCGCCGGTTTCCGCAACAGAAGCCGGAACGACGGCAGCGTCACCGGACACGGTGCCGGCTCCCGTTCCGGATCGGCGGAATTCGCAAAGTCCCACTGCCGCCGCAGGTGCCAGCAACTTTGCCGCGGACACGTCCGACGATTGCGGGGCCCTCGGCAACGCTCATGGACATGTGATGCGGGCAAACACACACTTGGAATGTCCAGCAGACTCTCAGGGGACGCTGTCGCCCGCAAGTCGCAGTTCTTCATCCGCCCCTCACAAGCCGACTGGCTCGCCTTCACAGCCCCTGCCCTGCCAGGACCACCTGTCTTTGGTGCACTCTGGACCGGCACCAAATACTGAGGGGAATCGATTCATCGTCGTGGCCCCCACCATGACCGCCCGAGAATTGCTCCGGACCTGCCAGGCGGGGGCGGTGGGGGTAATCCTGGAGCGGTGCGACTGGAATTCCGACACGATGTTACTGGCCCGATCTCTGGGCGTACCGCTCGTTTGCGGCCTTGGGGCCGCAGGGGGACAGATCCCGGACCAGGTACCAGTCATCCTCGACGGAACGCGGGGTCTCGTCTCGCTGCCCAATGCCTCCAGGGCCTCGCCGGGCGACGAGGCATTCCCCGAGGGAATCACCAGCCAACCCGATTTTCCGGAACCGTTGGCAGCGGTGACCCGTGATGGGATCACCATCCGGGTGCTGCTCACTTTGGAGTTCTCGCAAAAAATCGATCCGCAGTTGCTGTCGGCCGCGGATGGAATTGGAGTGTGGCGCCGAGACCGTTCCCCCGGGTTCCATGGGAAGGCCGGCTCCGCCGCCGAATTCCTGACGCTCTATCGAGCCGTGGCGGACCAACTCCAGGGCCAGGAACTGCAAATCGCCCTGTCGCTGCCTCGGGAACGCCCTGGATCTTCGGCGGGTCAGAATTGCGTCCCGCCGGAGACCATGTGCAATGAACTGGATTTCCCGGTTCACCTTCCCCGTGACTGGATGATTGCCCAAGTCCAGGCACTCCTGGAACTTGCGAAAGATCACCCCGTCACAATCTTGCTCTCACAAATTGACTCCCGGGAACACCTCGAGAGCGTCCTCAAGGCCTTGGGGGAGATGGCTGGTGACAGAGATCGTGGGGAGTTCCCATTTCGCGTTGGGCTGCTGCTGGAGACGCCATCGGCGGCGGTCTCGGCCCGTGATTGGCTCCCCCTGGTGCACAGTCTCACCGTCGATTGGGACGGTCTCTCCCGCTGCATGGCCAGCCCGGATCAATTGCCAAACCAGGCCGATCCCCTGGCCATTTGCCTGGCCCCCCCCGTCCTGAGATTGCTGCTCGACCTCACCGAGCTTGCGAGGATCCACGGGACTCGGCTCACGCTCTGTGGCCATCTGCTGGGAGAGCCCCCGTGGACGGCAGTCGCTTTGGCGATCGGTGTTCGCAGACTCAGCGTCACGCCATGGAGTTTCCGATCCGCCCAAAACACGATTTGTCAGATTTCCAACCGGGGACTGGGAGAACTTCAGCAGTTGGTCCGCACGGGAGCTCCAGCCGGGGAAATCGAGAACTGGCTGCAGCAACACATGCACAGGTAGCAAGGCAGCAATCCGGCCGATTGAAGTTGACCTGCCATGCGGGGATAATCTTTTCTAGGTCTCTCCGGTCACGGAATCACTGGAGGGGTAACGTCCGCTGGGCCGTACCAGCCTCAGTCCTCTCAGGGCATTTCGCCAACAATGAGCGCCCCTCCGCCTGCCGATTCGGGTTCTTCAGAATCGTTGAAAATGCAGTGCATGGAGGTCTGGGGAGGAAATGAACCGACTTCCCGGAACGTTGAACTGACGGGACTGCAGGCGTGGGTCTACTCACTCCCCTATCCGGATTGCAAAAAGGGCGGGGATGTCTACTACCTTTCTTCCTGCGCTTCCGGCCGAATCAGTCGGATGTTGATCGCTGATGTCGCCGGACACGGAGACCTGGTCGACAGCATCGCGCGGGGTCTTCGCGATCTGATGCGGAGAAACATCAACTTCATCAAGCAGGGACGACTGTTCCGGGCGTTGAACGAGCAATTTGGTGAACTGCGGTCCGCAGGGCGGTTCGCGACTGCGATTGTGATCACCTTCTTTGCTCCGCGGAGCAAACTCGAGATTTCCACCGCCGGCCACCCACTGCCCCTGCTCTATCGCAAGGAGAAGCAAACGTGGGAACCCCTCGCGAGCGTGATTGACCTGACCCAGTTGAAAGCTCCCCTGCAGAATGTTCCGCTGGGGGTTCTGGATGAGGCGTTGTACGGTGAGGTCAGTCTGCGACTCAGTCCAGGCGATCTTCTGTTGCTGTTTTCGGACGGACTCCTTGAGTATCCGACAGGTCCCTCGCAATTACTTGGACCTGAGGGCCTGCTGTCTGTGCTGCGTCAGCTTCCACCGGAGCCGCGGGAGACCCTGATCCCCCGTATTCTGGAGGCGATCACCGGTCATTCGGAACCTCGCAATCGCCGCGATGACCTCACGATTGTGCTCCTGTCGCCAACAGGCCGCGGGATCCCCATGAAAAACAACCTGTTGGCCCCCTGGAGGTTGGTGAGCGCGCTTTGGAATCGTGATTTCTGACGCCCCCCTACGGTTTCGTGGCCAAACGGGTTCGACTTGACCCGCATCCAACTCGACCACAGGCTTCCGTTGAGTGGGGGGGGGCCTGACTGGATGGTCGATCGGTGCCCCCAGCCCACTCAACCGCTCTCGCCGGTTGTAACGAAGAATCCGGCGCTCTCTTGGCTCGAAACGATTGCGTGTTGACAACGGTCCCGGTTGGTCCGAGGCTGTAGTCTCTTTGTTCTGAATCTCCGACACTGGAGGTTTGCGGGTGTTCCTGCCGTCCCCCAGTCCATTTGTCACCTCTCACACCCGATTCGACATTCATGTCCCGAATTGATCCAACACAGGTTTGTGAGTTGCGTCAAAAGGCCGAGGCCGCCGGTCAATCGCACCTGTTCGCCCGCTGGTCACAACTCTCTGTGCTGGAACAGGAATCACTGATCGAACAAGCCAGCTGTCTGGACTTCAGTCTGCTTTCGAAGCTGTGGAAAGAGGGGGGGCCGAGTTCTTCTGCTGACGCCCCGGCTGCCAACCTGGCACAGCGGGCGCGGCCGCTCCGGCAGATCGTGCGGACCCCACGCACTGCCGCGGAAATGAAGATTCAGCACGAGGCACGCGAATGTGGCGAAGCCCTGCTGAGGGAGGGACGCGTGGCCGTCATCCTGGTGGCGGGAGGAGAAGGAACTCGCCTGGGTGTTGCGGGCCCCAAAGGGATGTATCCGATTGGACCCGTCAGCGGCAGCTCGCTGTATCAGATTCTCGCCGAGCAGTTGCTCGCCCTGACCCGACGATTCGGCCGGAAAATCCCCTTTCTGGTGATGACCAGCCACGCAACCGATCAGGCAACGCGTGAGTTTTTCGCCAGCCACCACGGCTTCGGTCTCGATCCCGATTCGGTGCAATTTCTGCGGCAAGGGGTCATGCCCGCCGTCGCTCGTGAGACTGGCCAGATTCTCATGAGTGGCCCAGGCAGCCTCATCATGAATCCCAATGGCCACGGCGGATTGCTGGATGCCTTGCAGTCCAGCGGGGCATTCGACCGATTGGGGCAACGGGGAATCGACCTGCTGTTCTATCACCAGGTCGACAATCCGCTGATCCACGTGGCGGACCCGGTGATGCTGGGACTGCATCATCAGCGGCAAGCCCAGGTGACGGTCAAGGTCGTCGCCAAACAGAGCCCTGAGGAAAAGATGGGGGTGCTGACAGAGATCGATGGACAGGTCCGCATCATCGAATACAGCGACTTGACTGCAGAGGATGTCCACCGCACCACCGCGGAGGGAGATCTGTTGTTCTGGGCAGGAAACACAGCAATTCATGTGTTTGACCGAAACACACTGCAGCAGATGGCCGTCGCGGATGAATCTCTGCCCTACCATCGGGCGATCAAGAAAGTGAGTCACCTGGATGCGACGGGAAACTGGGTGGTGCCGACCGTCGAAAATGCCATCAAGTTCGAACGGTTCATTTTTGATGTGCTTCCACTGGTCCAGAACTGCCTCGTCATGGAAGTAAAGCGGGAGGAGGAGTTCTGTCCCCTGAAGAATGCCACCGGCGAGTTCTCGCCGGCGCATGTTCAGCAGGCGATGATTGCCCGGTCCCGGCGCTGGCTGGGCACCCGCGGCGAAGTCCCCGAGTCGACCCATCCCATTGAAATCAGTCCACTCTTCGCCCTGGACGTCTCGGACCTGTCGCATTGGGCCCCTCCGTCGACATGGCCAAATGGACCTCTCCTGCTCAAATGACGGGGTCGTGGAGATGCCATCGGTCCTACGACATCTCCGCCGCCAGCCTGGCAGCGCGTGTTATCAAGTTTGACAATCGTCCAGGAGGGTTGAATCATGCATCAAAAAAGTCCACTTGCGTTCACGCAGGTGGACTTCAGTCGAGTGGACAGAGCCGGGATCGAACCGGCGACACCAGGATTTTCAGTCCTGTGCTCTACCAACTGAGCTATCTGTCCGCGAGTGCCAAGAACCGCGTTCTTGGAGAGAGGAGGATATCCTTTTCGCACACTGCTTTCAAGGACACCGGAATCATTTGCGAGGTTCGGTTGGGAAGCGTCTGCTACGTCGGCCTTTGCCCGGGATGATGACCACGGCCGGTCTTTCATCCTTGGTCTTTGCTGCTTCTCCCGTACTGGAAACAGGCGTTACTCCCCCGCGGATCGTCCGCATTCCTGAACGTTGCATCCCAAGGTCGCGCCTATCAAAAGTGGCACAGCCTGCGCCGATCCCCCGAGGGGACCGACGCAGGCTGACCATGGATCAACCCCAGTGGCTCTCAGCGGCCTGCTGGCGGACGCTTCACTTCTCCGGCGGGCTTTGGAGCGGCCGGACGTCCCCCCTTGGTGGGAGTGGGAGTCTCGGCTGAGGAGGGTCGAACTTTTCCAGATGTGTCCGGGCGATCCGCTGTCACCGGTGCGTCGTCCGGTCCCCGGTCATTGTTCACCACCTTGTAATTCTTCAGCTTGGGTTTGAACGGATCGTCGCCAAACAGGCTGCGAAAGAGGTTGTCGCTGTTGACCTTGATATTCTCGAACGAGTGAATCCGCATGGAGGTCCCACCGGGAGCGATCAACCGAACCTCGCGAGGCAGATAGTTGGTCTTCTGGATGACGACCGTCGCCTGGCTCCAATTGGCCGCATCACCCGACCAGTTCGGCCGCAGCTTCAACACGATCTCCTGCTCCGCATCCTTGACCAGCTCGATCTGGTACCGCTGCTTGGCCTGTTCGGCCTTCATGCCAAACAGGAAGGGCAACGGAGCCTCGATAATACGGTCACCCCGCCGTTCCTCGGGAATGGGGACCACCTCATACGTCTTGTGAGTCTCATCGATCCGCAGGATCTCTGCCCCCGTGCAGATCCAGCGTTCGGCATCCTTGGGCTTCAATTCATACGGCTGCTTGTCGTCCGTCTTGACCGAACTGGTTTCACCTTTGGAAATCTTCGCCGGTCGCAGTTCGTAATTTCCGCGATCAGGGGCTTCGAAGGCGAAACGACCTTCGCCCCGATACTCCACCGAGAATGTCTTGTCGTACTCCCGGTACCGGGTATCTCCCTGCAGCTTGGTAATCTTCGCGGTCTGTTGCTCCCAGTTGCGGAGAATCTGCTCCAATTCCGGACTCAGCTTCTGAATCCGGAGCGGTTCCGCCTCGGGACGGGGAAGGCGCTCGGCACCATTGCCGGCCGATTTGCCGCCGCGCGGTGCCGCGGTGCGGGCCGGCAATCGCCCCGGTGGCGCGTTGTCTGCCGTTCCAGTCTCCGCATCCGTCGCACTTGGTTCCAGATCCTCATCCGTTCCCTGCGCCTGTCGCACCGGCTCCTTTTTGACGGGCGGCCCCTTCGGAGCAGTCGGCGTTTTCGTGGCGGCGGCCGACGAAGACTTGCCCGTCACGGCACCCCCTGTGGGCTTCTTCTCCGCAGGCTGGCCGGCAGCACCAGTCTTCGACGAAGCTGGCTTGGCTGATTGGGCCACACACGCGCTGGCAAGACAGTGAATGCCGACGCTCAGTGCGAAAACAGCACGGAAAACGGGGCGAAATGCATCCATGACGAGTCTGTATCCTTCCTGGATCCGCGGGACTTGAGGCGGGAACGTAACAAACCGTCCGGAATCACTCCAGATCGAATTTTGGAGAGTTTTCCCCGTCATCTGAGTCTTCGCCTGATGGCCCGCTCATAGCCCATTTCCCCAAACTCTCCCTCCCCTCTTCCAAAAGCAACCCCCTTTTTCCGGGACAGCCCCGAGGGGCGCCGGAAATCGCCCTGACGCAGCCAAACGGGTCGACCGGTCCCCGATCCAGGTCCCTTGGGGAAAGGGATCGCCACCGCGGGGGGGATCATGATCGAGAGATCCCAGCAGTGGCACTCGCCCTTTAACTCAAATTCCACGTCCCGCCGGGGTGCAGAACGACTGGCCGAGCTGACGTCTCCTGACGAACCCGCTCCGCCCATCGGCCCGCATCCTGGGCGATGACCGGCCAGGTGTTGTAGTGCGAAGGGAGCACGATCTCCGGACGAAGCAGTTGAATCGCCTCGATTGACTCGTCCGGTCCCATGGTGAAGTTGTCGCCAATCGGCAGCACTGCCACCGCGATCGGTTGCCGCCCAAATCGCTGCATATCGAGGAAGACTCCGGTGTCTCCGGCAAAGTAGACCCGCTTCCCATCGCTCAGAGTGAGAATGTACCCCACCGGCGCACCGCCGTTCGCCCCATCGGGGAGCATCGAACTGTGGTGCGCGATCGTGACCTGCACCCGCCCAAACGGAAACTGAAAGGCCCCCCCGATATTCATGGGATGCGTCTTGGCGACACCCCGCGCGGCCAGCCATTCACAGATCTCAAACGCCGCGATCACCGTCGCTCCTGTCCGGGAGGCGATCGGTGCCGCGTCGGCAATATGGTCCCCATGTCCGTGCGTGATCAGCACAAAATCGGCCGCTACATCCGCCGCCTTCTGAGTGGCAGCGGGATTCCCGTCGAGAAACGGGTCAATGAGCACCTTGAGACCCGCGGTTTCCAGCAACCAGGTGGCATGCCCCAACCAGGTCAACGAGGAAGTCATCGGTCTGAACCTCCGGCAAGAGACAAATGCAATGGCTGATTTGAGCCCGTCAACGTCAATCAGGACCAATCGTAAAGCGGCTGGAATGGTCGATGCGGCACTCGGTCTCCTGACCATCAGACAATCGCACTTTCGCCACGGCCTGCCAGCCGTCGGCGGTACTTTTCATCTCGATCGGGCCCACCAGGGACTCGTCTTCCAGCCGGGTCAATTCGAGCTGGGTCAGCTCGGTGGCATAGGCCGCATGCTCCTGGCGGTGAGCCTGCTGCGCGTAGTAAATGCGGGTCAGCTGATACCGGACCGGGCCGAACGGATCTTTCCGAACCAGGGTCTCCCGGGCATTCCGTACCGATCCGCGAGCATTGCGGAATTCGATATAACCCCACGTCTCCGGACGATGCATGTTCACGGTGTATTGCGGCGACCAGACCCAGTTGTGTTCAGGCCGCCCCGGAATCTTTCGGTACTCTTGGCCCTGAATCTCAACGTCCCACTCGACACGGGAAAAATTGATGCGCCATTGCTCTCCATCTCGAGGGATTTGCCCCTGCTCGGAGACCTTCGCCTTGAGTTTCGACAAAGAACGGAGAGGAATCGCCAGCTCGACCGTCCAGGCGCGGTCGAGATCGCTGGGATCATTGACCGTTCCGTCGCATGATGTGGCGGTCTTCAGCCCTTCAATCTCCCAGGCATCGTCGGCCATCCCTCCGTCCTTGTACGGCTTTGGCAGACGCAGATCCCAGGTGGTGTTCAACACGTTGAGTTCCAGTTCGCCGTAGTTGTGTCCGTCTCCATCCGGATCGACAAACACCTCGAAATCGTTGTCCTGAAAAATCACGGCGTCATGCCGGGTCAAGGTCCCCCAGACATGCGGCTCCTCCAACTCCACTCCGATGTAGAGGTATTCGTCATCCCATAACATCTTGACCCGGGTTTTCCAGGTCGGTTGCGGCTTGACGGCCCCTTCGATGTCGACAAACTCGTCTGTCCAGGCCGCCGACTTCCAGGCCGCCTCGTCCAACCGGCCATCCACATCCATCGCCCCCGCGGTGCGATAACAGACATAGCCACGCGGCGTTTGAAACCCTTCCGCCGGACGAACCAGGAGATTTTCAACGGCCTGGTCATCGGCCGCGGTCATTCCCGGCCAGACAGACAAGAGGCCCGCCAGGGCCAGCAACAAGCGCCATGACGTCGGACGGACCGGGGGGTGGATCAGCATGCGGCAGGTCTTCAATGGAACAAGGAATTTGACGTCAGCGTGGCCCAATCCCTCAGGGTGCCAGTGACCGGATCCACGCATCCAGCAACTCAACGGCCTGACGATCAACCCGCGACGTGGCCAATGGGGGCATTTGCCCTCTTCCACGCAGCGTCAGCCGCTTGCGCAATACGGAAGAATCGGGGGAACCAGGGGCAATCAATCGCGCCTCGGGAATCTGGAACTTATCGTGCAGTGGGACCACATCGACAATCCGGGACTTGTCGGTGGGGGTCTTCCAGCCCAGCTCCATCGCGGCATTTCCTCCTCCGGCTTCCACATGGCAATGGGCACAATTGGAATGCAGGTATGACCGGACCCTCGCCTCAATCGGTGCATTGGGATCGGCCGGATCGGTCAGCCGCTCGAGTTCACTGACCGGTTTTGGCAGACGCCCCGCTTCTTGACCCTTCCCCCTGAACAAACCCAGATGTTCCAGGGTAGTCAACTGATTGGCCCGAATCCCCTCATAATCATGAATTCGGTTCATTTGCTCGGTCGACAACCCCAGAACATATCCCGCCGCCCGGCTGTGGCAGACCATGCACTCCGCGCGACTGGGGTAATGCCACACCTGTTGCCGATGACCATTCTCCGCATCCGGATCGGCCACCACAAAGGCCTGGTCGATCCCGGACTCTTCCACCAACTCCGCATCGGTCTGTTCGTCATTCCAGCGGTACGAATACCCGACCCATTCATTCTGCTGAATGACCATCACACGCGTCTCGACCCAGCGATGGACGGGACCTTCCGCCCCCGCGGTCGGCAGCGAGAAGCTCTTCACCAACACCGATCCCTCCGGAAATTTCCACGCTCCCGACTCGGTGAATTCAATCGTGGCGTCGTGCGGCAAGGCCAGAAAACGGGCTTTGTCCGCCCCGTCTGACCAGAGCGGCGAGTTCACCGAGTAGGGGATGACCCCGGGGTGGAGTTGATGTCGCGCCACATCTGTAAACAGCCCTGTCTCACTCAACTTGCGGGGAAAATTCTCTGGCGAGACCTGGGAGGGGGGAATTGCCTCCAGGGAGTAAATCGCCTTGCCTCCGTAATCCACGAAGTAAATCTCTCCCCGGGCGTCGAGTCCGAAGCCCAGGATCTGATAGGGCGTGTCGGCAATCTCGCGGACCTCGGTGACCTTTCCTTTCACAGCCCGGGCTGCCCAGATCTTGCCGGTCCCATAATCACCATAAATGTAGGCCCCGTGCAGATCCGGGAACTTCTTTCCGAGGTAGGTTACCCCCCCGGTGATGGACCGGGCCTCCGAGTGCGGGTGAACAATCGCCGGGGCCTTGATCGGTGTAGGACCAGGCTGCCGCTCGGAATAGAACGGATGCCCCCCCTCAACCACGCTCCACCCGTAATTGTCGCCCCGTTCGACCAATTCAATCATTTCGTATTGATCTTGCCCGATATCGCCACACCAGAGATGCCCCGCCGGATCGAAATGGATTCTCCAGGGATTGCGAAACCCATAGGCCCACAATTCACCCCGAGCGCCGGGAATGTCGAGGAACGGATTGTCCTGGGGAATCGAATAGGGCCTGTCAGATGTCGAAGTTTCCACATCGATCCGCAGCATCCCGGAAACAAGGTCCGAGATCTTCTGTCCTGTCAGGTTCGTATCCGAGTCGGTGGTTCCATCGCCGGCCGAGATGTAGAGCATCCCGTCGGGGCCAAACGCGAGGTCTCCGCCGTTGTGTCCGTTGGAATCCCACTCGATCACAATGAGTGCGGAATCGCGATCGCAATCAAAGGGGGGTTGATCACGAACCGTGAAACGGGTGACCCGGTTGCGACGTTCCTTGGGGTCGGACTGCGGTCCATTGCTGAAGACATAAACCCAGCGGTTTTGCGCATAGCGAGGATGAAAGGTCATCCCGTAGGTGTCGTGGTCCTCGATCGTGACAAACATGTCTGCCTCGATGGCCTCGGCGGAATTGCGGAACGATACGATCCGCCCCTTCTGCTCGACCACGAAAAATCGCTCCGGTTTGCCAATTGGAGAGCCGACGGCTCCCGAGGGCTCCGTGATCAAATGCAAGGGAGCCTGCAGCGACACCTTGTCAAACACGCGCACGGCCTGATAGGGGAGTGGCGGTGACGGCCGACCCACGAGCCGCGAGGTGGTCCAGGGAACACGCGATGCAATCCCCGATCTGGGAAGGCTGTCGTTGTCTTGACCAAGACTGGTCCCCCCCAAACCAAGGGACAGCATCAGCACCCACGGTGCTGCGCAGCGCATCATGCGGAACGCACTCATGACAAATCCTCGGGGACTTGAGGGCTCGAAGTATGGCCGCAGCCACTCATTCAAAGAATGGCGATCGTCCCACGTCAATTCAACAGGAAAACCCCAGTGTCCGGTAAATCAAACGACCAGAATTCGTGCGCACGGCCAACGGGGTCACGGAAAGGTCAGGGGCTGGATCGGCGTCCCGAGAATAAGGAGCCGAATGGCCGCCCGACGATCGACTCCGGAAACAAATTCGCCCAGATCAGGCAGCCGAACCCCGGCCCAATTCCCAGCAATAACACGCCAAACGGCCCCCCGACAAGAAGCATGAGCAGGGAATGGAGAATCCGCTCCGCGAAGATCCATTGAGCGGTCAATTGGGAATCGGACCAGATCTCAGCCAGGGCAATTCCCAGAAACGGCAGTGTCGCCAGCCCCCCCAACCCCCAGAAACCCCGTGCAAAGGCTCTTCGCTCGCGAACAACCAGATCTCTGCGCAACGCTTCGACCAGGACTGGGTCAGAAACTGAATCGCGCATTCTGGGGGCCCCTTCCATGTCAGACTGCTGCGAAATTTCGAATCCGCGTTTCACACAGCTGTGTAGCCGCCATCCACCATGAGATGGGCCCCCGTGACATAGGACGCGTCATCCGACACCAAAAAGAGAATGGCCGAGGCAACCTCTGCCGGATCGGCGATCCGCTTCAGCATGCAGGATCCTCCCCAGCCAGGATCGGCATCGGCGGCTGCCCGGTCCATGCCCTTCTCTTGTGTCAGTCGCTCGACGATCTGAGTCCAGATGGTTCCTGGGCAGACAGCGTTGACCCGAATTCCGAAGGGAGCGAGATCGAGCGCCATACAACGGGTCATGGTGGCAACCGCCGCCTTGGTGGCGTTGTACGTTACAAACTCGGGCTGGGCGATGAAGCTTGAAATCGACCCGAGGTTGACCACCGCTCCTCCCCCAGCCGCCTTGATGTGGGGAATCACATGCTTGGCCACCAATGCCGCCCCAACCACATTCACATCCAGGATGCGCCGCCATTCTTCGACGGTGGCATCAATTCCCCGCAGCACAAAGACGGCCGCGTTGTTCACCAGGAAATCGATTCGGCCAAACCTTTGGACAGCCTGCTGAACCATCGATACAACGCTTTGTTCCTGGGCGACATCGGTTTCGACGAACAGCGCTTTCCCGCCAGTACCAACAATCGCTCGCTCGGTCGACTCCCCCAACTCGCGGTTGATATCGGCAATCACGACCGATGCTCCCTCCCGCGCAAACCGTAAACACGTCGCCCGCCCAATTCCGTCAGCACCTCCCGTGACGATGGCGACCTTGTTGGGGATTCTCGGCATGATCTCGCTTTCTGCTGCGGAGGGAGACAAGGGTTTCCGATTCGATCCAGGCCAACTAGGGGCTTCCCAGTTCCCGCAAGTCCTCAGCCGATTCCTGAACCTCCTCTTCGATGGCCTTCAACTCATCGGCCAACTTGCGGAGCTCCTGGGGGGCAATGGATTCTTCGGCCGAGAGCCGCCGGAGACGCTCGACGAAACCACGCAAACGCCTCTGGGTCTTTTCGAGTGATTCCACGGATTCGCCCGGAAGCGGCGCACGCGGAACTCCCCCCTCCAACCTGCGCTGGACCGGAGGCCTGGGGTTCACACGACGTCCCCGCAGACCGGGTAACTCGGGAAATCCGGGAGGAAATCCCCCCGGGAAGAGATTGCCCCCCAGTTCGGGCATGGCATTGTCCGCGGCATACTCTTCGAACAGCTGGGCCGCTTCCGGATGCTTTTCCCGCAATTCCTGCAGATCCTGCGCCTTGGACTCACGGGCCTCCTTCCCGGCGGCGTCCGGATTGGACGGCGAGATCTTCACGACGATCTGCCGCTGGTTGTTGTGCCGGATCTCGATGCGACGATCCGGCTCAACCACCAAAATCTGCACCTGTCCATTCACGTTCTGGACCGAGACCTGCCGGGCCATGCCCCCGGGAGCCAATGCCCGAGCATTCAATCGCAAGGGGGGAAGCCGACCTGCCCCTTTGGCTGTCTCCGCCCCGCGATTCCCGTCGAGGATGGCGGAGGCCCTTCGGGCGATCGACTTGTTTGGCGAATCACACAGACGCTTGATCGCGATGGCCGCCTCCGCTTGGGCGTCCACATCCTTCCCCTCATACAGCATTTTGAGAATCTGCACCGAACGGGTGGCGACTTCCAGATTGTCTCCATTCGCAGCCTTCTCGACAGCCGGTATGGCCACTGCCGCTGCCGCCGCCAGTTTCCTCGTCGCCTCTTCGCGAACCTTGAAGTCCGCATGGTCGAGGTCGCTGATCAGTTGTTCGACCTGCGCCTCCGTCAGTGCGTTCTCCCCCGCGGGTCGGGCATTGACCAAAGGGGAATTCACGCCCGGTTTTGGAGGTTCCTCTCCCCTGACCCACCCTGGCAACAAACCGGCAATGACCACCAAGAGCCAGAGCGGGCGCTCCGGGCGGAGACGGAACGGCAAGGCCAACAGCGAGAATCGGGGAGAGATGAGCATGCTCCAAACCCTGTTCTTCGGGAACCGGGAACGTGTCAATCAGGAGGTTACCACACCCGTCGGCCGCTTCTCCAGACAGAATCCCAGGTGCCCTCTGCCAATTGAGGCCGCCGCGATGGGCCACCCGGACCGTGTGTTACTGCGGAGAGTCTTCGGGCTGCGGCCGGAGTGCGTCGGGAATACGCTGGACGTTACCCATCCGGTCAATGCAGGCGAGGGTGCTCTCCGCCACACACAGCAGTTCCTGGTCGCGGAACAATCGATACTCATGCACAATCTTGGCTGCGGAAACCCGCTGAATGCGGGTCTGCAGTCTCAACAGATCGTCGTAGCGGGCCGGTTTTTTGTATTTGCATTCGAGGCTGACCACGACCATGAAGAGACCAGACTCCTCCATCTGCCGGTAGTTGCCCCCCTGAGCCCTCAACAACTCGGTCCGTCCCAACTCGAAGTAGACGAAATAGTTGGCGTGATGCAGAAACCCCATGGCGTCCGTTTCACTGTAACGAACCCGGATTTCCAACTCGTGGTCGACCATCCCCTCCGTCCTCTGGCGTCCAGCGCTCGACTTATCCACTCACGGCCCGACCAGAAAAATCTCCCCTCGGAGTCCTGGTCCCTGCCGCACAAATTGAACGACTCGTCGCCTCAGGCACTGCCGGAATCGCAGGTTGAGACAGCCGGGCGAGCGGCCGACGACACATCATAAGTCCGCTCATTGCCCGTCGATTCGGCTCCACAGCGATCATTTTCGATCGCGAGTTGATACAGCTTTGTCCCGGCGGGAGTGGGATATCGGCCATCCACACACGCCTGGCACAAAGTCTCCGCCGGCTTGTCGACACATTCCGCCAGATCTTCGATGCGGAGATAAGTCAGACTGTCGGCCCCCAACTCGCGGGCCATGGCCTGCTCGACCTCGGGAGTCAAGCGCCCGTCCGGCATGAACCGGGGAGCAAACAACTCTTTGACCGTCGACATGTCAATGCCATAGAAGCAGGGTGCAACGATGGGTGGACACGCCACCCGCACATGCACTTCCCGGGCCCCTCCCCGCGTTTTCAGCTGACGAATCAGCGCCCGCATCGTGGTCGATCGCACGATGGTGTCTTCGACCAGCAGAACCCGCTTGTTCCGCATCACCTCGGGAACCGGGGTGTATTTTGTGCGGGCCTTATCGGCCCGATTCTTCCCCTCAATGAAGGTTCGTCCGACGTAGCGGTTTCTCATCAGCCCTTCGAGACAGGGCAACCCCAGTTCAAATGCCATCGCGGCCGCCGCCGCCTTGGCCGTGTCCGGAACGGGAACCACAATGGTCTCGGAATCGAGCGGAACAGTCTCCCGCAAGGCCAGTTTCTGTCCCAGTGCGGCCCGGGACAGGTACACATTGCGCCCATCCAGAGTGCTGGCCACATTCGCAAAGTAGATCCATTCGAAGAAACAGTGAGCAGGACGCGGCGTGTCCGCGAAGCGACTGATCTGAAACTCCCCGTTCTGGATGCTGATGACGTGTCCCGGCGGCAGGCTCTGAATGCTCTCTGCAGAGAACCCCAGATTGGACAGCGCCACACTTTCGCTCGCCGCCGCGAAGAGCGGTCCTTCCTTCGCCCAGCACAGAGGCCGGATCCCAAGAGGATCACGGGCGACAAACATGTCACCCACGGCATTCAAAAAGACAATGTTGTAGGCCCCATCGAACTTTTGACTCAGATCCCGCAGCAGATCCACGATCCCGGGGCGGCGATCTCCCTTGAGCTCAAGGCAGATCGAATGCATCAGGATTTCCGTATCATTCTCACGAGCAAGGTGGAATTCGGTCCGCGAAAGAATCTCTTCCCTGAGCTCGGGATAATTGGCCAACTGTCCATTGAATGCAAAACTGAACCACTTGCCCTTCTCGATATGGTGCCGTTCAAACGGCTGGGCGTAACTGCGGTCATCTTTGCCGCAAGTCGCGTAGCGGACATGGCCAATCGCGGCATGTCCGGCGTACTCCCGCATCAGCTTCTCGTAGGCCTCCTGGCGGTTGAGGTGAAACACCTCGGCGACGGTCCCCACCTCCTTATGGGTGTCGATCAGCTGATTTCGCCCCAGATTGAACGTGGTAAATCCCGCAGCCAACTGGCCACGGTTCTGAATGTCAATCAACATCCGGGGGACGAGGCGGCTGGCGGAATTCGCATCTCCCCCCGGGACCAGGGGACTGACCTCATCACCGGGCCAGTGATAGACCGCCACAATGCCACACTCGTGTCTCAACTCCGACATCTCTTGCAGACTCCCAGCGTCCCCAGGGACAGGCAGACAGGTCCGAATGATAGCCGGTTGCCAACGCGGAACCAACCGGGCGAATCCAGAAACTCCGCAAGCCGCGCCGCGGCCCGAAATTTCCGATGCGGATTTCGCCAGACGACATCCCAAGCGGTTCCTGGTTCCCGACCCCTTGTCCCTCGTCTCGGCAGGAAGAACACCGAGGATCTCCCTGATCGAGATTGAAGGGAAAAGCCCCCTCGAAAAATAGATCTCAAAGTTCTGCTGACACACTCCGGCCGAGTTTTCTAAGATCCGACACCATGACCGATTCGCTGAAGGACATTCGCCAGACTGTCGTTGAACGTGCCCGCACCATTGTGGTCAAAGTGGGAACCAACGTGCTTTCCCGAGAGGATGACACGCTGGACGAAGCCCGATTTGACGCGCTCGCCGAACAGATGCACCTCATCCGGGAATCCGGCCGCCAGGTGGTGCTCGTCTCCAGCGGCGCCATCGGTGCGGGGATCGGACTGCTGGGCCTGGAGCGTCGCCCCGACGACCTCCCGCATCTCCAGGCGGCAGCCGCCGTCGGACAGGCACATCTCATCCGGCGTTACGACGATTGCCTGAACAAGTTTGGCCTGCGGGCGGCCCAACTGCTGCTCACCGCCAATGATTTCCGGCATCGGGGACGGTACCTCAATGTTCGCAATACGCTGCGAACCCTGTTCGAGTACCAGACGATTCCCATCATCAACGAAAACGACACTGTCAGCGTCAAGGAAATCCAGTTCGGTGACAACGATCGCCTCGCCGCCCTCGTCGCCAACCTGCTCGAAGACCCGCTGCTGGTCATTCTCTCGGTGATCGACGGCCTTTACGATGGAGATCCATCACTCTCCACCAGCCGGGTGATTCCCCTGGTGAACACCTGGGATGAGAGTATCAAATCGCTGGCCCTCCCCACCCGCAGCCGGCGTGGAACCGGGGGCATGCAAAGCAAGCTCGATGCGGCACGCATGGTCACGGCGGTCGGAGAATCCGTCATCATCGCCCATGGTGGTCAACCAGGCGTTTTGGGCCGTATTCTTGACGGAGAGAATGTCGGCACACTGTTCCTCGGGCAGGGAGAGCATCTTCCTGCCTGGAAGCGATGGATCGGCTACTCGGTCGCACCTCGCGGCAAACTGCGTCTGGACGAGGGAGCCTGTCGGGCGATCTCCCAACGCCGGAAGTCCCTGTTGCCGATCGGCGTCACCAGCGTCGAAGGAGAGTTTCACAAGGGAGAGTTGCTGATGCTGCTGGATCCCCAGGGTCGGGAAATTGCCCGGGGACTCTCGAACTTCAATTCGCAAGACACCCGGCGCATCGCCGGCCGCCGCAGCGAAGAACTGGAGTCGATTCTGGGACAGGTGCACTACGAAGAGATCATCCATGTCGACAATCTGGTCTTGTTGTCTTCCTGATCTCCAGTCGCAGACACTTCGCTTTGGAACCTGTTCAACCTGGGAGCGGAGATGAACCGTCAAGAAGCCGTATTCCGGTTTTGTGCACGTCGTTATGAGACCGGGGAACCGGCCCAAATCACGGTTCAGGGGAACCGGATTGCAAGCGTCGAACCAGCCTGGCCGGGCCGGGAGTTTCTGGACTGGCCCTGGGTCGCCCCCGGGCTATTCGATCTCCAGGTCAACGGTTATGGCGGGGTCTGGTTTTCAAGCCCTACAGTGACCTCCTCCGAGGTCGCGACGGCGGTACGAAAGTACCTGCCTCATGGCGTGACCTGTGTCTTGCCCACGTTGATCACAAATTCCCACGCGGCCCTGATCCAGGGATTCCGGGCCATCGACCAGGCTTGTCGGAACGATTCCGTGGTGGCCCGAATGGTCATGGGATGCCATCTGGAAGGACCCTGGCTGTCGTCTCTGGATGGCCCCCGGGGCGCTCATCCGCGCGAACACATCCGTCCGGCCGACTGGGATGAGTTCTGCGAACTGCAAGATGCCTCGGGAGGCCGGATTCGCCTGGTCACCATCGCTCCCGAAATCCCCGGGGCTCTGGACTTCATTGATCGCGCGGTCGCGGCGGGGGTCATCATTTCGATTGGGCATACGGCGGCGACCACCGAGGAAATCGCCGCAGCGGTCGAACGGGGAGCCAAACTGAGCACTCACCTCGGGAATGGCTGCCACCTGCAACTCCCCCGCCACCCCAATTACGTGTGGGACCAACTGGGAGACCCCCGGTTGTTCGCCAGTGTGATTACGGATGGGCACCACATCCCTCCGGCGGTGGTCCGATCCATCGTAGCGGCCAAGGGTTGGCACTCGACAATCATCACCTGCGACGCCTCTGGTTGGGCAGGCTGTGCCCCCGGTCAATACACCCATTCCGCAGGACGGGTCGAGGTGCTGGCGTCGGGCAAGATTGTGGTGGCCGGTCAGGAGCAGATCCTCGCCGGTTCCAGCGCCACCACCGAAGTTTGTGTCGCCCGCGCCGTGAACATGGGAGCCTGCACACTCACTCAGGCGATCGACATGGCCTGCCGCAATCCCTCGCGCCTGCTCGGTTTCCCCGAGTATCGCCTGATGTCGGGCGACCTTGCCAACCTCATGGTGTACCGGTGGGGAATGTCCGGGGATTCAACACCGTCACAGGGGTTGAACGTGGTCGCCACCCTGCTGCACGGTCAACTTGCCTTTGGCGAATTGCCCGGCGAGCCGACACACTGACCCAATCACCCCGGCCGATGAGTGGACCGGATGGAACCGGAAACTGACATGATTTGGAGCCCTACTGGGCGGCGGAGCGGGTTCCGAGCCGTCGATCACCAATGATGTTCTGGCCGAACGGCATGGGACGTGCCGCAACAAGGAACCCTTCACCATGGGCGGCCTCGGACAATTGCCGATAGACTCCGAAACTGTCCGGGTAGGTCCAGAATGTGAGTGCCGCACCGCTCGACGCCGTCCGCAGGGCCATGGCGAACCGGGAACCCCGACGCAGTGCTTCTGCGACGGTCTCCCCCTGCAACGTGGGGTCGGGAATGACCACACAGCGTGACAATTCGAGCGAGTACCCCTCACGCAGGCCGTGCATCCGCTCTTCCTGCGGCGACATGCGGCGCACATCGATCACGAATTCGAGAGAATATCCATCGATGGGCCCAACGGTCCCCTTGTAGCCCCCCCGGGTCGCCGCGAGCTCGCGACGCCTCTCCACCTGCTGCTTGACCCGCTCCAACAGCTCCTGGAGCGGAACCACGCTGACCCGTCCTCCGGCAAGACGGAAGTGCAGTTCCTCCCCCGTCACCTCCTGGCTGACCGGGGCCAGACGGTGTCGAATCGTGTTGACATTCGGCGCATCCTGTTCGACGGTCTCGAATTCCGCAAGCACCGCGGTCAGCTTGCGCCGCTGGCCCGCCACCTCATCCTGGATTTTCCGGAATTGCCGCCGTTCGGCGGCAATCCGGGTCGCCCGGGTACCCATGTCCTCGCTTTTGCGCGACAAGTCCGCGCCAAGTTGCCCTTCCGAGTTCGCCAGCCCTTCCAGCCGTTGATCCACTTCCGACTGTTGTCGCAACAGTTCGTCACGTTCGCCAGCCAGGGTCCGAACGGCCGCCTGGACCTCGTCCGGAACCTCGTCCGAAACCGGAAACGGATCCTGAGTGTCAGCGGTCAACTCGTCTGCGGACGCCGGAGATTCTTCTGCGAGCTCCGCCGCTGCGACCGCTGGCGGCTGGCTTGCTTGTGCCGATTCGGGGATTTCGGGCGCGGTGGAGGGCGGAATCGGAGTCCGACTCAACTGCATGCCCGCCATGACGATCAGGATGATCAGAATGCCGACGACATTCGACAACACGTCCAGAAACGAATCCGATCCAAAGCCGGGATCTGCGGCCTGTGTCTGTCGACGCATCAGGGAGTCCTCCGGGCAGCCGGGCGGGAATTGGATTCGACAAAGTCGATGCTCGATTTGACTTTTTGGCGTTCAAAGGCACCCCGGAGACGCTCGTAAACCGGATTCCCCTCGCGCGTCACTTCAAACCGGACGGCAGGATTCCAATAGAAACGGGCGGGTGGAGGCCCCCACGATTCCGTCTCGTCCCGCATTGCGGCCGTCACCTGCGCGATCAATTGATCCGCCTTCTGGTTTTTCTTCACAGGAATCTCGATCGGATTCTCTTCGCCAACCCACACCCGGTCCTGCTCCACCCGAATGAGGATCTTGCGCTGCAGAGCGATGAGATTGCGGGGGGCTCCCCCACCGCCGCGTGCCCCACGGGGCGGCATCAGGTTCATCTCGCCTGCCGCACCGGCCGATTCCGACCCCTCGCCCGGCTTCCGAATGGGGGACCGTTCGTTGGTGCGCGGCCCGCGCAGTGCCTGACTCCCCGATTCCTGCGGCAGATCCCGTGAGTTCCGCTGCGCAGCGGTTGCCCCGGGGTTTGGCCCCGGCTGCGGAGTTGGATTCACCAGTCCTGGAGATTGCGAGCCCCGGGCGGGCCGATCTCCTGGCACTCCCAGGGGAGCATTGCCAGACGGATCCGGTCCCTCGCCCGGAGCCGTCCCCGGGGCATCGCCGGAAATCTGTCCCGCACGATTCGGGAGGCTCCCCCCCGCCCCGCTCGGTGCCGCAGACCCGGGCAATGAGCCTCCAAAGTCCGGAGATCCTGCAGGAGCAGTCGCCCCATCGAGAGGACCACCTCTGCCGGCAGATGTCTGGCTGGGAAGACGTCGCGGAGGAACTGCATCTTCAGTCGGCTCCTGCAAATCCGCCGCCCGGGGGGCATTCTGGTCGTCGTCCAACTCGGCGGGTCTTCCCCCCAGACTTGCCGGCCGCGCCCTGGCCAACGGATCGCGGATTGTTCGCGGCCGCGCCGCACCAGATGGCGTTGCGGGGGTTCCCGCGTGTGCTGAACCGTCCTCAGACAGAGGATTTGGACGGGATGGCGCGGGACCATTTCCCGATGAATCCTGGCCCGGCTCCTTCCTCTCTGGAGTGGACGCACCACCACGACTTTCCAGCCCCGCCCCCTCAGCCACAGCTCCAGTCAAATGACCAGGAATCCCCTCTTCGAACCCCTCCCGGAGGTTGTCGCTTCGCGAGGGCTGCGCACGCTCGGCGGGCAGGTCGCTCGCCAACGCGATCGCTTCCTTTAACAGGGTGACAGCCTGGGGATCCGGAGGGAGTTTCTGGAGAATGATCTCGTCTTCCACCAGTTCGTATCCAAAGCTGCTTTCCAGACGAGACAGCAGCTGCCGCGCGGCATCGTAGGCGAAGACCCCGCCAGGACGCACAATCAACAACAGATAGGGGCGAGGATGATGGGCCGGATCGCGGACATTTCTGAGTGTCCAGTACCGAAGCAGAGCCTTGGCTCCAAACGCCAACGCGTTGGAGTGGGGAGTGGCGCCACGCAGCTCGTTGGGACCAACAAACACATCCTCCGGCAGAAACCGGTATCCCTTGTCGGTGCACTCGATGTAGATGGGGCGCCGCGTGGTTCCGGAGCGTCCATCGTACGGTAGAATTGCATGGGCATTGCTCGCCGCCGAATGCTGTTGCCGGAGCTCTTCCAGCTTGCGTTCCGTAAGAGCAATCTCCCGGGTCACACGTTCCAGTTCCTGTTCCGCCTGCTTCTGGCGTTCCTGGAGCATCTCGGTCGTGGCCTGCTCTGTGACCGCCTGATCCGCCTGTGACTTCAGGCGGGTGGTCAACTCATCGAGGCGGGCCTGACGCTGCGACAACTGGGACTGTTTCGCCTGCAGGGCAGCCCGCACTTCATCCCGTTCCGAGACCGATTGGCGAATCAGAGCCTGCCACCGGGACTGACGTTCCTGCTCCTGCCGGGCCCGGAAGGCGGCGACGGTTTCCTCATCGAAGCCTCCGGGGCCGGGGGGCGGCGGGGGCCGCGTTGCATCCCGTTCTGCCTGCTGCCCGACGACGGGGGCGGGAATGGCTGCCAGCACCGGCCGGCTGAGACGTTGACGCATCGTCGATGTCAGTCCCAGCAGAAGCAGTACGAGGGCTCCCATCATGCAGATCAGAACTGCAAGAAACGGGAACAGCGAGATCGTCTGACTTGAGGAACCGGTGTTGCGCCGCATGATCTGGATCGGTTTCGGTGCTGGAGTCCGGACTTCTCTCAGGCGGCAACCGACAGACCGCGACTGCGGGCCGTCAGCAGGTGGATGGCGGCGTTCAGCGACTGAATCGTCTGCTCAAAGGCATCCAGCGCCCGCACCGTCTGCAGGTTGTGGGTCAGCGTGGCCTGCAGCGTCTCCAGTTCTCCTGTCTGGGAGGCAATGGAACGCAGGATTTCCGCATGCGACCGCAACTCGGCCAATTGCCCCTGGAGAGCCTCGGACGATTGGCGCAGATCGGCGTGCCAGCCGGCGAACGACTCGTTGAGAAGCTTCGACGATTCGGTGAGAAACCGCCGTTGATCTCCCTGGATCGTCTCGAGGTGCGATTCGAGCTTGCGCCAGGTGGTATCGACGGAGGAGCTGAACTGTGCCTGGGAGATCGAGGCGGAGTTTCTCAGAGCGGCAACCACCCCTGACAACTCGGCCGCCACCGACCGGAATCCCCCCAGGAACTCATCCCGCGACTGCTCCAATTGCTCCGCATGGCTGGCCAGGCTGGCCCGCATCCCCTCGTCGAGACTCTGGGCCAAACGGACGTGTTGCTTGTCGGTCAGATCGACCCAGCGGTTGCGCATGCCTTCCAGGGCCGACAACCACAGGTCGGTCTGCCAATTGACGAGCGATTCGGTCCGCTCCAGCAGGTGCGCGGCCGCCTGCTGTTCGGCATCCGCCAGCGGACTGACCGCAGCAGCGGAGGCGGGAAACAGCGGTGCCAGGCGGGTCATCCCCAGCTCTTCCACCGCCGACAGAATCTGCCCCTCAGACCGCTCCACCAGATAGGTCGCAAAGACCAGTCCCAGGGAGAGTGTCAGCGCGAGGGCCGTGGTGTCGAAGGCGATCCCGAGGCCCACCAGAGCCTGCTCGAAGGAGTCGGCCAGTTGATTGGGATCGAATTTCAGGCTCGACAGGGACATCGTGATCCCGATGACGGTTCCCAGGAATCCGAGGATGGGAATCGCCCAGGTGATGGTCCTGACGAGCGAATAACTGCCCGAGAGCCCCTCGACCGCCAGATCCGCCCGGTACCGCAGGTGGTCTTCCAGCCCCTCGGCCGAGCGGCGCTGCAGCAGGTGGTCGCACACATCGAGAATGCGCCCCCCCCACCGGGTCCCCAACAGTTTCGGATGCGAAGTGAGCACCGTGTCGGACACCTGCTGGGCCCGCTCGGCGACGGTGACCGCCGTCTCCCCGAAATTCATCGCTGTCAGGGAGATCGACGCGAGGGCCTGGCGGTCGCGGCTCAGAGTCACCAGCTTTCTCAACAGGATCGCCACTGCCAAAAAGGCACAGCCCATTTCGGCCTTCAGCGTCCAGTGGTTGCGAAAGTAGCGATCAGAGAATTCGGCATACTGGGGGAACAGTGACAAGCACTGGTAAAACCCCAACGTCAGGGCAGCCCCCCACAACCAGGGAGACGAGAGTACTTCAGATCCCCAATCTCGTTTGCCTCCGACAGAAGACCTGGACTGACGCGGCATGGTGTGGGTCTCGGGCATGAGGGGCCTCGCGGAAATCGACAGAGAGTGGGGCAACTCAATTTCGTCCTTATCGACAAAACTCAATCTTCCAATGAGACTGATTTTCCGTTTTCGGTGAGCTGGAGGGAATTTGACGATTCCAACGCAAAATCAGTCGTCCGTCCGACACCAGCCCAAGGCTGCCATTGTGGCAGCCACTCAGTCTATCCGGGTGACCCTCCAAGAGGTTGACGGCTCGTCTGGGTTCGAGATTCCGGACCAAAAGATGGTCTCCCGATTTCTCTGTTCGCCCTGCCCCCAGGCAGCACTTTCCCCGGGAATTTGAGGATGACTTTCCGGGGTGCGGCGGTTCCTTGAAAAACGGACGGCGACAACTTCCCGCAGCTCCCAGGCAAGACGGAATCGCTCAAACAGAATTCCCGCGTGTTGGTGCTAGTCGTCTGTCGACCGGCGGCATAGACTTTGCTACATCAGAGTTCTTGGTGTGAGGCCGGCCAATTGAGACAGGCCTCGTGAGTCCCGGACGGAGGAATTCCCCTCGTGGAATTTGGTCTGTCCAATCGTGACAAGGGAGACAGCTAGATGTACGAACGTTTCACGGACCGCGCTCGCAAGGTGATGCAGCTGGCCAATCAGGAGGCGCAGCGGTTCAACCACGAGTACATCGGCACGGAGCACATTCTGTTGGGCCTGGTCAAAGAAGGCTCAGGGGTGGCTGCGAATGTCCTGAAGAACCTCGATGTCGACCTGAGAAAGATCCGCCTGGAAGTTGAGAAAATCGTCCAGTCGGGCCCCGACATGGTGACGATGTGGAAACTGCCCCAGACACCGCGGGCGAAAAAGGTGATCGAGTACTCGATGGAGGAGGCCCGCAACCTCAACCACAACTACGTCGGCACCGAGCACATCCTGCTGGGGCTGCTGCGTGAGCAGGAGGGTGTTGCCGCCCAGGTATTGATGAACCTCGGCCTGAAGCTCGAGGAAGTCCGTGAAGAGGTACTGAACCTGCTGGGGCACGGCATGGAGCCCTCGGAATCCGGGGAGCGTGCCGTCTCCGCCGGAGCCCAGGGTGCCCAGAAATCTGGCAAGAGCAAGACTCCCGCCCTCGACAGTTTCGGCCGTGACCTCACCGAACTGGCCCGCCAGGGGAAACTCGACCCGGTGATCGGCCGTCAGAATGAAATCGAGCGTGTGATCCAGATCCTGAGCCGGCGTCAGAAGAACAATCCGGTTCTGCTGGGTGAGGCAGGGGTTGGCAAGACCGCCATTGTGGAGGGCTTTGCCCAGATGGTGGTCGAAAACAACGTCCCCGAGCCTCTGCGGGACAAGCGGATTGTGGTGCTGGATCTGGCGATGATGGTGGCGGGAACCAAGTACCGCGGCCAGTTCGAAGAGCGGATCAAGGCCGTCATGAACGAAGTTCGACGTGCCAAGAACACCATTCTGTTCATCGACGAACTGCACACCTTGGTTGGTGCGGGGGGAGCTGAAGGGGCAATCGACGCCTCCAACGTGCTCAAGCCGGCCCTCAGCCGGGGAGAACTGCAGTGCATCGGCGCCACCACTCTCGATGAGTACCGCAAATACATCGAGAAGGATGGTGCTCTCGAACGCCGCTTCCAGACGGTGATGGTCGAGCCCCCCTCGCCGGAAGAAGCGGTGGAGATTCTGCGCGGACTCAAGGACCGGTACGAGTCGCATCACCGGGTTACCATCACTGACGATGGGTTGAAGGCCGCCGTGGAACTGTCCACCCGCTACATCACGGGGCGCTGCCTGCCCGACAAGGCGATCGACGTGATCGACGAGGCGGGAGCCCGCATCCGTCTGAAGACCATGGTTCGTCCTCCGGATCTGAAGGAGATCGAAGACGAGATTGAACGGCTGAATCAGCAGAAGGAAGAGGCTGTTGCCAGCCAGGATTTCGAGAAGGCTGCCGCCCTGCGGGACAAGGCTGACAAGAAGAAGAAAGAGAAGGAGGGACTGGCCCGTTCCTGGAAGGAGAAGTCCCAGGAGTCCGAGGGACTTGTTGATGGCGATGTGATCGCGGAAGTCGTCTCCAAGATGACGGGCATCCCGCTGACGCGTCTGTCGAAGGCGGACGCCGTCCGTCTGCTCGAGATGGAAGCCGAGCTGAAGCGGAAGGTGATCAGCCAGCATGAGGCGATTGGATCGATCGCGCGGGCGGTTCGGCGCAGCCGCAGCGGCCTCAAGAATCCCAAGCGTCCAACCGGTGTCTTTATCTTCGCCGGGCCCACGGGTGTCGGCAAGACGCTGCTGGCCAAGTCGCTCGCGCAGTTCATGTTTGGCGATTCGGATGCCCTCATCCAGATCGACATGAGCGAGTATATGGAGAAGCACAATGTCAGTCGCCTGATCGGTGCCCCTCCGGGGTACGTCGGATACGAAGAGGGTGGCCAGCTGACTGAGAAGATCCGTCGGCGTCCGTACGCGGTCGTCCTGCTGGATGAGATCGAGAAGGCCCACCCCGATGTCTTCAACATGCTGCTGCAGGTGATGGAAGAGGGTCACCTGACCGACAGCTTCGGACGCAAGGTGGACTTCAAAAACACGATCATCATCATGACCACCAACGTGGGTGCCCACGCGGTGGCCTCCGGAGATGCCTTCGGGTTCGGCAAAAAGGACGAAGACACCAGCTACGACAAGATGAAGGAACGTCTCAAGCACGAGATCGCACGGGAATTCAAGCCGGAGTTCCTGAATCGTGTGGATGACATCATCGTCTTCCGCCACCTGACTCGTGAGAACCTGAAGAGCATCATCGACATCGAACTCTCCAAGGTTCGTGAACGCCTGACCGAGAAGGGTATCACCCTGACCCTCAGTGATGAGGCGAAGGAATTCCTGATCGAGAAGGGTTCGGACCTGGACTACGGGGCTCGTCCTCTCCGTCGGGCCATTGAGCAGTTCGTCGAAGATCCGCTCTCGGAAGAATTGCTGCGAGGCAATTTCGAAGGGAAGAACACGGTGACCGTCAACGCGGTGACCACTGGGGAACAGAAACACCTCAGCTTCGATGCCGGGTTTGACCCCAACCTGGGGACGACCGACGCCTCTGCGAATTCCGCGGATCTGGCCGCTGGCAAGTCCGCCTAGACCCGAGCGAACCTGGGGGCCGTCATCCATCTGGATGACGGCCCCTGTTTTTTTGTACACACCACCAAACAAGGCGTGATTTCAGTTCGCTGATTTTTTCATACACGGTTCGGGGGAGCCCTGAAATTCGCATGGTCTGCCCACCATGTTCCTGAATGGTCGGGTGGTTGGAGCAAATCCGTTGGACCAGCCCCCTTGCGAACTCCCTCATTCCCCGGCCGGCCGTGCTGAGAACTCCCGATGGTCTGGATGGGGGCCCCGGCGATCAGGCTGATATCTCGCTCGTAAAGCACTCCGGGCCAACACGGACAGGACGCCCCGCCATCTTCCTCCGCAGACTTTGAGCGCTGCGTGACCCTCCCCCCGAAACGTCACCGAGATCCTCAACCTCCTTCTCCAAGGAGTTTCCGGCCAGGCCCCCCTGTTTCGCGGGTTGGGGAATTCAGGAGCCGTGGAAAACCGGCACCAAATCGAGGAGAATCCGATTTCCCCTTTTCATCTGGAGTCTGATTCCGTGTTTCAGCAAGTCGCTGTTGTCGGCGCCACCGGGGCGGTCGGCAGGATTATGTTGCAGCTTCTGGCGAACAGCCAACTGCCCGTTGGACGCTACCGATTCCTCTCGTCAGCCCGATCGGCAGGCAAGCCGCTGGAGTTTTGTGGTCGGACCTACCATCTGGAAGAGTTGACCGCCGATTCGTTCCAGGGATGCGACCTGGTCATCGCCAGCACTCCGGATGATGTTGCCGCGAAATATCTCCCCGCCGCGGTCGCCGCTGGGGCCACCGTGATCGACGAATCGGGATATTTCCGGATGAAACCGGAGATCCCCCTCGTGATTCCTGAGGTAAATCCTCAGGCGGCCCTGATTTCGAAAGGGATTATTTCCAGCCCCAATTGCTCCACAACCCAGATGGTCGTGGCGCTGAAGCCGCTGCATGATGCGGCGGGCCTGAAGCGGGTGATCGTCAGCAGCTATCAGGCCGTCAGCGGCGCTGGTTTGCAGGGCAGCGTCGACCTGGAGGAGGGAACGTCGGCTCTGCTGGGCCACAAACCGTACCAATACACCACCTTCATCCATCCGATTGCCTTCAACCTGATTCCCCAGATCGGCAGTTTCAAGGAAGAGGGATACACCAGCGAAGAGCTGAAGATGGTGTATGAAACCCGCAAGATCATGGGTCTTCCGAACCTGGCGGTCAACGCGACCTGTGTGCGGGTTCCCGTCGCGAATTGCCACAGTGAGTCGATTACGGTGGAGACCGAACGGCCGTTGTCTCCCGACGAAGCCCGGCGTTTGTTTGCCGCGTTCCCGGGAATCAAGGTGGTCGACGATCCTCAGACTTCGGCCTATCCCATGCCATCAACCTGCACGGGGCATGACGAGGTGTTTGTCGGACGGATTCGCCGCGATCTCTCCCATCCCAACGGGTTGTCGTTCTGGTGCGTGAGTGACAATCTCCGCAAGGGAGCGGCCACCAATGCCGTGCAGATTGCCCAACTGCTGGCGCGACATCGCTTCGGTTGGCAAGGCTGACCCGGCCCCTGCGCGTCTGCGACCCAACAAGGGCTGGCAGACGCACGTGATGCCTTCGCCCCTTCCTGAACCTGCTCTTCTTCTCCAGAAATCTGGCAACACGACGATGGATCATTTTCACTACCGGGACAATGACCTGTTTTGCGAAGAGGTTCGGGTGTCCGAACTGGCCGCCCAATACGGGACTCCCGTCTGGATTTATTCGAAGCGCACTCTGCTGCACCATCTGAATCAGATCCAGCAGGCGTTCAAGGAAGTGGATCCAGTGATCTGCTACTCGGTGAAGGCCAATTCGAATCTGGGCATCCTGAAAGTGATGAACGATGCCGGCTCGAGTTTTGACGTGGTCTCCGGAGGCGAACTGTTCCGCGTCAAACAGGCTGGTGCCGACACAAGCCGCGTGGTGTTTGCGGGAGTGGGCAAGACGGATGCCGAAATCCGGTATGCGTTGGAAAACAACGTGTTGATGTTCAATGTCGAGAGCGAGGCCGAGCTCGACGCCATCGCGTCCGTCGCGGAATCGATGCACAAAGTGGGCCCCGTTGCCCTGCGGCTGAACCCCGACATTGATGCCAAGACGCACGCGAAGACCACCACCGGGAAGAAGGGGAACAAGTTCGGGATGGACATCGAGCGGGCCGAGCAGCTTGCCGAAAAGGTCCTTTCGGACAAGCGGTTGTCTCTGAAGGGAATTCACATGCACCTGGGTTCCCCGATCCTGACGACCGAGCCTTATGCGGCCGCGGTCGTCAAGGCGGCGGAGGTGGTGGCCCGGTTCCGGGCACGCGGCCACGATACGCGCTGGATCAATCTGGGGGGGGGATTTGGAATCAACTACCGCCAGCAAGAGGCCCTTCCAGCCAGCGCCTATGCGGCGGTCATCGTTCCCACCGTGCTTGCAGCCGGTTGCCGTCTGGCCCTGGAGCCGGGTCGTTTTATCGTGGGCAACTCGGGCATACTTGTCAGCCAGGTCATTTTCACCAAGCGCGAGGGGGGCAAGCTGTTTGTCATCCAGGATGCCGCGATGAATGACCTTGTTCGCCCGGCCATGTACGACGCCTTCCACCGGATCTGGCCGGTCACACCCAAGATCCCCGCTCCGCAGAACTATGAGGCCGAGATCGAGGGCTGCGAGCCAACCGATGTGGTGGGCCCGGTCTGTGAATCGGGAGATTACCTGGCGAAGGGCCGGTATCTCCCCCCGATGAGTCGGGGCGACCTCGTCTGCACGTTCAGCGCGGGGGCCTATGGCATGGCGATGAGCAGCAATTACAACTCGCGCCCCCGGGCGTGTGAAGTGTTGGTGGATGGCAGTTCGCACCGCCTGATCAGGCGCCGGGAATCGTATGAAGATCTCGTGGCACACGAGATCCTCTGAAGACCAACCTGACAACAGCGGAATCCTCCGAGATTTAAGTTTTTTCCCTTTCAACCTCCGGGACAGTGTGTGGATCGATACTTCGCCATCGTCGCTCGCGGCATTGAACAACTCACAGCACGCGAGCTCACGGCCATCGGTGCACAGGAAGTCAATCCGGTTGCAGGGGGGGTTCACTTCCAGGGCTCCCGGGAGGTTCTGTATCGGGCCCTGCTGACGGTTCGCACCGCGAGCCGAATCCTCAAACCGTTGCGGGAATTCGCCGCCACGAACCCCGACATCGTCTATTCCCAGGTCCGGCGGGTGGTGTGGGAGGCCTACCTGACTCCGCAGCGCACTCTGGCGGTCTCGGCAACCGCCGACAAGCCTCCACGCCGTGATGGCGGACGGAGTCCCCGCCCCCGGCCAGGTCAGCCCCCCGCCCGCGGGCGCGGCGGCGATCGCGGGCGGTTCTCCCCGGGAGGGCGGCCTGGTAGCGGTCCCGGTGACAACCCCGATCCGATGGGAGGGACCAAGTGGCTCTACAACACGATGTTTGCCGCCTTGAAGATCAAGGACGCCATCTGCGATCGCTTGAAGAGCGAACTGGGTGCCCGACCCGATGTCGACAAGGAACGTCCCGACCTGTTGGTCCAGGCACACTTTTCGAAGGGCCGTTGCACACTCAGCCTCGATGCGTCGGGAAGCAGTCTGCACGAACGGGGCTACCGCGAGCAGTCGGGAGGAGCGGCCCCGCTCAAGGAGACCCTGGCCGCCGCTATCCTCCAATTGACCGGCTGGAATGGTCTCGTGCCTCTGCTGGATCCCATGTGCGGATCAGGGACCCTGGTGATTGAGGCGGCCCAGATGGCCCTGCACATTCCGGCAGGAGGAGGCCGTCGGTCATTTGCTTGCGAAAAATGGCCTGATTTCGATGGACGGCTCTGGGCGCGGGAACTGACCGAACTGCGTTCGCGACAAATCCGGAAACTCCCCGCGCCGATCTTCGGCAGTGATGCCTCGACCTATCAGCTCGAAGCGGCCCGGGACAACGCATTTCGGGCCCACCTCGACGCCTGCGGCCTCGTCTTCAATGAAATCAATGTCGAGGAGGTGACTCCCCCGGTGAATGAACCGGGAGTGATCATCACCAATCCGCCCTATGGCAAACGGCTCGGCGATGTCACCCCGCTGATGCCGTTCTATTCCCGGTTGGGAGAACACTTCCGGCGAAATTTTTTCGGATGGCAACTGTTTGTGTTGTCCGGGGACGAACGGCTGTCCAAAAGCCTGGGAATGCTCCCTGAAGCGGAATACCCGCTGTGGAATGGCCCCATTCCCTGCAAGCTGCTGAAATTCGATCTCGCTGCGCCGATCCTGCTGCCGCCGGTGGTCATCGAACTCCCCCCCCCCGAGAGCGCGTCCCCCTCCCCCACCGGCGAGCACGTCAGCGGCACAGGGATCGCGGAAGACGCCTCCGAGACCTCCTCTCCTGAAGTCTTGACTCCCGAAGTCCTGGCTTCTGAAGTTCCAACCCCCGAAGTCCTGACTGCCGACGACTCGCCTGCCGACGACTCGATTTCCAAGATCTCCGTGGCCGTATCTTCGGATGAAAAACTCTCCACGCCAACGGTCCCGACTCCGCCGTCGATGACCGCCTGGAGTTCGCCCCATGTGTTCGACACCAACCACGTCCCTGGGGCCGACGAACTCCCTTTTATGGAGTCCGATCTGCCAGGCGGGTAAGCGCTGATTCGGCAGACCGCGATCGATGATTGGGGTTCCCACGCCACAAGCGTCGTGCCGGCGTCCGGCCAGGCTGCCTGTCCCCCACGCATCGGATTTTTCAGCTGGCTTTCCGACGTGACTGGAACCTTGCCTCGTGAGCTGCCGCCACCTGGCCATGGTCTGCCGAGCCAACGGCACCCCGACGCGGTTGACCGCTGACCGACGGAACCACACGGGCCTCAGGACAGTAATTCGAATCACTCAACAGGCAGTAGCCCATCGACTCGCCCGTCCGTCGGGAATCCCAGAACGCCCGCAGCAACTGGATCCACAGTCCGAGATCCGCCGACCAATCGGACTGCAGTTTTCCCTTCCAGGAGGTCAGCAGGGGCCGCATGGAGTTCAGTTCCTTCAGCCGGCCCACAAACCGGGAACCCCATCCGAGATCCCAGGCCCCGCCATCCACCAACCAGGCGAAGTCCAGGATCCATGATCGATCGCGGATCTCTGCCACGGGGGCGACGGGAACCGGCACTTTGCACGAGAGCAGATCCAGCTGCAGCCCCGCCCAGTCAATGCCCGACAAGACTCCCAGGGTCAATCCGGGGTTCGGGCGCGGATTCGCGTCAATCAGGTTCAACTCGCCCGACCCTTCACCTTCGATGAAATCGAAGCCGAGGAATCCGGTCCATCCCGTCGCCCGGGCAATCTTCGCCGTGATCTGCTCAATCTCGGGATGCATGATGGTCTGTCGATGGGCGGACGTACCTCCGCGGGCAGGGTAGGTTCGCAGGGGGCGATAGATGACTTCGCCCAGTTTTTTCCCCGCATAGCAGTACATCAGCGTATAGATGGGATGCCCGGTGACGACCTCCTGCACCAGGGGTCCGGGGACCCCCCACCGATTGGCCGCCAGACTCAGTTCCTTGTATCGCTCCACCACCTCCTGCGTCTGGGTGGCGTAAACAACACCCAGGGAGTTGTTTCCCAGCGGCAGCTTCAGAATCACCGGAAACCGGAGCCGGTCCAATCCTGTGGCGAGTTGCTGTGAGGATCGCGGCATCATCGAGGCGGGTGCCTTGACCCCGATCCGATCACACAACTCATAAAGCGACGGCTTGTGATGCAAAGACATCATGGTGGAATGGGGAGGCAGCAGCAGCCTCGACAACCGTTCGATTGACGGCCGATGCTCAGACAGCAGCAGCGCCTCTTCAAACGAGGGAACCACGAGGTCGTATTCCCGTCGCTGCAACTCATCGACCACCGCCCGGACATATGCCTCGGGCTCTTTGGCGACCGAAGGCGTGCGCAGCCGACGCGAGGTGAACCGCGACAGTTTCCCCGTGGAAATCAGGCTGCTGTCCGCCGCCGTGACTTCGGCCCCGTGCCTGGCGAACCCCTGGATCAAGACCCGTGAGAAGAAGAGACCGGTCCCTGTCACAAGAACTCGCATGACTGAACCCAAAAAGGGGTTTGGAGGCAACGCGGCAGACCCGCTGCGGAGAGCCACCCGCACAGCGGAATCATCGCGCAATCACCCTCTTCATCGAGCAACTGTTGGATCTCGCATCATCCCGTCGACGGGTATCCTGGTTGCAACCGGAGAAACCGCTCTGCTCCGAACTCAGGACCGATTCAATCGGTCCTGTCAAACTTTGTCGATTGACCCGACTTTACCGCCCGGCTTACCCCCTGATCCTGCGGAGCATCCCCTGTGCCAGAAATCCGGCTACAATGCCCGTCAGCACGAAGGTCGTGCACAACCTTTCCGGTTTTCCGCATCAACGGCCACTGGCCGATCTTTTCCGGGTCACACTGCATGTCGAACCGCAACTCCCGGCACGGTCTCTGGCTCTTCACACTGTACCTGCTGTTCTACGGAGCATTTGTTCTCGTCAGTGCCTTCTTTCCCGACCTGATGGAATCGACGCCGTTTGGCGGATTGAACCTGGCGATCACCTGGGGGTTTGCCCTCATTGTGTTCGCCATCGTGTTGTCGCTGCTGTATGGCGTCCTGTGCCGGGACACAACGAATCCGGAATCGAGCCAACCGAGTCGGAATCCATGATCTACACGCCCACCATCACCGCGCTGATCGTTTTTGTTGGTTTCGTCGCACTGACTCTGGGCATCAGTTTCTACCTCGGGGGCCGGGCCAAGTCCGCCCAGGGCTACTTCACGGCCCATGGACAGATTCCCTGGTTTGTGAATGGCATCGCCTTTGCCGGTGATTACCTGTCGGCCGCCTCCTTCCTGGGCATCTGCGGGATGATCGCATTCTATGGCTACGATGGATTCCTCTACTCCATCGGCTATCTCGCGGGCTGGATCGTCGCGCTGTTTGTCATTGCGGAACCAATGAAACGGCTGGGGAAATTCACTTTTGCCGATGCCCTCGACTCGCGATTCCAGTCGCGTGGAATCAAGCTGGCAGCGGGGATCAGCACCCTGGTGGTGAGCCTGTTCTATCTCATTCCGCAGATGGTTGGTGCCGGCGTTTTGGTGCAACCGCTGCTGGGGCTCCCCCATTGGGTCGGAGTGGTTTTGGTGGGGACGGTGGTGATCCTGATTGTCGTCACCGCCGGCATGGTCTCCACAACCTGGGTGCAATTCCTGAAAGGATCTCTGCTCGTCCTGTTCAGCTTCATCCTCGTCTGGCTGCTCTTGCAGCGGGGCCTGCGCACGAAGTCAGGCGGCGTCGATGGGCATGAATTCCTGACAGTCGGACCGGTACCGGCGAACGAACTGCTGTCGGCCATCCACAAAGTCACCGGACTGGAAAAGGCCGAGGTCCTGCCACCACAGGGAATCTGGAAGGACACTCCGTTCGTACGGGTCCAGCCCGATGGCGAACGTCCCGCACTGGTCTTTCACCAGACCACCGACAACTCAGGCCTGGTGACCCTGACCGAAGCCCAGACAGAGACGCGTCAAGCCGATGGGCAGATTCTGGTGAATGGGCTGCACCGCGGACGAGGTCCTGGCAAAGGAGAATTGCACCCCGTCGGATTTGTTCGCTCCCTGCCGGGTGACGCAACCGAGACAGGACCGCTCGGTCCCGTTGATTTTCTGCAAACTCTACAAAACAGCGAGGTTGTACTCTGGGAGAGTCGCCCGCTCCCCCCGGAGAATGGGGCCAAAACCACGGTCTACTTTCAGAAACCGACTCGCGGGGAAAAGGTTCTGCGTCCCGGGGAACACCCCATGTTCCGGGGGATCCGCTCGGCCAAACTGACGGACCGCGTCAACTTCGTGTCGCTGATGCTCGCCCTGTTCTGCGGGACGGCTTCCCTCCCCCACATTCTGATTCGCTACTACACCGTCAAAGATGAGTCGAGCGCGCGCAAGAGCACGATTGTAGGCATTGCCAGCATCGGCCTGTTCTACGTGCTGACGCTGTACCTTGGCCTGGGTGCCATGACCAGCGGAACCCTGGACGTCACGAACAGCAATATGGCGGCTCCCCTGCTGGCCAAGGGAATGAATGATCTGCTGTTCGCCGCGATCTCGGGGATCGCCTTCACCACCGTGCTGGGGACCGTCTCGGGACTGATTCTGGCTTCGGCGGGCGCGGTCACGCACGATCTGATCGGGCACGCCCTGCAGATCGAATTGAACGACACCCAGAAGGTCCGGATCGCACGGCTGGCGTCGGTGTTTGTCGGTGCGATCGCGATCGTGCTGGGCATCGTTTTTGAGAAGATGAATGTCAGCTATCTCGTGGGCTGGGCATTCAGTGTCGCGGCCTCAGCCAACCTGCCGGCGCTGGTTATGCTGCTGTTCTGGAGCGGCGTCACACGCTCTGGGGTGATCGCCTCGGTGGTCGCCGGGATGATCGCCTCTCTGGGCTGGATTCTCTGTTCCGCGGAAGCGTTCACACAGGTCTACGGCCTGCCAGCGGACAAAGCCCTGGTTCCGTTCAGTCAGCCAGGAATTGTCTCCATTCCGTTCAGCTTTCTGACTCTGGTGGTCGTGTCGCTGCTGACTGGCCGTTCCGTCGCGACGACGGCAGACCAAGCGACTCCAGGCACGAACCGGGGATGAGCCTCACCGTCTCGCCGCATCTGCAGCGTCGGCGAGTGCGGTGCCCTTTCATCGGGACGATGGCTCACGTCCGATCGAGCCACGTCACCCGGTCTTGATTTCCCGGTGGAGTTCCTCGGCCGAAAGGGGCAACTTCACCCAGGCACCCTGTCTTTCGTGTGAGCTGTGACAGGCGACGATGATTTCCAGGGTCTGCCGCGACGATTCAGGAGAGTCGACGAACGACGGGATCCCATCCAGCCAACTGATGATCTCGCTCAACGCCCGGTCCATTGACGACTCGTTCTCCGGCGGGGGTGCAACTCGCTGCGATGCTCGCCCCCACTGGTCGATGGTCACTTCGCTCCCCTCCACAGTCACCCGTCCCAGATCGCCGTGCAAACTCAGGCGAGGGGGTGCCTTGGAGTAATCGGGAGCCTCAAAGGTGACGGTGAGCCCTCCTTGCAGGCGAATCGATCCCCAGCCTCCCGGGTCCTGAAAATTGGACCCGCGACAATCGGGCCGTCCGGACAGATCCAGGCTGGCGGAGACCGCCTCGGCAGGACGGTTGGCCAGCATCAACAGGGCATTGAAGAAATGTGTCCCGACATTTCCCAACCTTCCGGTCGGCCAGGCGAGACTTCCCCCCCGCAGGACTCCCAGAGTTCCGTCGGCAATCGCCCGCTGCAGGGCCCGAAACTGCGGATGAAACCGCCGGTTGTGGTTGACCACGAGCAGGGTTCCCGTCGCGCGACAGGCCTCCAACATGCGATCGGCGTCGCGAAGCGTGGTCGCGATCGGCTTCTCGCACCAGACCACCCGGGCTCCTGCTTCAGCCGCCTTGATGGTCATCTCCGCATGGGCCGGTGCGTACGACGCCACAGAAACAATCTCGGGATTCTCAGCCTGAAGCAACTCTCTCCAATCCGCATACCCACGGGCCCCAGTCCGGTCGGCAAATCGTTGACGACGCCCCTCATCCCGGCTGCTCCCGGCAACAAGTTCGACCCGCGCGTTGCGGACATACGACTGCAGGTGAGTGCCGTCGAGGTTGCCCACATGCTGGCCCAGGCGATCACCAGACACCTGATCCGCGGCTCCAATGAAGCCCAGCCCCAGAATGGCGGCCCGATATGAGTGTGGCACCACCGGCAGCCTCACGATCGATCAATTCGGGTGAAGGGGAGTTGTCACCAACCCAACACTCAATTCCAAACTTTCAAAAGCGGAGAGGGCGAGATTCGAACTCGCGGTAGGCTTGCACCCACACTAGTTTTCGAGACTAGCACAATCGACCACTCTGTCACCTCTCCGGTGGAGAAGATTCTAAACGTCCGAGCCCGGCACAGCAAGGTCTTGGGCAACTGGATCAGCCTGGGCAAATGGACTATCGTTCCGTTCGTCTTTCCCACCGGACTCCCCAACGCGGAAATCCTGTGCCCAAAACCAAATCCGCCGTGTGCGCCATCCCAAATTGCGCTGGAGCTGTTTCTTCCGGGACCTCTCCTCCCCCGCAGGGCGGCCGGCGTGTTGCCACAAGTGTCTGGCTGGCTTTCGTGGGGAGCCTCTCGCTCTTCTGTTCTGGACTACACGCTGAGGATTCTCTGATCCCTAAAACCCGGGAGCGTCTCGCATCGCGGGCGGCCACCCGAATCGTCTGCCTCGGAGACAGCGTGACAGGGGTCTACTATCACACGGGAGGCCGCAGGGCCTATCCGGAAATGCTGCAATTGATCCTCGGCAGCCAGTTTCCCGACACACAGATTGAGGTGCTCAATGCGGGAATCAGCGGCAACACCACCACCGACGGCCTGAAACGCCTGGAAAGAGATGTGCTCGCGCACTCGCCGCATCTGGTCTGCCTGATGTTCGGGCTGAATGACATGGGAAGCCTGGATCCCGTCCAATTCCGGGCGAACCTGGTGAGCCTCGTGCAAAAGTGCCGTGCGGCAGGGTCCGAGGTGATTCTGTGCACTCCCAACGGGATCATGGAGAATCCTGGCCGTCCGCGCGACCGCTTCCAACGGTTCTGTCAGCTGATGTCTGAAACCGCCGCAGAACAAGGTACCCCTGTGTGCGATGTGGCTCAGGCGTACGAATCCCTGCGGATGCTGGAACCCCGATCCTGGAGACTGCTATTCAGCGACGAAATCCATCCCAACATGGATGGACATCGACTCACCGCCCGACTGCTGGCCAAGACGATCTCCGGGGCGGAGCCCCCTTTGGCTCCGGAGAACCCTCCTGATCCGAAGACTCCCAAGTGCCGCGCGCGTCGCGACGCCAACCAGGTGCTGCGAGTCCTCGCGATGCCCCCCGCGGACCAGCTTCTGGCCAAAGCGGTGCGAGGCCTGTCTCCGGAACCCAAACTCGCCATTCAGCGCTGGGAGGTCGAGGGGAAGACTCTCGCCGAGATCGAGGCGTCGGCGCGCCGGGTCCGCGGCAATCCCGAGATTGACCTGGTTCTGGTTTGTGTTCCCGAACCTGTGATCCCGACGGAGAATCCTTCGAGCAGCGAGATCTCGAGCTACAGCTGGATTCTGAATCACGCGCTTTCTTTCGGCCGGCAAGAGTGGGATGTGGTGGTGATCGCACCGTCTGTATTGGGCTCCCGACTGACTGCCGACTCGAGTGCCCGGGAGGAATTTACCCGCCGACTGACACGAGCCCAGGATCTCAGTCTCATTGCCCGTCCCCAGTCCGAGGCCGACACTCCCGGTGAAGAACTGCTGCTGCGCTGGCTGCGGGCTCAAGGTTGGTGAAGCGGGCTTATTCAGAGGATCGATACAGCCTCCGTTGTTCGATGTAACATTCGACGGCCCGGGGAGTCATGAAGCGGATACTCTGGCCGGCGGCAACCCGACCCCGGATCTCCCGGGACGCGAACTCGATCCGTGGAATCTGGACCTGACAGATCCGATCAACCAGACGGTTTCCCCACAACTGGCGGTAAGCCGCCAGATCGGCTGCGGGTGAACCGTAGCGCCCCACCACAGCCACCTCGGCCAGCCCCAGAATCTCCTGCGGTTCCCGCCACTGGGGAAAATCGGCCAAAGAATCGGCCCCCATCAGGAAGACCAATTCCGTTGTCGGCATCTCGCGGCGGAATTCACGCAGTGTCTCAACGGTAAAACTGGGGGTGGGTTTGGACAGCTCCCGGCGGTCCACCCGGAACCGGCTTTGTCCGGCAATCGCCAGTTCGAGCATCGCGGCCCGATCGGCTCCGGAGGTAATCGGCTGGCCCTGCTTGTGCGGCGGCCGCCCCGCGGGGAGGAACACCACTTCATCCAGCCGACACTCCTCCCGACATCTCTCGGCCAGCAGAAGATGTCCGAAATGCACCGGATCAAACGTGCCGCCAAACAGCCCCAATCTCATGCTGGATTCCGTCCGCTGTGTGCTTCCCGACAGGCCTGGTCATCCCGGTCAACTGGACCGCCCCTCGGCCAGAGCCTGCACGGCCTCGACGACCGTGGTGCTGACAGTTTCATCAATCCGCTCGTCGGCGAAATGAAACGTCTCGCAGACCCGCTGGTTGCGATACAACACCACCGCCACGGCAGCACTTTCAGACAAACCACGCACGGCCGGGCCCTCGGCCGGAGCGGCCGCCAGCGTCAAGGGAAGACTCAGTTTGTTTTCAAATGCGAGGGTCTGCACCTGCGGCAACAATTTGCGGCTGTCGGGACCGATGAACACTCCGAATCCGCGCAGTCCATCCGCACGATGGGCGTCAATCTGCTCATCCAGATCCCGCAACAAATCACCCAGACCGGGAATGATTTTACGGGCGAGAATCATCACCACCGGGCGATCCCCATTGCGGCAGACGTAACAGACCGACTTTCCCTGCAGCGGGCCGGTCACTGCCCGCACATAAAAATTGGGGACGGCATCTCCCCGTTCAAACGACGTATTCCGGGAGCCATCATCTGAGCCGGAAGGATTCCCTCCCAGTTGACGGTCCGGTGCCGCCCACAATGTCGGGTCTTGGCCCAACAGGGCTCCTGACAGTCCCGCCCGCAGCCAGTCTCGGCGTGAAATTCGGGACATCACGGGTCGTCAGGGTCGAGGATGGATGGTGCGGGCGTTCACAGGAATGCAGGTTATGTCACCACCAGATCCTTGGCTAGTCCATCCCCGCGACAATGGACTATGCTCCGGAAATTCGTCGGCCACAGTCAGGAACCCCAGCATGAACCAGTCCAGCTTTCCGCTCATTTTCGATTGCCACCTCGACCTTAGCATGAACGCCCTGGAGTGGAACCGGGATCTCACCTGGCCGCTCGAAAAGATCCGTCGTTGGGAACTCTCAATGAAGGACAAGGTCGACCGGGGAAATGGAACGGTTTGTCTGCCGGAGATGCGGCGGGGTCGGATCGGGGTCTGCGTCGCCACCCAGATCGGGCGGCACTCACCCTATTTCCACAAGCTGCCGGGCTGGAGTTCGCCATCCCAGGCGTGGGCACAGACTCAGGGACAACTGGCCTGGTACCGAGAAATGGAAGCGGCGGGGGAAATGACCGCGCTCCGGACCCGCGGCGAACTCGAGCGGCATGTTGACCTCTGGTTGAACACCCCCTTTCAGGACGAGGGGCTCTACACCCGCGACTCGCGGACCAAGCCCCCCAAGACCCCCATCGGTTATGTCCTGAGCCTCGAAGGAGCAGATTCTCTGGTCACTCTGGGCCATCTCGAACGGGCCTACGAATCGGGACTGCGGGCGATCGGGCCGGCCCACTACGGACCCGGAGTCTATGCGCACGGAACCGACGCGGCGGGGCCCCTGCCGACCAAGGGGCGGGGACTGCTGCGGGAGATGGACCGCCTGGGGATGATCCTGGATGTCACCCACCTTTGCGATGAGGCTTTCTGGGAGTCGCTGGAGATCTTTCAGGGCCCCGTGTGGGCCAGCCACCAGAATTGCCGTCCGCTCGCCCCCTGGAACCGTCAGTTCGCCGATGACCAGGTGAAAGCCGTCATCGACCGCGGGGGCGTGCTGGGGATGGCGTTTGACGCCATCATGATGGTCCCCGGCTGGAAGCATCTCCGCAGCAAGCCTCAGGATTACCAGCTCAAGCTGGCGCGAATCTGTGAACACATCGATCACATCTGCCAACTGGCGGGAAATGCCAAGCACGTTGGCATCGGGACCGATCTGGATGGCGGCTACGGGACAGAACAAATGCCCCTCGATATGGATTCGATCGCCGACTTGCAGCAACTGCCGCAATTGCTGCGGGATCGGGGCTACACCGAGGATGACATCGAAGGGATCATGTGGCGGAACTTCATCGACTTCCTGCGCCGGGTCTTGCCGGCGTGAGGCGAGGAGCGAAAACCGGCTGCGAGGGAAAGCCTACCCTGACCGGATGGCTGGCAACTCAACTTTCTTTCCCGGGTGGATTTCCGTCCCAGGCGGAGTTCATCCCGGGTTGAGTGAGTGCGTCGCGTTTGTGGAATCCGCGCCCGGTTCAAACGGTTCCATGTGCACCAGCACCCCTCCCACAGAGGGGACTCGGTTGAGAATCGCCCATTTCACCGCCCCTCCCAAATCGTGGGCCTGTCGCAAGGGCATCTCCCCCTCCGCGTGCACGTGGATGTCGACGAACGACTGAAGTCCAGCCCGACGTACCACCAGCTTCTCGACAGCCAGGACTCCCGGGACCTGACTGGCCACCTCGCGCACCCGCTCCATGACCTCAGGTTCGGCACTCCGGTCGAGCAGGTCGAAGGCGGAACTGCGGAGCATCAGGAGTCCGTTGATGAAAATGACTCCCGCGGCCACCAGAGCCGCCCAGTCATCGGCCGCCTCCCAGCCCGGCCCCATCCACAGCGCAAGACTGATTCCAACGCACGCCGCCATAGACGTGATCGCGTCACTGAGATGATGCCAGGCATCGGCCTGCACGGCCCGGCTGCCCGCGTCCTTTCCTGCCGCATGCACGCTTCGAGAGATCCACCACTTCACCGCGATGACCGTGCACAGAACGATGAGAGTCCACCCTGCCGGCGCATGATGTGGCGTCCGAATCTCGCGGACCGCCTCAACCGCGATCCCGATCGATGTCCCCACCAGCATCAGTGAGACCGCCACTGCGGCGAGTGTCTCGGCACGCCCAAATCCAAATGGAAACTCGTCGGTCGGTCCCCGGGTCGCCACCCGCAATCCTCCCAGGACAACCAGCGAGGAGAAGATATCGGACGTCGACTCGACGGCATCGGCGACCAGCGCGTAGGAATTTCCCACCACACCAGCCACCAGCTTCACCGCCGCCAGGGCGGCGTTCACCACCACCCCCAATTGCGCCGAGCGGGAGGCTTTTTCCCAGGATGGATTCGCAGATTCGGTCTTCATCTCCCGGTTCCCCAAGGTCGATCTGCCTCAACACGATGACCGTTCTCAAGCCGCCACAGCCTCCGTCCCGTCCGGGAGGCTTGTCCTTCAGATGGTGAATTTCGGTCTGCGGATTTCAGGAAGGACGGTAAACCCGCCTTGAGTGTCATCACGAACTTCTGAAAGAATGCCGTCGTTCGTGCTCGCAACTCCGTCCCTCCAACAGGTGACCACTTCGCATGTCTCATGAAACACTGTGGGCTCCCTGGCGGCTCTCGTACATCAAGTCCCCAGATCGTCCCGCTGCTGGAGAATGCTTCCTCTGTTCTGGTCGGGACCACCCGGCGGACGACCAGAGAAATTTGATCCTCCAACGCGGCCAGCACGCCTTCGTGGTGCTGAACAGATTCCCCTACAACAACGGCCACCTGTTGGTCGCCCCTTATGCTCACAAGGCTCATCTGGCCGAACTGGACGACAGCGAACTGCTGGAATGTGGGCAATTGCTGCGGGAATTGACCGGAGTCCTCAACCGGGCCATGTCACCCGACGGCTTCAACATCGGACTGAACCTGGGAAAGGTCGCGGGGGCCGGATTGCCCGGACATTTGCACTGGCACATTGTGCCCCGTTGGAACGGAGACACAAACTTCATGCCGGTCCTCGCAGATGTCAACGTCATTCCGCAATCACTCGACGCGCTGTACCGACTGCTGCAATCCCACCGCACCCCCTGACCTGTCTCACGAAGAGGTCCTCTGGGCGAGAGCCTCCCGCAGTCCCAGCAGTCTCTGTCCTGCGGCGTGCAGGGTCTCGTCTTTCTTGGCAAACATGAAGCGGACCTTCTGCCCCCCCTCGGTTCGGGGGGAGTAAAAACTGCTGCCAGGAACCGCCGACACCCCCACGGTCTCAATCATGCGTCTGACGAACGCCACATCGTCGAGCCCCGTCGCAAACGGCGTGATGTCGGTCATGACGTAATAGGCTCCTTCAGGAGCCTCACACTCAAAACCTGCCTGTTGGAGGTAGGGCACAAACAGGTCTCGCCTCCGGCGATAGTCGTTCTGCAGTTTCTGGTAATAGGTGGAGGGTAATTCGAGTGCCGCCGCGCCCGCCATCTGCAACGGGTGCGGAGCCCCGACGGTCAGAAAATCGTGGGCCTTGCGAATTCCCACGCTCACATCCGCCGGTGCGATGCAGTATCCCAGCCGCCAGCCGGTGATGCTGAAGGTCTTGGACAATCCACTGATCGTGACTGTCCGCTCCGCCATCCCGGGCAGAGTGGCGATGCTGATGTGGGGCTGGTCTCCAAACCGGATGTACTCATAGATTTCGTCCGACAACGCGTAGACGTCATGCTCCACGCAGAGGTCGGCAATCCATTGCAGCTCTTCCCGCCGGAAGACCTTGCCGGTGGGGTTGTTGGGTGTATTGAGAATAATGGCCCGGGTCTTCTTGGAAAACGCGTTTCGCAACTCCTCTGGGTCAAAACTCCAATCCGGCCAGCGCAGCTTCACCCATCGGGGAGTGGCTCCACTCAACAGCGCGTCGGGTCCATAGTTCTCGTAAAAAGGCTGAAAAATGACCACCTCATCGCCCGGGTCGATCAGGGCCATCATCGTCGCCATCATGCATTCCGTCGCCCCACAGCAAACCGTGATCTGCGTCTCAGGATCAGCCTCAATCCGGTTGAAGAGACTGGCTTTGGCGGCGATCGCCCGGCGCAGGGCGGGTGCCCCCCAGGTGATCGCGTATTGGTTGTATCCATCGCGGATGGCCTGACAGGCGGCCTCCCGAACGACTTCCGGGGCATCGAAATCGGGCATCCCCTGCCCCAGGTTGATCGCCCCGTGCTTCTGGGCGATGCGGGTCATCTCGCGAATCACAGACTCGGTGAAGTACTGGCAACGCTGCGCCAGTCGGGAACGGGGTTGTGTGTCTGCGACGGGAGACGGCATGGGAGGCACTGGAGTCCGATGGCGTGAAGGACAACAAGAACAGACAGTCTACCCTCTGCGGCAAATGCGTCCCATCCTGCCCAGCGGGGTTTTCGGGGATAACTGAAGGTCCCTGACACAGCATCCAGCCGACCTTGCGAACGGTTGCCATTCCCCTCCCAAAACGGGTGTTGCTCCAGCTCCGCTTGTCCCCCCCGCCGGACCGCGATACTCTCGCCATCTGCTCCCCCGGGAGTGTGTCGTCCCGTCCCCTTTGACCAACGCTTTCCCCGGATTTTTCATGCGACGCAACCGCCTGCGGGAGCTGCTTCAAGCCGACCAACCCAGCCTCGGCACCCACATCCACAGCTCCTGGCCAACCATCATCGAACTGGTTGGTCACTCGGGAATGTTCGACTATGTGGAATTCGTCGGGGAGTACGCACCGTACGATCTCTACGCCCTCGAAAATATTGGCCGGGCGATCGACCTCTTTCCCCACATGACGGGGATGATGAAGATTGAACAGGAACCCCGGACCTACCTGACCATCCGCTCGATTGGCTCAGGGATCCAGAATGTGCTGTTTGCCGATCCCCGCACGAAACAGGATGTCGAAGAGTGCGTCCGCGCTGTCCGGGCCGAGGCCCCCCACGCCCGGGGCCGCCACGGGGTGGGCATGCGCCGCGATGTTGGGTTCGTCATGGAACCGGGAACGCCGGCCTTTGTCGATGCACTCGACCAGGCCGTCATCGCCCTGATGATCGAAAAGGAATCGGCTGTTGAAAACCTCGAAGAGCTGCTCTCGGTTCCCGGGGTCGACATGGTTCAGTTTGGTCCAGCTGACTACTCCATGAGCCTGGGATTGACCGGCCAATTCGCCCACCCGCGGGTGCGTGAGGCGGAGAAGTATGTCATCGAGACCGCTCTGAAGAAGGGGATCGCCCCGCGCGCGGAAATCTCGCATCCCGACGAAGCCGGCCGATTCCTGGAGATGGGGGTCAAGCACTTCTGCATCGGGACCGACGTCAGCATCCTCTTTCAGTGGTTTCGCGACCAGGGGAACGCCATGAACTCCCTGCTCAAGCGCGACGCCCCCCAGCCCGATCAAGGCATCCGGTCGAGCTACCGCCGCTGAGAAGAGCGGAGACTGTCGATTTTGCCTCCCGATCTGCAGGGGCAGCCAACGTCTGGTTTCGCCTGTCGTCGATTGGCATGGTCACTCTCTTTCCGCCGGGCGACCGTTCCAAACCGGTCTCGTCCCGCAGTCGATTCCACGACCAGGAATTCCGCCCCTCGATCCTCGTGAGTGATCCCATGCGGCACCCAGAAGGCTACCTGCAAACCCGCCGCGAATTCCTGACGACCGGCCTGGTCGCCGGAGCGGCGCTCGCCACGGAAACCCCTGGCCGGGCGTCGGAGACGGGAGACGGCGCGGCGGGAATTCCAACGATTGATACCCACACCCACTTTTACGATCCCCGGCGGACTCTGGGAGTTCCGTGGCCGTCCCGCGATGACCCGTTTCTTTATCGCCCGGTGCTTCCGCCGGAGTATCGGAAGCTGTCTCAACCGCTGGGGGTGGTGGGCACCGTCGTGGTCGAGGCGAGTTCCTGGCTCGAAGACAATCAATGGCTGCTGGATCTGGCGGAATCGGATCCGTTTCTCGTGGGAATTGTTGGCCAGCTGGCGCCGGGCACTCCCGGGTTCCAAAAGCACCTGGAACGATTCGCCGCCAACCGGCTCTTTCGGGGCATCCGGATTGGGGGAGGGAACCTCCTTCAGCAGATCGAAACGGCGGCATTCCTCACCGACTTGCGGCAGCTGCAGTCGCTCGATCTCACACTCGACATCAACGGCGGTCCCGAGATGTTGAGTCCCATTCGCCAGTTGGCCGAATTGCTCCCCGATCTCAAGATTGTCGTCAATCACCTCGCCAATGTGCGGATCGATGGACAGGCTCCCCCCCAGACCTGGCGGAGAGATCTGCTGGCGCTCAAGAAGCACCCCAGGGTCTGGTGCAAAGTGTCGGCCCTGGTGGAAGGGGCCTCTCAACCCGATCACAAGTCGCCGAACATGCCGGCCTATTACCGTCCCGTATTCGAAACAGCATTCGAAGCGTTTGGTGACAACCGCCTGATTTACGGCAGCAATTGGCCGGTGAGTGCCCGTTTCAACAGCTATGCCGAGGTGCACCAGCTGGCACTCGCGCTCGCCCGGGAACAGGGCGCTGCATTTGCCCAACGCCTGATGCACGACAACTCCCGGGACGCCTATTCCTGGAAGGCCAGAAAATCCTGAGGTGTGCGGGAGTCGACGGCGTCCCCCCGGAGCGGGGACCGGCGGTGGTCTGAAAGTTCCACAGGGTGCGGGTCAATCCCGACCGTCTGGATCGCCATCGACCTCAATCACGGCTCCGTGATTGAGCGGTCGGGTGCAGATCACATCACAGGCTCCACCGATTGCCTCCCGTTTGATCCAGGCGATCAATTCGGCCGCCTCGCCCTTATGGGGTTGGATCACTGCGAGAGTTGGCCCCCAGGATGTCTGGGCCACACCCCAGACGCCCCTCTTGCGCAAGGCAGCGGCCAAACTCCGGGCCTGGGGATGGGCGAAGACTCCCCCTTGCACGGGTGCGAAGTATTCGCCAACTCGATAGCCAAATTCCCACAGGCCCCGGGCGAAACCCGGAAAATCCGCCGCTTGTGCGGCGGGGAGAATCTCCCTGACCGCCAGTCCGCACAATTCGGCGGTGAGGCCGCCGGACATGGGGGGCAAACTCGAAAAGGCCGAGACCTCCTCACTCCCCGAGACTCCGACGTCATCCCGGGGACGCACCAAGACCCAGCACCAATCGCGGGGCAACCCGGTTCTCGCCACCAGGCATCCCACCGCCTGCCCGGGGAGCTTGCCCGCCTCGAGCAGCAGCCCTCCCTGGTCAAACCCATGAATTCCAAGCGCAGATCGGGCCCCTCGCCCGATCTCCTGGGCCAACTGGAACGCGGGGGGCACACTCTGCCCAGCCGCTCGACACACCCCAGCGGCAATCGCCAGCGCCAGTTGCGTTCCTGTACCAAATCCACAATGCGCCGGAGGGACCTTGAGCAACTCCACCCGAAATCCAGACCGGGCGGAAGGGGGCAATCGGTGGCCGATTTTGTCCAGCGTATTCCGGATCCGGTCGGTCCAGGATTCGTCGGCCAGAATCTCGTTCTGCGACGCCCGCTGGACCACCACCTCGATTCCCGGGGCTTCGATCATCACCCCGAGACCACCGAATTGGCGGCCGGAGGTCACTCCCGCCGCCAGCGGACCGAAGTGCAGCCGGGCACCTGTCTTCACCGAAACGCGAAGGCTGGGCACGCTGTCACTCGGGCAGGGGACGACCGCGGGTCTCAGGAGCCAGCCAAATCACCAGCAAACCCAGCAGATACACGAGGCTCATGGTACTGCAGGCCGCCGGATAACCCCCCGCCATGGGAATGCCCAGGAGTTTCACTCCATTGGGGAACATCGACGTCAGAACTCCCGACTGCAGGGCCCCGACAGCGGCCAGAATCCGCCCGAAATTGAAACCGAATCCCTGACCGGTGGCCCGCACCGACGTGCCAAACAGTTCGGGCAGATACAACGGCAACCAGCCATAAAACGAAGCGGTGGTGGCCCCCAGCAGGAAGACCGATACAAGGAACTGGTTGTTGTACTCACTGTTTCCGCCATAGAACCACAACGTGGCCGCCAGGGACATCACACACAGGGCAAAGTAAGAGATCCGTCGACCGAACAGATTGCCCGCCATCGCCGCTGCAATGGTTCCCACGCAGGCACCAGCCGCCGAGAAGATCTGTGTCCACTCCCGGGCGGTGCTGCCTGCGATGCCGTTCGTCAATTTGCCAGCCCAGGCGGCTGCCCACTGGGCCGAAGCCCACGTTCCCAGCAGCGCAATTCCCGACAGCAGTGCGGCAATCAACATCCGTCCGAGGATGGGCCCGGTTTCGGAGGGACGTCCGGCTGCCCGCGTGGAGCGAATCACAAACCGCAAGACGGGGTAGGTATAGCCCACTGTCGCGATGATCAGCCCCACGGCAATCGATCCCCACCGAACCAGAGAGAGATTCTGCCCCATCCAGCTCTCGGGATGACTCTTCGACCAGTCCTGCGCCCAAGCCAAAATGATCAAGGCCGGCCCCAGGGCCCCGACCAGCACGCCGAACAGATCCGCCGCCTTCCAATGTGAGGTTGTCCCGCGGGAATTCTGCTCCTGCCACTTTTCGGATTCGGGGACGAACAGCCGAAAGAAGAAAGTAAGAATCGCCGGGGTGGTCCCCAGAATCATCAGCAGTCGCCACCCCTTGAATGCGACCAGCGACTGGACCGTCTCGACGCCCACACCCCAACCCAGAAGGGTTTTCTCGACAGTGGTCAGCCAGGCAGCCAGGACAAGCCCGACAAACCCGACCAGCATGTAACCCACATTGGCGGCGGCGCCAATCAGCCCGGCCATGAGCGCTCGTGACCGATTCGGCCACACCTCCATCACCAGAGCCACCCCCAGGGCCCACTCGCCCCCCATCCCCAGTGACGCCACAAACCTCAGCACAGCCAACTGCAACGGAGTGGCGGCGAAACCACACAGCCCGGTGAACACGGCATAGGTCAGCACGGAAAGGGACATGGCGCGCACTCGGCCAATCCGGTCACCCAACCATCCAAACAGCACGCCGCCCGTCGCTGCCCCCACCAGGAACATCGCGATGACGATGCCGAAGTAGAGCGCGATCTGGTCTTCCTCGGGCTTGGTCGGAGAACTGCCGAATCCCAACAGATCCTGCATCGCCGCTCGGCCCACCATCGAAAACAGGCCCATCTCGGCCCCGTCAAACAGCCACCCCAACAGGGCGGCCAGCAGGGCCATCCAGCGTCCGGTCGCGGTGATCGCTCCCGAGGGTGCTGCCTCAGGTAATTGACCGGTTGACTTCGCGGAACTCATGCAGTCGCTTCCTTGGCTGGGCGTTCAAGATCAAACAGCCGCGAGATCGTCTCCGCGGGAGGAGGTGCCGTCAGCAGGCTCACCACAATTCCCAAAACTGCCGAGACCAGCAGACCCCAGATCAACGGATCCAAACCCAGCAGATAGAAGGGACGGAATGCCGACGCCGCTCCGATCAACTGGCTGCCGAATCCCTGGGCCCCCAGCACATACAACAGCACCATGGTCCCCGCCCCCCCGACCATGGCGGCAATCATTCCGGCCACAGTCGCCCGCCGCCAATAGGCCAACATGATCGCCGGAATACAGAAGGTCGCGGCCGCTCCGGTTCCGCTGAAGACCACGATGACCTGCAGATAGGCCACGGGCCGGATGTTGGCGAGGACCGCCACCACACCAATCCCGATCATCGTCAGGTACGAAAGCCGCCGCAATTCATGGGTTCCCGCGGAGGGATTGATGAATCGCTGATAAACATCGCGCACCAATCCTGAGGCAATGACCACGAGGTAGGAGCTCACCGTCGCCATCACCGCCCCGAAGGGCGCGGCGAGGATCAAACCGGCGATGATCGATCCCCCGGGCAAACGGGACGTCGTCAGGATCGACAATTCCGGGATGATCGAATCGGTCTTCCCCGCGGGAAGATCGGGGATCAGCGCCCGGCCACAGATGCAGATCACAACCAGGGGCAAGTAGATCAGCAGGTTATAACCGGCCAACAGGTAGATCGATTTGCGGATCACCTCGGTCCCCTTCCCGGCCATGATCCGCACCATTCCGGCTGGCGAACCGACACCGGAATAGACCCAGACCCAAAAGAAGGAAAACGCCAGGCTTACCGGCATGAACATCCGCCCCGTGCCCGTCGGATCATACCCCGGCCCCATCGCATACGTCGGTCCCAAGCGCTCAACTGCCATCCGGGTCGCCGCCTCAGGACCACCCGAGGAGCTGACCACGAGGACCAGCAGCAGCATCACTCCCACCAACATCAGCACGCTCTGAAACAAATCCGTCCAGACCGCTGCGAGAAACCCTCCCAGCAGCGTGTAACTCACCACCGTCACGGTGAAGACACCCAACCCGATCAGGTACTGCCAGTCGAGTTGCTCAGAGGCCGCCACAACGGCAGGTCCGTACTGACTGAGCTCCGCATCTCCCAAAACCTTGCCAACTTCGGCCTTCAGATCCTTTTCGGCATCAAAGCCCCGGTCTTCCAGCGGTGCCAGCTTGGCAATGATCTCGGCGGGAACTCCCCGCTCTCCCAGCTTTTCGAGCGCCGCCGAGTTGAGCTTGTAGGCAGGAATATCCTCGGCCATCTCCCGGGAACCAGCCCCAGGCCAGGAATGTTTCATGACCACCGCCCCCGCTTTGAACTGGGCGACCATCATGAAGGACATGTAAAACATGATCAGCAGTGACGCCAGCAAACCCAAACCGGGACTGTTGAACCGGGCCCGGAACAGGTCGGGAACGGTAATGGCTCCCGTCCGTCTCGAAAGCTGGGCCAGGCGTTTGCCCAGGATGCCAAACCCCGTGATCGGCACGACCATGTAGCTGCAGATCCACAACGCCACCACCCAACCATGGGAGTAGACGAGGGAAGGAAATCCCATGAAGGTCCCGCCAGACTGCACGGTGGCCGTCAGGGCCAGCGCCCAGGCTCCCAGTCCCCGGTTCCCCAGGAAAAACCCCTGCATGAAGCTGCTCTTCTGCATCGCCTTGTTCGCGAGCAAGCCGATCCACATCGACGCGGCAATGAACAGCACAAGGGCGACCAGAGTCCCCCAGTCAGACGGTTGAGTCGTCTTCACTCCCCACAGGGGAAGGACCGCAGCGGCGAAACACAGCGCACTGGCCATCATGACTCAACCCCCCAATCCCAGTTCGTCTTCCTGCTCGGGAAGTTCCTCTCCCAGATCTTCATCGCGGATGAAACGCGAACCAAACCACAGGGAGACCACGCTGCAGACGACCCAGGGACAGACGATCCCATAAAAAACCCAATCCGGAAAACCCAGCACAAACTTCAGATCGGAGACATCGCGGCCATATCCATAAAGGCTGCAGACACCAATCGTGTAGGTCATCGCCAGCAGCCAGATGGCGAACACCACCCACGCCTCGCGGCGGGCACTGTGAAGGGCCGGATCCTCGGTTTGCTTGCTCATGGCCCGAATCCTAACCAACGCCCCGCCCGCTGTGTATCGACCCATCGAAAGTTCGTCATGCCAGAACTGAGGTTCCTCCGATGCCTCCCTCCTCCTATCATGCCGCACCGCTGCGGCCATGAGGGCCCGTCAGCCCGGGAGACAATGTCAGGGAGTGATGTCCATGCGTATTCGCAGCCCCAGATTAACCGCCGCAATCGGCTGGTCCGCCGCCATGGTGTTTCGCCAACTGGCCCGCACCCTGCATTACGAATTGCTGATGGACGAACCGGGGCTCGACCCCTCCGGCGATGTCGCCGAACCGTTCATCTACGCCCTGTGGCACGATCAGATCCTCCCCCCTCTGGCCCGGCATACGCTGACCCGGCCCCCCGTCGCGGCGCTGGTCAGCCGGCATCAGGACGGGTCTTACCTCGTGGAGTTCATGAAGCACAGTGGAATTCGCGCGGTCCGAGGCTCGTCGGCCCGCGGTGGCGACCAGGCACTTCGCGAACTGCTCGATGTGCCGAATGAATACCGGATCTTCATTACCCCCGACGGTCCCCGCGGCCCCCATCACCAACTGAAGGCAGGCCCCACTTATCTGGCGTCGCGCTCAGGCCGGCGAATTGTGCCTGTGGTGACCGCGGTCCCAGGCTGCTGGTACAAGTCCGGCAGCTGGACGGGTCTGCAGATCCCCAAGCCATTTTCCACCGTCTATTTTCGCCTGGGGAAACCACTGGCAGTCCCTCCCGATCTCGATCGGGAAGAGCTCGCGAAATATACCCAGCGGCTGCAATCCCAACTGGAAGCCCTGGAAGCCGATCTGGCCGAGAAAATGGGGGACGACGCCGTCATTGCTCCGCTCCCCGCAGCCAGCACCAAACCAGCACGTCGGGCGGCCTGAACAAGACCAAAGGGAAACGGCTTCCCGGTCCCCTGCCTCCTGAAGGCAGACTTCCTGACGTCCATTCACTCCCCGGACTCTTGGGCCTCGAGGAGCCGGACATCGTTCCGCGATTGCCACCGCCCAGGACATTTCCCGTGCGGAAACCAGGTCGGGCGCTGGTTCCGATCAAACTGAGGGAGACAGCGCAGGCCATGTCAGCGGCTGAACTTCTTCTTCCAGTCCGGTCGTCTCGAACCGAACCCTCCAGCCCCTCGATTTGGATCGAGACGCTGAGCAGGACTGGATTGGACTGAAAGGTCTGGCAATCGGCTGGTCCGACTCTGCAGAGGACCAGCCTACCGACTATTCGTGTCGCAGGGCCTCAATCGGATCGAGTTTGGCCGCCGCCTGGGCGGGATAGAGGCCGAACAGGATGCCAATTCCCACCGAGATTCCAAACGCGAGCGGCAGGCTCCAGGGGGCCACCTCGGGCTGCATCTCCTGAAACATCTTGGACGTGTCGGAGAGAGTCCTCGGATCCAGAACGAAATTCAACGCGAAACTGCGGATCATCCGGAACGCGAAGGGGGTCAACAATCCGAGCACAATACCCAGCATCCCCCCCGTTCCAGACAGCACGACGGTCTCGGTAAGGAACTGTTCGATGATGTCCCGCCGCCGGGCACCCAGCGCCCGGCGAATGCCGATCTCACGGGTCCGTTCGGTTACCGTCGCCAACATGATGTTCATGATCCCGATACCGCCGACGACCAGACTGATCGCCGCGATCGAACCCAGCACCACGTTGAAGATCTGCCGCAGTTGCTCAGCCTGCTTCAGCAGTTCCAGCGGCACAACCACCGCAAAATCCTTCTGGGGATGAAACTTCTCGAGGGTGCCACGCACCACTTCCGAGGTGCGGATCACATCCTGCACATCGCGAACCTCGAGTGTGATCTGATTCAACTCCACATGCTCCGAGTCCATTCCCCCCTGCTTCGGCGTATAGACCTGGTCGCCAATCCGCGCCCGGAAGGTTTCGATGGGGATGTACAGATCCTTGTTGAATTCCTGGCCGGAGAGGCTGCCGCCAATCGCGGCCGAGGCATTTCGCGGCTCGGTCACCCCGATCACGCTGTAGAAGATGTCCCCCACCTGGATCGCCCGGTTTTCGAGCGGATCTTCGATCGGAAACAGTTTGGCCGCCACTTCGTGCGCCAGCACCACCACGTTCGCCCGCGACGCCCGGTCGGTGTCTGAAATGAACCGGCCTTTGCTGAGCCGGAGCTGATTGAGTTCCTGGTACTCAGGGGTGCAGCCCACCAGCCGCGACTGCATGGTGAACTTGCGGTAGCGTGCCTCGCGGTTCAATTCGCGAATGGGGATGGCCGAGACCACCTCGGGAATCGTCTTCTGCAGCCGGCGCAGGTCAGACCGCAGTAACCCGTAGCGGGGTGTGCCACCGCCGCTTTGATCGTTGCTTGACCCTTCCACCGGCTTGACGCTGCGGACGATGATATTGCGGGCGCCCAGTGCCACGATCTGCTTTTGAGCCTGCTTGCTGGCCCCTTCACCAATCGCCAGCATCGCGATCACCGAGAACACACCAAACACGATGCCCAGCATCGTGAGCCCCGAGCGCAGCTTGTGCAGCAGCAGGCTCTTGAGCCCCAACTGGATGGTGCGAATCACGCGCGAAAACATGGCTCAGCCCATGGGGATCGGGTTGCAACACACTCAGCGCCAGTCTGATCGCGACCTGTACGCTACTTCTTCTTCGACGAATTGTCGTTCTTCTTCGCACCACTGCCCGGCGCGACACCGACACCCGGATCGGCGGAAGCCGACTTGGGGAGTGCCGCGAGAGTCGCCTTGGCCACCTCGTCATCGACAAAAGCCTTGTCTTCCTTGGCGGCCAGAGCCGATTGCGGGGTGGTGCGGACCTCGTTGATGATCTCTTTGAACAACACACCGTCACGCATCACCAACTGCCGCTTCGCCCACATGGCAATGTCCGGTTCGTGGGTGACCATGATGATGGTGCGTCCCTCATCATTGAGGTTCCGCAACAGGGTCATGATCTCGATACTCGTGACCGAGTCCAGATTTCCCGTGGCCTCGTCGGCCAGGATGATCTCGGGATCATTCATCATCGCCCGGGCGATCGCCACACGCTGCTGCTGACCACCCGAGAGCTGGAATGGCCGGTGATCCAACCGCTGTCCCAAACCCACCCGCTGGGCCATCCGCTCGCATTTCTCACGATCCGTGGGAGAGAGCTTGGGGTGCCCCGGCCGGTAGTGCAGCGGCAGTTCAATGTTCTCCAGCACGGTGTACTGCGAGATCAGATTGTACGACTGGAAGATGAATCCAATCTTCTGGTTTCGCACCGTCGAGAGCTGGGTGTCGTCCATCTGGGAGACATCTTCGCCCCCCAGGATGTACTTGCCGGAGGTCGGCCGGTCCAGGCCCCCCAGGAGGTTGAGCAAGGTACTCTTGCCACTTCCTGAAGAGCCCATGATCGCCACGAAGTCTCCCTCGGGGAAGTCGAGCGACACTCCCCTCAGAGCCTTCACCACCACTGGCCCAAGATCGTAATGCTTCTGCAGGTCGATCACCTGCGCGGCCATTTTCATGGGTCAGCCTCCCGGCCCGCCCGCTCCGCCGCCGCCCCCTTGCTGGAAGCGCTTGCGGAACTCCTCCATGGCCTTCATGAATTCGTCCTTGTCAACAGCCTTGTCGCCATTCTTGTCCATGGTCTCAATTTTCATGAACTGGCGGGCCTGCTCGGGAATTTCGTCGGCGACGATCTTCCCGTCTCCATTGGCATCCATGCGGGCAAAGGACTCAGCCGGATCCCGGCTTCCCCCCCCCGCGCCCCGGCCACCACCACCCGCTCCGCCCCCTGCACCCGGGGGTCCACCCGCGCCTCCCGCTGCAGCTCCGCCGGCAGCGGCTCCCGGTCCGGCCCCAGCCGCCGGGGCAGCTCCCGCACTTGGAGCTGGGGGCTTCGGAACAGGAGGCAGCGCCCCCTTGGCAGCATCCCCCGCGGACTGGGCCGCGACAGCGGGAATCTCTTCTTCCAGCTTCTGGACTTCCTTGGGAATCAGCGTCCGGGGGGTCTGGACGACCCGCTCACCCTCAGCCAATCCTTCGATGATCTCGGTCTTGTCCTCGCTGGAACGCCCCACCTTCACCTTGCGGCGCTCAATGGCACCGTCTTCTCCCTGGATGAAGGCAAACTGCTGTCCGCCGCGCTCAACGAACGACTGCACCGGCGCCATCAGGACCTGCTCGGCCCGGTCGATCACGATCTCCACCTCGGCTGTCAGACCAGGCTTCAACGCCGAGACCTTGTCGACGTCATCGATCAACTTGATGTAGCAGAGGTACTCCTTGAGGTTCACGTTAGGCCAGTTGGCCGACATCGGAACCGTCGAGACGCTGTCGACCACCCCACGGAAAACCTCTCCCGGACGGGCATCCACATGAACGGTCACCGGCAGGCCGTCGCGAACCATCGAAATCTTGGACTCATGAATGCGGGCGTTCACCTGCATGCGGGTGATGTCTGGCAGATTGATGATCGCCTGCCGCTCCCGGACCTTGGCCCCTTCGTAAATCAGCGGCTCGTTGCTCGAACCGCGGAAGCCACCCGACCGGTTGTTGGCGTAGACCACCAGCCCGTCCCGGGGAGCCTTGATGATGCAGGCTTCGATCTGCTTTTGCAATTTCTCGTACTTTTCCCTCTCGACCGTGTAGGTCAGATCCTTGGCCTTGAAGTCGGCCTGCTTCTGCACCATGGCATTGGCCGCCTTCTGCTTGACCCGCACCAACTCCCGCTCGTAGTCCTTCACGTTCGCCCGCAGTTCAGACAGCTGCCGTTTCCGTTCGAAGTTCTGCAGCACATGCAGCTTTTCCTCGGCGGCGGCGAGTGCAATCCGGGCCTTCTTCTCGGCGATCCGGTCGGCATCCAATTCGGTTTGGGTGGCATAACCCTTGGCGATCATCCGCTCCTGATAACGGAGCTTCTCGATCGCCCGGGTCAGGTCTTCCTGGGCAATCTGAACCTGCCCCTTCTGCTCGTTCTCCTGCTGCGTGTACTCGCCCCGTTCATCCTCGTATTTCTCGAGGTCCAACTTGGCGATCTCCAGCTTCAGTTCGGCATCGGCGATATCGGACTGGTTCTGGCTCTCCTGGATCTTCAGCTCTTCTTCCGCCTGGGTCTTGGCGGCGCTCGCCTCCTCGACCTTGATCTGCTGGCTCGTCAGATCGTTCTTCAGACGGGAGGAATCCAATTCCACCAGAACCTGGCCGCCGGTGACCCGGGCCCCCTCGTCCACAATCTTGAGAATCCCCGTTCCCGATTCCCCCTCGACCATGCACGAAAGGGTCACATTGTTGGCACTCTCGAGGTTTCCCCGCTCGACAATCGTGATCTCCAGCATCCCCTTGGTGACGGGAGCCGTACTGACCACTTCCGCCTTTTTCTGGGTCCCGCCGATCAGGCCGTTATTGAACGCGGCGGCCAAACCACCGCCAGCCAATCCGAGAATGACTAGGGTTCCGATCAGCTTCTGGGCTGCTCCCCCGAACCGTGAGCCCATCCTCTGAGGGTGTCCGGCCGTTCCCTTCCAACTGGGCGTACTGGATCCGTTTCTCGCGACCAGGCTTCCGCCGGGCTTGGGGCGGCAGCGGCCCCTGGGGAACGAATTGCGGCGCTGCATTGTTCAGATCCTCACTCGGAAGGGGAATGTACTCGGGCGTGCCGGGGGGCAGCACGTTGAAGTCAGCAGGGAGAAAATCGGGGCCAAAGCCGGGGCGGTATACTCCATTCGCATCCAACCCCGCCAGATCTTTTTCCCGCTGGTAGAAATCATCGGTCCAGAAGCCTTGTTCGTCCAGAGTCAACACCCCCATCGAGTTGTGGATGTTGATCCGGTTCTGCTCGTAACCCACCCAGATCTGGATCAGCTGGTTTTGGGCATCCAACAGCGACCGCAACGCATTGAGGATGTTCAACCCCTGGTTGCCTCCCCCCATCCCGCCGCCACCACCCGCCGGTGTCGCCCCTGTCGGAGCATTGCTGCGGTCCACAGCAATGTCGTACTGGATGACGGCGGCCCGCAAGTTCGCTTTCGCGGTCTCAAAGTTCTGGCGGAAAAGCTCAATGTTGCGCCATGCTGTGCGCACGTCAAGCTTGACCTGATCCTCCACACGCATGAAGTTCCGCCGGGACTGCTGGTAACCAATCAGGACGGCACGGTAGGTGTTCCGCTGTTGCACCAACTGGATGGGAGTCGTGAACTGGATCCCCAACCGGATGTTGCTCTCATCCCCCCGGAAGGCAAAGGGATTATCTGCCCCCGCACCGATGGGCTTCGTGCGAATGTCACCTGCCGCTGTAATGTTCAGTACCGCTTTGAGCTGGTTTGCCGCCACTTCCACCTTGCGGCGGGCATCCATCACAAACGCCTGGGAGTTTTTGAGGTCCAGACGATTGTCGAGCGCAATCTCTACCGCCTCTTCCATCTCCATGTCAAACGGGTTCAGCTCGATCAATTCCATCCGCAGATTGACTTCCGTACCCGTCACCCCCTGTGACAGTGCCAGCATGTCTTCCCGAATGTCATTGATTTCGGCCGCGATCGCCTTGCGGGCCTCGGTCGAGAGTCCCCGCTCCAACACCTTGTTCCGCAAGTTCTGCAATTGCTGGTCGAGCAGATCAAACTGCACCACCTGACGATCCCGCAATTCCCGGAACTTCTTGGAGTCGTAGGGCTCCAGACCGGCATCCTTGATCGTGTTGCCCCCCCGCTTTTCGAGCACCTTCACGGCATCCTGGAAATTGCTCTTCATCGGATCGATCGCATCCCGCGAGATGTCATCCCGCAGCACGAACAACTCCAAAACCAGGCCCTGCAGCACCTGCTGATCGGGATCCGCGGGATCGAGCCGTTTCATCAACTCGGCCACCCGTTGCATGGTGACGTAGTCGGGGTGGGACGGATCGAGATCCGGGGGATCGGGGACAAACCGGTCGAGTCGATCGGCCAATCGTGTCAATCGGGGGTCCACCAGCTCGAACGGCCTGAGCAGGTCCCGATTCATCGAAATCGGCATGCTGGTCGGCAGTCCCAGGGTGATCTTGTAGTTATCGATGTTGTTCTGCAGCGTCGTCCGGTTCTGACGCAGCGAGGTGTAGAGCGACGCCAGCTGGGTTTCGAGCTGCGCCACATCCTGGTTTCTTGTCGCCTGGCCAGACTTCTCCGCCAGTTCCTGTACCACCGAACGCCACTTCGGATCGTTGCTCAGAGCCACCAGGCTCTCACGCTGATCATCCGTCAGCCGGTCGGTAATGTACAGACGCCCCTCCATTTCGAGATTCCCCTGCTCATCCCGAATGGGCTGCAGCGACTCATCGAGCATCGGTTCCCTTCGGTAGAACACCACATCGCTCAGGTCGGCGGGAATTTCCAGACCGGCAGGCAATTCATCGAGAGTGGCATAGGGGCGTCGCGGTTGCGAAACCCGGTTGCGGGTTTTCTCGAGGTTTGACAGCAGCAGCCGGATGTTGAACTCCTGGTTCGCAATGATCTGGGCCTGCTGCAGAAGCCCGAGATAGCCGTTGGCCAGTACGGGGGATCCCAAGGGAGTGACGCCTGTTCCCACACCGGCGGAAACACCTCCAAATCCCGACGCCGCCCCGGCAATCGGTCCCCCGACCACGATCTGCCCGAAAAAGCCCATGCGATAGCGGGCGAAGTCGCGGACCGCGTAGAGCATGCCCCGCTCGGCCTGGGTCAGGTTTTCCAGCACCACCCGCTTGCCGGCTCCGGCCAGCAGAGGCTGCACCAGAGAATAGGACAGCGTCGAGGTGCTGGCGTCGGTGGCCTTGCCGTCGGCCCAGAACCACAGGGTGTTGTTGGCCAGTCCCACCAACCATTGACTCCCCCAGGGGGTCAATTGCTGAATACCGGCGGCAGGCCCGAATGTCACCCCATCATTGATCCCGGGAACATCACTCCCGGTCGTTCCAAACCCAGGCTTGTTGCCATTGCTGATCCCGATCGGTGTGGTGGCGGTCAACCCCACGAACTGGACCTGGAACCGGAACCGCTCGAAAGAGACCGCCAATGCGGTCAGGAAGACGTTCTCCACCTGGGTCTGGTAATCGCGGGAATGCAGATAGGCGAGGTCGAGTGCCTCCCCCAATCGCATGTCGCGAATTTCGGGATAGGTTCCGTTGTGCTTGAAGTTATCCGTCACCGTCTGGGGTCCGTACCCAAACGGGTCGAGCCAGTTCGGATTCTCAATCGCGTCGAGATCGCCGAAGTCGTGCCACTTTTTGTAGCCCTTGATCCCCCAGACCCGATGCATGTACAGATGGGCCGATTCATCGTCGGGCGGCAGGGGAGCACAGTCGGCATCATTCGCGTCGTAGAACCGACTGCGAGGATCGGCGATGACGTCCATCCGGGGATTGGACCACCGCTCGTCGACATACCGTTCCTTGACAATTGCATAGGCGGTGTCGTCGGCTTGCTGATGCCACTTCTGGCGAGAGCAGCCCGAGAGCAGTCCCAATGACGCCAGCAGCAGCGATGCCGAACTGCGGGAAAGGGTCGGTGACGCCCCGCGAGAACCCAGAAACTGGGCCAGGATTCCGATCATCTTTGCGCTCCTATCGGTCGGTCGAAGGGGACGGAGGAAGCGGATCCCGCCCGATTCGCATCGGGTGTGGTTCCACTCCGGACGGTACGGCAGGCCAGTCAGTCAGAACCCCGCGGAAACCCTGGCCGAGCGGCCACAGCCGGCGGCAAAGGCTCTTGGATCATGGATTCCAGCCAGCGAAACATCCGCAACCGGTTCCGGATCACGCGCTGCGCCTTCGGACGGAGTTCCGTCCTGGTGCACAGCAGTCCTCTCCGGCGGTCGCGGATCCTCTGCTCCCGGTGCAACTGACCCTCTGCGGTCTGTTGAACGACCAGGAAGCTCAGGAACGACTTCCCATACGGCAGTTTCCCGGCCCGATCGGGCTGGGTGCTCACTGGCCCCCCGTCCTCAGCCAACGCCTGCAGCAGTCGAAGTCGCGACTTATTCGTTCCTTTCTCAGGGCTCCATTCCACATGGATGCATTGCAGAGCCTCGGCAACCCGCCCAGAGCCGACAAACAACCGCTCGACCTGTTGCGGGCAGGTCGCTGCGGCAGCCGGCGAATGGGGATCTGACGGTTGTACAAGGCACAAGGCAGATTCCGGTTGGCAACGAACATCCGGCATGTGGCGATGATGCCCAGAGAAGGGAAGAATCCTGACTTGCAGAAGAATTCGGCCCCGAATGATCCGCACCCGCAGCATTCACGATGCCCTAGGATCAACCGCTACAACGCTGAATCTCAACTTCAATTACCCTTCCCACCCAGGCGTCCCATTCTGACTCAATCGTTGATCCTGGTCGGTCGCCAGACGGACATCTTGGATTGCATCGGACGAAGGGAAACCTGGGAGGCCTGGAGAAGAGATTCCGATTTTTCCCAAAGTTTGGGGCCTGGATTGGTCGATTCACAGAAGACAGGGTTCACCCGGAATCCACTCCCTCCCGTCACCGTTCCCCGGTGTCTCCATGCAGCCTCCCCCACGCCCTTCCCGCAACCCCCTTGACCTCGCCTTTTGGGCCCTGATCGTTGCCATCTGTGTGGTCATGGGGGGAGGTATTTACGCGATGGGAGTCCGTGGCCGCCCGAACCGCTCAGTGACCAGCACTGGTGGCCAAGGGGCCAACAACTCCCTCGCCCAGTCGACCAGCGACTCACCGGTTGAATTTGACGGTTCCATCGAGGCCGATCCGTCATCGGGGCCGCGTCGATTCTCCAAGCCCAGCGCCAAGGGCGTAAGCCACCCCTCGGGCGATCTCGCCGGGATCGAGGAGCGCCTCGATGCCATCGCGTCGAACCTTGGCGAACTGAAACAGTCTGTCCACCGCCAGGGTTCCAACGGCGGCAGCCCGAGCCTGGAGCCCACGGTCGAATTTGTGAGGGAGTTCCGGCACTTGCTCGAAACCGGGCAAAGACATTTGCAGCCCCTCGCGACCGAGTCCGAAAATCGCCGGACATTGCCCCCGGCGCCCCGCCACGCCAACCCGGTTTCCGACGATTCCCCCGCTCTGAATGACCTCGCGCCTCCCCAGGCGTTTCTCGGAGAAGAAGAACCGGCAACGGTGACCGCCCAAAATCCCTCCCTGAGCACCAAAGCGTCTTCCGGGGAGGAAATGCCTGAAATCACCATCCCGCAGGAGGAGCCCACTCCCTCCGAAGCGGACGATTCGGAAAGTCTTCCGCCAAACGACGATTTCCTGCGGGATGACGTTGAACTGCCGACGCGCGAAGTCGTACCCCAAACCACACAGGTGGAGATCGGTTCCGACCCCGTCGCGCAGATTCAGACCGAATCCGCAAACCTCGAGGAGCAGTTCGGCAACGACGAGATTCCGGCGCTTCCCGGAGATCCCGTCGACACTGCTCCCGCCCTGACGGAGACAGAAACCACGGAGAGCGTCCTGCGGGACCCGGCCAATCCCGACCCGCAGCCTCACCAGCAGGAATTGCAGGACCTGGAAGCGGACGATCCCAGCCATGTCTCCCGACGGCTCCCTCCACCTGTTCCGGGGCGAACCACATCGACACAACCTCCCGGCAGCCAACCCGACAAACCCGACGATCTCGCTGACGAACTCTCGCTGCCGGAAGCCCCCAAAACCCAGAAAGAGACGCCAGTTACGGCTATTCAGCTGTTCTACCCCAAGCATCGCACCGCTGAGCAACTTGTGCCCGAGATTCAGAAGTACCTGACTCCCGGCATCGGAAAGGTCACGGCCACCGACAATCTGGTCAGTCCCAAGGCGCGGGGGGTGGGCCCGACAACATCCAAGCGGCAAGCAATCGCAGTGAAAGACACCCATGCAGCGCTGCAACAGATCGCAGAACTGCTGGAACGGGCAGACGTCGCACCGCCCCAGGTCCCCGAGTCATCGCCGGAGGCGGAATTCACAGTGGATGTCACGGCGGTGGGCGTTCGTGTCAGTCCCCAAAAACGACGTGGCGTCGATCTGCAGGATCTCAGTTCCGCGGGCGGCCCCTACACCCTGTGGGCCCATCCGTCAGACCGGATTCTCAAGTGTGCCGCCGGGCTGCCCAACGAGCGCGATGGCCGCCTCAAACTCGCCGTGTTCAATGGAGAAGAAGCCGCCTTGTTGCGGGATCTGCGGGACCAGGGACCACTTCAGGCCGTCGCTCGGTCGCGGGTGACCATGAAAAGCACCGAGGCATCACGTCTGGTGGTCGAGCAGGAGAGCGACGCCGGAAGGAGAGACCGGGTGCGGGACCACAGCATCGGTGTGCGCCCCATGATCCATTCGGATGGCAGTCTCAGACTGCAGGTGCTGCCGGGAACCGATGCCCAGGGCCGCCCGATCGAGCAGGCCCGGGAGACGCCGGAACCCATTGGGGAAGTGGAGTTGCGCGACGGAGAAACCGCCGTGCTGGCGGGGATTTTTCAGTCGCAAACGCAGACCGGAAACAACCGGGCAGCCTCGAGCCGTGGACGCCTGGGGATTGGGGGCGAGGTCATCGAATGGATCTACCTGATCACCCCCCAGAAGCAATCCGGAGTGAAGACGACCGCCCGGCCCCGCCAGGACCGGAAGTCCAGCCCGATCGTCCAGCGTCTTCGTGACCAACGGCAGACCGCATCCCGCTGATGCACCGCGGAAACCCTCTGCGAAAGCTCTTTCGCAGGGGGCGGAGACTCTTCCCACTCCCCTGCCTCCTGTGCCATACTGCGGAGAGACCAGTGTCCCTCCCGCGTACAGGAGCTGCCTGCGATGCGTCCTTCGCCCCTTGGTGACCGCGCTGCCGTCTCGCGCGGTCCCGGTTTGAGCCGATTTGTTGGAATGCGGTGTCTGGTTGTACTTCTGGCAGCCATCACCTCGGGAACCCCGCTGTGGGGAGCCGAGGGGGGCAAGGGAAGCGACAACGAACCGCGCCAACTCAAGCTCCAACCGGCAGCGGTCTGGACCGGGTTTTCGGAGCCGGTTTCCGCCGCGGCGATTTCGCCCGACAATCGAAAACTGGCCGTGGGCAGCTATGGATTGGTCCGGCTGATTGACCTGGAAACCAAGTCGGATCTGGCCACCCTGTCCGAGCCCAAGGGCTTCATCAAGGCCTGTGCGTTTTCTCCGGACGGAAAGCTGCTCGTCACCGGGAGCTATCAACAGCTCACCGTTTGGGACCTTGATCAAAAGCAGATTGTCAGGCAGCTGCGCGGACATCGCGGGTATGTGACGGCGATCGCTTTCGCTCCCTCCGGCCTGCAATTCGCAACCGCCTCAGATGACGAAACCGTCCGTATCTGGTCAGTCGAGAGCCAGGAAGCGATTTCCAAGCTCACCATGCGTCTTCCAGCCAACGGGGTCGCCTTCGATCCCAGCGGAAATGTGTTGGCCATCGTCACCGGCGATGTGAATCGTCCCGCCAAGAAGGGGGAGACGCTGCTGGTCGACACACGGGGAGAAATCGTCCACCGACTGGAAGGCCACGATCGCAGTGTTCAGTCTGTGCGGTTTTCGCCCGACGGGAAGCTGGTCGCCTCGGCCGGGATGGACGAGACCGTGCGGCTCTGGGATTCCGCCACAGGAGAGCTCCACAAGGTCCTGGAGGGACACTCCCGACCGGTCAATTCCCTGCTGTTCCTCAATGGCGGTCGTTACCTTGTTTCCGTCAGCGGTGGCCGGGCCCAGGGTGGGAACGAGTTGATCCTCTGGCGGGTCAACGATGGCCGCAATCTGGGTGTGCTGCCGGCTCACAAGGCCCCCATCCTGAATGTCACAGCCTCCCCGGATGGCAAATGGCTGATCACCACGAGCGTTGACAAATCGGCCCGCCTCTGGGACGCGGCGGCACTTTTGAAGGCGACCGGCGACAATCCTTCCCTGGTGGCCTCCGATCTGCTGGGATTCGGGAAATCGCTCCTCGAATCCAAAACGTCGGAAAAACCTTCCCCCCAGCCAGTCTCGCCCCCACCTGCGAAGACCGTTCCCAACACGGTTCCGGCAGAGGATTCCGATCCCAACCAACGCCCAGCCCCTCCGGAATTGCCCCAGGGTTCAGTCGGATTCGCACTGGGGTTTCAAAATGCGGCGGCGGCTGACAATCCGCCGAAGGAGCTGCGGGTGGGAATCATCGGCCTCGATACCTCGCACTCGGTCGCATTCACCCAGATTCTGAACGATCCGCAGGCCAAGGAGGATGTCGCCCGCTGCCGCGTGGTGGCGGCCTATCCCAAAGGCAGCCCAGACATTGCCTCGAGCACCTCCCGGGTTCCCGGGTACACCGAGGAAGTCAAGAAGCATGGTGTCGAGATTGTCGATTCGATCGAGGCCTTGCTGACCAGGGTCGACGTGGTCCTGTTGGAGACGAATGATGGCCGCCCGCATCTCGAGCAGGTCCTCCCCTGTCTGAAGGCTGGCAAGCCGGTGTTCATCGACAAACCGATTGCGGGCTCACTGACCGACGCGGTCGCCATTTTCGAGGCGGCCCGACACTACAAGGTCCCGGTCTTTTCCTCCTCTTCACTCCGGTTCTCCAGCGGTGCCCAGGCCCTGCGCCGGGGTGAAACCGTCGGGGAAATCAAGGGGTGCGATGCCTACAGTCCGTGTTCTCTTGAAGCGACACATCCCGACCTCTTCTGGTATGGAATTCACGGTGTGGAAACCCTGTTCACCGTAATGGGTGCCGGTTGCGAATCGGTGACGCGGCTGTCGACACCGGGGGTCGATCTCGCGGCGGGAGTCTGGAAAGGAAATCGAATTGGCACCTTCCGTGGCATCCGCTCTGAGGCCGGGGGGGGTTCAGCCGGGTACGGCGGCCAGGCCTTTGGTACCAAGGGCATTGCGCCGGTCGGGACCTACGAGGGCTATCGTCCGCTGTTGGTTTCCATCGTACAGTTCTTCCGCGATGGAAAGCCCCCGGTCACCGAAGAAGAGACTCTCGAAATCTACGCCTTCATGGAGGCGGCCGATGAGAGCAAACGAACTGGCGGAGTGCCAGTCAAGCTGTCCATCGTGTTGGAGAAGGCGAAGTCGCAGGCGACCGAGAAGCTGCAGCCTCTGTTGAGATAACCCCGGCCGCCATGAATGATCTGGCTGAATCGCTCGATCTGCTGATTGGTCGCGAGGTGGTGCTCGACACGGCGTCGCCTTATGTCATTCTGGGTCGACTCTCGAATTGGAATGCACAGTTCCTTGTGCTGGAACAGGCCGACGTTCACGATCTGCGGGATACCTCCACAACCCGCGAGAACTACATTGTCGACTCCCTGCGACACGGGATCCGGATCAATCGCCGCCGGGTCTTCGTGTCGCGTCGTGATATCGTCTGTCTCTCCGCTCTCGACGACGTGATCTGCTGACGCTCCGGGACAACCTGTGTAATCGGTGTGTTCAGGCCCGCCGCTGACCGACGACCGGCCACTCTCGAGGCCGCCAGTCTCGGTCTCATGATGCGATGGCGGCAGCCCCCCAGAATTGCTCTCCCCTGCCTGTCGCCAGACAAGGGAGTTCCCGCAGGATGAACAAGGCTCGGATTCCGGGCTCTGGTTGCGGCCGGGGATCTGCCTCGATTGAGAACCGGTCCCGCGATGGCCGACTGCAGCCGCTGAATGAGACCTGCGAAATGAAAAATTGCCCCGTCACCGCGGGTATCGGGACGGGTTTGCAGGACTCAAATCGCAACTCGGGCAATCGTGACATCCGCAGAACCGACGGCCGACAGTTCAGCTCACAGGCTCGCCAGCGACCGGCGGAATCCGCTGCTGGACGAAATGTTCTCCCGGCGCTCCATCGCCCGCTCCTGAACCGGATCCCCAAGACTCAGACTTCTCCCTGAATTGTCCGGACCGTCATTTCCCGTTCCGACTTCCCTCGTGAGTCGTCCAAGGGGTCACGGACATCGGGCCGATTTCTGGCCGTTGCAAAGCCGCACTGGTATCATCTGAGATGATGTTGTTCCGGAGAGGGTTCCGCCACGCCAGCGAACTCATTTTCCTCAAGAGATGTCAACTCTCCGGGAGTTTCCTGAACAGGCCGGATGGCGAAACAGGCAGACGCACGGGACTTAAAATCCCGTATCCCTCACGGGGTGTGCGGGTTCGATCCCCGCTCCGGCCACTTGTTTTTCAGGACAATTCCAACTTCGTATTCCCTGGCGCACAGTCAATGTGACCGGTTTTGTTACCTTTTTGGCTCAGTCGGAGACAGGCGCAACGGATTGCAGAAGACCTCCCCCGGCCGGGGATGGTTCCCCCCGTCTCCCCAGCGCGCCGCGAGCGAACAGGCCGACTATTCCACCGCCTTCCCGGGACCTGTCGGGCCAGCGGTCGCTGGTTGGGACTGCTGGTACAGCGGCAGATAGCGGTAATAGACCTCCAGGCAGAGTGTGCTCATTGCCGTGGAAAACACCCGGCCGCCATAGTCCCCCCAGGGCCGACGGGGATCCCAACTGCCGGCTTCCGTCCCCTGTTGCCGCTGGCTGCTGACCAGAGTTTCCCGAACGGCGGCATTCCACTCGGCCCAAGGGGACCCTCCATGGTGATACATCGCCAACGTGGCGTAGTACCAATAGTAGATATCCTGATTGGCCAAACGGGGGGGATTGCGGCGCAGAGCCTGTACGGCCTCGACAATCGCCGGTTCGGTCACAGGCTCCTCCAGCAATTGCCAGCAGAACAGGGCTTCCGCGGTCATCGCAGGTCGCGGTTTTTCCCCAGGCCGGTAAGAGGCGAGACCGCCGTACCGACTCCCCTCGCGTCCCCGCATTTCATTGCGCCGGGCGACCAGGTACTGCCGGGCCCGATCAAGCGACTTGTCCAACGCCCGGTTCGGCAACTCAACACCGGCCGTCTGCGCACTCTTGAGAGCCATCAACTGCCAACCAAACAGGCTCATGTCTCCGGTCGCGTTCCGCTGATTCATCCAGTCGGAATATCGCCACCCACCATCCGGGTACTGCATCCGCACAATGTAGCGGAGCGCCCGTTCCAGTGGCTCTTTCAGTGCCGGATCGCGGTTCATTCCATAGGCCTCACCCAGGGCAATCGTCGCCATCCCGTGACAGTACATCCGGCCGAATCGGTTGGACTGCCCCCCCAGGAAACCATCCAAACGGCGCTGCGCATCGCCATCTTTCGCGGTCGCCCGTACCTGTTGAGAGACCAGCCAGTTTAGCCCCCGCTGCACCGTCGGACCATATTCCGCGTCTTCCGCCGTATGGCCTGCGCCGAGGTAGGCGAGGATGACCAATGCGGTCAACCCGGTCTCGGCCCGTTGCCCCGACTTGCTCCGCTCCAGACGTTGCCGAGATTCCTCCTGCGGATCGTTGTTCTCGGTGAATCGCATCGGCTCGGGATCTTCTCCCAGCACCGATTCGACGGCCGGCCACGCCCCCGAGGAAAGCTGCTGGCCGGCCAGCCACTTCAGACTGGCGGCCACGGCCTGCTCACTCTCCTGGGTGGCCCCCGCCAGGCTCCCCAGGGTTCCCCGCTGATCGATCTGCCGGAGTCGGTACGCCTCGGGGAGCTTCCTCTCGCCACGACCCGCCGCCCCGCGACTCTCGGCAATGCTGCTGAGTTGTGGAACCGCCGGAGCAGCCTCTTCCCCGCCGATACCGGGAGTGGCCTGCCCCTCCAGGGGAGAGTCGACCATCGGAGTGTCGACCCGGGCACTGCGCACAGAAACGTCCGCCTCGGTCGGTGCATTCGTGCGGGATCCCCGACGTGTCCGACTGAACTTGCGATCTCCCGGGACACTTCCCGGCTCCGGAGTGCGCGCCGGTGGGGACAGCTCTTCCGAAGCGGTGCCCGGCAGTGTTTGCGGCCGGGACGTTTCGGCCATTTCCCCGGACGGAGTCCTGATGGTGATTCGCTCCGGCTCCACCTCGAGCGTGTCCGATACCGTCGCGGGGACGGGGACCTGTGCCGAAGTCTCACCGCGATCTCCGCGCCCCACACTCTCACCGTCGGATTCCTGTCCCGTCGATTTGCGGAAACGGCTGGGGCTGCCGTCGACATCTCGGCGACGGCTGGCAGTGGTTTCCCGCTCGATGATTGGCTCAACCTCCACGGGCCTGCTGCGGATGGAAGTCGCCTCGGTTGCCGGCCGGGGGGCGGTCTCGACTTCCGTGTCGACCGACGGGTTGACCAGCGGAAAATCGGGCGTCTGGAACTCCTCACGCTGACGCAGGGGAAAGGGGTTGTCCGGCGTCTCGGTCTTTGCCAGGCGTTGCTGCGGTTCGCCCCGGTCCTGCGCGGGGGCATCCCAACGTGGCTGGCCCGCGTTGCTCCCCTGCGAGCCGCCGGCCGGTTCACTGGAACTCTCCTGGACCACCCTCCGAATGGGAGTCCGTTGCTCGGACGGAACCACGTCTCCCTGGGTCAACATGACCGTGGTCGACAGCATCGCCAGCAGGGCATGCAGCAGGATCGAGAGCGCGAGTGTCTTCTCGGTGACATTCTTGTCGCCCCAGCCCGTAAAGAACATGCGGACCAACAGGAAGGTGGCCATAAAGGCCACTCCCCAGACAACTCCCCAGAACGCATAGCCAAACGGGTCCTGCCAGGCACCGTGCCAATGCCGTGCCAGGAAAACGAGGACCTCGTCCGATGTGGGGAAGGCGAATCCGAGAGTCACGCAGATCACCGGGGGTTACTCCGTAGCCAGCTGGGTCGCCAGCGAAAAGTTCCGGATCTCGGCCTGGTGGCAGATCGCCAACACATCGGCGATCCGCTGAAAACTCGACTCTCCATCACCGCGAATCAGCACAGCCTGGTCGGCGTACCGTTCGCGGGCTTCCCTCAGCCGGTCGCGCAGTTGGGCGGCCGTCAGTTCCTCGCGGTTCACCACAAGCCGTCCGTCCGGGAAGACATTGACCACAATCTCGTCCGGGAGGCTGGTCAGCGGCTGAGCGGTGGAAACCTGCGGCAATTGCACATCGAACTGTCGTTCGAGATCGGCGAATCGGGTCCCCACCATGAAAAAAATCAGCAGGTTGAACACCACATCCAGCATCGGTGTGAGATTCAACTGAGGCTCTTCCAGTGGCTGCATTTTGAGCGGCATGACGGCTCCTTATCCCGCCTTGCCCGGAGTCGAGACCAACCCTTTGGGACGGGGAGGGCCCCCGCGTGGCGTCTGGACCGACCGTTCGGCGATGGCCTCGGCAGAAATCAAGTCGACCACCCGCTGGGCCAGAGAATCCATTTCCATGACCAGGGCGTCAACCCGCCCGGCGAAGTACATGTAGAGCATCAGGGAGGGAATCGCGACACCCAGACCAAATGCGGTCGTCAACAGGGCCACACCAATACCGCCAGCCAACTGCTCCGACTTGCCCATGGCCGAACTGGTGGCGATCTGATTGAAACACTGAATCATGCCGATCACTGTCCCCAGCAATCCCAGCAGAGGGGTCAAAGTGGCGACCGCGTTGAGAATGCGCAGGTGCTTTCTCAGATGACCAATCTGTCGTTCCCCCCCATCGATGATCGCCTGCTCGACCTCCACACTCGGCTTACCCCACTTGCGGACTCCATGCAGAAAGACATCGGCGATCGGACTGCCATTCTGCTCGCACAATTGACTGGCTGTCTCCCGATCCAGTTCTCCCTGTTCGAGATTCTGCAGAAACCGTCGGACGAAATCGCGGGGAATCACGCGCCGGCGTCGAAGGACGACCAGGCGTTCCAGCGCAAACGTGAAGGCAATCACCGAGCAGAGGGCGATCGGCCACATGATGACCCCCCCGGCGCGGAACATTTCCGACAGGCGTGTGGGAATCGAACTGAGATCGCCCGAGCCGCTCAGCAGGGGAAGCCCAGGCACCTGTTCGCCCAGGGGCTTGCCGGGGGCCCGCAAGCCATCCCCCTGCGATTCGCTGGCGGGGGGCTGGTCGGCCTCCTGCCAGCCGTTCGCCGGTCCGGGCAGGGTAGCGATCAGCAGCAGCAGACAGCCGACGAAGCGGAAAACCCCGGGGTGAAAGGCGGTTCGAACTCTCATCGCAGTGGAACCCGTTGGGGAATCGGGAAGTGAAGGGTCGCATTCCGGAGAGTCCCCCCGGAATGCAAGGGAGAGTGGACTTCAGGGACTCGGGGAAGTCCCCTTGCGAAGTGCCTGCAGACGTTCTCGGGCCTTGGGAACAAACTCGCTCTCGGGGTACCTGGCCACCAGCCGCGTGTAGGTCTTGGCGGCCCCCACGGGATCGCGGAGAGATTCCTGACAGGTGCCGGCATGGTACAACGCGGCCCCCTGCCAGTAGGGATAATCGTACCCGATGTCGACCTTCAGGTACTCATCCAGGGCCGCGTCGTAGTTTTTCTCGAGAACGTACGTGTCGGCCAGCAGCAACTGCGCACGGGCGGCGGTCTCGGTCTTCCGCCCATGGCGATCCGCCACAACCTGCTGGAACAGTTTGCGGGCTTCGGGAAACCGCGCCTGGTTTTTTTGTGCCCGTCCTTGTACCTCCCAGGCCTGGTACAGTAACGGACATTCCGGATCCCACTCCGTCAGTTCCCGGATCATGGCATCCGCCTCGGGATAGCGTTTCTCACGGACGAGGATGTCGGCCAGGCGAATGAAGACCTTGGGAAACCACGGACGCGCCGCCATTTGCGGATCGTTCCGCAACGCCTTCAGCCGCATGAAGATCTCCTGCGCCGCCGGGTATCTGCCCTGCATGAACTCGGCTTCTCCCTGCGCAAAGGTCGCCTCGTCCCGGAAGGTCCCTTGCGGAAAGCGTTCGAGAGAGTTGGCGGCCAGTCGCTGCAGTTCGCCCCAATCCTGCAGTTCCTGGGCGATGTTCGCCAATTGATGCAAAGCCTGTTCGACCGCCCGGGCGTCGGCCTCGCGGGCGGCGGCCACCGCTTCAAACAGCGACCGGGCCTCCCGGGGACGTCCCGCCAACAGGATGCTTTCAGCGAGCACCACCCGAGCATTCCAGCTCAAGGGGCTGTCCGGGTACTCGGTGATCAGCCGCCGATAGATTCGATCGGCGGCCTCGAATCGCTCGGCGTCATAGTGGCGTGTCGCCCAGTCATCCAGCACCCGGTCCAGATGGGCCTGTCCCGCGAATCGCTTCAGTACCGCCTCATACATGGTATCGGCAGCCGCGATCTCGTTGAGCTCGAACAGCAGCCGCCCACTGCGGATTCCCGATTGCAGCACATGGTCGGAGTCCCCCGGGAGGGCAAATGCCCGAGCGTAGGCTTGTTGGGCTTCGCGGATCTGACCTGCCGATGCGTACGACTGCCCCACCATGAACGCCGCTTCGGGCACCAGGTCGTGCTGCGGATGGTCAGTGAGCAGCCGGGAAAAGGCCTCGATGGCTCCCTTGTAATTCTTTTGCTGTGACCGGCTCCATCCGAGGTCCGCCAGGGCCCGGGGACGACGTCGGGGATCGGCCGACAACTGCACCAGATCCGCGTACAAGGTCTCCGCCAAAAGATAATCATCCCGCGAGTAGGCCAACTCGGCGACTTCCAGCAGGGCGGTTTCCCGTTCGACCCGCTTCGGAAAATCCCGGGCCAGGGTCTCCAGCGCCGCCAGCGTTGCCGCTTTATCCCCTTCCAGAGCCGACGCCACCGCGCTCAACGCCCAGGCCTGGGCGAGACGGGGCCCCGGCGGCTGCAGTGCCAGGTACTTGGCCAACTCGGCGCGTGCCAATCCCGAAAGTCGCACGAGGGATGGCCGGTCCGCTGCCTCGGTCTTCCGATTCTGTTGCCGGGCCAGGTCTTTGGCCTGCTCCAGCGCCGCCGTCCCTCGCTGAATGCTGACCTCGGCCAACTCCCCCTGGGTGTTGCCCGCCGCCACGGCTTCCGCGACTGGGGCCGAGACCTCCAGGGTCCGGCCGTACTCCCGTAACTGCAGCAGGGCTTCGCCCCAGAAGTACCTCGCCTGGAGGCGAGTGCTGTCGATCTCAGACTCGCGCACCACCTGGGAAAAAACCTGTTCCGCCTGGGTGAACAACGGCCGTGCCGCATCCGGCTGGTTGGCCCGTGTGGCCGCCATCCCTTTCATCAAGGCAACGCGTCCCGCCAGTATGGCCTCTCGCAGGCGCAGTTTCCCCCGGGGAAAATCATTCTGGTAGCGGCTGACCCACCGCTCGGCCTCTGCCGGTTGACCTGACGTCACCGCCGCCAGTGTCGCTGCATGCAGCGTCTCTTCCCGCAGCCGACCCTGCGGCCAGTCGGCGAGCAGCGACTCAAACACCTGCAGAGCGTCGGCATGGCTCCCCTGCCGCAGCAGCGCATCTCCCCACTGATACTGAATCTGCTCGGCCTGGGGAGTCTGTTTGAACCGTGGATAGGCCGCCGCCAGCCATTCGACGGCGGGCTGATAGCGGCGCTGCTTCTTCAACGTCAGGCCCAGCCAGAGAGACGCTTCGGCGGCGACCTCAGCCGACTCGGTGGCACGCCGGAAAGGAGCCTCGGCCGCGGCCAGATCTCCCCCTTCAGAGAGGGCGAACCCGAGATTGAGTGCTGCGCGCCCTTTGAGGGGGCCCGCCGGCGCCTGCTCTTCGCACAGGCGGAACATTTCCGCTGCCTGCCCATACTGTTTTTGTTCAAACAGCAGGTTCCCCAGGGTCATCCGGGCATCGTTGGCGAATTCGTGGCCCGGCTTCTCGAGAATCGCCCGCAGAGCTGCGGACGCGGCCGGGGAATTTTTCAGCGCCAGCAAAGCTCGCGCCCGGCCATATTCGGCGTCCGAGACCATCGCCCCCTCGGGAAACTTCTGCAGCGCCTGCTCGAACGATCCCAGCGCCGCCTGGGGGGCCCCCTGCTTCAGTTGCGACTCACCGAGGTAAGGGAGCGCGTACGCCAGATACGCATCTGTCGGATTCGCCTGGATGAACTCCCCCAACTCATTCGAGGCGGCGGCGTAATCACGCAGATGGTAGGCGCAATGCCCCATCCAATAACGTGCCTGGCTCCCGCGCTTGGCCTGCGGATAAAGCTTCAGAAAGCGGGAGAAGGACTCGCGGGCTTTCGCAAAGTCTTCCAGTCGCACCTGCGACAAACCCAGTACGAAAGTCGCATTTTCCGCCTTGGGACTCTGCGGCGACTGCTTGAGGAACACCGACAGCGACTCGACTGCCTGGCGGTACCGCTCACGTTCGTAAAATCCAATGCCCAGCTGGTATGCCTCCAGCTCGTCAGCCTGCGTCTCTTGGGCGCAGCAGGGAAATGCCCCCGGGGACACCCCGCAGGCGGCCAGCAGCAGTGCTCCCACCACCCATCCTCGCGACGTGCGGCGCATGCCTCTCACAACTTTGACCATCGGACTTTCTTCGACCAGCACGAATTCTATCGGGCCTGCAGAAATACCCGCAAGACGGCCCTGATTTCCCGTACCCGTAGAGCGGCCTTTCGGTCGATCTCCGACGAAATCCGGGAAGTCTGGGAAACCTGGGGGAAGTGGATCGACGGGTTGGATTCGCCTCAGCCATCGCGGTTGAGTACATTGAAGTTCCGGAGTCCCTTCCGCGTGATTGCTCGACCTCGAACTTCTTCGTGCCGCATGAATCCCCATTCCGACGAACTCACCTCGCAGCTCTCACGGAACATCGCCCGTGTCAACCGGCGTCAGCTGTTTGGCTCGACTGCGGGAGGGATCGGTGTGGCCGCCCTGGCCTCGCTGTTGAAGCGGGAATGCCGGGGGGCTGAAACCGCTGCTCAGACCAAACCTGGTTCACCCGGCCTTCCGGAACTTCCTCATCACCCCCCCAAGGCCCGCCGCGTGGTCCTGCTGTGGCAGGGAGGCGGCCCGTCGCACGTCGATCTGTTCGACGACAAGCCGATGCTCCGCGAAATGGCCGGCAAAGACATTCCCGACACCGTGCGCGGCAACACCCGCCTGTCGACCATGTCCAGCGGATATGGCAAATGGCCCTGCCTGCCAGCCATCAAGCCCCACCGGGCGTGGGGGGAATCAGGCCTCGTCTTCAGCGAGATGCTGCCCAACCTGGGAGGCATTGCCGACGACATCTGCCTCGTCCGCAGCATGCACACCGAGGCGGTCAATCACGCACCGGGGGTCACTCTGTTCATGACCGGAACGCAGGTCCCGGGGCGCCCCAGCATGGGGGCCTGGCTCAACTATGGACTGGGGAGCGAGACCGACAACCTCCCCTCGTTTGTGGTCATGACTTCGAGCGACAAGGGCAAGACGTGCGGACAACTCTTCTTCGACTACTACTGGGGCAGCGGTTTCCTCCCCAGCCGGTTTCAGGGAGTGCGGTTCCGCAATACGGGCGACCTCGTCCCCTACCTGCAGAACCCCCCGGGAGTCTCGGTCGAGTCACGCCGCGCGCTGCTGGATGACCTGCGGGAAATGAACCAGGCGCACCTCGCCGACTATGGCGATCCCGAGATCGACACGCGGATCTCCCAGTACGAAATGGCCTTTCGCATGCAGGCCAGCGTCCCCGACCTGCTCGATTTTTCGGGCGAGACCAAGGCGACTCTGGACCGGTATGGACCGGACGTCCTGGTCAAAGGAACCTTTGCGAACAACTGCCTGATCGCCCGTCGCTTGCTCGAAAGGGGTGTCGGTTTCGTCCAGCTGATGCACGCCGGCTGGGACCAGCATGGCAACCTCTTCACCCAGCTGGAAGAACAATGCCGCGATACCGAAGGGCCTTCCGTGGCACTTGTCCGGGACCTGAAAGAACGGGGAATGCTCGACGACACCCTGGTGGCCTGGGGAGGAGAGTTCGGCCGCACCCCCTTCGGACAGGGAGATCCCAACGCCCCCAAGGGACGTGATCACTTCGGGCGGGCCTACAGCTGGTGGCTGGCCGGCGGAGGAGTCCGCAAGGGAGCCGCCCACGGCTCCACCGATGATTTCGGCTGGAACATCGCCAGTGATGGAGTGCACGTTCACGACATGCAGGCCACCATCCTGCACCTGTGCGGAATCGACCACACCCGCCTGACCTTCCGCTACCAGGGGCGTCAGTACCGCCTGACCGACATTCATGGCGATGTGGTGCGGGGTATCCTGGGATGACTCGCGGGTCACGGCGGTCGGGGTGGAACCGGCGGGGAACCGTCCTGGTACTGAGCGTGCTGGCTCTGTTCTTGCCGCTCGCCCCCCAACTTCTCGTGGGCCAGCAGTCCTCTTCAGTTGACCGCGCGACCGCGGGCTTCAACCCTGAACAGATCGCCCGGATCGAGAGTCTGGTTGCGGCGGCTCTGGAGGCGGGAAAGCTGCCTGGATGCGTGGTGACCGTGGGACGGAGCGACCGGATTCTGCTGTCGCGGGCGTTTGGGCATCGGCAACTCGTCCCGGCTCCACTGCCCATGACTGTCGACACGATCTTCGATCTGGCGTCGTTGACCAAGCCCATCGCGACTGGGACCAGCGTCATGTTGCTGATCGAGCGCGGGCAACTGCAGGTCACCGATCGGGTCGCCCACCACTGCCCCGAGTTCGGAACCCGCGGCAAGGAAGAATTGACCCTGTTCGATCTGTTGACGCACCAGAGCGGTCTGATCGCCGACAATGCTTTGGCAGACTACGAACAGGGTCTGGAGGAGGCCTGGAGAAAAATCTGCGATCTCCCCCTGCGAACCCCGCCACGGACGAAATTCATCTACTCGGACGTCAACTTCATCGTGCTCGGGCGGGTGGTCGAACGAGTGACGGGCGAGACTTTGGCTTCGTTCAGTACCCGGGAGGTGTTTGAACCACTCGGCATGGCGCACACCCGGTTTGTTCCTCCAGCCGAATGGCGGCACCGCATCGCGCCCACCGGACAGCGGGCCGGTCACTGGCTGGTCGGTGAAGTCCACGATCCCCGGGCCCATCTGCTGGGGGGAATCGCGGGCCACGCCGGACTGTTCTCTACGGCGGCTGACCTGGCGGTCTTCGCCCAGATGCTTCTCGAGGGAGGCCGTTCGCGGGACAGGCAACTCCTTCGGCCGGGGACCGTCAACCAGATGATCCACGGTCATGCCGTTCCCACGCAGGCCGGCCTGGGTGATGGATCCGATTCCCCCCCACTTTCCCCAGCGGAGACCTTACGGGGTCTCAGTTGGGATCGCCAATCACGCTATTCGCACAATCGGGGGCAAGGTTGGAGCGAGGCCGCATTCGGCCATGGAGGATTCACCGGCACGGTGCTGTGGATCGATCCGGAACGGGATCTGTTTTTCGTCTTCCTGAGCAACCGTCTGCATCCTGACGGCAAGGGAGAAGTCAACCGGCTGGCGGGCGAAATTGGAACAATCGTCTCAGAGCTAGGTCGACCCTCCAACTGATCCCCAAGACCTGAAAGCCTACCGGCATCGCGCCTCAATCGCTGATCCTCCACTGGGGGCTCAGGTCTGCAACTGCAGGACCTTCAGCTCTCTGGGGAGCTGGAAGTGCACGTCTTCTTCGCGGATTGTGATTTCCTCAACCTCCGCTCCATACTCACGCCGCAGGAAGTCGACACACTCCTGGACAACCACTTCGGGAGCGCTGGCTCCGGCGGTGATCAGCACCGTTCGGGCGTCCTGCAACCAGTCGCGCTGAAGCTCCTTCACCGTATCGATCAGGTGGGCGGCCTTCCCCATCTCCCGCGCGATTTCTTTCAGACGCTGGCTGTTGGAGCTGTTCTGGCTTCCCAGGACAATCACCACATCGGCCTGGGGGGCCAGCACCCCGACCGCCTCTTGCCGATTGGTGGTGGCGTAGCAGATGTCTTCCTTGGGGGGCCCCACAATCTCCGGGAAGCGCTCCCTCAAGGAACTGATCACCCGCTGCGCCTCCGAGACGCTGAGTGTCGTCTGTGTCAGGTAGGCGAGTCGGGTTTCCGCAGGAAAACTCAACTGGGCAACATCCTCGGGAGTCTCGACCAGCACGATCCGTTCGGGGGCCTCCCCCATCGTGCCGATTACCTCGTCATGACCGTGATGTCCGATCAGGACAATCGTGTATCCCTGCCTCGCGAAGCGGACCGCCTCCAGATGCACCTTGGTGACCAGCGGGCAGGTGGCATCAATCGTCCGCAGTTGCCGATCGCGAGCCTCCTGCCGGACCTGTGGTGAGACTCCATGGGCACTGTACAGAAGATAGGCTCCCAGCGGCACTTCCCCAATGGTGTCGACAAACTTCACCCCCTGCTTGCTGAACCGCTCAACCACGTATTTGTTGTGCACAATTTCGTGGTAGACGTAGATGTTGGGGCCGCAGATCTTGATGGCCTCGTCGAGGCAGGCGATCGCCATGTTCACCCCGGCACAAAATCCCCGGGGGTTCGCAAGGAGGACCTTCATGACACGTGTTCCAGAAAAGACCACGAAAGAGTTTTCAGAATTCAGCCGCTATTCAGCCGACCCGCAGCCGGGTCGGCAGGTTGACGGCAAACGGAGCCGGAATCACCCCGCGTTCGGTGATGAACGCTGTGATCAGGTCGTGGGGAGTCACATCGAAGGCTGGATTGTAGACCTTGACCCCGGTGGGGACAGTCTGCCGGCCAAAACCCCGGGAGATCTCGTCAGCCTGTCGATGCTCGATCGGGATCTCCTGACCCGATGAGATCGCCCAGTCGAAGGTGCTGGAGGGGGCGGCCACATAGAACGGAATCCCATGATGCCTGGCCAGCACGGCCACGCTGTAGGTGCCAATCTTGTTGGCGGTGTCTCCGTTGGCCGCAATCCGGTCGGCTCCCACCACCACCGCCTGGATGCGTCCTTCCCGCATCACCTGGGCGGCCATCGAATCGCAGATCACCGTCACATCCAGCCCCCGCTGCTGACACTCCCACGACGTCAACCGCGCGCCCTGCAGCAGTGGACGGGTTTCGTCCGCGAACACCCGCAGGATTTTGCCCTGTTCGTGTGCGGCAAAAAAGACCGCCAGCGCCGTGCCATAGTCCGCCGTTGCCAACCCTCCCGCGTTGCAGTGGGTCAAGACGCCGCAGTCCGCAGGAAGCAAGGCGGCCCCGGCGAGGCCAATCGCCCGGCACATCGCCTGATCTTCCGCCTCGATCGCCTGGGCTTCCCGAAGCAATTCTTTTGGAAGATCGGGAACTCCCTGCGCGACCAGTTCGCGAGCCCGCTGCCGCATCCGGTTCAAAGCCCAGAACAGATTCACCGCGGTGGGACGGCTGGTGGCGAGATGGTCCGCAGCCCCCTCGGCTGCCGCCAGCCAACCGTCCGGAGTGGACGAGCTGGAGACCTGCAGTCCCAGAACCACGCCATAGGCCGCCGACACTCCGATGGCCGGAGCCCCCCGAACCGCCAACCGCTTGATGGCATCCCAGACATCCTGCACCGTTCGGCACGGAATCTCGCGAACTTCCAGAGGCAGTAAAGTCTGATCAATCAACCACAGTTGCCCCTCGGGACCTCCCTGCCAGTGCAGAGTGGGAACCCGGGTGGAATCCTGGTCTTTTTTCCTGTCAGTCATGACCATCCTGGCAAACAAGTCCAGCGCAAGCATCGCCGACCACCGTCACGGCGGCGGTCGAAGCGGCGAGAGTATAACAGTCTCGAAACCGGTCCCGGCAGTCTGGGCGGTCGAATCAGGACCAATTGGGCCCCGATGACCAATCCGACCCAGCGTCTGTAAAAGCCGCGAAGCGAAGCCAGTCCGCACCGCGCTCGTCCACTTCATTTGAACCCACGGCGGCGATGCTCGCTGTAGCATTGCAGAGCATCTTCAATGATCGGCCAGGTAAAGTCGGCGGGGGCCATTTCATCGACCTCGACCGCTTTCCCTTCCAGTTGCTTGTAGTCCTGAAAGAACCGGCGCAGCATGTTCAGACGGTGCACGGGCAGTTCGCTCGCCTGCCGGAATCCATTGAATTCCGGATCGTGCACTGCCACCGCCAGGACCTTGTGGTCCTTCTTGCCCGAATCGATCATCGTCATCAGCCCGATGGCCCGAGCCCGAACCAGGGTCAGCGGAACCACCGGCTCCTGGCAGAGCACCAACACATCCAGAGGATCGTCATCCTGCGCCAGAGTCTGGGGAATGAACCCATAGTTCGCCGGGTAATACACCGCCGAATACAGGATGCGATCGAGCTTCAGCAGTCCCGTCCGCTTGTCGAGTTCGTACTTCACGCTCGACCCCATGGGAATCTCAATCACCACATTGAACTCCCCGGGGAGATTTTCCCCGGGGGTCACATCGTGCCAAGGATGAATCATCAGAATCAACGCTGCTCGAAAAGACTCAAGCCCTGGCGCGGCCAACCTTCAGTCGACGTACAGGAACTCGTTGCTGTTTAACAGAAGACGGCACAGGGCGCTCAGGCCATGTTCCGACAGGAACTCGCGCGAAACCTGTCGTTCCGAATCCATCGGCTTCCGCCCCCAGGCAAGTGCACATGCGTGCTCCGCCTGTTGATTCGGATCTTTGCCAACTTCAGCCTCAACCCGCAGGGCCAACCGGTCCGCCATGCGGAGTGTAAAGGAATTGTTGAGCATTGCCAGCGCCTGAAGAGGGGTCGTGGTGACCGCGCGTCGCGGTGCGGTCGTCGACGGATCAGGACAATCGAATGCGTCCAGAAAGTCGCTCCGACCCGAGCGCACCCAGGTGCGGTACAGGGTCCGGCGATGGACGTCGTACCCGACCGGGTCGATCATCTCGTAGAACTGGGAATTGAAATTGAACGTCCTGAAATCCCGAAAACCGGGCCCGCCCAACGACGGATTGAGTTCACCCGCGACGACAAGAACCGCATCCCGTACCGACTCGGCATCGAGCCGTTGTGGGGTTTTGCGCCAGAGGTAACGGTTGCCCGAGTCGATCTGCTCGGCCCGCGGATTGCGCCGCGACGACTGACGCCACGTGGCCGAGTTCAGAATCAGCCTGTGAATGTGCTTGAGACTCCAGGGGATCCGCTGTTCCACAGGCCCCAGCGTCGGCTCGACAAGTTCGGCAGCCAACCAGTCGAGTAATTCCGGATGGCTCGGACGCCCACCGTTGAATCCCAGATCATTGGGCGTATCGACCAGCCCGACGCCGAAATGGTAATGCCAGAGCCGGTTCACAATGACCCGCGCCGTGAGAGGATTGCGCGGAGAAGACAGCCACTCCGCCAGTCGCCGACGACGGTCGGAATCCGGGGCATCGTCGGGCAAGTCAAATTCCGCTGACAAGTCCGCCACGGCCCGCAGGGCCCCCGGTGCCACCACATCGCGAGGTGCCGCGGGATTTCCCCGGTCGAGCAGGTGGGTCTGGCCCGGGGGAGACGGTTTGACCGAGTAGACCACCCCTCCCCGCAACAGATTGAGCTGCGACTGGATTTCCGAGAAGTGCCGCACCAGCCGGTTTCGCTCCGCCCGCTCCGGAATCGACAGTCGGGAGACAAGCTCGTCATTGGCGATCTCCTGACTGACCGTGCCATTCAGGTCGGCCACTTCCTGTTCAGAAAGGGCCCGATCGAACAGTTCGGCCCGGTCGATGGCGCCGGCGAACATCCGGTTCCCCCCGGGAGGAGAATGGCGCATTCCAAACACCACCTGGGCCTTGCCCGGCTCGTAGGTCGCAAGCCCGCCCGCGTTGTAGGGTTCGCCATAACGGCTGCCGTTCCGGTACATGGTGATCGTCTGGTCGGAACGATAGACCAGGGTGATCTGCACCGTCGGCCCCGAAACCAGGTCTGCCGTCGCCACCGTTTCCAGAGGAGCGCGAAAACTCTGGGTACGGACAAAACCATTGCTTCCTGCCATCCACTGCCCCGCTTCACGCTCGCCAAACACAATCGCATCGAACACCGCGCCGCTGGGGGTCTGCACGCTCAGGGGAGCTCCCCCTTGCTGCTTGAGGTCCGACAGAGCCACCCAGACAGCCAGGGTCTTTTCCCGCAGTTCCCGCTGCAGCGGTGCGGTTTCGACCCGGGTGTCGGCCCCCCCATCGAGAATCAGGCGTCCCTGATCAACCCGTGCGGCACCGTGCGGGCTGCCATGCAGTTCACCCAGCGAATCACGCAGGTCGGTGGTGAATTCCCAGCGGGAGACCGGCCGGGGAGCTTCGCGTTTCGTCAGGCCCCGATCGCGGGCTTCCAGTATGGCGGTACGGTGCGGACGGTCGAAGGCATCGAGCGCGCGGCCGCTGGCCGACAGTTCGCTTTCCAACCGCTGAATCTCGGTGCCCCATTGTTGGCGCCCGGCTTCCGACAATGCCTCCCGCTCTCCATGTCGTACTCCGGCCAGAGCGGCGGCCAACCGATAGTACTCGCGCTGGGAGATCGGATCGAATTTGTGGTCGTGGCAGCGGGCGCAGTTGGCGGTCAGTCCCAGGAATGTCTGGGCGGTGGTGCCAATCACATCTTCCAATTCATCCTGGCGCACCACCATCCGCATCGCCTGACTCTGCTGCGACTGTCCCACTTCATCCCAGGGGGCGGCGACCAGAAAACCGGTGGCAATCACAGCCCGCGGATCATCCGGACGAAGGACATCCCCCGCCACCTGCAGCCGAACGAACTCGTCATAGGGGAGATCGTGGTTGAATGCCCAAACCACCCAGTCGCGATAGGGCCACGAATTGGTCCGCAGCTTGTCCCGTTCGAAGCCCTGGCTTTCTCCAAATCGGGCCAGGTCCAACCAGTGCCGGCCCCAGCGCTCCCCATACTCGGGTCGCTGCAGCAGCCGATCGACCAGTTCACTCCAGGCGTCTGAGCCACCGTCGGCCACGAAATCTTCGATTTCCCTGGGGCTGGGGGGCAAGCCCAGCAGATCGAACCAAATGCGGCGGGCCAGTGTCGGCCGATCCGCCTCGGGAGAGTGAGGCAGTCCCTTCGCCTGGCGGGCCGCCGCGACGAACTGGTCGATCGGATTGACCACCGGCACATCGGCCATCAGCGGGGGCACAGGCCGCCGGACGGGCTGCAGGCTCCACCAGTCGTAACCAGCCCGCGCCTCGCTCGTGTACCGCAACGGGTCAATCTTGTCGGTGCCCCATTTGCCCCCTTCGTCGAGCCACTTCCGCAGCAGTTGCTGATCGGCGGCCGCCAAGGGCTTTCGCGGTGGCATTTCGCCCGCCACGACGCGGGCCCCCAACAGGCTCTCCGCCGGATGTTCCACATCCAACGCCGCCCCCGAGTCTCCCCCTTGCATGGCCCCTTCCCGGGAGGTCAGGTCAAGCCCCCCCCGGCGCTCATTGGGGTTGTGGCACCCCAGGCAGGCCTTCGCCAACAGTGGCGCCACCTGGCTGTCAAACTCGACCTCTGCCCCTGCAGCCATCCAGATCGGTGCCAGCCACAAGAAGCACATCATCCCCGGCCACGCCGCCAGCCGCCTGCTCGCCATCTTGTCACTGCCTGTCTTCAGCCCATGGTACCAGACTCGTTCCGCAAACCGGGCGGTGTGCCGGGCCGGCTCAAACCGTCTGCAGGGCATGTTTCAATTCTCCCAGAAATCGCACGATGTCGGCTGAGGTGTTGTATCCATGGATCGCCACCCGGATCCGTCCCGCGTGGTACATCACATGAATGTTGCGGCCACGCAGATGTTGGTGAATTGCCTCGGCACGGGGATGACGAAACGCGATGATCCCCGCCACTTGTGCGGGATCCCGCGGAGTGATCAGCTCGACCGGCATCGCCGCCAGTTCGGCCAGGCAGTGCTCCACGAGCGGCGTGGCGGCGGCATCAATCGCCCCCACCCCGACTTGCCGGATGTACTGCAAGGCCGCCCGCAGGCAATAAATCGCCGGGTAATTCGGCATGCCGGTGGCAAAACTGGCCGCTCCCGGCAGACTGCGGGCTCCATCAAACCGGTGGGGACCAAACGGATCATACAGGTTGGCCCAGCCGCCGGCGGGAACCGTCCACTCCGCCGCCCGCCGCTTGGGAACCCCCACCAACCCCCCGCCGTGGCTGGAGAGGATCCACTTGTGCGTACTGCTGATAATCAGGTCGGCGTCCTTCAGGTCGAGTTCGCGCCGCCCCAGAACCTGGGTGACATCCACTCCCAGCAAGGCCGGGGAATGGCGCCGCACCACGCGGGCCAACTCGGGCAGCGAAACCTGAAAACCATTGTAGAAACTGACGAGCGAGGTTGTCACAAACCTTGTGCGCGGCGACAGCAGATGCGCCAGATCAGCGAGGTCCAGAATTCCGTCCCGAGAGCGCCACAACCGCACGCTCGCTGGTGACGTCGGCTGCAGCCAGGGGGTTACCCCCGCGGGAAAGTCGAGATCGTTGATGACCACTTCGTCGCCGGGCTGCAGTCGCAGTGCCCAGGCTGCCAAATTGAAAGCCTCGGACGAGCACGAACAGATCGCGACTTCGTCGGGCTCCAGTCCGTACATCTCGGCCACCAAACCCCGTGCCAGGCGGTGTTGCTCGGCATGGGGAACACGTCCATCCATCCCCAGCAGCTTGTCTTCGAAGTACTGCTGCAGTGCCTGCCCGACCTCCCGGGGAGGAATCCCCTCGGCGGCCGAGTTGAGGTAAACCATGTTGTGCAGCGCGGGAAAATCCCGGCTGCGGGACTCTGGAGTCAGCATCGACACGCCCCCCGTTTGGGCCCTGCGGAGAATTCGCCGGCGGATCACGCCGCCGGTCCCCGCTTGCGGATCAATCACCAACCCCGCGAGGGATGGTGTCCACCAAGACCAACGCCGGGCGGGGCCAGGGGAGGCCCCACACCCGGCGCTGGAAAACCCGTTCTCAGACCTTTTCGGCCGTGGCAGGCACTTCATATCCCTTGCGGTACTCGCGGGTCAGCAGGGGATTTGCCTTCTGGCTGAGCTCACCCGTGAACACCTCGGCCACCGGGTCGAGTTGCAGCAAAGGACCGTAGGTCATTTTTGCCGCCCCCAAATCGACATTGTTGGCCTTCAGGTGGGCTTCGACCCGGCTGAAGGTTTCGAGGGCCTCACCGGCGGGACCGCTGCTCTTCAGCGCCCCCAGGCGCTTGGAGACCTCAGCCGCATCCACGACTTCTCCCAGCCGGTAGGAGATGTTCCCCAAGTGACACAGCGCGCTCGACAGATGCCCTTCCAGAATGTCGGCATTCAGATCCGAGATCTTCCGGCTTCGCACCGCCTTGATGAAGTTGTCGTAGTGATCTGCCTCACCAGAGAACTTCTTCACCTGGTTTCCCGACTTGTCGAAGATCACGCCGCCCGAGTAACTGGGCATCACGGCGTAGCCGTCGGCCCCTTCGAAAATCACTCCCACTCCGGCCCCCTTGTAGGAATCGGACGGCAGACCCCGGACTTCAAACACGAGCAGCTTGTCGCCGTAGTCGTGGAAGGAGACCTGGGTGTTGGCGGTCTCACCCGCGTCGGTGTAGCCCAGGCGTCCGCCGTAACTGAGAACCGAAACCCCCACGTCCGATTTACCCAGTCCCCAGCGTGCCAGGTCCATCTGGTGAATCCCCTGGTTGCCCAGGTCCCCGTTGCCATACTCCCACTGCCAGTGCCAGTCGTAATGGAACCGGGGACGGCTGAGAGGAGAGGTGGGAGCCGGTCCACACCAGAGGTCATAATCGACCGATTCAGGAACGGCATAAGTGCCCCGTGCACCAATCGAGGGGCGGTTTTTGTAACACAACCCGCGGGCGAGGGTGATGGCCCCGATCCCCCCCGAGTGGAGAAAATCCATGAACTCGCGAGTCCCGGGCATCGACCGGCTTTGGGTTCCGGTCTGGCAGATGCGGTTGTACTTGCGGGCAGCGTCGAAGACGCGGCGACCTTCCTGAACATTGTGGCTGACCGGCTTTTCAACGTAGACATCTTTGCCGGCCTGCAGGGCCCAGATGGCCGCCAGACTATGCCAATGATTGGGGGTGGCGATCGAGACGATGTCGATCGACTTGTCTTCCATCACCCGCCGCAGGTCCTTGTGGTAGACGGGCGCCTTCCCGGTGGCCTTCTCAACCACCTCCACCCCCTTCTTCTGACCCACCTGCTCGTCGGGATCGCAGACGGCCACCACCTCGCAATCCTTGCGGCGCATGAACCCGTTGAGGTGATCCTGGCCGCGACCATTCACCCCCAGAACCGCCACCCGCAGGATGCTGTTCGTGTCCACCGTCTCACCCTGGGCCCGAACCAGCGATGGAGCGGAACCCGCCAGGGCCGCCGCTGCCGAAGTGAGCAATGAGTTTTCGAGGAAATCACGCCGAGACAGGTGGGCCATGGATCAGCTCCAAGGTCAGGGG
>Ga0315902_10000074_pt1 | contig 155803 bp, 119 predicted proteins | sample LakEriMetagenome_9_FD_203523 | JGI IMG/M metagenome (GOLD analysis project Ga0315902, IMG submission 203523) | Freshwater fungal communities from buoy surface, Lake Erie, Ohio, United States - Buoy 12 MA117 | ecosystem: Environmental > Aquatic > Freshwater > Lake > Lake biofilm | place: USA...
GAAAGACCGCATCAGACACACGATTATAAAACACCAAGAGAATTATTTTTTGACCAACAAAATGTTGCATGAAAATACACCTTAACTTTAATCAAAATCCTGCCCTAATATTGGGGAGCATTACAGTCAATGCAATCAAATTCAACAACAGATTCAGTTTTATTAAAGAAAATGGTAATGGGTGTTAGAGCTATGCTACCCAAAACAGGAGGAAGGAAATTACATTCAATGCTGAATTCACAAATCAAATCACAAGGAATGAAAATAGGTAGAGATAAATTATTTGATTTTCTAAGAGAGGAACATTTATTAATAAAAACGAGGAGGAAATACCATAAAACAACTAACTCAAGGCACTGGATGCGTAAATATCCTAATTTAATCAGGGATATAGAAATTTGTATGCCAGAACAGGTTTGGGTTGCAGACATCACTTACCTGGTGATGAAAAAGAAGCATTATTATTTACATTTAATTACAGACGCCTATTCAAAAAAAATTGTAGGATATCAATTAGCAGACAACCTACAAGCAGAAACGACATTAAATGCTTTAAAACAAGCTATTTCGAATAGGATTTACAACCACAAACTTATTCATCATTCAGATAGAGGGCTTCAATACTGTAGCTCGCAATACACAGCTTTACTTTCAGGAAATGGAATATCCATTAGCATGACCGAAAACTCAGATCCCTATGAAAATGCAGTTGCAGAAAGAGTTAACGGGATCCTTAAAGATGAGTTTATGCTCGATATTAACTTTGAGTCTTATTATGGAATGAAAAAACAAGTTCAGCAATCTATTCATGCATACAATCATTTAAGACTTCATACTTCTATTGGAATGTTAACTCCAAATAGAGCACATTTACAGCAAAAAATAATACTTAAAACATGGAAAAAAAGAACCCTCTTCTTGTAAATGAAAAGGGTTCTGTATCTTTGGTCTAATCAGTCAACCTTTTTCAGGATGTTACAGTAGTTGAATATCAATTACAATACAACAGAAAAATAAGTTCCGTCGTCATCCTCATCGTCATCAGCCGGTTTCGTAGCCCCACGAGCCATTTTAACGGCAACGACTACTGCGTTGGCAGGATCCAAGAATTTCACTCCCGGGATGTTAATTTCACCTACGCGAACAGATTTACCAATTTTTAGTTTAGAAATATCCAAAGTGATTGCATCAGGAAGATCTTTTGCAAGACCAACACAGTTCAAACGACGGAAAGTTTGCATTAATTTACCCCCAGCCATTACACCTTTAGATGAACCTGTCACACGCACTGGCAAACCAATACGTACAGGTTTTGTATCATTCAATTCAAGGAAGTCTACGTGCTGAATTGTATCTTTCGTAGCGTGCTGTTGCAACTCACGGATGATCCCTTTTGCTTTCTTTCCTTCGATTTCAAGTTCTACCAAGTAAACTTCAGGTGAGAAGACGATCTTGTCGATATCATTTCGCTTTACTGCGAAGTGAGTTTGCTCACCTTGTCCGTAAAGCACACAAGGAACCAACTCAGCATTTCTCAATGCTGCAGCGTCCTTCTTCCCTACGTTCGATCTTAGCGAACCGCTCAATTGTGCTGTTTTCATTTGTTATTTATTTATGAGATTAAAAAATGTGAACTAATAGACTGATTATTCACCAGTCGTCGAATAACATCCGCAAATAAATCCGCTGTACTAAGTACACGAATTTTATCACTGTGTTTTGTCAATGGAATTGTATCTGTTACGATCAATTCCGTCAATTTTGAATTTTCAATGCGTTCATATGCCGGACCAGAAAGCACCGCATGTGTACAAAATGCACGTACACTCAATGCTCCTTTTTCGATAAAGAGATCCGCTGCCTTGGTTAATGTACCTGCGGTATCACACATGTCGTCAATTAATACAACATCTTTGCCTTGCACATCACCGATAACGGTCATTTCAGCTACAACATTAGCTTCCTTGCGCTGCTTGTGACACATGGCTAAACTCGTATTCATTTTCTTCGCATACGAATTGGCTCTTTTTGCTCCTCCTGCATCAGGTGCTGCCATGATTAAATTTCCATTGTCGAGCTTTTCTAATTCAGGATAGAAAATAGTAGATGCATATAAATGATCAACAGGCACTTCGAAGAATCCTTGAATTTGGTCCGCATGAAGATCCATTGTTATCACGCGGTTAACGCCCGCTGCCATTAGCATGTTTGCTACCAATTTAGCTCCAATAGCAACTCTTGGTTTGTCTTTTCGATCCTGCCTTGCAAAACCGAAGTAAGGAATAACAGTTATAATTTTTCTAGCTGAAGCACGTTTTGCGGCATCCACCAACAACAATAATTCGAATAAATTATCACTTGGTGGCATGGTCGACTGCACAATAAATACATCTTGACCTCTTACCGTTTCCTCAAAAGAAGGCTGAAATTCACCATCGCTAAACTCCAATACTTTAACATCTCCTAAAGGAATTCCATAGCTCATCGCTATTTGTTCAGCATGTTTTTTTGAAGCTCTTCCGGCAAATATTTTTACTCCTATTGACATAATCAACCAAAATTGAGGGTGCAAAGTTACATAATTATTCAGAAAATCAAGCAAATCGAAGGATAAAAAGGTATTAGAAAGCTTTGTTTTTTCTAACTTTCACTCTCGATCATTTTAAAATCATGTGCTATAGTAATTCTTCCACTTCCTCAAATGTTCAGTTAGCGTCGAAATATGCTAAAAAAAACTTACCTAACCTAATTGAAAATCAAGTCTTTTTCGCGAGTGGCTTTACCTTTCCTCTTTGGAGAATCATAACTAAAAACGATGAAATAATTCCCATGCAGTGGGGACTCATTCCAAATTGGTTTCAAGAAGCTGACGCAAAAAAAATAGCCTCAATGACACTCAACGCGAAGGTCGAAACCATCGAAGAAAAACCATCGTTCAAAAATTTAGTTGGTTCAAAACATTGCATCGTGCCATCCACAGGATTTTATGAGTGGCAGCATCAGGGCAAAGAAAAAATACCCTATTTCATTTATCCATCACATGGCATTTTTTCAATGGCAGGATTGTTTGATGAGTGGCATGATCCAATTTCAGAAGAAGTTAAACGCACCTTCACAATCCTAACATGCGAAGCCAACGAATTAATGAGCCAAATTCACAACACAAAAAAGCGAATGCCCGTTTTGTTAAATCAAAAAGATGAAAACAACTGGTTGAATGGCCAAATGAATTTGTCAGAACGTACGCTTCCCGCTCCGAATGAAATGATGGGTGCTCACCGCATTTCAAAATCTATAATAAGCGGAAAAAATCCAAACTGCAGCGAAATTCAACTACCAGAGGCTCAAATAGAAGGTTTTCAAGCCAGCTTATTTTGATTAGTGATCTAATTTAATATCTCTCTGATTGATCAATACAAAACGCAAACTCACAAAAAAGGTGTTGGTGTTCTTAAAAGAAGCGGCTGCAGATAAAAAATTAAAGCCTGTTTGAAGATGAAAACCAAATAGCTTATATCCCATCACAGGAGCAAAACCAACTCGATTTTGATTGAAATTACTTCGGAAAATTAAATTTCCTCCATAGGTCAATCCCAGGCGACTCGGTTTAATCCAATAGCCGAGATCGTAGCCAAGGATGTTTTGATTAAAATCGTAATTAAATCCCGTATGGACTGACTGCGTTACAGCAGTTACCAATTTCACTTGTTTCCATTGGAATTCTGCACCTAATTCACCCATCCAGTATTTTCCTCGCTGTGCCCCGACATAAGGTCCGGATTTTCTTACTTTCAGATTAGGCATGTCTATTTTACCATCCCCCAACTGCGAAAAAGTAAACTTGGACAGCAAAAAAAAGAGAACGATTACACTACCTTTTCTGAACATACTCATCATGGATCTCTATCAATTGATTGGCATCATTTGCTTCCAAGCCTAGGCTATCAGCTATTTCTTTGGCTCTTAGGACTTCTTCTACCGTCAAACCTGTACTGTCTGCTTCTTGTTTCAATGAATTCTTCAAAAAGATCTTACTTTCCTCTATTCCAGGCACAGTAATTTCGGAAACTTTTTTAACCGGATTGTAGAGTAATGAAGCATCCTTTTTTTCTTGAGGAAAAAATTTACCTTTCTCATCATATGATTCTAGCAATACAATAACAACGCTGATCATATAAAGCGCCTTCAAGGAGCCAAAAACAACACCAAAAAGCTTGTTAATTGGTGTCAAGCTTACAACTTTCACCATTTTTTCAATCGTTTTACCCGCAAAATAAACCATCGCTCCGATGCCTAAAAAAATCAGCGTAAATGAAATGACAGGCAAGTACTCCGATTCCCAAGAAAATGATTTCTTCAAAAATGCAGCTATCATATCCGAAAAATGAATACCGGCATACAATCCCACAAACAAGGCTAACAATGTAAAAACTTCAATGATCAAGCCATGTTTGAACCCTTTGTATGCTGCATAAATCAGCGGAATGAGAATAAGAACATCAATAAAATTCATAGGTGAAAATTAGACAAAAAAAAGTCCGCCCAAATAGACGAACTTTGAATGTTTCAACGCGTTTTTGTTAACGATGTTTATTGACAATCTGATTTCAGTTGCGTTATAAATGAAAGGTCAACAGTCGACCACAACTTTGATTTCCCATCACTTCCTGTATGCAATTCCTTGCAGGCAGTATTCAACGCTTCAATTGCGGGGCCACCTTTCCATTCCAACACATCAATCGATGCCTTGAATGCAAAATTGCCATTTTTCAAAGTAAATGAACCTTTAACAGCCTTTGTTACACCATTCATTTGAATATCAATTACAGCAGATCCATCTTTAACATTCAAACTTGTAACTTTTCCACGTATCGTATCAGTCGCCAAGGTTTTGAAAAAGATGGAGGCAATTTTTCCATTTCGCTCTTCATTTTGCGTTTCAACGGATGCCGTTGGCAATTTAAATTTCAATGCTGAAAGCAAGGCAAGCGGATCATCAGAACCTTCAGGACCATCTATTATTATTTCGTTGAACGTTCCCGCCACTCCTTTTTTCTCTGTGAATTTGAAAGCAGTCCACTCAAGGGTTGTCGCCGCGGCGTTATAAGTATAAAAACAACCGACCTCAGATTTCTCATCTTTCTTTACTGTCTGTTCACCTCCACATGACGAAAGCACTAAAAGTGAAAAAAGTGCAATTGAAATGATCTTATATTTTTTCATGTTTGATTTTTTTCTCGAAGTTAACAAATTCGTGCTGTTGCCATAACAGGAATTAAGAACTTTTAAGAAAGCAGGTGCAAAGTCTTTCTTATTTTTGCAAAGATGGATTACGACATTGAGATGCGGTTTCAGCGAATGAAAAAATCGCTGGAAGAAAAATTTGGAGAAGGAATGGATGTGCAAGCCATTTTATTTTTGATTGGAGTCAACGAATTAGGTGAAGGATACAAAAACTTTACAAAGAATGAGAAGACTGACCTCTTTCATATTGCTATTTGCACACTTTTGGAACCCTATGGCTATTATACTTTTGAGGGAAGAGACAAAGAAAACTGGCCTCATTTTGCCGTTAACAAACAACTCCCTCCTCTCAACGATCGAGAACAACAGCATTTACTAAAAGAATCAATGCTCGATTATTTCATCCAGAACGGATACTACACTGAAGAAAATACTACCGCTTAATCGATTATATTTGCAACTTCTTATAAAAAATTAAAAATGGAATTCTGGATCAAAGCTGCCCAACTCATTTTATCACTTTCAATCCTCGTTATTTTACATGAATTTGGGCACTTCATTCCTGCTCGTCTTTTCAAGACAAAAGTTGAAAAATTCTACCTATTCTTTAATCCTTATTTCGCGCTTGTTCGCTTCAATAAAGTGAAAGGGAAATGGAAGACTTCATGGTTTTCAAATTCTAAAAATAAAACAACTGAAAAAGAAACGGAAGTCGAAAAAGCGGAAGAAGAAAATTTAGATGCAGAAAGCACTGAATGGGGTGTAGGATGGTTGCCGCTTGGAGGGTATGTAAAAATTGCAGGAATGGTAGACGAATCTATGGATACCGAGCAATTAGCAAAACCATCTCAACCATGGGAATTTCGTTCGAAACCAGCTTGGCAAAGATTGATTATAATGATTGGTGGTGTTACAGTAAATCTAATTCTCGGTATCTTTATTTACATCTGCATTATGTTTGCTTATGGCGAAGAAGAACTTCAGCCGCAGCAACTTCAAGCAGGCTTATCTGTTCACCCTTACTTAAGCAAGTACGGCCTATATTCAGGAGATAATATTCTGGAAATCAATGATGAAGACGTAACTAATGTTTCTGAAATAAACAATGCTGTGATGCTTCGTGATGGAAGAAAATTGCTTGTAGAACATGAGAATGGTGTAAAAGCAACAATTACTCTTCCAGAAGGCATTGAATACGAATTATTCCAAAAAGGCGCCTTCCCTGCTTTCGGATTGCGACACCCCTCTATTGTGGTTGATACTGTCATGCCAGAAAAAGCCGCTTCGAAAGTTGGCTTAAAAGAAGGTGATAAAATACTTTCAATTAACAACAATAAAGTTGTTTATTATGATGACATTCAACGTTACTTCTATGCGACTAAAGGTAAAAAGGCAGCTGTTTCAATACAACGAGGCAATGATACGCTATTATTTAACCCTAAAGTGAATGAGGAAGGAATGATTGGTTTTGGGGTAGTCATTACAGATTACATTGATCAAAATTCTGTAAAACAGAAATACTATAGGTTTGGTGAATCCGTTGGTAAAGGAGTAGACAAAGGATTTCACACCTTGAGTGATTACACGGCCCAGCTTAAATTTATGTTCACCAAAAAAGGTGCTTCAAGTATTGGTGGATTTGGTGCCATCGGAAATATGTTCCCTCCAGTGTGGGATTGGCACCAATTCTGGATGACAACTGCATTGATTTCAATTATTTTGGCATTTATGAATATTCTTCCAATTCCTGCATTAGATGGTGGACATGTAGTTTTTCTAATCTACGAAATGATTACCGGCAAGGAAGCTCCTCAAAAAGTTTTGGAATACGCTCAATACGCAGGCTTCTTCCTTCTTATGAGTCTCGTGGTCTATGCCAATGGAAATGACCTCATCAAATGGTTGTTCCCTTAAATCCATTTGTATAAAATATTTGCCTTCGGACAATTTTTCTGTGCCACAGGTAACAGAATATTTATTAGTCAAAAAATTTACTTGTAATTATACACTAAAAATAACCGTTTACATATGAAGAACTTACTCTTTACCTTTTTAGTTACAACTTGTACAACCCTTCCCCTTTTCGGGCAAATGACTGAAGGACATATCTCTTATAAAATGGAAGCAACTTCCGATAACCCTGATATGCAAATGGCCGTAAGCATGATGCAAGGATCAACTTTAGATGTTTACTTCAAGGAAAAACAGACGCGTGCAGAGATGAAAATGGGTGCAATGATGAACATGACTACCATTTCTAATGAAAACAATGGCGAAATGTTGATGTTGATGAGTGGAATGGTTGGACAGAACGCAATCAAATCAAACTTGAAAGAACTCGATTCAGCACAAACAGAAAAACCAAAGACTGAAGTAACATTGGAAAACGAGACCAAGGTTATTGAAGGTTATACTTGCAAGAAGGCGATTGTAACAGATGAAGAAGGAACAGAATCTGTTTTCTGGTATACGGAGGAAATCTCAGTAGCCAAAAAAGGACAAAACTATCTCAATGAAAGTGTTCCAGGTTTTCCAATGCAATCTGAAATTAACAACAATGGCTTGAAAATGATCATGACGGTAACTAAGGTTGACAAAAAACTCGATAAGAAAGCATCAGAGCTTTTTGATATGACCATTCCCTCAGGTTATAAAGAAATGTCAATGGAGCAACTGAAAAGCATGGGAATGTAAGAATCTTCTATATTCAAGTATTTAAAGGAGCTGTAAGCTCCTTTTTTATTTTACCTTGATTATGTTCAGTGAAAAATCACCTGATTTTTTTCTTACCTGTACCATATATTTCCCTGGCGAAAGTTCTTTTAACTCAAATGAAATCGTATGTATATTTTGTGGTAATTCTTTGTCAACAACTGTTTTTTGACATTTACCATTCAGATCTAAAATTTCAATTTTGACCCATTCATTCTTGCATGAAAAACGAATGGAAGATGCATCTACCGCCGGATTTGGGAAAAGAACACCTTTTGAATCATCCAATTTTTCCTCATTTAACCCAAGATTACATGCACCTAGTAATTGATAGAATGTAACATTGTGATCAAAAAGAGCTTGAACTTCCGATTCAGAAACCTCAAACCAATCCTTTAATATTGACGCGTATACATCTCTGAAGTCAATTTGCATCGGCAAGGCATCTTGTACACCTAACACTGTGTCAATCACAGGATTACTACCAATAACTCCACTGTTGATACATGCTCCAAACAAGAACATTGGAGCTGCGTCGCCATGATCAGTACCATCACTGCCATTTGAGGCAATTTGACGACCAAATTCAGAAAATGTCATTCCCGCTACCCTTCTTTCAATGCCCAATAATGAAATATCATCTTGAAATGCTGAAACAGCATCTGACAATGTTTTTAATAAGTTCGCATGGTCACCTGTGGTTGTATCTGAAGCTACAACTTGTGCATTATGGGTGTCAAAACCATTAATATTCAAGATATAAACCTTCGTTTTTAGTCCACCAGAAATCATTTGAGCAACTTGCCGCAATTGAACAGCAATCGGATTATTATCATCGTACATTGTCGACAAAGTGTTCCCCGCATTCGCTGCTGCAGTTATTTGATCAACATATGCATTGGTCTGTGCTACCAAAACAGAAATATACTCCAAGTGTGAACCAAAATAGGATCCATCACTCACTTCATTCGTGTTATACAAGGTAAAGTTTGTAAAAGGGTCACTCACCGCATGAGAAAAATTAGCCATTAATCCTTGACATGTTGAAGAAACTTCAGAACCCATGCTAATCGCGAAAGGGTCAGTATAAGTGGCATTCGGATAATCAGTTGGGTAATTTGGATAATCATCATCAAATTTGCGCCCCAACCAACCACGTGTTTCATTCTGATCCAAACTTCCAGTCGACCAAATATCCATGGATCGAAAATGTGAGCGATTTTGCTCTGGGTAACCCACATTTTGTACAATGCATAGTTTACCATCTTGGAACATATTGTTCATACCGCTCATTGCTGGATGCAGTCCAATTGATGGTGTTGTTTGAAGAATGGAATTCTGTGGTAAAATAACATTTGGACGATGAAGCGCTAAATTATCATAAGCATCCAAAGGTATCACAGTGTTTAATCCATCATTACCTCCATTCAATCGAATCAACACCAATACTCTATCTTCAGCATTTTTTGAGAATCCAAATAATTTATTTTGAATGGCCTGATAATTTATTCCTTTCAAAACAAAAGGTGTAGCCAGCGATGCCAGCGAAATGTTTTTAACGAAATTTCTTCTTTTCATATTTACCGTCGTTAAATCATTTGAAATTCTGGCATTTTAAATATTCTTGCAAGAACAACATTTATTCTTAGCGTTATCGTGGTTTCCAATGAGCTATCACCACCAACATACTGTTGGTATTGAGAGGTCCAATTCACATCTGATAGTCCGTTTGTTAACAATGTTTTGAGCGCTAACTTTTTAGCAGCTGAAATAGGTTTTGGAAAAAACACATCACACATTTCATTAATAGCAGAGACGGGATCCTCGGGAAAGGACAAATTATTATAAAATTGAAGAGAATTCAATTTCAAATTCGATCCATTTACAGGAATTCCTGTCAAAACTGTTACATAATTTGAAACGTCAAACCTTGTTTTGATTGTAGTCGAATTAACCCACAATTTTGAAAATGCTGGCATTTGATAATAAGCTATCCATCCTGCTACACTTGGCGGTGAAGCATATGACTGAGTCATTGTTTCAGCGACATAATATAAGTTCAAATACATATCCGAATTGGTTGCTAAATCAAAATTTGGCGCTGATTCTGTTGCATTGAACATGCCAAAAACAAGCTCCAGCGGACTTCTAATTATAGCGCCACGCAATGTTACATCATAAAAATGTTCACTTTTTAATAATTCATCCATTACAGGAAGAATCTCATAATTATTAGCAATGAGAGTTGCTGACATGGCGGAAATCACATTGGTTTGAACATCCAATGTAATGTCGTAGTTTACAAAATACCTGTATAATTTCGTGCAAATATAATCTGCAACCGCAGCTTGCTGAAAAATAACATCAATGTAATTTTGATATTCAGTCGCCTCGCCGTTTGAAATGGTTGCGTTGTTGAAATGATATGATAGTTGTTTTGTAGAATTGTCGTGCAGCACAGAATAATATACCGCAATTGGGGATGGCAAAGTTGTACTTCTTAAACCATCAACGGTATAACCTGTTAAAATTTTTGCACCGGCTGCAACATCGGCTTCTGTATAATTCGAATAATCACCTGCTGCAATTTGTGGTCCTTTTCCTATTGTAAAAAGTTCAAGTAACTCTCGTGCATAATTTTCATTCGGACTATATACATTATTCGTTGCCCCATTTAAAAACAAGAGCATGCATGGGTCAACCGTGATGTCTTTCACCAATTGGCGAAAATTACCCAAGGCATGTGATCGCAACAACATATGATAGTTGTATGTAGCTCTCGAATCAGACGCTACTGAAGCTGAAAAGTGATTGTGCCAGAATAAACACATCTTTTCAGAAATTGACAATTCAGTATTATTAAGTCGTTTCATCACCCAAGCCCCTAGTGACTTTAATCTTGCAGTTTCAACATTTTGGGCTGCTATTGTTCCTGATGGATAAACACTATTCACCCATGTTGTTCCAATTGCCGAAATTGTTTCTGCCGGATCATAGGTTAATGGTGGGTCTATGGAATTTATAGTAAGTAAACTCGCTACAGTAGCATTCATCCCATTGTTTACCGCATCAAGTATTTGTTGATTTGTAGGCCCAAAAAGTGTTCTTTTTAACAAATGAGCTGCCTCTTCTTTTGTCCATGCTCCGCTATAGGGCTGCATGCTTAAGGAAACTGGAGTTTCCATTAGCTCTTCAGGTTTCATGCATTTCTTGTTTAGAGAAGAAATTTACAAAAAATATTAATAGCTCTTGATTATTGAACTAAAAACCGAATATTCCTTTTCAATCCTTCATATTTAGTTCGTTTAACAGGACTCACTTTAAATAGTTCATTGAAGAGTTCTTCTGTCAATTCATGCCATTCATGATATTGTAAATTCAATAAATCTTTATGAGGTTCGAATCGGGGTTCATTGTGAACTTTCGAAAAACGATTCCAAGGACAAACATCCTGGCAAATATCACAACCAAACATCCAATTATCCATATTTTGGCGGAATTCGGTTGGCAAAAGAGCATCCTTCAATTCTATTGTCAAATATGAAATACATTTTGATCCATCAACTACATATGGTTGAACGATTGCATCCGTCGGGCATGCATCAATACAGCGAGTACAAGTGCCACAATAATCTTTAATCGGACCATCCGGTTCCAATTCAAGGTCAATAATCAATTCTGAAATGAAGAAGAAAGAACCATTTTGCTTATTAATGATGTTCGAATGCTTACCCATCCAACCCGCACCTGATTTTTTTGCCCATGCTTTATCCATAACGGGCGCTGAATCAACAAATACCCTTCCATGCACTTCACCAATTGTGGCCTGAATGAATTCTAGCAATTGTTTTAATTTATCCTTGACAACAAAATGATAATCCTCACCGAAAGCATATTTAGAAATTTTGGGCGCTGTTGCGTCTAGTTGTTTTTTTTCTGTATAATAATTGAACAATAGCGTAATGACACTTTTAGAATCTTCCACTAACAAAGCTGGATTCAAACGCTTATCGAAATGATTCTCCATATAAGCCATTTTTCCGTGATAAGAGCGAGCCAACCAAGCTTCCAATTGCTTTGCTTCTTGCTCCAAAAATTCTACTTGTGAAATACTGCAATGAAAAAAACCCAATTCAGTAGCCTTCTGTTTAATTAATTGAGCACGTGTTATTTTTTGCAGATTTGCCATTTAGAATAATCCGCCCTGTGTCCAGCCTAAATCCTTGCCTAAATGACGAAATGCCCTCTCAGTTGCCTTCCTGCCACGTGGAGTTCGTAATAAAAACCCTTCTTGAATTAAAAAAGGTTCATATACTTCTTCCAATGTCCCTGCATTTTCTCCAATTGCTGTCGCAATAGTTGTTAAACCTACTGGTCCTCCATTGAACTTTTCAATAATACATTTCAGAATGCGAATATCCATTTCATCCAACCCACTCTCATCAACATTCAAGGCACTAAGTGCAATAGATGTAATTGCTTCGTCGATAATACCCGACCCCTTGATTTGGGCAAAATCACGCACTCTGCGTAGCAGCGCATTTGCGATTCTGGGTGTGCCACGACTTCTACTCGCAATTTTATACGCTGCTTCTTCATCAATTGGAATTGACAATAAACCAGATGATCGTTCAACGATAGCAGTAAGCGTTTCACTATCATAGTATTCCAATCTTGAATTAATACCAAAACGCGCTCTCAAAGGGGACGTTAACAATCCAGAACGAGTGGTGGCCCCAATTAAAGTGAAAGGATTAAGTGTTATTTGTACACTGCGTGCATTTGGCCCACTATCGATTAAAATATCAATAACGTAGTCTTCCATTGCTGAATAAAGATATTCTTCAACAACTGGACTCAGACGATGTATTTCATCAATAAATAATACATCACCTTCATTTAAATTTGTAAGTAACCCAGCCAAATCACCAGGCTTATCCAATACAGGTCCACTTGTTACTTTGAATCCGACGCCTAATTCATTTGCTATAATATTTGCCAGCGTTGTTTTTCCCAATCCAGGAGGTCCATGCAGTAATACATGATCTAATGATTCGCCTCGTAATTTTGCAGCTTGTACAAAAATTTCCAAATTTTGAACAACAGAAGGCTGACCTGCAAAATCACTCAACGTTCTTGGACGTAAAACTTTATCATATTCTTGATCAGAATTCTGTGAAGCTTCTTCTCTGTAATCGAATGATTCGTCCTTATCCGTCATACTTACAAAAATACAAAAGCCTTCTGTTAGACAGAAGGCTTTGCACTATTATTTATGAGACTATTAATGTTCCTCTTCTCCATCGGCTAATGGAACTGTTTGAGGAATGAAATCTTCCTCAGCTCCCGGCTTAGAATAATCGTAAGGCCATCTGTGCACCGTTGGAAGTTCACCTGGCCAGTTACCATGGATATGCTCTACAGGAGTAGTCCATTCTAATGTTGTAGAATTCCAAGGATTTTGAGGTGCTTTTGGACCTCTGTAAATACTGTAGAAGAAATTGAACAAGAATAACAACTGGCCTAATGCAGCAAAGATTGCAAATCCTGTAACTATCACATTTAAATCCATAATCATTTCATACGAATTTGTGTCAAACTCATTGTACACTGAATAATCATAGTAACGACGAGGTGCACCAGCTAATCCGACAAAGTGCATTGGGAAGAATACACCATAAGCACCTACAATTGTTATCCAGAAGTGAGCATATCCTAAACGTGTATTCATCATTCTACCATACAATTTAGGGAACCAATGATAAACACCCGCAAACATTCCAAATACAGCTGACATTCCCATTACAATATGGAAGTGAGCTACAACAAAGTAAGTATCATGAATGGCTATATCCAATGCTGAATCTGCAAGAATGATACCTGTTACACCACCCGTGATGAATGTTGAAACCAAACCTATTGCGAAAAGCATCGCCGGTGTAAGTACTAATGAGCCTTTCCATAAAGTCGTAATGTAATTGAACACTTTAACTGCAGATGGAATTGCAATCAATAGGGTAGTGAATACAAATACACTTCCAATGAATGGGTTCATACCTGTAACAAACATATGGTGACCCCATACAATGAAAGATAAGAATCCAATTGCTAAGATTGATCCAATCATCGCTCTGTATCCAAAAATCGGTTTGCGAGAATTAGTAGCAATAATCTCTGATGACAATCCAAGAGCCGGTAACAAAACAATGTATACCTCTGGGTGACCTAGGAACCAAAACAAGTGTTGAAACAATATAGGTGAACCACCATGGTTTGTTAACATTTCACCACCCACAATGATGTCAGAAAGATAAAAACTAGTTCCAGCTAAACGGTCCATAATCAACAACAAAGCAGCTGACAGAAGAACAGGGAAGGAAAGAACTCCTAAGATTGCTGTTACAAAGAAAGCCCAAATAGTCAAAGGCATTCTAGTCATAGTCATTCCTTTCGTACGCAGGTTAAGTACCGTTACAATATAATTCAATGATCCGATTAGCGATCCCGCAATGAATATCGCCATTGAAAATAACCACATTGTCATACCTAAACCATTACCAGATATAGATTGAGGCAAAGCTGAAAGTGGAGGATAAACTGTCCATCCCGCCATAGCTGGTCCTGTCTCTATAAACAAAGACGCAAACATGATTATGGAAGAAAGACAAAAGAACCAAAACGATAACATGTTCAAGAAACCAGACGCCATATCTCTTGCTCCTAATTGCAAAGGAATCAAAAGATTCGAGAAGGTTCCAGATAAACCACCAGTTAAAAGGAAGAATACCATTATTGTACCGTGTATAGTTACTAAACCAAGGTACATATCCTCTTTCAATACACCACCCGGAGCCCAAGTCTCTCCTAGGAAGAATGAAAGAAAGTCCGAACCTTCACCCGGCCATGCCAATTGTATCCTAAATAGGATCGATAAAAGCATTGCAACTATACCCATAAAAGTAGCAGTTATCAAAAACTGCTTACCAATCATTTTGTGATCTTCACTAAAGATATACTTGGATACAAAACTTTCCTCATGGTGACCGTGATCGTGGTGTCCATGTGCCTCGTGATGTCCGTGTGAATCGTGCGTTACTGCCGCCATCTTGTTATTCTTTAAGTATTAATAATTAATTCATTGCAACACTTGCAGTGTCTTTTGTTACCATTGTAGAGTCTGCATCAGTAGCACTTGCCGGAGCAGGAGCCGCCGCCGCTGCAGCAAAATAATTGTCTTTAAATGACTTTTTAGACGCTATCCATTTTTTGTAGTCTTTCTCTTCCAAGACAACTACAATCATTTTCATTTTGTAGTGTGCACCACCACAAATTTTATTACACATAAGTACATAATTGAACTTTGGATTATTCATTCGATCACGCATGGACTTTGTTGTAATATCTGGAGTGAATTTCGTTCTTGTAACCATTCCAGGCACCGTGTTTATTTGGGCACGGAAATGAGGAAAGAATGCAGAATGAATAACATCCTTCGCACGGAAGTTAAATTCATATTCCTTGTTTACACATAAATAAAGAGTATCTTTTTGGATAATATCATCCCAAGCTGCCTTATCAATTTTTGCATCATGACGTTCTTTCATCTGATACAACAAACGGATCATTCTTTGTTTACGAGAAAAATCTAATTCCATTTTTTCACGGTCTTCAGGCACCATCATGATTTTTCTATCATTCAATTTTGCCTCAAGCGTTTTTATACCATTTGGACCATTTTCCATGGATAGAATAGCACTATCTATGGTAGCTGTTGTTAACAATGCCAATTCATTGTTATCGGTAGTCAATTTATAATCAAACCTTCCTAATTGATTGTCTTGACCAGCATATCGCGCTGTCCAATCAAACTGTTTTGAAAACAATTCAATGCGTATTGATTCTTTCTTCGCATCACTTGTAGCATCGTTCCATTTTTTCAATCCTAAAATGATAATCACAGCAAGTACACATGCTGGAACAATAGTCCATATCATTTCCAATTTGTTGTTGTGCGGAAAGTATAACGCTTTTACGCCTTCTTTCTTAACATATTTATAGGAAAAGAAAAATAACAAAGTATTCGTTAAAAAGAAAACTAAGATAATTATGATGAAGTTCAAATTAAGTAACCAATCTGTTTCTTTACCAATTGTTGAAGCAGCTTCACCACGACCTGTCCATCCAAAACGCAACATTAACCAAATGAAGAATGCATACATGGCTATCATAAAGACAAACATCATTTTTCCATTCAAGTTGTTATCTCTAGTAGATATTTCGTGCTCTCCACGATTTCGCAATTTAGCAGTAAGTTCATATACTCGCACTAACTGTGCAATAGCAATTACTCCTAAAACAATTACGATTAAAGCAATCAATTTACTTCCCATCATTTCTTAATTAATAGTACTACTCTTTTATATTTCGTGATGAACACTTTCATCCAAGAACGGGTGATTTACCGGCGTCAATGGAGCTTTTGTTAAATTGTTTAGTATTATGCGGATAAAAACACCTGCAACCAACAATGCCATTCCTATTTCCAATGCTCCAATTTTAGCATTAGCACCCAAAGAACCTGCTGATACCATAATGTAAACATCAAGCCAATGACCTGCTAGAATCAAAACTCCAACAAAAGTTAAAATTCCGGCGTTTCTCTTTGCGTCTCTCGACATCAATATCAACATTGGAAATGCAAAATTGATAAAGAACATTGAAAAATAAAGAACCTTAAAATTCTCAATACGCATCATATAATATGTTACCTCTTCACCGATGTTAGCATACCAAATCAACATAAACTGAGAAAACCACAAATAAGACCATAGGAATGACGTTGCAAATGTCCATTTACCTAAATCATGGATATGACTTTCATTTACTTTAGGTAGGTATCCTAATTTTTTCAAATACAATGTTGTTAGAACTAATACTACCATTGTTGAACACCACATACCTGCGAACGTATACCATCCGAATAATGTAGAGAACCAGTGAACATCTATTGACATCAACCAATCCCATGCTGATGTAGAACTAAATACAGAAAAGAAAACCAAGAATGTAGCTCCTTTGCGGTAATTCTTGAAGTGTAATTCAGTACCACCAATTCTATCTTCTTCGAGAGAGCGCATTCTGAAACCTCTCAAAAAGATAAAATATACACCAAAGTAAGCCAAGGTTCTAATCCAGAAGAACAATTTATTTAAGTAAGGAGCTTTCCCTGCAATAATCTCATCGTAATGATGCGACTTTGGATTCGTCATTTCTGGATCCATCCATGAGTAAATATGTGCACCATCCATAAAAGTTAAGGTAAGTAGAACAAGTCCAAGTAATCCCATTCCATATGGAAGAAAACCTGCAACTGCCTCAATCACCCGCTTTACGGAAGCATACCAACCTGTTTCAGTTGCATACTGTAATGCAAGAAAGAAAAGTGCTCCTAAACCAAGGGCAAAAAAGAAGAAACCATTTATCAAACCATTTGCAAGAAGTCTGGTTTTAAAATGATGATCACCCATTGTTGTGAACAAACCAACTAGTGTAAGCAAGGTACCTGCTCCTATAAGGATTAAGGTTAAACGCTTTGCATTATTTGAAATTGAAAACTCCATCTTTTTAATTGTTCAAGATTATTATTTCTTTAAAGTATCAGTTGGAAGTGCTGTTGCAACAGCAGTCATGATTCCAGAAGCGTCAAATTTACCGTATTCTGAATTTTGAAACCTGCGTACATAATGAACTAAAGTCCAAATTTCCTTTTTATTCAATTGTGACGAATGAGATCCCATCGCACCTTTTCCATAGTAAATAGAATAGAACATCTGACCATCGCCAAGGTTAGATCTATCCTTATAATTTGGAACACCTGCATAAGCACCACTTACCACCATAGGTCCATTACCATCACCTTTTTCACCATGACAATGTTGACACATTGCAGTATACAACTCTTTTCCTTTTTTGAAGACTGCTTCAGAATTTTCCGCCGTCAGCGCATATGGATTCTTATCTGACGCAGCTGCTGCATACTCATCTACAGTAGTAAGATCTGCACCGTAAAGGCCATGCGTTTCTCTAAAAGCCAAATTCGCTTTACGGAAATAAGGCAACATCAACATCACCGTTTCTGAATCTTTACCATAATAAGGTACAGTACCCGCTGGTGGAGTCAATGCTGATTGATGCAATTTCAAATCTTCATTGATTCTACCTCTAACCTCACCATAATCTACATAAGGTTCTATTGCTGGTGAACGGTACATATCAGGCATATACTCCAATCCAGGAGAATCTGCATTAGACGTACAAGACCCAAGAATCAGTGCCGAAACCGATACAATTGCAAAACTTGCTAGTGCCTTAAACTTAATTTTCATCTGTTCGATCTGTTTTAAATCCGACAGTATATACTTTCGGTAAACTATTTAATATCCTTTTGATCTAATTCGATCAATCCCGTTTCATTCAACATCTTTTCAAGCTCATCAGCACCAAACTGACTATTTTCAGATGCTCGTACTTCAATAACAAACTTGTCATCAGTAGTTCTCGGATCAGGGTTCTGTGCTGGAATTCCAGGTAACGTTTTATTACGAAGTAAATAAGTAATAGCCATACCATGGGCTGCACACAAAACAGTAAACTCAAATGTAATTGGAATAAATGCAAGCATATTGTCCAGGTAAGTGAAGTTTGGTTTTCCACCAATGTTCATTGGCCAATCCACTACCATAAAATAGCGCATTCCCAATGTAGCCAACATAGTACCAGTAATACCATAAATGAAAGCCATGATACCTAATCGTGTATTTTTCACTCCTATAATAGGATCAATTCCGTGAATTGGAAAAGGAGAAAACACTTCTGAGATCTTAACGCCGTTCGCAACCAACTTCTTAGCACCATCTTTTAGTACTTCGTCGTCGTCATACATTGCATACATTACTTTATCTGACATGTCTCTTTTTTTAATCTTTAAATTCTTCTATTAATGGTGGTCAGGAGTGTTTTTGTATGACTCTCCAGACGATTTCAGTATCGTTTTTACTTCATTCAATGCCAACACTGGGAAGTAGCGAGCAAAAAGTAAGAAAAACACAAAGAACAATCCAATCGTTCCGATATATACACCTATATCAATGTGACTTGGATAATGCATACTCCATGCAGCTGGAATATAATCACGGTGCAATGAAGTAACGATAATTACATATCGCTCGAACCACATTCCTATGTTCACAACAATTGAAATAATGAATGTAAAAAGAAGACTTCTTCTTAATTTTCTAAACCACATCAATTGAGGAGAAATCACGTTACAAGTCATCATCGACCAATAAGCCCACCAATATGGTCCCGTAGCTCTGTTTAAGAAAGCATAAGCTTCATATTCAACCCCAGAATACCAAGAGATGAATAATTCCGTGATATATGCTGTACCTACGATTGAACCAGTAACCATGATTACAATATTCATGTACTCCACATGCTTTGTATGAATATAAGCCTCAAGATTCATCGCTTTTCTCATGATCAAAAGGAGAGTTTGTACCATTGCAAAACCTGAGAATACCGCACCAGCAACGAAGTATGGAGGGAAAATTGTCGTATGCCATCCTGGGATAACTGATGTGGCAAAGTCAAATGATACAATTGAGTGAACCGAGAATACAAGTGGTGTTGCTAAACCAGCAAGAACCAATGAAACTAATTCGAATCGATTCCAATGTTTTGCTCTACCTGACCATCCAAAAGAAAGAATAGAATACATTCTTTTTGCAACTGGTTTCTTTGCTCTATCGCGAATAGTTGCAAAATCCGGAATCAAACCTATGTACCAGAACACTAAAGACACCGAAAGATACGTTGATATCGCAAACACGTCCCACAAAAGTGGTGAGTTAAAATTCACCCAAAGTGAACCAAAATGGTTCGGTAATGGAAGCGTCCAATAACCTACCCAAAGTCTTCCCATGTGAATTAAAGGGAACATTCCAGCCATGAATACGGCAAAGATCGTCATCGCCTCAGCAGAACGGTTTATCGCCATTCTCCATTTTTGACGGAACAACAATAGTACGGCTGAAATTAGCGTACCAGCGTGACCGATACCTACCCACCAAACGAAATTGGTGATATCCCAGGCCCAACCAATTGTTTTATTCAATCCCCAGACTCCAATACCTGTTCCTAAAAGGTACAAGATACATCCAACACCGTACAAGCCGATAATTAAAGCAATCCCAAATAGGATATACCACATTTTCGGTGCCTTGTCCTCGATTGGCTTGCACACATCTTCTGTGATGTCATGGTAGGTCTTATGACCGAGGATGAGGGGTTCTCTAATTGCTGCTTCCTTATGCATTACAATAGGTTTTTATTCAATTAATGATGTGATTTTTTTTCTCCGTGTGACGCATTACCTTCATGATGCGCCTCAGCTACCTGATATTTCTCTAAAAGGTCGTTCTTTTCATTACGAACTTTCACTTTGTACCATACATTCGGCTTAACACCTACTTCCTCCAACGCTTGATAAGCACGGTTGTCAGTAGAACTTGTACGCACCATTGATTTAAGGTCATTCCAATCGCCAACAATTATTGCATTTGTAGGACATGCGTCTGCACATGCTGTCGTGTAATCTCCGTCAATAACTGGACGAGCTTCTTTCTTCGCAACAAGTTTTCCAGCCTGAATACGTTGAACACAGAATGAACATTTTTCCATTACTCCTCGCGTACGAACTGTAACATCTGGATTCAATACCATTCTTCCTAAATCATCCTGTGCAGGATTCACTTCAGTAAATTTCTTGTAAGAAGGATAATTGAACCAATTGAAACGACGCACTTTGTAAGGACAGTTGTTTGCACAATAACGTGTACCAATACATCTGTTGTAGGCCATTTGGTTTAATCCTTCATTACTATGAGTCGTTGCGGCAACAGGACAAACTGTTTCACAAGGTGCATGATTACAATGGTGACACATCATTGGCATATGAACCACTTTAGGATTCACAGCAGCTTTTTCAGCAGCAATGTAATCAATATTGTCAGCATCCTTTTTCGTTCCTGCAACTACCTCTTCATCAGAAGCAAAATAACGGTCAATTCTTAACCAATGCATTTCACGACCTCTTCTAACTTCATCTTTTCCAACAACAGGAACGTTGTTTTCAGACTGACAAGCTACCAAACAAGAACCACAACCAATACATGAAGAAAGATCTACAGTCATACCCCAACGATGACCTATTTTCTCTACAGGATGTGCATCCCACAAATCAAATTCACCAACAGGTTTTTCTATGTGATTTCCTTCTTTATCAAGCTTCTGAAGCAAATGTGCTGGATTATAAGCCTCTTTGTCATTGTTTTTAAAGATATCTAAGGTAGTTTCACGCACAATAGAATGGCGACCCATTACAGTGTGATGAATCTGCGTTGCTGCAATTGCATATGTTCCTGCAACCTTTGTTATAGAACCAACTACATCGTATGTATTGGTTGAGCCCGCATTTACAAATGCAAAAACATTAGCACCAATTGGTTTTGCATTTCCATTTTCATCAGTCGCATGACCTCCATATTCTTTCGTCTGGAAAGCCGCTTTACCGATGTTCTCTCCATTAGCTCCACGACCATAACCCAAAGCTACACCAACTGTGCCTAGTGCTTGTCCAGGAGAAGGATAAACTGGTAAGGTAACTTCAGAAGATCCTACCTTAATTTTCGCTAAACTCAATCCATTTTCCTGATCAAAAGTGGTAGCATATCCTGCCTTTTCCATTTCTGATGGGTTCATGGTAATATAGTTGTCCCAAGTTACTTTTGTAATTGGATCTGGAAGTTCTTGTAACCATGGGTTATTAGCTTGTAAGCCTATTCCAATTCCGGCTTTTTGGTACAATACAACCTCCAATGCTGCTCCAGCTGGAGCCGAACCATACGTTGCATCCTTGAATGTTAAAGTCGAAGGCACCGTAGCTACATTAATGCAACTATTGTGCACTGCCATTCCCCAAAAAGTATGTAAATCTGTTGAACGAACACCAGCTAATGCAGGCGTTGTTTCCCAGGTTTGACGGATATAATCGTATGCAACTTTAGAATCCTTACCACCTCTTGAGGCCTTACCTCCCCATACTAATAACGACTCCAATGCAGAAGCGGTATTAAATAGTGGTCTTATCGTAGGTTGAGCTACTGCAAAATGAGATGAAGTAGGATTATAATCTGCCCAAGATTCCAAAGCGTGGTGATCAGGAGCAATATATTTACATTTTGAAGCTGTCTCATCAGCATGAGAGCTAAAAGAAACAGATAATTTTACAGAAGAACTGAGTGCTTTACCAAATGCTTGTCCATTCGGCAACGTGTAAACTGGATTCACTCCGTAGAAAAGAACAACATCTCCTCCTTTACCAGCGATAACATCAGAAACAAATTTGTTCATTTTCGCATCTTCCGATTTGAAAAGCTCAATTCTTTCGTTTAAATCAATCGTTACACCGTAAGCCCCTAATTTATTATTCAATTTATTAGTAAGTAATTGAACTGTTTTGTTGTTCGATCCGCTTACGACTAAAGATTCACCTTTAGATGATCTTAATGATTTTATCGCTTCATCAGCAACTTTTTGAGCGTCTTTTGATAAATCTGCAGGGACTCCAGTTGATACGTTAAAAGCTTTTAAAATGTATGAAAGGACTTTTGCTTGTTCCGATGGTTTAATCAAACCTCGGTAATCTGCATTAGAACCTGTCACAGACATCATTGATTCAAACTGGAAGTGTTTTGACATCCATTCTGCATCAGGATTTCTTTTTGAACCATATTGAGTTGCAAACTGGGTTGGCAACAACCATGTTGACAAGAAATCAGCTCCAATACTAACAATTGTTTTGGCCTTAGAAAAATCATAAGAAGGGATTAATTCTTCTCCAAAATTATCTTTGTTCGCCAAACGCATTGCAGCATAAGAAACAGCATCGTATTGAATGTGTTCCAACTTGCCATTTTCAGGAGTTGCTCCAACTGAAGTTGCCAATTCATTAACCGCCGCCTTAAAAGAAGGACTAATAACAGTATTTGAAACTATCGTAATTTTTTTAGCTGATTTCAACCCAGCTTTTACAGCAGTATCCAATTTTGACCAAGAAGTATCAGCACCACTAGCAACAGGATTTTGCAAACGAGCAGAATCGTACAAACCTAAAACAGATGCAATAATTTGAGGATTTGATCCACCACCTGTAATACCAAACTCTTTATTTCCTTTGATGTAAATTGGTCTACCCTCACGAGTTTTCACAAGGATACTTGCATAAGAAACACCATCATAGTAGGTTGACGCATACCATGTTGGCATACCAGGAGTTACGTTCTCTGGTTTGTTCACATATGGTATTGCCTTCGTTACAGGTGCTTCACATGCTGCAACAGTTGCCGCTGCAACACTGAACCCTAAAAACTTAAGGAAATCACGACGGGCTGTTGAAGTTTCTTTTAGATTTTCATCTCCAAGAAATTCTTCCACTGACATTTGAGATGGAAACTCCTGCTCTTTCGATTTAAGGAATTCCGGAGTCTCATTCAGTTCTTCAAGACCTTTCCAATATTTTCTTGTCATCGCCATAGATTATTTGGACTAATTCTGTTCTTAATTAATAGTGACACTTAGCACATTCCCAACCACCAAGTTCGCTCACAGATACTTTACCATCTTCCAGGTATTTCTCGTAAAGCTTCTTGTCTTTCATCAATCTTCGATGGATCTCATTGTAGTAACCATCATTTTTAGTATCGATTGATCCTGTAGAAATTTCCTTCTCCTTGTGACATTCGATACACCAACCCATAGTAAGTGTAGCCTTGGTCAATGGAATATTTCCTTCAATTTTATTCAACTCTGAAACAGGTTGTACTTTAACCGCTTCAACTTGTTTCGTCATATCACCATGACATTGCTTACAATCTACCTGACCAACTACAACGTGCTGGGAGTGATTGAAATAAACGTGATCTGGAAGAACATGCACTTTATTCCAAACAATTGGCTTCGTGTTTCCAGTGTATTTTCCTGAACCAGATGGATCCCAACCAGCAGCTTCGTAGATCTTAGCAATTTGTTCTTGCTGAGCTGGAGTGCGTCCATTAACTTGTTTGTGACAATTCATACACACATTTACTGTTGGTAGACCAGCAGATTTTGATTTTGTCACTGAGTTATGACAATATTTACAATCAATTCCATTAGTTCCAGTGTGGATGGCGTGTGGGAATGCGATTGGTTGTGAAGGTTGATATTCCTCAACAATTCCAATACTATACAAGCTCAAGAACAAAGTAACAATTGTGCTAATAACCAACACAAGTGAAACAAGTCCTACATAAAGTCTGTACTTCCAAGCCCATGACTTAAATTCCTCAGCGTATGTCAAACCTTGTTTAACTTCCTCGCCATCTTTTTCAGCAGCTGCTAATTTCAATTGTCTTCTTACTCCACCTACGGCAAGAATTACGGTGATGAAAATTACACCCAAAATTATCCAAATCCATCCAGCTGAACCTTCTTCTTCGGATGCATCCATAGAATCTTCAACAGCAGTTCCATCAGCAGCAGCGCCATTCGCTCCACCACCAGCAGCAGGATCTGGTTGAGCATCTACCCAATCCAAAATAGCATCGATATCTTCCTTCTTCAATTCAGGAAATTGACTCATTGCCGTTGGCGACCACGTCGATACCGTTTTGGCATATGGATCAGCAGCAACTGCATTTTGCCAGTTGTTCACCCATTGGTAAATAGAACCTTCTTTCGCACCTCCATCTGACCATTTCTGGCGAACCTGGAAGAGTTTAGGTCCAGTACTATTTTTGTGTGGCTGGTGACAACTAGCACATTTCGCTTTGAAGAGCGCTTCACCTTGAGCATGAGCGGTGGAAATTCCGGCCGAGAACAAGAGTACAAGCGCACCGAAATACCAATTTTTAAAGTTTCTAAACATCTGACTACTAGATATTTTCATGTAAAAAACTGTAAGTCTATTATCAAAAAAACACTTCTTGACGCTAGCAAAATTATAAGAATCGAAAGATTTCGTGACACTTTTATGACAAATTTGAAAGAAGAATATTTAATTTAAATTCATTCTAAATAAGAAAAAAGTCTGAGTTGCTGATTAATACTATTTTAACTTAAATTAAGATTCCCTTAAAATTGTGTTGACAATTTTCCAATCTATCGTTTGATTTCTATCATTACTTTTGAGATGATATATGCCAAACAAAATGATCAAAATATTTCTTCTAACCTTTTTCCTTTGCGGAGCGGTCTTCTCAAATGCTCAAGAAGGTGTTATTGAAATCAAAAGCGATCCAAGAATTGAATTGCTTGTCAAAAAACAAGGATTACCTTCAAATGCCTCAAATTATCCTCAGATTTCAGGGTTTCGAATTCAGATTACTTTCGATCCGGAAAGAAAGACAATTGATGAAGCAAGAGATCGATTCACTGCAACATATCCAACTATTGATACTTATGTTGTATTCAATGCCCCAAATTATTTTTTAAAAGTTGGTGATTTTCGAACACAGCTAGAAGCTGAGAAAATCAAAGATGGACTTACTCGAGATTTTCCAACAAGCTTTATAATCAAGGAACAGATTAATCTTCCAAAGGTAGATCAGCAATAATATCTTTTGCTGCGGCATATCCTGATGCTACACAACCTTGTATTAAATAACCACCAGTTGGTGCGTCCCAATCAAGCATTTCTCCGACAAAATATATGCGCGGTGATTTAATTGAAGCGAAGTTCTGATTAATTTCATTCATAGACATTCCTCCAACTGTCGAAATTACCTCATCGACGGGCCTTAAGGAAGTTATTTTTAAGGGTAACTTTTTTATGAGACCCGCTAGTGATTCTACATCAAGAAATTGCTCTTTGGAAGTAGAATCTTTTAAAAAGGTGATAACATATTTTTGTAACTTTAGCTGTCTTAATCCTTCTGTGGAATTTTTGGCATTGAGTAGCAACGATTTTATCTGCATCAACTCAAGATCTGGTTTGAAGTCAATAAATATTTCTTTTGACTCCCGAAATGAACCATTCAAAGCATAAATTGGTGCTCCTTCTAGGCCATAATTGGTGAATACTATATCTCCACTTTTAGAGATAAAGTCATCAAATATTCTACAATTTTTAACGTACTTCCCTTCTAGATTGATTTTGTTTTGATAAAGATCTAAAACAAATCCGCTATTACTAGATTCCAACTTCGAAGTCTCAAAACCTTTTGACTCAAGTAATTTCGTCCATTTACCGTCAGAACCAGTGACTTTCCATGAACCGCCTCCTAAAGCGAAAATTTTCCATTTACAATCTGCTATAACAATTTGATCATTCCATTGAAAGGTAAGGTTGTCATTTTGAAAATCGATTAATCGATGACCATAATAAAATACAGCCCCATCATCTTTCAGACGCGATATCCAGCGATCCAAAACTTCAATGGGCTTTGTTCCTTTAACGGGAAATATTTTTCCAGAGCTCCCCACATATGTTTCTATGTCTAAACTTTTAAGGAAATTGATGAAATGATCTTTCGAGAACAATCGAACTGCTTGCTGCATTTTAGGATGGTTATATTTTTCAACAAAGCTCTCTATATCAGCATTGTTTGTGAGGTTAAATCCACCTTTACCCGCCACAAGAAATTTACGGCCAGCAGCTTTATTTTGATCAAAAAAAGCAACAGATAAACCATTACTTTGCAAAATTGAACCTGCCATTAATGCCGCTGGACCTGTTCCTATAATTGCAATTTCGCATTTGATCATGCGCAAAATTAAAAGTTCTTTTCTCAAACCCTTCACGTTTGATATCTTTGTTGAATGAATGAGTCCTTCGGAAAGGAATACAAACTTTGCAGTCAAAAAAAGATTCAAGAAATCTTCGATGAAAAAAAGAGTCTAAGGAGCTATCCTTTTGTTATGCATTATAAAGTTGTCAATCAACCTGAAAAAACTCTATTTCAAATAGTAGTTTCTGCGCCAAAAAGAACTTTTCGAAAAGCAACGGACCGTAACCGAATTAAAAGACTCATGAAAGAAGCGATTCGAAAGAATAAATTAAATTTAGAACCGTTTTTAGCTGAACAAAAAATCCAATTGGCATTATTTATGATTTACACATCCAAAGAAGAATTACCCTTGGATACACTGATGAAAAAAACACAACAGCTATTTAAACAATTGATAAACACCTTGCAAAATGATCAAACCAATTAAATCTATCTTAAAAATTTTAAGCGTCGCACTATTCGCCATTGCGTTTCAATTTAATTCGCAAGCGCAGAGTAATGGATTTGAGGTAATAAAAAACCTTGAGCTGATGGACCAAATTTATCAGCACTTGGAAATGTATTATGTTGATGATGCGCAAGTAGGCAAACTATCCAAAGTTGCCATTGATGCGATGTTGGAAGAATTGGACCCTTACACAGTTTATTACCATGAATCAAACATTGAAGATTATAAATTGATGACAACTGGCCAATACGGTGGAATTGGTGCTTTGATTCGAAAAATAGGAGATTTCACCTACATTGCTGAGCCTTATGAAGGTAATCCAGCACAAAAATCCGGACTAATGGCGGGTGACAAAATCATCACTATTGATGGAAAAACAATGGAAAAACTTCCCTCAGATGATGTTTCTTCTTCCTTAAAAGGGCCAAAAGGAACGACCATTGTTATTGAAGTTGAACGCTCAAACGGTGAGAAGAAAAAAATCTCTGTCACACGCGATGAAATTAAACTACCAGATGTGCCTTATTCAGGAATGTTGAATGAAACGGCAGGGTACATAAAATTAAACAGCTTTACACAAACTGCATCTGCCGATGTGAAAACTGCCTTTCAAGAACTGAAGACCAAAGGGATGAAAGAATTGGTGCTCGACCTCAGAGGAAATGGCGGAGGACTGCTCATTGAAGCGGTAAAGATTGTAAACATGTTTGTGCCTCGCGACCAAACAGTAGTTACAACCAAAGGAAGGGTTGCTGAAGAAAATCGCGTATACAAAACGTTGGAGAATCCCTTAGACACACAAATTCCATTAACCGTACTAATCGATGAAGGATCTGCATCAGCAAGTGAAATCGTCGCTGGAAGTTTACAAGATTTGGATCGCGCGGTGATCATCGGTCAGACATCTTATGGAAAAGGGTTGGTTCAGAGAACTTATGACTTGAAATACGGATCGAAGGTAAAACTCACCATTGCAAAATATTATACGCCATCTGGAAGATGTGTACAGCGTCTTGAATATTACGAGAAGCAAGATGGCGAAAAACCAAAGGAAATCGCCGATTCATTGCTAAAAACATTTAAGACCTCAAACGGAAGAGAAGTAATAGATGGAAGAGGCATTGAACCTGACATTGATGTCAAAGAACGGGATTTGAGTCGACTCACTGCCACAATTTATGCCAATAACCTTCTCTTTAATTTCGCTACGACCTATCACAATGCGCATGCTACGATTGCTGAAGCCGGTAAATTTGCATTAACAGATGCCGAATACCTTGCTTTTAAAGAGTTCGTCTTGAAAGAAGAATTCACCTATTCAACGGCATCTGAAGAAATGCTGAAAAAGATGAAAAAAACGGCTGAAGATGAGGGATTCTATGAAGATTCAAAAGCGGAATATGATGCCTTAATGGCGAAAGTAATACCATCAAAAGAACGCGATTTGGAGAAATTCAAATCAGAAATAAAAATGATGCTTGAGAATGAGATCATTTCTCGCTACTATTATCAAAAGGGCCGCGCAATTGATTCTTTTAAAACAGATGAAGTTTTAGTAAAAGCATTGGAAACTTTAAAAAACATAAAGACTTACAATACTATTTTAGGGAAGTGATCGTTTGATCATCCATAAAAAACTTTCTACTTATGCTTCAGCGGACTTTTGGCTCCCGTTTTCATGAACAATTCCACTTATTTGGAGCATGCGCATTTGCCGTTGGTTTATCGACAAGCAAGATCGTTCTTTCTCTCTCAATGTTTTTATTGGTGCTGAACCTTCTACTGGAAGGCAACTTTAAGAACTATAAAATCAACCTTCGACAAAACCGACTGTTGCTACCATTATTGATTTATTTTGCTTTGCATCTTTTAGCATTGATTTGGACATCAAATTTTTCCTATGCATTGGGAGACATAAAGACGAAGTTGACCTTATTGGTTATCCCTCTTGTTTTTGTTGTGAAACCCATTGAATATGGCCACCAACTGAAAATGGTTAATCGTTTTTTCATCTCCGGATTAGTGGTCACTTCCTTAATTAATTTCTTGGCCTATTTCCAATTCTTCGGAAATAAAGCATATACTGACATCCGCGAATTATCCTTGTTTGGTTCACACATTCGCTATGGAATTCTTGTAGCAATGGGCGCAGGAATTTGTTTGTATGAATTTACGCGATCATCCTCAAAATGGAAAATCATTTTAGGTGCTTGCCTGCTTTGGTTTTGTTACTACACGTATTTCAGCCAGATCATTTCAGGGGTGTTAGCTTTGGCAACCGTTTTTATTTCAGCGCTCCTTTTCTGGATTCACCTTCGATCGAAATTGGTAGCAGGAATAGCAACTGGTTTACTTTTATTAGGTTCACTTCTTTTCATAGCATTCCTCCTTTTCCCTATTAATAAACCAACGACAAAATTAGACGAACGCTCTCTTCCATTAAAAACTGCGAATGGAAATGCTTATTCACACAATCTTTTGCCTGAAACATTCATTGATGGAAAGCCTGTTCTGGCGAATCTTTGTGAAACAGAAATTGAAGTAGAATGGGAGAAAAAATCGCGTTTTAGTTACTATGGCAACGACCTCAAAGGACAGCCTATTCGATTTACTTTGATGCGTTATATGACAGCGAAGGATTTGAAAAAAGATTCTTTGGATTTCCAGCAATTAACATTAACTGATATTAAGAGCATCGAAAAAGGAATCGCTAGTCCTCAAGAAAGTGAAAGTGGTCTTTTGGCACGTTGGAAAGGCATTCAATTTCAATTACAAAACTCGGAAGATCCAAATGGACATTCTCTTCTTCAACGTTTCGAATATTGGAAAACAGCATGGCACATCATTGAAAAAAACTGGCTGCTAGGTGTTGGGACAGGCGATGTGCAAGATGCTTTTGACAGACAATATTCACGCGATAAATCTCCGCTTAAAGAAGAATATAGACTTAGGGCACATAATAGTTATTTGACAAGTTGGGTAAGTTTCGGTCTACTAGGATTGATTTCTTTTCATGGAATGTTGTTTTACTTCTTGAAAGTACAATGGCAAAACAATCACTATTTGCCTATAGTTTTCATCCTTGTTGCAATTATTACATTCGTTTTGGAAGATACGCTAGAAACACAAACTGGTGTTTCATTTTTCGCTTTCTTTTATGGATTGTTTATTCATGGGCTTCCTTCAAAGCTTCCTGATCAATCCGCTTAAATGCCCATTTTAGAAGGAACGGCGTAGAAAGTGTTGTTACCAATCCCATGATTACGAGCATCGAGAAAATCTCCACACCGATTAATCCTGCGCGGTAAGCAATATTCGCAATAACAAGCTCCATGATTCCACGTGCATTCAACCCAAAGCCAAGTGCTACGGAAGTACGGTGGCTCAATCTCGCAAATCTACCACCAAAATAACCTCCAATTATTTTTGAAGCAAACGACACTCCAAGTATTGCGAACAACAAGCCATAGTTGTTAATTGAAGAGAATTTGAATTCAAGTCCGATTCCAGCGAAGAAGATAGGCGCTAAAAAGCCCATTGTCATACTATTCGTGGTGTTGTGAAATGTCGTCAAATGCTTTTCTCCGACCAAATCCTTGTCAATCAACATTGCGGCAAAAAACGATCCGATGATGAAGTGAAGTCCTACAGCCTCTGTTAAACTTGCAAAAAGTAGGATGAATACAAAGAAAATTGCAAAAAGGGATTCTTTTCCTTTTAAGACCGATAATAGCGAATTAAGTTGATGTTCAATGAAGTTTTCTTTTTTGGACATGCGGCGAATGAAACGAAAGACTAGTGCGATAATAACAAGGAAAATTATAAGCTTTACCAGCGTAATAATAATAGACTGGTTGATAGATGTGAAAGAAGTGCCTGCGTCTTTCAAATCCAATAATATACCTAAAATTGTTAATGCTAGTACATCATCAAAGATGGCTACCGAAACAATGCGTTGACCAACTTCACTGTTCAGTTTTTTAAGATCCATTAGTATTCTGATACTTACCGGCAATGCTGTAATCGCAACACACAAACCAATAAATACCGTTGTCATAACATCTTGACCAAAAGCACTTCCAACGAGGAATCCCGATAATATTGGTAAGAAAAAAGCAAGTAAGGATATGACGATGCTTCTGCCTCTTAAAGTCTTCAAGATGTCGTCAAACCGAATTTCAAGTCCGGCCAGAATAACCAACAAAAACACCCCAAGATCAGATATAACCTTAATATCTTCCGTGCGGTGAATAAAATTCAAAAGTGAAGGACCTAAGATTACTCCGGCCATAATTTCACCAATCATTGCTGGTTGATTGAACCTTTCCATTATTTCACCCAATACTCTCGCCAAGACAAGGAGCAAAAGAAGATTCGCGAAAAAAGGCAACTCTAAAGAAGGCAATTCAAGATCCATTTCCATGGGGCAAAATTATTTCATTTTCTCGTTTCATACGCACGATCTAATTATTTAGATACATTATTCTTTCAATAAATTAATGTTAATTTATATTTGTTCGAATTGAGCACATTCAAACCCAATTATTCCCTTTAAAAACAGACTTCTTTGCTTTTAAAAGTTATTCCCTACCTTTGCACAAAAATTTCCCATGCGTTTCGAATTAACCAAAGATTTCCTGGACCAACTTCGCGAAAAGATTGCGGAGCAGGAGGTGCATTGGATTCGCGAACACATACTTGAATTGCACTATGCCGACATTGCTGAGATACTTGATATGCTTAGCAATGAAGAAGGGAAATATATCTACTTTCAACTCGATGAGGACGTACAAGCAGACGTTCTTATGGTACTTGAGGAAGAAGTTCGAGACAGGTTTCTAGCTTCCTTGTCTACCAAAGAAATTGCTGATCAGCTCGAAAACCTTGATTCAGATGACGCTGCGGATATCCTTGGGGAACTTTCGGACGAACAGATTCAGGAAGTCATTTCCCAGATGGAAGATGACGAAGCAGCTGAAGACATTGTAGACCTACTGAACTACGATGAAGACACCGCTGGTGGTCTGATGCAAAAAGAATTTATTCAGGCAAAATTGGATTGGCCAGTTGATCGCTGTCTTGTTGAATTGCGCCGCCAAGCGGAAGATGTGGAGAAAGTCTACACGATTTATGTGGTGGATGACATCAACAAACTCGTGGGTGTTCTTTCGCTAAAACGATTACTTTTTGCCAATCCAAAAACAAAGATTATAGATCTTTATCAAGGAAAGAATATCATCTCTGTTAAAACGAATGATAGTAGCGAAGACGTTGCGAAGGTCATGGAAAAATACGACCTGGTCTCCGTTCCTGTTGTTGATTTACAAAACAAACTTGTCGGACGAATTACTTTAGACGACGTTGTAGATGTGATCAAAGAAGAAGCGGACAAAGATTTCCAGCTAGCATCTGGTATCTCGGAACGCATCGATGGTAACTTCAGTATTTGGCGGAACACACGTGCCCGCATTCCCTGGTTGATAATTGCAATGCTTGGAGGTACGCTTGGGGCACAAGTTATCTCGCGCTTCGAAGTGGGAATAACCGAAATCCCCGCTCTGGCCTTTTTCATTCCGCTGATTACGGCGATGGGTGGAAATGTGGGCGTACAATCTTCAGCGATCGTGGTGCAATCCATCGCGAAAGGAAACGATCAGTTTGCCGGAATCCTTTCCAAAATGTACAAGGAATTCCTCGTAGCACTTATAAATGGTTTGTTGTTATCCGCTATGATCTTCGGTATCGCTTACTATTTCGAGAACTCAACGCTTGGATTCGTTGTAAGTATCTCCCTCTTTACGGTAATTATCTTTGCCGCCACCTTTGGAACACTCATTCCTTTGGTGCTCAATCGTTATAACATCGATCCTGCGCTCGCAACAGGTCCTTTTGTTACCACTCTGAACGACATTGTAGGCTTGTTCATCTACTTTACGGTGGGAATGCTTTTGTATCATATTTGATTTGGAACAAGGAGCAAAGAACAAAGAGCAAAGACGTTAGACTAAAGACCGCTAACCTCGACAAGCTCGGTACAAGTCGCTGTTAGAACCACAGCTCCGCAGTATATGTTATGCTGCGGCAATGCACAATCCCGCCGCTGATCGAGTGTCCCGACAAGGTCGGGATGTATCGAGACAGTGCGTGACACCATCCACATTTAACTCCTCCTCAACACCAAGCAATTTCGTTTGGAGCTATTTCACCTAACTATCCAACTGAACAACTCAATTTAAAACATGGCAGGATGGCATATCCTGCGAAGCGGGACTCTTTCACCAAGCTATCCAGCAGAACAACGCATTTTAAAATATCGCAGGATAACATATCCTGCGAAGCGGGTGCTCTTTCACCAAGCTATCCAGCAGAACAACGCATTGTAAAATATCGCAGGATGGCATGTCCTGCTGAGCGGGGTGGTCTTCATTAAACCATGAAATGATTAGTTTTCAATTTTCCTAAATTAATTCACGGAATACGTTTATTCCTTTACTGGATGATTTTATCACGATGAAATTTCGGGTTGAAAATCATCGTAATTTCAAATTATGGATTTTCTTTTTTTTCATTTATAACTTATAATTGATTTGTATTTTTATCATTTAGCATGTATATTTGATTTGTATTTTTATTATTTAGATATGTATTTGGAGAGAAAAGTAGATGTGGAATTGATTGAATGGAAAGAGTCAAATAACAGAAAACCATTAATTTTAAGAGGAGCTCGACAAATTGGAAAGTCGTCTGCGGTAAGAAACTTAGGATCAAAATTTAACTACTTTATCGAAATAAATTTAGATGAAAGCGGCCAATTAAGATCTCTATTTGAAAATGAGTTAACGGTTTTAGAAATTATTGAGCAATTATCCATCATTACGAACATTCCAATCATTGAAGGTGAAACATTGTTATTTATAGATGAAATTCAGGCGAGCATTCCGGCCATTTCATCGCTTCGATACTTTTACGAGCGATGTCCGGAACTTCATGTTATTGCTGCAGGTTCACTGTTAGAATTTGCATTATCTGAAATTCCGTCATTTGGTGTGGGCAGAGTCCGTCATTTATTCATGTACCCTTTTTCATTTGAAGAATTTTTGTTAGCCACTAATGAAAAAAATTTATTGACTGCGCTAAAAAAAGCAACAATAGCTAAACCTTTATCAGAAATAATTCACTTGAAAATAAAAAAGTATTTCAAAAAGTTTTTAGTAATCGGAGGCATGCCTGAAGCAGTGAAAACATATGTTGCGAAAGGTAGTTTATTAGAAGTTCAACGCGTTTTAGATGATTTAATATTGTCAATACAAGCAGATTTCTCAAAATATAAAAATCGTGTTTCAGCAATGAGAATTAAGGAGGTGTTTGATACCGTTGTGCAACAGACAGGTTCGAAATTCACTTATTCGTACCCACATGCAACGCTGTCCAATATTCAGATTAAAGAAGCATTAGCTTTATTGGAAATGGCCGGTTTGATTTACAGTGTAACACATTCCGCCAGTAACGGAATACCTTTGGGCGCTGAAATAAACACGAAAAAGAGAAAAATCCTGCTTTTTGACACCGGTATTTACCAACGTATACTTGGACTTGATATTGGTATTCTGTTATTAGAAGATGATGTAAAAATTATCAATCGAGGGAATTTATCTGAATTATTCGTCGGATTAGAACTACTAAAAAACACTCCCTGTTATGAAAAAACGGATTTGTATTATTGGCAGCGAGAAGCAAAAAGTAGTCAAGCTGAAATTGATTATGTTATTCAAAAACAAGAGCGCATAATCCCATTGGAAGTGAAAGCTGGTACCAAAGGTTCCATGCAAAGTATGTACTTGTTCTTAAAAGAAAAGAAGGCAGAATTCGGTATTCGGCTATCCCTGGAAAACTTTTCAGAGATCGAAAAAATAAAAATTTATCCTATATATGCTGTTCTGAATGTTCTAGCTTAAAAATGCATGGCTTTATAAACGCTGAGAGTGCACCGTGAGGGATGTATTGAGATAGAAGAACAATACCGTCGCTTCGCAGTATATGTTATGCTGCGGAAATGCGCAATCCCACCGCTGATCGAGTGTCCCGACAAGGCAGGGATGTATCGAGACAGTGCGTGACACCATCCAAATATAATTCCTCCTCTACACCATGCAATTTCTTTTGGTGCTCTTTCACTAAACTATCCAGCAGAACAACGCATTTTAAAATATCGCAGGATGACATATACTGCGGAGCGAGAGAGTACTTCAATAGTCAACTCATTTGTTTAACCAATTTATTGCCTCTGAGAATCCATTCAATGAAACTTTGTAGTAATGAGGATTATTTCCAATTTTTAAAGCTACTTCAGAAGCTTTTAATAATGCCTCCTGAATATTATTTGGTAAAAAGGTAACATTAGCATATTCAGTGTAAAATTCCTGATTAACACCATTAATTTTTATGTACCAAACTGCCGTTGCATATTTCTTAGGGTCCGTAGAAATATCCAAATAATCACTGTTTCTCTCGCAAAGCGCCCATCTGTATATTCCATTTTTACCCCAAATTTTCAATCTTGGGCAAGTGTAATTATCGCATTTGGTATAGGCAAAAATATTTTTAGATTTGGTATATTCATCTTCCGAAGAATACCACTCTGAGACGTAAGGACTACCATCTTCATTAAACCTTTTAACAAATTTATATGTCTGACCATCTTCCTGCGCTACTCCTTCAATTTTGAGTTGACCATTCTGGAAATACTCGAATACCTTTCCAACTAATTTTCCATTTAAAAAATCCTCTTTTATTCGTATTTTTCCATTTTCATAATATTCCTTATAATTTCCATTCCAATTACCATTTAGCGCTGAACCTTCAATTTTTAAATTCCCATTTTCGTAATATTCTTTATAAAGCCCGTTTAATTTTCCTAGGACATATGCAGTTTCAATTTTCGTTTTTCCATTTTCGTAATATTCCTTATAATTTCCATTCCAATTATCATTTAGCGCTGAACCTTCAATTTTTAAATTCCCATTTTCGTAATATTCTTTATAAAGCCCGTTTAATTTTCCATTCAGCCAATTTCCCTCCGAAGACATCTTGCCATTTTCAAAATAAAATATCCATTTGCCCGAACGGCCGTTCCGTGAAACACCTGTTGAACCGATATCAGTGCCATCTCCATTTATGAAATTACCCTTCGCTTTTAATTTGCCGCTGTCAAAATAAAAAGTCCATTCTCCATTCATCATTCCGTCTGTATATTTTCCATCTTGAATCAGCAAACCTGTTTTGGTAAACTCTTTGAATGAACCATTTTTTTTACTATTTAAAACCTCATATTCTCTTTTTATTGCAGGAATGAAAAACGGCTTTACTTGCTCCGAATTAATGATCTTTTCATTTTCACTGATTTTTACTCTTTCGTTTGCATTTGCTAAATTGTTAGTCTTAATCTTATTTTGAAGATCTGTATATTCATTAAATAATGGCTCTTCTTTCGATTTCAATTTACCTTCTGCGCTTTTATCCAAAAGTTTTGTGAGTTTCTTCTCGCCTCCGATTTTATAAGTAACAAATGTTTGAATCTCTGAAATTAATTTTAGGCTATCAGAGACCAGAAAAGCAGATCGTTTTCTGCTCTCATCTATTCTTATCCTACATTTCGATATAAGAGCTGTGTCCTTATATTTTGTTTTTTCAAAATCATTTTCTTCGAAATATTCTTGCGCCTTTCCGGTTTGTTTAAAATTTCCCGCTTGATAACTTACGAGTGATTTTAGTTGTCCGTTGCTAAAGTAGCTTACTGCTTTCCCAGTAAAAACTTCGTCTTTATAAAAATAAATTCCGTTTTCAAGGATCAATTTGTTTTCATTGACAGTAGTTTGTCCGCACACTTTTGTAAACCAGAGCCCAAAGCCTAACAAAATGACTATACGTATTGATTTTAGATTCTTTATCCTACCCATTACATATTGGTTTTAAATTCCTCTTCCATTCTTTACATATTTCCGGAAGAGAAGCGGTGAAACATTGGTTATAAGGAAACCAAACAAATACAAAGTGATTTAGTAATGCCTGATCAAGGCGAGTAAAAAGTTGCCAGTGCTTTTCTGCGAAAAGTATTCTTCTCGGTGATGTCTGAAATCCACCATTGTTCTTTAAAAGAGCAGCCTTTTTGAAACATTGCGCAAGGCTACTAGACTTCTTAATCTCATTTTGACTATCCTGATTGAATGATACTTTTCTACCACGCAATGTAATCGTAGAAAGCTGCTTATTAAATCGACTTATTGCATTCTCTTTATCTGATAATCCAATGAAAATCAATTGCTGCTCATAAAACATAAGAAAAATTCCTCGCTGACTCAACTCATCTGGAAGGTGATTTTTTGGCACAAACTCCACATCCAACGGAAAACTTCCCGAAAAGGAAACATCAAATAACTCGGATGCGATATAGCTTTTCACTGAATATTTTTTACCTTTAGAATAAAGAACCAAAATAGAAATTGTATATACTTTTTATATGTATTTTTAATTCTATTTTTGTACTATATTTTCTAATTTTGAACTATTATTGCATTATATATGATTCAGAGCCCAGAAATAAAGATCAAGCAGATCAGAGAATTGAAGAATTTCACGCAGGAACATGTTGCTACGCATCTTGGGCTCACAATCCGCGCCTATTCGAAGATCGAATCGGGTGAAACACAGTTAACGATCAATCGCTTGAATGAGATCAGTCGTATTTTAGGAGTAGAACCGATGGAAGTATTGGGCCTTGATGATAAACAAGTATTTAATAATTGTAAGCAGGAAGGGAATATCGGAATCAATCACATAAATATCCCTGAAAAACTCATCCAACAATACGAGAAAACGATACAAATTCTGGAGGATGAAGTGACGTTGTTGAAGAGTTTGGTGAAGTGAGTTTTTGGTTTTTGAACAAAGAGCAAAGACTTTTAACACTTCCACTTCCGCTCTCATTCTCGCAATGACAATAGGTCCGCTTATGGTCAATAATCACTTAAAACTTGCCGCAGCATTGCAAATACTGCGGAGCGGGGCGGGATGAACTGATTCACGATACAAATCCTTGTTCATTGTTCATTGCTCCTTATTCTCCCTAAAAGTTCCTATCTTTCCTTCATGAAAGTCGTATTCCTTGATTCTGTGCATCCAATTCTTGCTGAGCGATTAACTGCTCACGGATTTCTTTGTGTGGAGGCATGGGAATTATCGAAGGAAGGCTGTTTGCAAGAAATAACTGATGCACATGGAATCGTGATTCGGTCACGTTTTTCCATGAATGAAGAATTTCTCCAATTTGCTCCACAACTAAAATGGATCGCTCGTTCAGGAGCAGGAATGGAGAACATCGATGTGAATTATTGCTCTAAAAGGGGAATTACGCTATACAACTCTCCCGAAGGAAATCGAAATGCGGTGGGTGAACATGCTCTGGGAATGTTGCTTTCCTTGATGAACAAGTTGCATACCGCAGATCGCGAAGTTCGAAACGGACACTGGGACAGAGAAGGTAACCGCGGCGTAGAATTGGATGGAAAAACCGTCGGGATCATCGGTTTCGGAAACAATGGAAGTGCCTTTGCCAAAAAACTGCGTGGTTTCGATGTCAAACTGATGGCCTACGACAAGTACAAAAAAGGTTTCGGTGATCATTTCGTCATGGAGTGTACGCTCAATGCGATCCTGAAAAATGCCGATGTTATTTCTCTTCATATCCCGCAGAACAAAGAAACCATGTGGATGATCAATGATCAATTCTTTCAAAAGCTCCAAAAACCGATCTGGTTCTTGAATCTCTCTCGCGGTAAGATCGTGGAAACAGCAGCATTGGTTCGAGCAATGAAGGATGGAAAGGTGCTTGGCGCAGGACTCGATGTGCTGGAATACGAAAAAAGCAGTTTTGAACAGTTCTTCGATCAGGATTTACCGGAAGATTTCAAGTATTTACTCCAATCAGATAATGTCATCCTCTCTCCACATGTCGGTGGGTGGACACAAGAAAGTTATTTCAAATTGAGCGATGTGCTGGCAGATAAGATTTTGGGGGATTTGACATGACTTCGTTTCGCAGGATTTGAACCACGAACTAGCCGCGAAGCGAATCCTGCGGAGCTCATTGCAACCACGAAGTTTAGGTTTAATTAATCCAAAGTAGCCCCTACCCTCAGCACATTTCCAAAGTACAGGTCTTTTCCGGTGGTGGTTTTCATCCACAACTCTTTGACTTCAAAATTTCGATTGGAGAAGTACATTTCAGCAAGGGATTGTATCATTACAACATCCAAAGAGGGAGAATACGTGTTCATTATTAAAAATCCATCCTCTTCCAAAATGGCTGCTGTGCTGGCCATTAATTCATCGATTTTTTCCTCTAGCTTCCACTTCTCGCCTTTCGCACCGAGTCCCCAAGCCGGCGGATCCATGACAATTCCTTTGTATTTATTGCCTCGTTTCTGTTCACGAACAGCAAACTTTAATGCATCCTCCAATACCCATTTTACATTGAGTAAGCGACTTGATTCCATGTTCTCTCGCGCCCAACTAATTAGTTGTTTCACCGAATCCACATGCAATGTTTCTGCTCCACTGTATCTCGCTACACACGATGCAGCACCAGTGTAAGCGAAAAGATTGAGAAACTTATCTTCTGATGAAATGTGTTGTTTGATGAATTCCCAATTCGTGCGCTGTTCTGGGAAGAGTCCGAGGTGCTTGAATTTAGTGAGCTCTAACTGAAATGTTAAGTTCTCATAGGAAATAGACCATTTCTTGGGGACGTTTTTTTTCAATGCTTTCCAAGCACCAGATTGTCCACCTCTTTGAACAAACTCCCAGTGGGCAATTTGTTCCCACTCCTTGAAAGTCTTTTCAGATTTAAAGTATGCCTGTACCTCAGGACGAATGGTAAGAATAGTTCCCCATCGTTCCAATTTCTTGCCGCCACCTGCATCGATCAATTCATAGTCCGACCATGGAGCTGAAAATAAGCGTTCTGCTATCATGCCTTATTTCATGCGAGGCATTTTCTTGCGTCCACCCATCATCTGAGCCATGCGCATCTGATTTTTTGAAGGAGCATTTTTCATTTGGTTTTGCATCATATTGATCTGCTCTCGCATCATCCCTGATGAATCCATTTTCTTTGCTTCCGCCAACAATTTTTCTGCTTCACTTTTGCGTCCTGTTTGAAGACAAATACCAGCAAGGTGCATGCGTGCAACTGCGTTATCTTGTCCTGTTCTTAAACCCAACGTCAATGCTTTTCTCAAGTATTGCTCACTTTTTGCAAAACCAAATTCTTGCGTGTTCATTACAGCTTGTAAAAACAAAACATACGCGTGCTGTTTTCTAGGAAGCAAATTAGGGTGGGTTACTTTATTAATGTAAACCTTTGCCTTGTCGGTATTTCCCAATCGCATTTGATTGAGCGCTAAGATCATATTCTCATTGCGGAAAAAGGAAAGTACGATGATTGCCGTCACAAAAAGGAAGGTAATCCCCCAGCCCCAATTTCCATTGACAAAAAGAAAAACGTTAAAGAAAAGTGCTGTTGCTGCAAGCGCGCAGCGAATAATAAATCCTATCATTTTTAATCAATTGTTGCTATACATTTTAATTCAATTGCAATTGGTGTTGGCAATGAATTAATCTCACATGTTGTTCTACACGGTAAATTATCTTTAAAATATTCTGCGTAAACTCGGTTATATGTATGGAAGTCCCGTTTCATGTTTACGAGAAAAACTGTTACATCCACCAATTTATCCCAGCTCGAACCAGATTCCTCAAGAATGATCCTTACATTATCAAATACACTTCGACATTGTGCTTCGAAATCGAATTCGATAAAATTGCCATTTTTATCCAATTTCAAACCCGGCACTTCTGAATCCGTAGCATCTGAACCTGCTACACGCGGTCCAACTCCAGATAAAAAGAGCAGATTTCCCACTCTGCGGGCGTGCGGGTAAAGTCCAACCGGTTTCGGTGCGCGAACTGTTGAAATTCTAGATTGATCAGACATAACGAAAATTTTTGTGCAAATATAGGTATTTCATTAAGACAATTCCTGCAAATTAAGGTGCCGGTGGACCAACGTATTCCATACATGAATTCGTTCCTACCCAACATTTCGCTTTTTGACGAAACTCAATAATAGTATCATTCTTCACTGCCAAATGGATATCCACTGTGTTTTTCCAAGCAGCGAAACAAGCATTGTCTTTCAATTTATAATTCTCATTTGGAAGCTCTCCATTCAATTTTATGAAATCCGCCATAGGCAGTTGCTTGTCCGCACGCATAAAAACATAGTTTCCAGGAGTGAGCGACAAGTTGATTATACCATTCTCGTCAAATGTAAATTCTTTGAAGACAGGCAGATCTGGTGAAAATTCTGTTGCAGCAAAAATATTATACTTAATTCCAGTCATTGATTCATAATAACCCGCAGCTACATCGGGAGAAGGTTTTGCGCCGCCACAATACGGTTTATGTATTGTTCCGTGTATTTGAACTGATCGAACAGTGGTGTCTTCAACAGGATACAATGCTGCGCATGATGAAAGCAGACTAAAGAACAATATACTGAGTGCTAAAATTTTCATTTCAATAGAATTTTAATGCGAAGTTACAAATACTTTGCCTGAAGTAAAAAGACTTCTCGAGGACATCGATTTTCCTTTTAACAGTTTTTAAGTTTACATTCTAGCTGTAACTTATGGCTGAAGACGGATATTTAACTTAATTTTGCGGCAACTTTGAACTTAAAGATTAACCGCATGACCGAAGTAATGACAGATCAGGGGATTCAGGAAATCCTTTCTCAACTTGGAGTACAAGAAATAAACAATGGTGCCTCTACGGGTGGAAAATGGTTTAAAACACGTGGTGAGCGTATTGAATCGTATTCTCCGGTTGATGGTCGACTTATCGCTACAGTCAATGCAGCAACAGAAGTTGATTACGAAGCAGTGATTTTAAAAGCACAAGAAGCGTTCAAAGTGTGGAGAACTATACCAGCTCCAAAAAGAGGCGAAATCGTTCGTCAATTAGCAGAAAAAATTCGTTTTTACAAAGAGCCCCTTGGAAAATTGGTCTCTTACGAAATGGGGAAATCTCTTCAGGAAGGTCTTGGAGAAGTTCAAGAGATGATTGATATCTGTGATTTCGCAGTTGGATTATCACGTCAGTTATATGGTTTGACAATGCATTCTGAGCGTCCGGGACATCGAATGTATGAGCAATACCACCCGCTTGGAATTGTAGGAATTATTTCTGCATTCAACTTTCCGGTAGCCGTTTGGAATTGGAATACTGCATTGGCATGGGTTTGTGGTGATGTTTGTGTTTGGAAACCATCTGAAAAAACGCCAATTACAGCAATTGCATGTCAGCAAATTACAAAAGAAGTTTTTGATGCCAATGGTGTTCCGGAAGGAGTATCTGGTCTAGTTATCGGTGGTGCTGAAATAGGAAAATTGATGGCCGAAGACACGCGAGTTCCATTGGTTTCCGCAACAGGATCAACACGAATGGGTAAATCTGTTGGAGCAACAGTTGGAGCAAGATTGGGAAGATCGTTACTTGAATTAGGAGGAAACAATGCTATCATTATTACTCCTTCTGCTGATTTGAAGATGGTTGTACCAGGCGCTGTTTTTGGTGCTGTTGGGACAGCTGGTCAACGATGTACTTCTACACGCCGATTGATTATTCATGACAGCGTTTACGATAAAGTAAAAGAGGCATTGGTAAAAGCATACGCTCAATTGAGAATTGGAAATCCTTTGGATCAAAACAACCATGTTGGGCCACTCATTGATAAAGCTGCAGTGGATGCTTATTTGGATGCATTGAACAAAGCGACCAAAGAAGGCGGTAAAGTATTGGTAGAAGGGGGTGTGTTAACTGGCGAAGGCTATGAGTCAGGTTGCTATGTAAAACCTGCAATCGTTGAGGCAGAAAACCATTACCAAATTGTGCAACACGAAACATTCGCACCCATCTTATACATCATAAAATACAGTGGCGGAGTTGAAAATGCGATTAAATCGCAAAACAATGTTCCACAAGGACTTTCATCTGCAATCATGACAAATGACTTAAAAGAATCAGAAGCATTTCTTTCAAATGCTGGTTCTGACTGTGGTATCGCAAATGTAAACATCGGAACATCCGGTGCTGAAATTGGTGGTGCATTTGGTGGTGAAAAAGAAACTGGTGGTGGTCGTGAGTCTGGATCTGATGCTTGGAAAGTTTACATGCGTCGCCAAACGAATACGATCAACTATTCTGACAGCTTGCCACTCGCGCAGGGAATCAAATTTGATTTATAAGACAATCAACGAATAAATGAAAATGCCGGGTAATACTCGGCATTTTTTGTTAATACGAGTGTGGATTCTAACTTCAGAAAATCAATATATTTGAAATTCAAAAGGCATTATTGAAAATCCATAATTTCAGTTATATGGCAAGAATTCTAGTCTTATTAGTTCTCATCATCTCAAGTTGTACTATTCAGAAACGACATTTCACCAAAGGCTATGCTATCGAATGGAAAAAGGATTACGCAAGTAACTCCAATGATTATTCTGAAGCCGCATCAGAAGACCCAGAACCTTGTGATACTATCCAAAATAAGGATGGTTCAATTGTACTTGCCTCTGTGCAGCGCATCGATAGCAAGAAGATTTACGTTGTACCTTGCGAAGGTTCAAGTTTTACAAGGGACAATATAAATAGATTGGAGGTAAAAACAATAAACTACGCCAACGGGGCCATTTTTGAAAATAAAACAGCCGAAGAATTGCAAAAAGAACGTGAGGCAAACCTTGAGAAATATCGTGAAGACCAGGCATACCTAAAGAAAGAACTTAAAGAAAAAGAAAATCTGCAAAAAGTTCAGGATGATAGTATTTCAAATAACTCAAAGGAGAACATTTCAGAAGAAAAAAAACCAAGTAATGAAATTAGCGTATTAGATTCGAATGAAGAATCTAACGAAATTGAGACAGAACCTCTCATGCGTGGTTTTTTCATTACTGGCTTTGCGATAGCAGGACTCACATTACTACTCACGTTAATAGACCCCTTTTATGGAGCACTTTCATTAATTGGACTTGCTGTGCTTTTTGTAACAGATGTCGTTTCTCCTTTTATTGTTTTGGCGAGTTTAATTAAGAAACACCGAAACAAAGGCAAATACATAGGGAGACCCGTTTTACTGGAACTTCTTTTTGCCCTAGTTTCTTTCGGAACACTATTGCTTTGGATATTTCTTCATTTCTAAATCAGCCCTTTACCAGATCAATCTTCGTATCTGCTTCGGTTTCCAAATCTGTAATCAAGGCTGAACTGCTCACTGCGTCAAAAAGGATGTCATTTGCCAACACCTCATTGCAGACGTATTCTTTGTTTTGACTAATTGCCCGACGTATCAAATCGTTCGTTTCCACTTTTAACAAGATTCTATCTGTTACTTCCAATCCTGAATTTTTGCGCAGATTCTGAACACGGTTAATCAACTCACGTGCAATCCCTTCAGCTTTCAAATCTTCGGTCAATGTAATATCCAAAGCAACCGTCAAACCTCCTTCTGAAGCAACAAGCCAACCCGGAATATCTTGAGCAGCAATTTCAAAATCGTTTAGGTCTAAAACAATTTCAGAACCTTCAATTTGTCCGTTCCAGCCATTGTTAGCTTCAATTGCAGAAATATCATCAGCGGATAATTGAGCCACCATTGCTGCAATTGCTTTCATTTGTTTTCCGTATTTCGGACCGATTGTTTTAAAATTAGGTTTAATGCTTTTGACAAGCATCCCATTGCCTTCTTCTAACAATTCCAATTCCTTCACATTTACCTCAGAAAGAATCAACTCCTTTACATGCATGATGTTTTGAGCAAAAGAACCATTTAATACCGGCACCATTATTTTCTGCAAAGGCTGACGCACACGAATCTTCTCTTTTTTGCGCAATGCAAGCACCAACGAAGATGTTCGTTGCGCGATATCCATCTGTGCTTCCAAATCCAAATTGATAACTGATTGATCTACAATTGGGAAATCAGCCAAATGAACGGATGTTGCAGCATGTTTTTTAGTTACGGCGTTCAAATCACAGAATAATTGATCCATAAAGAACGGCGCGATAGGTGAACCAAGCACTGCAACTGTTTCCAAACATGTATACAAGGTTTGATATGCTGATGTTTTATCCTTGGCATCGTCACTCTTCCAGAATCTACGACGACACAATCTTACGTACCAATTAGAAAGTTGATCACTCACGAAATCTTGAATCAATCGGCCAGCTTTGGTTGGTTCGTAATCATTGTAAGCCGCATCCACCTCTCCAATTAAGGAGTTCAACTTAGACAAAATCCATCTATCAATCTCTGGTCGCTCGTTCAAAGGAACATTTTGAGATGAATAATCGAATCCGTCAATATTGGCATACAGGGAGAAGAATGAATAGGTATTGTAAAGTGTTCCAAAAAATTTACGTTGAACTTCTGCAACACCTTCTAGGTCAAACTTCAGGTTATCCCATGGTTGTGCATTGGTAATCATGTACCATCTGGTAGCATCTGCCCCATAACTTTCCAAGGTCGTAAATGGGTCAATAGCATTGCCTAAGCGCTTAGACATTTTTTGTCCATTTTTGTCTAAAACAAGTCCATTTGAAACAACGTTTTTATATGCTACCGAATCAAATACCATTGTAGCTATAGCGTGCAAAGTGTAGAACCAACCGCGCGTTTGATCCACCCCTTCCGCAATAAAATCACCCGGATATCCCTCGTGATTATCAATCAATTCTTTGTTCTCAAATGGGTAATGCCACTGCGCATAAGGCATCGCACCGGAATCAAACCAAACATCAATCAAATCAGGCTCACGTTTCATCGGCTTACCTGACGGTGAAACCAATGTAATGTTGTCTACATAATTCTTGTGCAAGTCAATTTTAGCATAATTGTCAACACCCATGTTCCCTGCATCAAAACTAGCAAGTGGATTTGACTCCATAAAACCAGCCTCAACTGATTTTTGAGCTTCAGCCTTCAATTGCTCCACTGAAGAAATACAAATCCGCTCATCGCCCTCTTCTGTCGACCAAATCGGAATAGGAATACCCCAATAGCGCGAACGAGAAAGGTTCCAATCGTTCGCATTTTCAAGCCACTTTCCAAAACGTCCTGAACCTGTTGATTCCGGTTTCCAATTGATGGTATTGTTCAGCTCAATCATGCGCTCTTTCACATCTGTCACACGAATGAACCAAGAATCCAATGGATAATACAATACTGGCTTGTCTGTTCTCCAACAATGCGGATAACTGTGGACATATTTTTCCACTTTAAACGCTTTATTTTCAGTTTTTAATTTGATTGCGATTTGTACATCTGCTGAACGTTCAGGCGCTTCACCTTCTTTGTAATATTCATTTTTTACATAGATTCCAGCCATTTCAGCCATTTCTGGTCTAAATTTCCCCTGAAGATCCACCAATGGCACTAAATTCCCTTTGTCGTCTGCAACCAACATAGCTGGCACACCTGCATCAGAAGCAACTCTTGCATCGTCCGCACCAAAAGTCGGAGCGATGTGTACAATTCCGGTTCCATCTTCAGTCGTTACGAAATCACCTCCAATTACTCGAAACGCTTCCTCAGGTTTTTCTGCCGGCAATGCATAGGGCAATAATTGCTCATATTTAATTCCAATCAAATCGGACCCAAGGCATTCACCTGCTATAAAATACGGCACTATTTTGTCACCAGCAACATAATTTGTTAATTCACTTGCTGATTCAACTGCTTGAAAACCTTTGCTGAACTGGTATCCCACCAAATTCTTTGCAAGAATAACTGAGATTGGTTCGTAGGTGTATTGATTGTACGATTCCACCAATACATATTCAATCTTTGGTCCGACGCACAAAGCTGTATTTGATGGCAATGTCCAAGGTGTGGTTGTCCATGCAAGGAAGTGTGTGGTTTTTTCACCCTGCAAACGAGCAAACGATGCAGTTTCATTCCACTCCTTTATTTTAAACTGTGCGACAACAGTTGTGTCTGACACATCTTTATAGCAACCCGGCTGATTTAATTCATGCGAAGAAAGACCTGTTCCAGCTTTTGGAGAGTAAGGTTGTATTGTATAGCCTTTGTAAAGGAGATTTTTTTCATACAATTGCCCCAATAACCACCAAACTGACTCCATATACTTCGGTTCATAGGTAATGTATGGGTCATCCATATCTACCCAATAACCCATTTTCGTTGTAAGGTCATTCCAAATATCTGTATAGCGCATGACGGCCTCTTTACAAGCCTTATTGTAATCATCCACGGATATTTTCGTTCCGATATCTTCTTTGGTAATTCCAAGTTCTTTTTCTACTCCCAATTCAACTGGCAAACCATGCGTATCCCAACCTGCTTTGCGTTTCACTTGAAACCCTTTCAAGGTCTTGTAGCGACAAAAAATATCCTTGATGGAACGCGCCATGACATGGTGAATTCCAGGTAATCCATTTGCAGATGGAGGACCCTCAAAGAAAATATAGGGTGTTTTCCCCTCACGAGTAAATATGGACTGTTCAAACACATTTTCTTGTTGCCATTTCTCCAAAACTGATTTTGCAACATTTGGCAGGTTCAACCCTCGGTATTCAGGATATTTATTTGTCATCTTTCCTTGAAAATTAGCGGTTGCGAAGATAGTAAATTCAAGCAAAATGGTTCTTAAATAGCATACATAAACAATATGAAATCAATTCCTGACGTTTAATCTGCAAAAGGATGTATTTATTGCCACTTCAGCATTTATCGATTTTGGTGTCGATTTAAGTCGAGGAATGGTTTATTTCTCCAATGGTTTAGTACATTATCATGATTTAGGATATGTTCTCATATTGATTGTCGTGAGCGTTGTAGGAACCTATATCGGAAAATTGATACTAGAAAAAATTTCAGAAACCCTTTTCAAGAAAATTGTTTTAGGAGTAATTCTGGGCATTGGAGTTGTGACCTTGATGAATCAAATTTTTGTGAAGTAAATACTCTATCAGAAAAGTGCTTTTTGATTTATTCAACCCTTTTCGGGTTGGTTGCTTGAGATAAGTTTTTCAAGATTGAACCCTGAAAGGGTTCATTAGCCATATCGCTGGAAGAAATCCAGTGATATGGCTAATACGAGTAAATATCTTTTGGCGTGTTTTTATGAATAAAAACCATGACAAAAAAAAAGAACTAAATACGAGATTCACTAAGTTTTAGTGACTTTTAAGTTTACGATTTCAATAAAAAATTATCTTGAGTGTGGTCTGTATGTTATTTGACTCTTTTTTATGCATTTATCATATGTGATGTTTTTTCTTGTTTTGGTAATTTAGTTGAAACATTAAAAATCCTTCAACGCAACTGAAAATTAAATTGCTGCGTCTAGGAATGTATAAAACAAATTACTATGAATCTATTTAAGAAAATCACTCTGGCTTTTGCTTGCCTTGTAACAAGTTTCAGTTTTGCTCAAACCATTCAGTTTACCCAAGTTAATAACCTTGACATGATGATTGCCAATATTTTTGGTGTTCAATGTGATGGTGTTTCGAATGTTCAATTATTAGCTGTGCCATTGCAAGTTGGTCGTTTTGAAAACGGAGGAATCTTGGGATTGAATAGCGGTTTGGTTTTATCAACTGGAGTCGTTTCTGGTTCACAACAACCAAGCGGAGCTTTTAATTCTACTGGTTTTGGAACAAGTGGAGATGCTGACATTGCACAATTTGGGGCAAATGCTGGTCAATTTCCATCCAATTACGATGCATGTGTGGTAGAATTTGATTTTACACCATCTGTTTCGGATACAATTCGGTTTACCTATATCTTGGCTTCTGAAGAATATCCAGAGTTCGCGAACACATCTTTTACCGATCGTTTTCTTTTCTTAGTTTCAGAGAATAATGGTGCTTATGCAAATATTGCTTTTTTACCAGGAACATCCATTCCTGTAGAAATCAATTCTGTAAATCAAACTGTAAATCCTCAGTATTACATAGATAATATTAGTGGCCCAAATTCAGGAAGTTTTGTTTTTGATGCTTTTACAACTCCATTTGAAGCAAAATTCTTCGCACAGATAGGTGCGACTTATCACATTAAATTAGTGATTGCGGATGTTTCTGATAATGTTTTTGATTCAGCTATTTTCTTGGATGAACAAGAATCGTTTAATGATATCAATGGTTTGTTAACAGTAAATGGTTCACCAGCTGAAGGGATTTTGGAAGTATTTAATTTTGTTGGAGACACGCTTCTTGCACAACCCGTTCAAACATTAACAGTTTCAAACGGAACGTATTTAGCGGATAGTTTACAAACTGGAATGTATCATGTTCGTTTTACTCCCGATCCTGCATTATTTACAGGTGTTGCGCCATTATATTACACAGCAGGGGATACTTGGTCAACTGCTGATGCCATAGGTTTACCTTGTTTCTTGAACAATGGAAATATCAACTCAAATACCTTGAACGTTTTAAGTGGTTCTGGTGTAATCGCAGGAAATGTGATTATAGATACAACCTACTTAAAATCTCCAGCAGTAGGATTTGAAAATGCCTTAGTCAAGTTGTTCAATGCGTCAAATCAAGTGGTTGCATTTACGCACACAGATGCTACAGGTAATTTCCAATTCACATCAATCCCAAGCGGAAACTATTACATTCGTTTAGATGTTCCTTACATTCCACAATTAAATGATCATGTTATTACTGTGATTGGCAACGAAGTGGTTATTGGGGCAGATTTCTCTGTTTTACTGGACGGAATTTATGCAATTGATAATCTTGCTTTAGGAATTGAAGAAGCTACACTTCAAAATGTTTCACTTTATCCAAATCCTGCAAAAGAAAAAGTAACAATTGCGAATGGTTCAAATGCAGCTGTTTCTTATGAGTTGATTACAATTGATGGACAATTAATTCAATCTGGAACGATTGGAGTAGGAACAACAGATTTGAGTTTAGATGCGATTGCTGAAGGAATTTACTTCGTGCGCTTAAGATCAACTGATTTACGTAAATTAATTATCAAAAAATAAATGGATACAACAAATGCCTGATTCCAAATTTAGATCATCCGTTTCAAGTAGCGCACTGTTTGGTTTAAAATATTCGCTTTAAAAGGAAACAAGCCCTTAAAACACCTCATCTTGACCAACATTTTTGCTAAATTTGACGAATCAATTTTAGCGAATTATGGCAGACTTTTTTTACAGTGACCCGTACCCAATTCAAAGTGACAAAACAGAATACCGCAAGGTTACAGCTGATTATGTAAAAGTTGAGAAACTTGGTGACCGTGAAATTTTAACCATCGATCCAAAGGGATTGGAAGTTTTGTCTCAAGAGGCAATGACGGATGTTTCTTTTTACTTGAGGGCATCGCATTTGCAAATGTTGAACAATATTTTGCAAGATCCTGAAGCAACGGATAACGATCGCTTTGTAGCCTATAATCTTTTGCAAAATGCCGTAGTTGCTGCAGAAGGACAATTACCATCCTGCCAAGATACTGGTACTGCAATTGTGATGGCGAAAAAAGGCGAAAATGTATTTACCGGTGTTGACGATGCAGAATACCTATCAAAAGGAATTTTCAACACCTATCAGGAGCGCAATTTGAGGTATTCTCAAATTGTTCCTATTTCAATGTTCGAAGAGAAAAATTCTGGATCAAATCTGCCAGCACAAATTGACATTTATGCAAAAAAGGGAGCTTCCTACGAATTTCTGTTTTTGGCAAAAGGCGGAGGTTCTGCCAATAAAACGTTCCTTTATCAAAAAACAAAATCTCTTTTGAATGAGAAATCGTTGGAGGAATTTATCCGCGAAAAAATCAAAGACTTAGGGACTGCAGCTTGTCCACCTTATCATTTAGCATTAGTCATCGGTGGTACCTCTGCAGAAGCAAATCTCGCTGCGGTAAAAAAGGCTTCGGCAGGTTATTTTGATGAATTACCGACAGAAGGCAACATGCAAGGTCAAGCATTCAGGGATTTAGAATGGGAAAAACGCGTTCAATTGATTTGCCAAAAAAGTCAAATTGGCGCTCAATTTGGGGGGAAATACTTCACACATGATGTTCGTGTGATCCGTTTACCGCGCCATGCAGCTTCCTGTCCTGTAGGATTAGGTGTTTCATGTTCGGCTGATAGAAACATCAAAGCAAAGATTACAAAAGAAGGATTGTTTCTCGAACAACTTGAGAAAAATCCAAGAAGATTATTGCCTGAAAACCCACCGCATTTGGAAGCTCCGGTTGAAATCAATTTGGATCGACCAATGAGTGAAGTGTTAAAGGAGTTGTCAAACTATCCTATCAAAACACGCTTAAAATTAAATGGGACATTGATTGTTGCTCGTGATATTGCTCATGCGAAAATCAAGGAGTTGCTCGATGCAGGAAAACCGATGCCAGAATATTTCAAAAATCATCCTATTTATTATGCTGGTCCGGCAAAAACTCCGGAAGGAATGCCATCCGGTTCATTTGGTCCAACCACAGCAGGACGTATGGATTCTTATGTAGACCTTTTCCAACAAAATGGAGGGAGTATGATCATGCTTGCCAAAGGAAATCGTTCCAAAGAAGTGAAAGACGCTTGTCAGAAATATGGTGGTTTTTACCTGGGTTCTATTGGAGGTCCGGCTGCTATCCTTGCCAAAGAAAATATTACATCTGTAGAAGTTGTGGATTTCGAAGAACTCGGAATGGAAGCTGTTCGCAAGATCACAATCAAGAATTTCCCAGCGTTCATCATCACGGATGATAAAGGGAATGACTTTTTTGATAATATTTAATCCAATTCTATTTTAATAAAAGCCGCAGAAATTCTGCGGCTTTTATGTTCTCAGTGATTTAGTGCGGTCATCACTACCCTGAAACCAATATTAGGATGCGCATATGTTATTCCTGAATAGGGGTCAGGTCCAAGAATCTTGATTTCTTCTGCGTTGTTCATCCATCCGCCTCCAGCCGTTCCTGGTTCCTTTCTTGAATTTGGAGAATTGTAAACCATTTCAGCAACATTTCCACTCATATTGTATATTCCAACACTATTTGGGTTGTATGTTTTAGTTTTAACCGTTAAAAAGCCTCCGTCGTCTTGATAACTGTTCTCAAAAGGTTTGTAATTAGCCAAAAAACATCCTTTGCTATCTCTTAAAAATTGTCCTTTCCAAGGATATGGATAATCACTACCGCCAGCTGAGGCCGCATAAACCCATTCTACTCTTCCAGGCAAACGAACATCATTGTATTGATCAATATTATCCTCACCAACATATTTCACTAATTCCTGAGAAAGCCATTTACAATACATATCTGCTCCTTCACGGGATACATTGACAACTGGGTATTCGTCATAGGCTTTGCTTAAAAATAGGTTTCCTCCATCGGTCCTAAATCGGCCCCTATTAGCTCCTTTGATTTTGTCCATTGAGATTGATCAGGTTTCGCTTTTAAAAATTCTTCTTTTCTTCCCTGGATAAGCAGGTCAAAGAGGAAGGTTCTGTATTCGAGATTGGTAACTTCAGTTTTTTGAATGATAAACGATTGTAGTGAGATCATTTTTCCCTCATATTCGAATGAACCGGTAGGAAGACGGATGTATTCTTTCTTATCGAATTTCTCCAATGTTCTCAACATCTGTTTTTTCTTTTTGTGGTTGGCGGCAATCTCTTCTGAAGTCAGGTTAGGGATGTATGGTTCATCCTTGAAAATATGCGTCAAAACAGCTCCTTGATAAGGCACAAAACTTTGGTTGTTTGTTTGAAAATCTGCTAAAATCATTTCTGTTACCGATCCATAAACTTCAATGGAGTCTGGGGTTTTCTTGGAATGCCTTCCGGAAAATAATGCTACAATATTCTCCGTATTCCCAACATGCAATAACTTCTTCTCGTACACTTGGCTGCTCTGATAGTTCTCGGAAATGGGTGATGACATCTCGTTTTTGTGGATTCCCGATGAGGTACTTATTAGAAAATGACCTGTTATTACTATTAAAATAAGTGAACTTAACATGATTAAAAAAAATTTGACTGTGAATACTTTTTGAAAGTTGGACTCTGCTCGAGTTAACGGATTGTTTAGTCTGGAAACAAACGATTCCTTCGCCTCATCATAGGTGAACTCAACCTGTTGGTTTCGTGCTGCTTCAAATAATTTATCAAGCTTCTCCATGTGTGACCTCCTTTGTTTTTGTGTTGAACTCATTATGCAGGATCTCGGTAAGTTTCTGCCTGCCTCTTTTTAAACGCTGTTTTACTGCGGATTCTGAAGCTTGCTGAATTTCAGCGATTTCTCTGATATTAAATCCAGCTATCTCGAACAAAATTAGGCTCTCCTTTTGAACAACGGGTAATAAAGCCACACCTGATGTAAAAAATAGACATCCGCATCTTCGTCAGGGCGATTTCTATTGTCCTCCACCTTTTGAATCAGAGATTCATCTTGAAAAGTAACAACTTTTTTCTTTCGTCGCTGATTACTCAAAATTCGAACACTTATTCCAAACAGAAAAGACAAAAAGGCCTGTTCTGATCTCAGTGTGTGCATTTTTTCAAAAGCAACAAGAATAGATTCACTCATGAGTTCGCGGTAATCCAATTCTCCATAAACCCTTGCCCTGCAGAAGCGTTCAAACCTATCATGAATTGGTTCGTAGAGTTTTAGAAAATAGTCTTGTTGTCCTGATTTCATTTTTACCCTTAAACAAGTGTCTGTATCTTGTAAGTGTACCAAAACTAAAAAAAGTTACATCCATCACTAAAAAAGAAATAAAATTTAAATCCAAGCCATGATAAAGACCGAACAAAATAAATGTGCCATTTGTTAGTTAGTGTAATTAGCCATAACTTTGCATACTTACGATACTATGTCACAATACAAAGCAGGACCCTTATTAGAACAGATTGAAATCCCTTCGGATCTTCGTTCAAAGTTCAATGTTGATGATTTACCGCAGGTTTCTGATGAAGTCCGACAGTATATCGTTGACGTGATTTCAGAAATAGGTAACAGTCATTTTGGTGCTAGCTTGGGCGTAGTAGAACTGACAGTTGCGCTTCATTATGTATTCAATACACCCTATGATCAATTGGTATGGGATGTTGGTCATCAAGCTTATGGTCACAAAATACTAACGGGAAGAAGGGAACGTTTTCATACGAATCGTTTGAAGGGTGGAATGTCAGGATTCCCAAAACGATCGGAGAGTGAATTTGACACATTTGGTGTTGGACACTCATCTACTTCTATTTCTGCTGCGCTGGGCATGGCTGTTGCAAGTAAACACAAAGGAGAGAAAGATCGTCAGCACATTGCAGTGATAGGCGATGGCGCAATGACCGCTGGACTAGCTTTTGAAGGATTAAACCATGCTGGATTTGAAAAAGATGCCAATCTATTGGTTGTTCTCAATGACAATTGCATGTCAATTGATCCAAATGTTGGAGCATTAAAAGAATACTTAACTGATATTACAACTTCGCACACTTATAACAAAGTGAAGGATGAGGTATGGAAATTATTAGGCAAAATATCGAAATTTGGTCCTGATGCACAATCAGTTGCTTCAAAAATTTCAACAGCATTGAAATCGTCTTTGCTAAAACAAAGTAATTTATTCGAGTCACTTAATTTCCGCTATTTCGGACCTGTAGATGGTCACGATGTGATTGGATTGGCAAAGGTATTGGAAGATCTAAAAGACATTCCAGGACCTAAGATTTTGCATTGTGTCACACGGAAAGGAGCTGGTTACAAGTTTTCTGAAGAAGGAAACCCAACAAAATGGCATGCTCCGGGTGTCTTCAATAAAGAGACGGGTGAAATCGTTAAAATAGTTCCTAAATCACCTCAACCTCCTAAATACCAGGATGTATTTGGCCACACAATTGTTGAGTTGGCGGAAAAAAATGAGAAAATTGTTGGGGTAACTCCTGCGATGCCATCGGGTTGTTCACTCAATATTATGATGGAAGCAATGCCAAAACGTGCTTTTGATGTGGGCATTGCAGAACAGCATGCTGTTACCTTTTCAGCAGGTATGGCTACACAAGGACTCGTTCCATTTTGCAATATCTATTCTTCTTTCATGCAACGTGCTTATGATCAAGTATTGCATGATGTAGCCATTCAAAATTTGAATGTTGTGTTTTGTTTAGATCGTGGGGGGCTGGTGGGTGCTGATGGTGCTACACATCACGGTGCTTATGACTTGGCCTATATGCGGCACATACCAAATATGGTTGTTTCAGCGCCAATGAACGAAGCGGAATTGAGAGACCTTATGTATACTGCTCAGCAGGAAAACATGGGACCTTTTTCTATTCGTTATCCTCGCGGGAATGGGGTAATGACAGAATGGAAGACAGTTATGAAACCTATTAAAGTTGGTACTGGAAGAAAACTGACAACTGGTGATGAAATCGCTATACTTACCATTGGACACCCTGGAAATTTTGCACAAAAAGCAATTGAACAATTGAAAGAAACAGGTGCGTCTATTGCACATTATGATATGCGTTTTGTTAAACCAATCGATGAAGTAATGCTTCACGAGGTTTTCTCGAAATTCAAAAAAGTCATTACTGTTGAAGATGGATGTCTAATGGGTGGATTTGGTTCAGCAGTAATTGAATTTATGGTTGACCAAGGTTATTCAGCTGAAGTCGTAAGATTAGGAATTGCTGATGAATATGTTCACCATGGCACGCAAGAAGAACTTTGGGCACAATGTGGATTCGACGCGGATGGCATCGTTAAGACTGTAAAGAAAATGTTGTCCATTGTTGATGGTGCAAATAAATTGCAGCAATCTGCTTCATAGACATTTCAAATTTTCTATCTTTCCAAAAAAAACCTATGTCCGTTAAAACGAAGGGTGGCGCATTTGTGACGCTTATTGTGATTTTCTTTTTTTGGGGATTCGTAGCTGCAAGCAATGATATCTTAATTCCAGTTTTCAAAAAAGCACTTGACCTCAGTCAGTTGCAATCTCAAATGATTTCATTTGCTTTTTATGTGGCGTACACTGTCGGTTCAATTCTCTATTTTTCAATCTCGGCATTGCTAAAAAGAGATATTCTTAACCTAATCGGATACCGCAATGGACTTGCATTAGGACTTGTCATTTCTGCCTGCGGGACACTTTTGTTCATTCCTGCCTCTAATAACGCTTCATTTCCGCTTCTAATTAGTGGTTTATTCATCGTTGGACTTGGCTTCTCTTTACAACAAATTGCGGCCAATCCGCTGGCAATTCAAATGGGCGACCCTTCCAAAGGCAATATGCGCTTAAGTTTGGCTGGTGGCATCAACAATGTTGGAACAACCATTGGTCCTGTAATCGTATCGTTTGCCATTTTTGGCGGTATTTCAAATCCAGATCAGGCACTCAATTTAGAGGCGGTTCAAATTCCTTATTTGGTGCTCGGTGCTACTTTCATTATTGCAGCGGTCTTTTTCAAACTTTCATCTGTTCCTGATAGAATTGGAGAGGTTACAGAAAATAAAGGCGGGCAGATAATGGAAACTATCAAACATCCACAAGTTTTGTTGGGAATGATTGCTATCTTCTTGTATGTTGGAGTGGAAGTTTCAACTGCCAGTAATCTTCCTGAATTTATGAAACAAAAGCTTGGCACTTCAGAAAGTGCTGTTGCGCCTTATGTCTCCTTATTTTGGGCAAGTTTGATGATAGGCAGATGGACATCCGCTGCTGGAGCTTTTGACTTAAATGAAGCAACGAAATTAAAATTAAGTCTTTTGCTGCCATTCGCAGCATTTGGCGTGTTCGCTTTTGCCAACATAATTGGAGGACATTCCATTCAAGAATTGTACCCATACTTATTGATTGTGGTCGTGCTCGCTGTCGCTGATGCTGTTAGTGAAGGCAAACCAGCAAGACAATTGGTACTTTATTCTGTACTTGGTAGTATTGCCTTAATGATTGGAATCTTTTCAAGTGGTATGACGAGTGTCTTTGCATTCATATCAGTTGGACTATTCTGCAGTACTTTATGGCCTTGTATTTTCACATTAGGAATTGCTGGGATGGGTGACAAGACAAATACTGCTTCTAGTTTATTGATCATGATGATTATGGGTGGCGGGATTGTATCGCTCACTCAAGGTGCTTTGTCGAATGAAAAAGTGCTAGGAATTCAGCAATCGTACTGGGTTGGTGTTGCATGTTTTGCATACTTAGCCTTCTTTGCTATTTACGTTGGTCGATTGCTAAAGAAAAAGGGAATCTTATTTGACGAAGAAAGCGTGGGAGGGCATTAATGTTGCTCTGACGATTTATTTATAGAGCAACCATCGCACTTCGTTTCATTTTTAAAGAACCGAAAATATGTCTTTCGTCCTAAATAGAAGACAGCGCCAAAAACGGCCATAATTACAAGTGTTTCTTGTATCAACGCAATAAATTAAACGTTATTAATGCTCCAAAATAGGCTAATGCACCCATAAATCCAATTTGGATGAATGGCCATTTCCAACTTTTGGTTTCTCTTTTTACAACAGCCAGTGTAGCCATGCATTGCATAGCATAAACATAAAAAACCATTAGAGACACGCCAGATGCCAGTGAATAGACGGGTTTTCCATCCTTTCGTTTTTCATATCGCATACGGTCTATCAAGCGCACATTTCCACCATCATCACTGTTGACAGCATAAATCGTTGCCAGAGAGCCTACAAAAACTTCTCTTGCTGCAAAAGATGTAATCAACGAAATTCCAATTTTCCAATCATACCCCAAGGGTTCAATAAAAGGTTGAATTCCTTTGCCCATTATACCAATGTATGAGTTTTCGAGTTTAAGTGCTGCCAGTTTTTGACCGTGTTCTTGATCCGACCAATGACTTTGCGCGGCTTGTCTATTAATTTGTTTCTCTGCGAGCGCCATTCTATTTGAAGGGCCATAAGTTGCTAGTAACCATAGAATAATTGAAATCGCGAGGATCACTTTTCCTGCATCGACAACAAAGACTTTAATTTTAGACAAAACTGTTAGCCCTACATTCTTCCATAGTGGTGCTTTATAAGAAGGTAATTCAAGAAGCAGGTATCCCTTGTCTTTTGATTTAAGAACCATTTTTAAAACGACAGCAACAAGTAGTGCCGATACAACACCCAATGCGTACAAAGCAAATAATACAAGGCCTTGAAGGTTTAAAAATCCGAAAATTGTTTGTTTCGGAATAACTAATGAAATGAGTAATGTGAAAACAGGAATTCTTGCACTGCAACTTATAATTGGAGCAACAAGAATGGTAATCATACGTTCTTTCCAGTCAGCAATGGTGCGGGTTGCCATAATTCCCGGAATTGCGCATGCTGCGCTTGATAATAGAGGAACAACACTTTTTCCGTTGAGGCCCAAAGGACGCATAAGTCTGTCCATCATAAAAACTACTCGAGCGAGGTAACCACTTTCTTCCAGCAAAGCAATAAAGAAAAATAAAAGGGCAATTTGAGGAATAAAAACAACCACGCCACCAATCCCAGGAACGATTCCTTGCGTTAATAAATCAGCGAATATACCCTTCGGAAGCGTTTCAGATAACAAGCTACTCAGTTCCGTAAAAGTGCTTTCTATGAAATCCATTGGATAGGAAGAAAATGAAAAGATAAATTGAAATATCACCATTAAAACAAGGGCGAAAATCAAGTATCCCCATATAGGATGCACTAAAATTTTATCTAGAGCTTGTACTTTTGGTTTCTCCTGAATGATTTTATACGATTGTACTTTTGTAATCAGTGATTCAATGGATTTGTATCTATTATCCGCTTCTTTTTCCTGACAAGCTAGATCATCAATTGGGCAAATGAATGCATTTTCTATGAAACAATTTTCACATTTGCCGTCTTTAGCATTCGTAATCGCATTAATAAGACGTTCTTTTCCTATTCCAATTTTTGCTGTTGTGACAACTATTTTTGCGGAAGGGAACGCTTGGTTTAAAGCATCTGTATCAATTTGAATTCCTTTACGTGAGGCAATATCAGACATATTTAAAACCAAAACTGTTGGAATTTTTAAGTCATATATCTGCGTAAACAAAAATAAATTTCTTTTTAGATTCGATTGATCTGCTACAACAACAGCAACATCTGGATAATCTGCATGATCTTTATTTGACAAAACATCGTAGACCACTTGTTCGTCTTTCGATCGAGGATATAAACTGTAAGTCCCAGGAAGGTCTATAATCGTATGGTCTTCCTCTCCTATGCGCAATATCCCAAAATTTTTGTCAACCGTTACTCCTGGAAAATTTCCAACATGTTGGCGCATTCCCGTCAACATATTAAATAGTGAGCTTTTTCCAGTATTCGGATTTCCCAGCAGTGCTATTTTCATCTTACTGGTTAAAATGAAATTGTTTTATCGTCGACTTCAACAACTTGAATCAAAGCAGCCTCGTCTAAACGCAAAGAGAGTAAATAGCCGTTTATGTCAATAGCGATTGGACCTCCAAAAGGTGCTCTGAATAAAAGCGTTAATTTTTGCCCATTTATCACGCCCATTTCCATCAATTTTGGCCTTAAAACTGAATCAACAATCTCATTAACGATTACACTTGTTCCGGGTTGTATGGATGAGAGTTTTGAAATCATGCTATATAGTAACAAAGTTACGTCTAAGTTCTAGTTTTCAACTACCACGAACATGGTATTTTAGGTTCTTTATCCTTTGTCTTTCATTACCAACCGAGCAGTTTGACGCGATTTTTGTTGCAATACGATATCCTTGTTTTCAGTCACTCGATCGATTGTTGCCTGATCATAATGTCGGATAGTTACCAATTCAAGCCCTTCGTTGAAGCGAACTTCGTATGTATCCTGAAAAAGCTCTACGATTTTAGTCGGCTCCACTTTAATTCTATCCAAAAGAATAGAAAAATCAAGTGCTGAATTTTGCATCAGGTTTATTTTCGCATTGACTTTTGCCAAACGATCAAAAATGTCACTTAAATTTTCTTCAACAATGAAAGAAAAATCCCTTGTCGTAAAAGAAAAAAGAACCTGATCCATTTTAAATATAAAGGAAGGAACAAGGTGATCATTATCCATTGAAGACTGAATCGCCGTTCCATCAGCATGTGGATCAATGAACGATTTCACATATAGCGGAATCCCCTTATTTTGAAGAGGTTTAATGGTTTTCGGGTGAATTACAGATGCACCATAGTAAGACAATTCAATTGCTTCTTTAAATGAAATACTATCCAATTTGATTGTATTGTCAAACCATTTCGGGTCAGCATTTAACATTCCAGGCACATCTTTCCAAATGGTCACACTTTCTGCATTGGTGCAAAAAGCAAAAATACCTGCAGTATAATCAGAACCTTCTCTTCCAAGTGTAGTGGTAAATCCTTCATCTGTGTGACCAATAAATCCCTGTGTCACTTGAATGTCCACTTTTTGAAATTCGGGAAGAAACCTTTCATTCACTAATTCTTCTGTTTTTTTCCAATCTACATTTCCTTCTTGGTATTGATGATTTGTTCTTATCACTTTTCGAGCATCCGCCCATGCCACTGAGTGCCCTTGTTCAAACAAAAATGCAGCTACAATTTGTGACGAAAGTAATTCCCCCAAAGAAACGATCTGATCGTATTCAAAACTGTAATTATCAGGAAATGGTTCGGAAAATCGTTCTTTTAGCTTTTCAAATATTTCTTCGACCTTGTTGTATACAGCATAATGCTTTTCCTGAAATAGCTCCCCCATGATGTGCATATGAAACGCATATAAATCATCAACCAGGGCCATAAACATTTTTCGATCCCTGTTTTGAGATGCTTTAACAACTTCTTCAAGCTTATTGGTCGTTTTGCCCATGGCAGAAACGACTATTATTAGCTTTTCGCCTTCATAAAGAGATAAAATCCCTGAAACATTGCGAACCGCCGCAGGATCTTTTACAGAGGCACCGCCGAATTTGAATACTTTCATCCGTTAGAAATTTGATGCAAAATTAAAAGTAAAAAAGAGGTTTGAAATAATTTATTGCAATGGAATTAAAAGAATAATCTCCCATTGACCCATTCTGGATCTAATACTGCATTTTTCTTTTCATAGAACTTGAGTGCAGGTTCATTCCATGCAAGCACTTGCCAATCCATTCGTTTTACACCAGATTCTTTAGCAATTTCAACCACGGTGTCAAATAATTTTGAACCGATTCCTGTCCCACGGTATTCAGGTAGTACATAAAAGTCTTCGAGGTATAAACATTTTCCTTTCCAGGTAGAATAATTGGTAAAATAAAGTGCGAATCCGACAATAGTTTGTTCAACTTCTACAACAAGAGCTTTACAAATTTGCTCCTCAAATAAATGCTTACCTAACGCTTGAGCAGTATTTACAACTTGTTCTGGTGCTTTTTCATACTCCGCTAATGCTTGAATTAGCTCCATAATAGCATTTTCATCTCCCCTTTTTGCTGGTCTAATTTGTGTCATTATTGCACTCCAGCAAGGTTAAATCTCAAGCGAATTCCTGTGCTCATATTTCCAGTTGGGAAAGATGTAGCAATCTTTGGTGTATTAATAACTTGGTCATAATACAACTGAACCGTTAAGTTTTGAGTGACATTATAATCTGCAGAGGACTTGATAGAAATTACGCGTTGACCAGCTGTAGCTTGATTGGTGTTTTCAACAATCTTTCTTACAACCGTTAAATTGTCTCTAAATGACAAGTCAAAACGAAGATTTAAGGCACTGGCAGGAATTTTCTCGATTGGCAATTTAACTTTTTCAAATTTATATCCAGAACCAATCACCCATTCACTACCAAGAACTTCAGTAATTTGATTGTTATTCAGTGAAAGCGTTGCACTTCGATCTTTTTTGTATTCGAATTTTGTAATTAATCCTTGCCCTTTAATGTTCCATGTTGCATCAAATCCGATAAGTGGCGAGAATCTTTCTGTAAGTGTCACATTCTGTATTTGTCTGGATGCGATAAAGTTGTTATTGATATCTAGAACTGTTGCATCACCATTATTGTCGAACGCTGCATTCAAATTCGTTTGAAGACCTGTAACACTAACCGTTGAACTGTATGCGTGGCGAATAACGAAATTCTTCACATATTTCTTCGCAAACTCAAATTTGGTTAACCCGTTGTAATTAATTGACCAGTTTGGCAATGGTGTATTTTTAACTGGATTGATGTTGGAAGAAGATACCGTTCTATTCGAATAAGCAGTCAAGAAGGCTCCAACAACCACTTCTTGTTGTGTGCCCCCATAACCAGAGTAATAGCCCGATGTCAACGGATTAGAATTTGTATTTGATTGTCCCAACAATGCAGACACCTCTTCTCTTCCCGAACGTACTCTTTCAAATGTTGCCGAAGAAAAATCTTTTGAAATCAGAGCAAATGCTGACCCAAAAGTAATATTGGTATAAGTCAATGTACCTGTTTCCACCTTGCTTTGACTTTCATACTGCTGTGTAGATTCATTCCAACGGAAGAATTCATTTGAATTATTTCCAAATGTTCTATTCGCCGTCAATTCAATCGTTAGATCTTTCATTGGCTCCAAAGAAGCCCTTAAATTAAGGTTTTGGGAATGCGTGATTGTGTATTGTTTATTCAAGTCCTGGTTCTGAACCAACCAACCATTGTTTGCAGAAGTTGTTGCTATGTTGTATCCTGTTTCTCTTCCCCAGAAGTCATAGCGCTGCTGACCAAATACAAAACCACTGAGTGGTGCACTGAAGTTATTATTAAACCCGAGCACACTCGATTCCTGATTGTAGCCAGGAAGCATTGTTCCATCCGTTAAAGAATAAGTGCCGGATACATTTCGAACTGTCATAATCGCTCTTGCAATAAACCCTGCAACTGGATGAACCTTACCTCCACGTTTTTTTTCGTTCTCCGCTTTTCTTTCTAATCGTTTTTTCTCCTTCTCCCACTTCTTCTTCTCTTTCTCAGTCATTTCAGATTCCGGTTTTGGCGGTTTGATTTCCTCCTTTTTAGGTGTTTGCTGCTGACCTGTAACCCTTCCTCCTACATCCTTTGAACCCACAGCTCCCCTTGCTGCTTTACCGTCTAAATTGACCTTTTTAAAGAATGGCACTTTATTGTAAAGGTTTGTGAAATTCATTTGTGCGGTCATATTCACCGTACGGTTGTTTTGAATTGTATTCCCAAATTCTGATTGTCCCAAAGGAGCGCGCATCCAATTGTAAGTGCCACCATATTTTACATTGGCAGTCATCCAATCAGTGATGGGCAATTTATCTAGAGGTAAATTGAAATTCACACTGTAATTGTGAGAATAATCCATTGTCTTTCCAAAGGTTGACATTTGAGAACGGACAGTATCCATGAACACCTGGTAACTCAATGGATCTCCCTTTTTGTCGACACGTCCATCACCTTCCTCAAAAATTGAACGGTTGGTCGCACTAAACGTCGCTTTTAAATTTTTTGTTAGATCATATCCAAAATTATAGCTTCGGTTCCAGTTAAAACGCTTTACATAAACAGGGTTGAATTCATAGTCGGGAACTAAATTGTTTCTGACCTGTCTTTCATTGTACGATCGCAATAAGTCATTTGTAAAGGAAATATTTTTCGGTGTCAAGAAGAAGTTCATATCCTTAATCAACGCGAACCATTTTGACTTTTGAACAAACTTCACTTTCTTAAATGGTTCAATAGGCTTCGCTGTAAATGAATAATTATAATTCAACCCACCTGTCCATGTTTTGGTTCGATCGTAATTTGTATTGAAATCACGGCGCATATTTTCAGAATAAGCGTAGCTCGACGACCAGTTAGAAATTCTCCAGAAGTGTGGCTTCGCTCCGGCTTTCACTTCTTTCCTAACATTGGTGAAATTATATGATTTTCGTTCTGTAAAATCTTGCCCCGCTCTCGCACGTTCCTTTCTTTTATCCAAGTCATAGCTAGAAAGTCGCACATCTGGATTGAAGGGATCGTACTCAGGATTTATTATTCCAAGAGAATAGCCATAGAAGAATGGCAGAGATACGCCTGCACGCTTTCCAAAAAACTGACCAAGCTGTACATTAGAGTTCATATCGACCCCAATTCGTTCATTTCGCTGACGATCCTGTACCCTACTTTCAACACTTCCCCAATTGATCCCAGAATAATTCCCTGACATTGAAACATTAGCAAAATCAGCTAATTGAACTTGCATTTGCGCAACAGCAGCTGAACCACCTTCACTCACGAAATCCGTTAAACGTAATTCATTTATCCAAACATTGACACACTTTGCCATGCCGTCGTCTGGCCAAGTATCGTTCGTGTTTTTGCCTGGATTTCGAACTCCGATCATCAAGGTTTTAACCCCTTGTAAATTTGGACTTCCTTTCACTTTTATCTTTCGATTTGGATTATTAGGATCTATATCTGAATATTCCAAAACATAGGAAACTGAGGTGCTGCCTCCATCAATAAGATCATTGCGTTTCTTCTTAAGGCCGAGGAGATCATCAAATACAATTTCCATGTTATTTAGTTCTGGCCAAATATCTTCAGGCAAGGTTGCCCCCCAATTTGTTTTATAAAGTGGGAGCTCGTATTCATAATAATTGTCAACAAAGTCTGTCCCCAGTCTCACAAATAGTGTGAGGTCTTCATCTTTAAGTGGCACTGTAGACAAAACTTCTTCTGCGTGCACAAACATTTTCAATTTTTTGTAAGTCCGGACATCAAACTGCACATTTTTATATGCAGCACGCGCATCACCATCTTGAAGGTTACAGATGTCTAGCACTAGCGACTGTTCATTCAACTGTCGCTGAAATGTTTGTGAAGGGTCTATCTCACGAGTAATACCGGGAGGAATTTCATATTTTACAGGGCTACGTTGGTCATTTTCTTCTACATTGACCGCTGCAATGTTAAAAGTCGTGAGATTTGGATCCGTTTGTACGCTTTCTCCAGGTTGTGTAAGATCCTCCAAATAACGGCGCCATTCTCCTCTTATCAACTCGAGTCTAGCGAAACGCAAAAGTACTTCTTCGTCAAATCCTTTCATGTACATTCTCATGAAACGAATGGACCTAAAATCTAAAATACCATTTACTTTTTTCTCGAAATCGCGAATTGGAATTTTGAACTGATACCATTTTTCGGTTTTTGTACCATTTGTATATTCCTGAACATTCGTAATATAATTCTGACCTACAACCATGTCATTCGGTCGCATACTTACTTTGTATTGGAAGTAACTTTCTGTTTGAGCTAAGTTGTTGTCCTGATTGATATCCTCTAAGTCAGGCATGTTTGTTCCTTGTGTAGGATATCCGTCCGTATTGGCAGTATCAGACATTTCAGTAGTTGGCGAATTACCCTCCATGCCATTGTATTTCTTATAACGCTGAAGAATATTTAACTCTTGAGAATCATAATTATCATCGCGGTAAAAGTTAAAATCATCATTCGAAGGGTCATTTATCATTTTGGCCTTCGTAGCAGCATCTAACGTTGGGTTATTATTGACCCAATTCACATAATTTTGAAATGCTGTTCGTTCTTGTTGATTACTCCATCCGTCCAATCCAATATCCTGATTAATGCGCGAAGCTGGATCTGTGTCGAAGGCATTAACAACAACCTGCTGCGTTGATACCCTAGCCCATGCTGTTGTGTCTAGGTCATCATTAATAGATGCGCCTGTTGGGGGTAATCCATTTTCAAAACTTTTTCTTGAATCTGGCAATGCATCTTCTGAAATGTTACCCAAGTTGAAATAAAGATCACCACCAGAATGTTGTGCAGTAGGATTGACATTTTCTGCATCCTCATTAAAAGGATCCAAGACCCAGAACTGAATAAATTCAATATTGGTTTGCTCAAAGTCATTGGTAGAAAGTGCTCGCATGATTCCTCCCCAGCGATTTTCGGGATTCACCCAAGTTCCATCAGTATTTACGGTGTTGGTTGTATCGTAGTTATACATTCCTCTTTCCTTGGGGTAATAGGCCAGTTCAAGAATTGGAATGTTAGGAACTGAACCGTATTGCTGCTGAAGATTCGGGAACACATCTGTTTGATTCACCAAGCGCATCCGACTATCTGCCAACATTTCAGGGTTGTCTTTTATGTGCTGAGGTGTTAAGGAATTACTTTGGTAAAACAATGGGTCAATCAAGTACCAACATGTTTTTGACCGTTTATATCCCGCCGAAAGATTTTGATTGTCAGCTTCTGGAAATAAATCAGGCTGTCCTTGGGGAATGGATGCCAAACGCCAAGATGTTATAGCACGAAGATCTATGGTGCTTTGAGAACCTTCAAAGTCATCAATGTAAGATGTACCATCTTTGTTAATTGCTCTAGGCTGACCCGGAATTAGGTGCGCAAATTCGCCAGTAAAAGAGAAAGTTGACTTTTGATTTGTAGAAATCACTGGAAGTATATCCACCAACTTCGTTAAAAAGGGCACATCCGTTCTGTATGCCAAATCAACACCAAGAATATTGTTTTTGAATGGTTCACTTCCGATATCCACTTTTTGTGTCACAGGTCGCTCCATCATTCTCATCCAGGTTCCTCCTAAATTAAATTTATCACTAAAGCGATAATTGTAATGTGCCCCCATCATAGAGCGCGCTTGGAATCCAAATACTGAATTACTTTCTATTGATATTTTAATAGGCGTATTCGATTCAAGAATTCCCGTATTCAAGATTTTTACGCGTCCCAGATTGTAATCAACCGTGTAGTCTGTTCCTTCTACAAGATTAATTCCACCAGCGGTTACTGTGACGGCTCCTTGCGGCACATTCAGAGCATTCAAAGGAATATCTGAACTTATCGATGATTGGTATTCTCCTCGGAAACTAAATCTATTTTTAGCTGGAATCTGCTGTGCAGCTGTTTTTGTCGAATCGTATAATTCTTTGAAGGCAACCTGATCAACCACAACCTGGGAGATGCCTGCATTTTGTAATTTCTTTTCGAGTGTTTTTCCAAAAGGTTCAACAGAGGAGAAATAAATTCGTCCATTTCGGGTGTTTATTGTACCACCATTTTCAGCTCTATTTCCATTGTAATTGATTGGAACATAATCAAAAACACCATCTGAGAATGGTTGATTGTTTTGATTTAATTTATCCATATCAAGCAAAGTCACTAACTGTTTGTCATCCACGCCTGTCATCGGGAAGAAAGGAACCAATAGTGACGTTTCGGGATTGTTGTATAGTAAGTCTATTCTAAAGCCTGTTTGGTCTACTTGATATGCACCAATGGAATAGACGTTTTTCATCATTAAATCCCAAATTTTATTGCTAGGATTGGTAATGGTTGGTTTTAATAATTTCAACAATAAGGCTTGTTGTCCAGCAACTCCGTCTGTTGAAAATTCACCAATTTGATAAGTTTCCCCTTGATACGTATATTCATAGGCGACTGCCAATACCTCATCATTGTTCAACGGAAGATTCAATGAGATGTATCCCAACAGGGCATTGTATGAAAATTCTTGTTCAGTCAGTTTTCTGGCATTCTCGACCTTTTCATAATGAACAGCTTGCTGAAAAGGTCCAGGTGAAGCAACTTGATTGCTCAATGCAGATACGGCATTTGCGAATCCTCGAACCAAAGGTTGATTTGACGCCCACTCATACAATCCATTGTGATCATTATCGGGTAATTCAAGCGGTGAATAGTTGCCCGGATCACCTTGACAATTCAACTGCTTCGATTCACCAAGGTCAGAAAATGCAATGATATTTCTTGTATTTTCCGTGCTATTCGTTCTATTCGTCAACCAAACCTCCATCCTCGTAATGTAAGCAGAGGAACTGACGATGGGAACTGTCGACATGGCTTCGTCATAATGATCGTGATGGTACAAGTTGACAAAATAATGTCGATTCGCCTCGTAATTATCCGCCGACAGTTCGAATTTCTGAACTTGCGCTTTTCCAGTGATATTGATTTCTTGTCGCTTTCCTTTTGACGAGGCGGCTATCAAATCAACTGTAGCACGACCAAATTTCAATTGCGTTTTCGCACCAAACAATGTTTGAGAGCCTTGAATCAATGAGGTAGGTAGCTGCATAGCAACATTTCCCAATTCAATTTTCTGCATGATTTGATCTTCATCACCGGTATATTCCAATTTCGAAATATTATCAAAATCAAAAGCCGCCTGCGTGTTATAGCTGGTTCCTACTTTTAATTTAGTACCAATTTGTCCAACAAGATTGAGCTGTATTTGTTGCTGAAAATCAAACCGTGTAATCTTACGCTGTTTTACCGGCAATATTGGATTATCATAGCGGGATGAATTCACACCGAATGATAATTCAACTGAGCCTTGCGGACGAATGGTAATTTGATCTGAGCCGAAGAAATTTTCAAATGCTTTACTACCAATTTTAATAGGAAACTCCATCGGTTGACTGGATGCAGTTTGCTCATCAATTTTATCTTTCCAGTTTTGGCTTTGCGACTTTTTTCTTTCGTATTCAAGGTATTCTTCCAAAGTCATCATGGAAGGATTACGATAATTTAAACCATCTCCAATTGTTTCTTTGAAAACATAGGTGCCCGTTGATGGGTCATAAACGATGGTTTGTTCAACCGAAGAAGGGTCGCCAAGGTCAAAACTTTGCGGCTGCGTCAATGTTGGATCTTGCGCATTTTCTATGGGATAAATGAGTGTATCTTGCGACCAACTGGTCATTACATTGAAGCATGTGAAAGCAAGCAACAAAGAAGTTGCTAGTCGAACATTTTTCAGCAGTAATTTAGTTCCCAACGAATTATAAAATTTTCAGCGCTTCTTTAATTAATTGTTCCACTGTTTCCTCTCCAGTGGAAATTTTATCAATGGCTTTCTCAGCATTTTTCTTATCAAAACCCAATGAAACCAATGCAGTTAACGCATCAAACTTGTTGGTATTGTTTTGAGAAAAAATATTTTCTGAACTGAATACCATTTTTACCATTTTATCTTTCAGATCAATGATCACTCTTTGAGCAGTTTTTGCGCCAATTCCCTTGATACTTTGAATGGTTCTGACATCTTCAGACTGAATTGCATGCGCTATTTCGTCAGGAACGAGCGATGAAAGCATGATCATAGCAGTATTTGGACCAATGCCTGAGACGGATATTAAGTGGTTAAACATTTCTCGCTCTTCTTTGGATGCAAATCCATAGAGAACGTGGGCATCTTCACGAACGATAAGCTTGGTAAATACTTTGATTGATTCTTCTGAACCAATAGCAGAAAAGGTATGCAATGAAATTTTCACCTCATACCCAATCCCCCCACATTCAATAATTAGCTCAGTGGGATTCTTTTCAATCAGTCTGCCATTTAAATGTCCGATCATTTCTTATTTGTTTTGAGCGTCAACAACTGCTACCTTCACCATGTTAATAATCTCGCGGACAGAGGAGCCTAATTGCAGGACATGAACTGATTTTTTAAGTCCAACCAGCACGGGACCAATCGCCTCTCCTTCGGTCATTTCTTGCAATAATTTGTAGGCAATATTTCCAGAGGATAGATTTGGGAAAATCAAGGTATTCACTTGCTTGTTCGCTAAATGTGAAAAGGCAAACTTCTCCATCATCAACTCATTGTTCAAAGCAAAATTTGCTTGCACTTCGCCATCAACTACAAGATTCGGGTATTTCTCGTGCAAAATCTCTACCGCTTTGGCCATTTTGACTGCATCTTCACCCTTCGCTGAACCAAAATTGGAATAACTCAAAAGAGCAATGCGAGGTGTCACCTTAAATTTCCGGATCGTTTTGGCTACATTGTTTGTAATCTCCGCTATTTCCTCCGCAGTTGGATTCATATTGATTGTGGTGTCGGCCATGAACAACGGTCCTCTTTTGGTAACCAAAATATAAACCCCAGCAACTGTATTAACGTCTTTCTGCAAACCTATGGCTTGGATAGCTGGCCGCACAACGTCGCGGTAATTTCTTGTAACTCCAGAAACCATAGCATCAGCGTCACCCATTTCCACCATCATTGCGCCGAAATGATTTCGCTCGCGCATGATTTGGATGGATTCATATTCTGTAAATCCTTTGCGCTTACGATGCTCAAAGAAAGATTTTCCATATTGAATGCGGCGGTCTTCTTCCTCTTCTGACTTAGGGTCGATGATTTGAACATCGTGAAATTCGATATTATACTCTTTTATGAGTTCCTCAATCTTCTTTCTTTTTCCAAGTAAAATTGGAAATGCCACTCCTTCTTCCCAGGCGGTCTGAGCAGCCTTTAATATTTTGACATTGTCAGCTTCAGCAAACACAACTCTTTTCGGATTGTTTTGCGCCTTTTCAGTGATGTTACGAATAAGTTTATTATCCAAGCCTAAGCGGTTTTTCAAATGCATTTCGTACGCATCCCAATCTGAAATTGGACTTTTTGCAACGCCAGACTCCATGGCTGCTTTTGCAACTGCTGGGGCGACATAGTAAATCAAGCGAGGATCAAGTGGCTTAGGGATGATTTGATCTCGTCCAAAAGTGATACTTTTTTCACCATACGCTTCAACAACCTCTTCTGGAATTGATTCCTTTGCCAAACTTGCAATTGCTTTAACTGCAGCCAATTTCATTTCTTCATTGATCGTTGTTGCTCGAACATCCAAGGCACCTCTAAAAATGAAAGGGAAGCCCAACACATTATTCACCTGGTTGGGATGATCAGAACGACCTGTAGCCATGATAATATCCTTACGAACCGAAGTGGCATCCTTGTAAGAGATTTCGGGTTCAGGATTAGCCAAGGCAAAAACGATTGGATCTTTTGCCATCAATGAAATCATCTCTTTACTGACGAGCCCACCTCTTGATAATCCTAAAAAAACATCAGCTTTCTTGAATGCCTCTGTAAATTCAATGTCTTTTTTATGTCCAGCAAAAATTTGTTTCATGTCATCTAGATCATCGCGACCAGTCCAAATCAATCCTTTGGAATCAAACATGAAAATATTTTCCAAACGTGCGCCTAATGCATGGTATAACTTCGCACATGACAAAGCAGAGGCGCCCGCACCTGAAACAACAATTTTTACTTTATCAATTTTCTTTTTCGCCAGTTCAAGCGCATTAATTAGAGCCGCCGATGAAATGATTGCAGTTCCATGCTGATCATCGTGCATAATTGGAATATCCAATTCCTCTTTCAATCTTCTTTCAATTTCAAATGCTTCCGGAGCCTTGATATCCTCAAGGTTTATTCCTCCAAATGTTGGAGCAATCGCTTTGACAGTTTGAATAAATTTTTCTGGATCCTTCGCATCGACTTCGATGTCGAATACATCTATATCTGCAAATATTTTAAAAAGAAGTCCCTTTCCTTCCATTACAGGTTTTGACGCAAGAGGTCCAATATCTCCAAGCCCCAAAACAGCTGTTCCATTCGATATTACTGCTACTAAATTGCCTTTACTTGTATACTTGTATGCATCTTCTGGATCTTCTGCTATTTTCAAGCACGGTTCAGCCACACCTGGAGAGTATGCCAAGGAGAGGTCTCTTTGGGAAGAATATGGTTTTGTTGGTATTACTTCGATTTTCCCAGGTTTTCCTGAAGAATGGTAATCCAATGCGTCCTGTTTTCTGATTTTCGCCATATGTTTCTCTGAAGCCGCCAAAGATACTAAAATGCTTACAAAAAAGGGAGTAAAACTTAACTTATAGCTATAAAAAAATCCCGGGCGAAATACCCGGGATTTGCAATAGATTTATTTAACTATTTCTTACTTGATCACTACTGTTTGAGATCTCGTAACTCCTTGAGAAGTAACACTTACAAGGTAACTTCCTTTAGCAAGCTCAGCAACAGGAATGGCTACATTTTGAGCACCGCTCAATCCTTGTAACTCCTGTGTTGCAACAACTCTACCTTGAAGGTCCATCATTGTGATTGAATACGTAGTGTTTACCGCTTCGAAACTTACATTTAAAATGTCAGACGCTGGATTTGGATATGCATTGAATGCAATTGCTTCCAACTCACTAATTCCTGCAACAGCTTCTAATTGGTATTTGTCCGATCCAAAATCAGATTCAAGCGTGTTTACTGCACCTATAGAACTTCCGTTTACCCAAACTTGCACAAAACCATTACCATAAGTACCATCAAACCCATCACCATAGGAGTCCTCCACTTCAAGTGAATAACAATCGTCTGGTAAAAATATGTTAATATCAGCTTGTGGGTAGGATCCATTAGCACTTGCATTTGTATATGCAGGGCTAGAATATGCTACGGTGCCATTGCTTCTTTTGATTTTCCAAGAAGTTTCTGAACCATATCTATCCAGAGTTACTTTAACAGTAACGTTATTACTTGCACCAACAGATGCCTTTCCAATTGTCTTACTTAAGGTGTTGTTCGAAGCATTTGCATCTGTCCCTGTAATCGCAAACGTTACATTGTCACCTGAAGTAACAGGTAGATATTGACCTACTGTCACATCAACTGCATCATACGTTCCTAAATTACCTGACCAGTTATAAGATGCTATCTGCGTTCCGCTAACAGAAGCAGTAATGGTTGCAGCAGTTAAAGGTGATGTCCCATTGTTCTGAAGCTTCACCTTCAAATCTACAGGTGTACAAGCTTTCGTTGCTCCCTGATAGGATAGGATAGAAGCATCATTTGGAGAAGAAGCAGTTGCTGGGCAATCACCAACATAACTATTTAAAAGAGACAATGTTCCAATTGCTCCTGCAGTACCCGATTTCAGAATAGTGCGATTTGGACAAACAACATACATGACAGGAAAATAAGGTATATTCATTCCTGTATTTTGAAATGAGGCAGAAGTAGTAAGATCTATTATAGGCATATCTTCACCGGCAACCCAATTACCCTGTGTATTTGAACCTGTGCCATTTAAATCAGCACTTGTGGTTGAAGGATCACCCTCAACAAAGAAAACCATTGCATCATTTGCTCCAGATGGGCCATGTGCTAAATAAAAATCATTCAGCGCTCCTGTACCATGATAACCCCAACAAGGACCACACCAGGTAGCAGATACATCAATAACAACCATTTTGCCCGCATCCGTGTAATCATACAAATTGTGGACTGTACCATTGATGTCTGTTAGGGTGAAATTATTAACATAAGTTCCTACAGCAGTTTGCGCAATACTCGCAAAAGATGCAGAACCAATAATCACACTTAGTAAAAGTTTTTTCATAATTTAAAAGTTTTAGTTCTGGGATTTCGTTTGATAAAAGTATAACCTTCTCTTTTACATTAAAATTAAAAGAGAAAAACATTATTGGACTCCTAAATTGCAAAAATTAATTCAATGAAACAAAAACTTATCGTATTTTCCGGAGCAGGAATGAGTGCCGAAAGTGGTATTAATACTTTCCGAGACAGCGGAGGATTGTGGGAAAATAATAGAATTGAGGATGTTGCAACACCAAGCGCATGGGCGACTAATCCTGGGCGCGTTCAGCAATTCTATAATTCGAGAAGAAAGCAAATCTTAGAGGCGCAGCCAAATAATGCACATTTCTCTGTGAAGGAACTTGAAAAACATTATGATGTGCAGGTAATTACTCAAAATATAGATGATTTACATGAACGCGCAGGTTCGACAAATGTGCTTCATTTACATGGGAATATTACCTTTTCAAAGAGTTCAGGTCCTAACCAAGAAACTGTCTATTACCCAATAGAGGGATGGGAGTTAAAAATGTCAGATAAATGTCCGGAAGGTTATACTCTTAGGCCTCATGTCGTATGGTTTGGGGAAGCTGTTCCAATGTACGATGAAGCAATTGCTCTTATGCAGAAGGCAAACATCCTAATTGTAATTGGATCCTCTTTACAAGTTTATCCAGCAGCAGGATTGGTTCATTTTGTCCCGAAAGACTGTAAAAAGATTCTTATTGACCCCAATGGAGATTCACTCAACATTTCTAACGAATTCGACCTAATAAAAAAAGGTGCTTCCGAAGGATTGCAAACTTTTTTAGAACGCCTTTAAACAAAAAGAGCGGATTTTGATCCGCTCTTTTTCTATTTCATTAAATGTTATTTCTTTTTCAATTGATCCTTCACGAACAACTCTATTGCACCCGTCATTGAAGGGGCATTGGGTTGTGGTGCGTGAACATCTAAACGAAGGTTGTGCTTTACCACAGCGTTTGCTGTTGTAGGACCAAACGCAGCTATTTTTGTTTCATTTTGTTTAAAATCAGGGAAATTCTTGAACAATGATTCGATACCTCCCGGACTAAAGAAAACAAGCATGTCGTAGTACACGTTTCCTAAATCAGACAAATCTGAAGCCACTGTGCGGTAAAGAACAGCCTTTGTAAAATTAAACTTATGTTCTTCCAAAGTAATTGGAATTTTATCCCTAAGGATATCTGTACATGGCAAAAGGAACTTCTCAGTCTTGTGCTTTTTCATGACATCTACCAATTCTTCGATAGTCTGTTTACCAAAGAAAATTTTCCGTTTTCTATAGGTAACATATTTCTGAAGATAGTAAGCAACTGCTTCTGAGATACAGAAATACTTCATGGAGTCTGGCACTTCAAACCGAACTTCTTCGGCGATTCTAAAGAAATGATCGACAGCATTCTTTGAAGTCAAAATAATTGCTGTATGATCAGCTATATTGACTTTTTGCTGACGAAATTCTTGTGCAGCGATTCCTTCCACATGAATAAAAGGTCTGAAATCTATTTTCAGCTTGTATTTATCCGCAAGATCGTAGTATGGCGACTTTTCTCCTTCAGGTTTAGGTTGCGATACCAGTATAGTTTTGATAGCCAACTTGACAATAATTTATTATTACACCAAATCTTTACAAGAAATTCTTTACAACGTAGTAAACGCCTACGAATAGTGGTAGAATTTCGAGTGTGCAAAAATACAACATTAAATAATACCACCTAACACCTGATGACAAAACGTTGGTTGAATTTTTCAACACTCTGGTGATGGATTTCAAACAAATCAGTGCCAAATAAAGGCTGAGAAAAAGTTTATCCGCATTTGGATTCATTATCCAGAAAAGTGCAATAATGGAAAACAACAAACCTGAGAATTGTGAGACGGTCAATGTATTTAGAACAGGTACATGTAATCTCTTCATTTCTCCACTTAAGCTTCCCGCGAGATAAAGTCCAAGTGTTTCCAGGCTAAACAAAATAATCGGAATTAAAAAACTCAATACCATTGCAAGATCATCGCTCACGAGCAGAATGCGATGAAAGAAGATGAAATTACACAAGGAGAAACTGATGAAATAATTTACGATTAATGTTATCGAACTGATTGAACCAATTTTCATGTTTTCCTTTAAATACACTTCCACTGACGATGAGTCACGAAAAAACACTTCTGCAACAGACTGAACGGCTCTTGAGTTACTGCTTCTACTAAACGAAATCAACAAGAAGGACAAGGAAAGTATGGCCACGAGAAACATTGTGAATGTTTCCTCACGCAAAGGCAAAACTTCAGGCAATTCAGCCCTAATTGCAGTTTCACCAAAAACTTGTAACAGCGGAAACATTTATATTATTGTTAATTATTTATCACAAAGATACTACACCTGTTAAAGATTCTTTCTGTCTCATCAAAATATGTGTAACTTTGTGCCAAATTAATAAGAAATGAGAACTGATCTATACGTACATCCTGATTATTATAACATGGATGATCTTTTATCTGAAGAACACAAATTGGTAAGAGATGCTGCTCGTGCATGGGTGAAAAAAGAAGTTTCGCCGATTATTGATGAACATTATGAGAAAGCTACTTTCCCAAATCACCTGCTTGCGGGTCTAGGAGAAATTGGTGCATTTGGACCATATATTCCAGAAGAATACGGAGGACCTGGTTTGGATCACATATCTTATGGCCTAATCATGCAGGAACTTGAGCGATGCGATTCAGGTTTGCGTTCAACCGCATCTGTTCAATCCTCTTTAGTTATGTATCCAATTTGGAAATATGGTTCTGAGGAGCAAAAACAAAAGTACTTGCCAAAATTAGCAACAGGTGAAATGATGGGTTGCTTTGGATTAACGGAGCCAGATCATGGTTCTAATCCTGGCGGAATGACCACCAATTTTAAAGATGCCGGTGACCATGTAATATTGAACGGTGCGAAAATGTGGATCTCCAATGCTCCTTTTGCAAATATCGCTGTGGTATGGGCTAAAGATGAAACAGGTAGAATTCATGGTTTAGTTGTGGAAAGAGGAATGGAAGGATTTTCTACTCCAGAAATGCATGGTAAATTGTCCTTGAGAGCTTCAGCAACTGGAGAGTTAATTTTTGTAGACGTTAAAGTTCCTAAAGCAAATATTCTTCCTGGAAGAACAGGTCTTGGTGCACCATTGAGCTGTTTGGATTCAGCACGATATGGTATCGCTTGGGGCGCATTAGGTGCTGCAATGGATTGTTATGATCAAGCTTTGCGTTATTCTAAAGAACGAACGCAGTTTGGCGTTCCAATTGGAGCATTTCAATTGACTCAAAAGAAATTGGCTGAAATGATTACCGAAATCACAAAAGCCCAATTGCTGACTCTTCGCTTAGGTCAATTGAGAAATGAAGGAAAAGCAACTTCCGCGCAAATTTCAATGGCGAAACGAAACAATGTTGAAATTGCAATGAACGTAGCACGCGAAGCTCGACAAATTCATGGAGGGATGGGAATTACAAGTGAATATTCAATGATGCGCCACATGGCAAACCTAGAGTCTGTGTTAACGTATGAAGGAACTCACGATATCCATTTGTTAATTACAGGAATGGATGTAACAGGAATCCCTTCTTTCACTAGAGAAATGCCCGATTTGAAATAAACGGAACAATGTATAAATACCAAAGCCATCCCTGCACGGATGGCTTTTTTTATTGGTACGGAATTCTATCTTTGCAAAATGCTGTTCCTGCGCAACATAATTGTATACTTCGCACTCCTAATCTGCTCTATAAATGTGTTAGGTCAAAAAGAATTGCACTATAAATTAGACGACCTAAAAAAATCCATTCGACAGTCAACTTATCACGATTCAATCACTGTTTTTGAAAAAGGAGCTCGAGCGATTCGAATTGCTAGACAATTAAAAAACCTCAGTGAAGAAGCAACGATCTATCAATATTATGGGAATTTTTTCTTCTTTTCTTACAATTTCAAAACTGCAAAAAAGTATTACAATAAATCCATTGTTACAGCTCAAAAAGCAGGAGATAAAAAGTTAATCAATCTAACAAAAATTCGACTTGCATTTTTGCTTGCTGAAACGGATGTATTGGCAGCAGAAAAACAATTCAAAGTGTTATTGAATGAAGCTATTCGGAATCATTACACAGAAAATAGCACTGAAATTTACAATGGTTTGGGGAATATTTATGACGTTCGTCAAATCAAGGATGAATCACTCAAGTATTATTTAAAAGGGTTAAAACTTGCAGAGAAATCAAAGCAAAAATATCACCAGGCGATGATCTTAAATAACATTGGGCTCATAAAATTCAACAATCGACAAACAAAGGATGCAGAAAAAGATTTTATACGTGCCGTTAATATTATTAAAGGAATGAACGAGAACAGATTAAGTTTAAACCTAAACAATAATCTGGGTATAGTAAACAAAGAACAAGGTGATTACAACGAATCTGTCAGGTATTTTCTCCAAACACTCCAAGACGCGAAAAAAATAGGATTTCCCCAAGGCATTGGAGTTGCTTACTTGAATTTATCCGATTCCTATATGAGCGAAGAAAATACCACATTGGCTTTAATATATGCGGATTCATCTCTTTCAATTTTTAAAAACTCACAGCAGTGGAGTTTCCTGGGGATGGCCTATGGCATGAAGTCGATGGTATACCGCCAAATGGGAAATTTGAGTTTGGCGGAGCAAAACATCCAACATATTTTTGAATTACAAAAAACACATCCATACATTGAGAATCTTTCAACTGCACATAGAGAAATGGCTTTACTTGCTGAAGAAAAAGGCGATTTTAAATCTGCCTATTTTCATAAACAACGGTATCACACCATACAAGATAGTTTATCAGTATTAGCGAACAAAGACATGCTTGCCCAAATGCAAATTATATACGGAAAAGAAAAAGTAGAGAATGAACTAAGGGATGAAAAAAACAAAAACAGCTTGTTGTTAAAGCAGTCAGAATTAGAACGGACAAAAATACAATCTGTCATTTTCATTTCCTTTTTAATATCGCTCCTAACAATTGGTGGTATTTATTATAGACAAAGTATTACTAATCGAAAACAACAAAAGAAGTTTACACAGGATTTGATCCAAAACATAGATGATGAGCGCTCACGCATCTCCAAGGACTTACATGATGATCTTGGACAATCGTTATCAATGATAAAATCTCGCATGAATTTGTTTAGCTCTGGAAAAACTTCAAATTTAGATGGTTTGGAGGATGAAATTGGTTCGATCATTGAGCATACGCGACGCATTTCTCACTTCCTTCACCCTTCTTTTATTACTAAATTGGGTCTTGAAAGGTCGTTGTCCTCATTGGTTGAAAACACTCAAAATAGCTCCGGTTTGGTTTGCTCACTTGAAATTGAAGCAGAACTTTCTGTCATTGCTGTTGATGATCAAACGCATATTTATCGGATAATGCAGGAATGTATTAATAATACGATGAAACATGCTGATGCTACTGCTTTAAAAATTTCCATTGTTGATAATGGCTCTAACCTAGATTTAATCTACCAAGATAATGGAAAGGGAATTGAAAAAACTGAATTAAACACAGAAGGTATCGGGCTACTTACAATCAAAGAGCGTGCAGATAAAATGCAAGCAAAAATGTTAATTCAAAGTACCACAAAAAAGGGCTATAAAGTTTTGTTTCAATTGCCAAAAAAGAGCTTAGTATGAAAATAGTTATTGCTGATGACCATCCGATTTTTAGGAGTGGACTAAAATTCTTGCTTGAAACATCTTTTCAGGGCATTGAAATAAAAGAATTTAACAACGGCAGTTCTGTACTTGAAGAATGTTTGGTCAATCCTCCTGATGTAATTATATTGGATATAGATATGCCTGAAAAAAACGGCTTGGTTGTTTGTGACGAACTGATTCAGCAAAAATGTCCTTCAAAAATTATCATACTTACCATGTATAAGGATGCTGAAATGTTGAAACTGGCTTTTTACAATGGGGCACATGGTTACTTAGTAAAAGATAATACATCAGAAGAAATGGTTGATTGCATTCAAACGATTTTAGAAGGCCGATCATACATCGCGAAAAGTATACGGGAGAGTCAGCCCCTGGTTGATAGCGATGACCTTACCAAAACACAGATTGCAGAATTACTTCAAACATTAACAAGAACTGAACTTAAAACACTGAAGCTTGTTAGTCAAAAATTGTCAAGTAAAGAAATCGCTGACCTCCTCTTTGTATCTGTAAAATCGGTGGAAAATTACCGCTCTCGAATTTGTAAAAAATTAAACCTAGATGCAAGAAACAATAGTTTACTTTTATGGGTAGTAGACAATAAAAGCATCATCGACAAAATCCAATAATTTTGACAAAAAAAGAGGGAACAAATGTCCCCTCCTCTATTAAAGAATATCAGATTCTTATTTTTGCTTTTCAAAAGTCCAAGTAGCTGTGCTTTCGTCAGTAGTAGTTGCTCCACCACTAACCGCTACATCTTTTGAATAAACTTTCAACATCAACTCTTTCGACTTCAAGCCATTCACTTCAAACGTGCCTAAGTTGTCCAAAGAAATCATTGTCTTGTTCTTCGCAGCGTTCATCCAAACCCAACGACCATTGACTGTTTCGGTGTCACCATCAACAACTTCAGTACTTACATAAGTTCCATCTTTCAAGATTTCAACAGACAAAGAATATGAATACGTTGAATAAGTTGTTCCGTTATATGCAGAGCTCATTGTGGTTCCATCATAAGTATTTGTGTACGTATCCGTTCCTGTAGGATCCGTAGAAACATCAGAAGATTCTACTTTCACCAATTTCCAATTAGCAGTAATACGCGCATCACGGCTTTTCAATGAAAGAAATGGGTCATTCTCTCCTTTTTTACATCCAGTCAAGGTAACAGATCCGATGATCAAACCTAAAGCGATAAATAAAATGTTCTTTTTCATTTGATTATAATTTTTAAATGTGTTGCGAATATAGGGCTTTTTTAATGACATGGTATTAACCTAATTTTAAGGTTGTCATCACAAATGAGCTCTGAACGTTTGCAATATTTGGAATCGCTGCCAATTTAGATTTAAGAAAAAATTGGTACTCCTGCATATCGCGGATTCGAGCCTGCAAAAGGTAATCGTAATTACCGGCAATGTGAAAACACGCTTCAACTTCCGTTAATTCTACCACTTGTTTTTCAAAATTTTCCAATAATTCAGAATTATGAGTTTTCAACGAAACTTGGCAAAAAACCAACAAACTTCTCCCAATTTTAGCTTGATCAATTTTTGCGACATAGCCCTTGATTACACCCCTTCTTTCCAATCGACGGACTCGCTCAAAAGTTGGGGTCACTGATAATCCCACTTCTTGCGCAAGCTCTTTTGTGCCTTTTTTTGAATTCTCTTGCAAGATTGCAACTATTTTTAGGTCAATCTCATCAAGAGCAATTGTGTCAGAATTTTTTTCCATCTGAATATTAATTTTGGCAAATAAAAAGATTTTTTTTCTGTAAATTCAGTTTGTATGGTTTTATTTTCTTTTGAACCAAACACAAATAGTTTATTCTGTATGTTTGGAGAAAATAAATAGAAAATGGATACTAAAAAAATGCACCCCGAAAGTTTAATGATGAGCTATGGCTACAAACCTTCTTTATCTGAAGGGGCCATAAAATGTCCTATTTTTCAAACTTCCACATTTGTGTTCAACACAGCAATGGAAGGAAAACGATTTTTTGAACTTGCATATGGGTTACGTGAAAAAGACGCAGGAGAAGAACTTGGTTTAATTTATAGCCGTTTAAACAATCCTGATTTAGAAATCCTTGAAAACAGACTGTGCCTTTGGGATCAAGCCGAAGATTGTGCTGTATTTGAAAGTGGCATGTCGGCCATTTCAACAGCCATGATGGAGTTTATGGTTCCCGGCGATTTACTGCTCTATAGTCGTCCGGTTTATGGTGGAACTGATCATTTCATCAATCACTTTTTGAAAAAACTAAACATTGAGGCGGTAGGCTTTTATGCTTCTGACACCAAAGAACAAATTATTGAGCGCATCCAGGCAACTGGCAAGGGGGATAAATTAGCGATGATACATATTGAAACTCCTGCTAATCCTACGAATGCCTTAATTGATATAGAGATGTGTGCTGAAATAAAAAACCATTTCAGCACCGAAGAGAAACAAATCATCCTTTCCGTTGACAATACATACATGGGGCCAGTTTGGCAGCACCCATTGAAGCATGGAGCAGATTTAGTTTTGTATTCCGCAACAAAATACATCGGTGGACATTCAGATGTGATTGCCGGGGCTTGTTTGGGTTCTAAACAATTAATGGCTCGTGTAAAAGGATTGCGCACATTTTTGGGCAACATGGCTGGCCCTTGGACAGGATGGTTGTTAATGCGATCCCTTGAAACATTAAAAATCAGAATGGAGCAAGCTGCTTTGAACGCATCACACGTGGCAAGATTCTTAGAAAATCATGCAAAGGTGGAAAAAATATACTATCTCGGCACGATTCCAAAAAATGGCTCAGAAAGAGATAAGATGATCTATGCCCGCCAGTTCACTTCTTCTGGAGCAATGATTGCTTTCGATATAAAAGGAGGTGAAGCAGAAGCGTTTCGTTTTCTAGATTCCCTAAAATTGATCAAATTAGCTGTTTCGCTCGGTGGAACTGAAAGTCTTGCGGAGCACCCTCAAACAATGACACATGCCGACGTTCCAATGGAAGACAAAAAAGTAATGCATATTACTGAAAAATTGATTCGTATTTCAGTTGGCGTAGAACATTATAACGACCTCATCGCAGACATCGGACAAGCCCTAGATCAAATTTAAAGGATATCAGACAGAGGAACGAATATCGCGAACATTAAGCTGGATCGTTTCTCTGTCTCTCCATTTATTGATTTCTAATGTATATGCGATATCAAAGGGCAAACCAGCTGCAATATCATCGATTTTATCCGCTAGATTAAATGCGATAGCATCAAGGTATATTTCCGAAAGCGGGTCGATCAATTTAAGTTTGAGGTGTTTTTCTTTCAGTACTCGGAAATCCGCTGCATAAATATTTTTAGATAAGAAAACAGGTTGCATATTACCTGGGCCATGTGGCTCAAACCGAAGGAGATTTCGCTTTACTCTCGGTATCTTATTCACTGCTTCACCCCGCGTATAAAGATCCTGAAATTGTATCTCGAGGTCGATTTTTATTTCAGGTGATTGATCGTCTGGATGAATGCTTTCGACAACCACTTTTTCAAAACTTTCAATGAATGAATTGAGGTTTTGTGGATGCATTGTCAGTCCTGCAGCATGACGATGACCACCGAATTGATGCAGTAATTCACCACAATGATAGATGGCTCCATGAATATCAAAATCATTGACAGTTCTTGCAGAACCCGTCACCATGCCATTGGAGGAAGTAAGCACGATAGTTGGTTTAAAATAACGTTCCATCAAACGAGAAGCTACAATTCCGACTACTCCTTTGTGCCAATCTTCCTTGTAAACCACAATACTAGATGACCCACTAAGCGTTTTGTCATTCTCCAACATTTCAATTGCCTCCTCAGTGATTTGCTGGTCTATCTCTCGCCGATTTTTATTGTCAGTATCTATTTCACCTGCTATTTGGTTGATCTCCTGCAAATTTTCTGAGATCATTAAATCAACAGCAAAGCGACCAGACCTTAATCTTCCGGCAGCATTTATTCTCGGTGCAATCGTAAAAACCACATCTGTGAGGGACACTGGAAATTCTCGATTAGCCAATTTAAGCAGCTCCTTGAATGCCGCTCTTGGATGTTGATTTAGTTTTAACAGTCCCCAATGTGCAAGAATTCTATTCTCACCTGTAATATCCACAATATCAGCACCAATGCTAATTGCTAAAAGATCAAGGTTGTTATAAAGCTCATCTTCTGGCTTTTCCAATCGCATCGTTAATCCCTGCAATAATTTAAACCCTACACCACATCCAGAAAGTTCTTTGTAAGGATAATTGCACTCTTTTTGTTTTGGATCGAGCACTATGCAATCGGGAACACTATCCCCTGGTTGGTGGTGGTCGCAGATAATAAAATCAATGTTACAACTTTTTGCATACTCCACTAATTCATTCGATCGGATACCACAGTCCAAAGCGATAATTAAAGAAAATGCATTTTCATGAGCAAAATCAATTCCTTTCTGACTTATCCCATATCCTTCGCTGTACCTATCAGGAATATAATAATCCAACGGTTCATGGAATTTCTGAAGATAGGAAAACATCAAAGCCACGGCAGTTGTTCCATCTACATCATAATCACCAAAAAGCAATATTTTTTCTCTTTTCTCAATCGCATTAACAAGTCGATTTACTGCTGAATCCATGTTTTTCATTAAAAATGGATCATGTAGATTTGCTAAATCAGGATTAAAAAATTCTCTGGCATTTTCATAGTTGAAAATCCCCCTACTTATTAATAGTTCAGTCGTAATTCGGTCCGCTTTGATTTCTTCACGAAATGCATCAACTCTATCTCTCTCCACAGGTGCTTTGACAAGCCATCTTTTTTGCATATTTTTCAGTTTTCTTATTTAAGTTAATCAAAAAGTTGAATTCTTTGGAGCAGCATCATAAAATATATAGTTTAAGGGCACTTGTAAATCGATTTGTTACATTTCAATTAGCGACTTTGTTTTTCCCAGCTTTGTTTTTCGGGCAAGTATCCTATGAATTTACAATTCCACTTCCACCAAATGGTAATCAAATTGAGCGAATTTCTCCAACTTATTATGGAACCTACTCCAGTCAGCAATCGGATGTTGACTATGAGTTTTCTGAAAAAGGTGTTTTTGTCGTTTCTATGATTTACAGCACTATTTCAAGAGAAACAATCCGTGAATCATCAAAATACAGGGTAAATAATGGTTGGTTGATTGGCGTCAAAGAAAATGATTCTGTTCCCTGCGAATTACAAGGAGAGTATTACCATTTTGCTATTAAAAACAAAGAACAAATTATAGGAAATGATGAATCACTCAATATACTCAGTAAGATCAGCGATATAACCTACATTCTGAATTTTGAAGAAAATGGCTATTACTCACCAAGTATCTTTGAATTCAAAGGTACTGAATTGCACATTAGGCATTTCAATTACGAGGAAGAGACCACCATTTTTGAGGTAATAAACGATCAAGTTAAAATCCAAGAAGAGGGTATGACAAAAATTGCTTTGCGGCCTACAAAAGAAGAATGGCAAAAAATTCCGATTGAAGAGATGATTGGCACAAGAACAATTTACAATCGTAACTAATTACATACCGTCGCCATCCAGTAAATTGCCCAATCCTCCAAGAATTCCACCTTCTTCCTTGCGTCCACCAACTGAACCATAAGATAGAATTCTAGAGGCAAGTCTAGAAATAGGCAATGTTTGAAGCCATACTTCTCCTGGTCCTTGCAGCGTTGCAAAGAAAAGCCCTTCTCCTCCAAAAATGGAATTCTTAATGCCGCCGACAAATTTAATATCGTAATCAATTGTTTGAGTGTATGCAACTATACACCCCGTATCTACTCGAAGTGTTTCGCCCGGCTTTAGTGTTCGTTTCATTATATGTCCACCTGCATGACAAAAAGCCATGCCATCACCTTCCAGTTTTTGCATGATGAAACCTTCACCACCAAATAAACCAGTCCCTAATTTTCGTTGAAATTCTATCCCGACTGATACACCTTTGGCAGCACAGAGGAATGAATCTTTTTGACAAATTATCTTCGATCCATAAGCGGACAAATCAATCGGTATTATCTTTCCAGGATATGGGGAAGCAAAAGCAACTCTTGCTTTACCTAAACCTGTATGTGTAAATGCAGTCATGAATAAGCTTTCACCCGTTAAAAGTCTTTTTCCCGCTCCCCATAATTTACCCATGAAGCCCCCAGAAGATGATTGAGCACTTCCATCTCCAAAAATGGTTTCCATCTGAATTCCATCATCCATGTACATGAATGATCCTGCTTCTGCAATCGCTGTTTCCTGCGGATCAAGTTCGATCTCAACTAATTGCATTTCTTCACCGTGAATAAAGTAATCGATTTCGTGGTTTTGCATTTCTTCTATTTTTTAAAACGAAGTAAAAATAATTTTTTTGGGAGATTCGGGACTATAATCCCTGTAAAAGAGCATCCACTTTTTATAAAAATTGATCGAATAAATAAATTGATGAACTGAAATGAAAAAAGTCTAATTCCAATTAATAATTGACCCACCGCTGAGAGATTCTTCGAAAATTTCCTTCATTTTCTCGAGCTTAGCCGCTGCAATTTCGTCGCCTGAATGGGCTTTTCGTTTCAGTTTATAATAAATATCAAGTGAGTGTCCAAAGAGATCTTCTTCCAGTTTTCCCTTAATTGAAGAGATTTTTGCATTCACTTCAATGAGGTAATGCTCAATCTCACCCAACTCAGTCAATTCTATTTTAGAGATGTTTTTTTTTCGCAGTAAAGTGGAGTAACGGGGCAACAATTCCTCTAACATGGAAAGAAACTTCTCCAACTCACGATTTAATGAATCTTTATTTGCTTTGAAATCCATGTTAAGATTAATGTCATCTAAATGTAAAAAATTAATTGAAACAAACCTACACTTTTCGATAATTGGATAAATTCATTCGACTTATGGCCAATTATTATTCACTAATTTTGTTTTGTGGCTGGAATTTACGTTCATATCCCTTTTTGCAAGCAACGCTGTTCTTATTGTGATTTTCATTTTAGCACGAGTTATCAATCCTACCGTGAAAAATTAATTGAAACAATTTGTGAAGAACTGGTTTTTCGCAAATCAGAGTTAGACGGAGAAGTTATAAACAGTATTTATTTTGGGGGTGGCACGCCAAGTCTGCTTCAGGCAAATGAATTACAATCAATTCAATCAACCATTTCGGCCAATTATTTAATTTCTAGTTCTCCAGAAATTACACTAGAGGCAAACCCAGATGACATGTCCGTATCCAACTTGAAAGATTGGCGCGATAATGGAATAAACAGGCTATCCGTTGGTATTCAATCTTTCAGAGAAAACGATTTGAAATGGATGAATCGAGCACACACAGCTGAGCATGCTGAAAAGTGTGTGAAAGATGCGCAGCAATTCGGATTCAATGCTATCAGTGTTGACCTTATTTATGGTTTACCTTCAATGGATCTATCAGAATGGAACAAACAAATCGACAAAGCGATTTCATTAAATATTCAACACATTTCAGCGTATTGCCTTACAGTAGAGCAAAAAACACAGTTGCATAAAATGGTAGAGAAAGGAGAAATAATTCCTGGCAATGAAGACCATCAAAGTGAACAATTCCTGCACCTCTTGCAGGCACTCAAAGAAAAGGGGTTTGAGCAGTATGAAATATCCAATTTTTGCTTGCCAGGATTCGAAGCAGTGCACAATTCATCTTATTGGAAAGGCGAAAAATACATTGGCATAGGACCATCAGCTCACTCATTTGATGGCACAAACAGGCGATGGAATATTTCAAACAACGGACTTTATATGAAGTTATTCAAAGAGAAAAGTTCCTGGTATGAAAAAGAGAAACTTAGCGGGAAGGACCGCTTCAACGAATTAATATTAACTGGTTTAAGAACAAAATACGGCGTTAAGCTGTCAGCACTTCAATTGAATCATGAGTTGACAACTGTCTTTTTACAAAAAGTCGATAATTACAACAAGGAAGGGTGGATGCAACAAACTGAAGGAGTTCTTTTGCTTACGGACGAAGGAAAATTGCGAGCTGATTATATTGCTTCGGAGTTGTTCATTTAAAGAAGGCATATGTTCAAAAAACTAGCACTACTCAGCCTACTTCTTATCTTTTTACTAATTACCATTTTAAGTCTACTACCGCCTACCAGCGGAGTAGAAATAAAAAACGATAAAATAGGCCATTTTCTTGCTTATACAGCTTTATCCTTCAACACACTGCTTTTTGGCTTAAACCAAAAAAAACGATTGCTTTTTGCAGTTTTAATTTTGCTTTACAGCGCTTTAATTGAGCTAATTCAAGGTTTTATTCCGGGTAGAACTCCTTCTATTATGGATTTATTCGCAAATGGTGGTGGGATTGTTCTTGGGTTGCTGATGTTTTCCATTTTTGGACGCTATTTTCAATCTAAACTATTTTCGCCATAGGCTAATCATTAATCCAGTTATCGTAGAGGAAATCTGCAATTAATCTTTTTTCGCCTTAAATTCGCACCATTATTTACATGACTCATGGAAAAATTACTGAATTTCATCAACGGCGAGTATTGCGAACCAAATAGCGGCAAGTTCATTGATAATTACGAACCAGCAACAGGTAAAGTTTACAGCATGATCCCTGATTCTGATGCCGCTGATGTTGAGAAAGCTGTTGTAGCGGCTGAAAAGGCATTTCCTGTTTGGTCATCCATGAGTATTGAAGAAAGAAGTGCTATTCTTGTTCGACTTTCAGAGGGCATTGAGCGAAGAATGGATGAATTTGTTGCAGCAGAATCAAAAGACAACGGAAAACCTGTGACTTTAGCGGCACATGTAGATATCCCAAGAGCAGTTTCGAATTTTCATTTCTTCGCTACAGCAATTCTTCATTTTGCTTCAGAATCACATTATATGGAAGGTGTGGGAGTCAATTATACATTACGAAAACCTATAGGGATTGTCGGATGTATTTCTCCTTGGAATTTACCGTTGTATCTTTTTTCATGGAAAATAGCCCCTGCATTGGCAGCGGGAAATTGCGTTATTGCTAAGCCATCTGAAATCACTCCCTATACGGCTTATTTATTAGGAAAAGTTGCCCAAGAAGCTGGAATGCCTGCTGGTGTTTTAAACATCCTGCACGGTTTAGGTGGCAGTGTTGGAGATGCCATTGTGAAGCATCCGAAAATTAAGGCTATTTCATTCACGGGGGGTACAAAAACAGGAGAATACATTGCACGCACCGCAGCACCGATGTTTAAGAAACTGTCGCTTGAATTGGGTGGAAAAAATCCAAATATCATTTTCGCTGATTGCGACTTTGACGAGATGCTGAAAACAACGATGCGTTCTTCATTCGCTAACCAAGGACAGATTTGTTTGTGTGGGTCTCGCATATTTGTAGAACGCAGCCTATATGCGAAATTCAAGGAGGCATTTGTTGAGAAGGTGAGCCGCTCAATTGTTTCAAATCCAGAGGATCCTAAAGCCAATCTTGGTGCTGTGGTTTCAAAACCACACATGGAAAAAGTGCTTTCTTATGTTGCGTTAGCCAAAGAAGAAGGTGGCACTGTTTTGACTGGGGGTGAACGTGTAATTCTCGATGGAGAATACAAAGAAGGTTATTACCTAAGGCCAACCGTAATAGAGGGATTGGATTACACGTGCAGAACAAATCAAGAGGAAATCTTTGGGCCTGTTGTTACAATTACACCATTTGATACAGAGGAAGAAGCTTTAAAAATGGCCAATTCTACAGAATACGGATTAGCAGCTACTTTATGGACGAGTGATTTGCAACGTGCGCACCGAATGGCAGATCAATTGCAATCAGGAATCGTTTGGATCAATGCATGGCTCGTTCGCGATTTAAGAACTCCTTTTGGCGGCGTTAAAGCTTCAGGTGTTGGTCGTGAAGGTGGTTGGGAAGCGCTGCGCTTCTTCACTGAACCTAAAAATGTGTTTGTTAAGTATTAAACTTACTTTCAATAAATAACAAAGGCTACCATACATGGTAGCCTTTGTTATGTTTACTAAATGTCCATCTACTTAATAGAAATCGGCCTCGTTATTTCGCCATTACTTGTGGTAACTTTTACTAAGTAATAACCTGAAGATAAGGTTGAAACGTCCAGCTCAGCCGCTTGACCAGAAAGTTGAATTGAGTTTACTAATTGTCCGGACAAGCTTGTTATTTGAGCGTTCCTTAAATTATTATTGCCCAACAATTTCAATTGAATTCCATCATCGGCAGGATTTGGATACATCATTAATTGATCGTTGTTCATCAACTCATTAAGACCAAGCACGGGCAAACAGAAGGACTGAATATTTTGAGTCCCAAAGTTGGCATCGGCATCCAACAATTCTGCCGCCACCAGGTCGTTCCATACGATTTGATAGCTACCATTAGCTCCGTTCGTCGCGCTGCAACCAGAAAGACCGTCCCCGTAAGTATCATTAAGAATAAATAGATAACAACCCGTATTTAAACAAAAATCCTGAGTGACTATTCCTTGGGTACCATCGGCATAGGCTGAACTGCTAAAAAGTGTGTTTCCAGTTAATTCATCGGCCAATATCCATGATGTTTCACTTCCATAGCAATCCAAATCAAAAGACAGGGTTGCTGTTTCTCCATTTACAACTGTTGTGAATGACGATGAAACAGTATTGTTCAATGCATTTTCATCTGTGCCGCCATTAGGAGAAGAAACCAACGCAGAAAAAGTGTGATTTCCTCCACTTAAAGAAGCAGAAGGCAATGTAATTGTTTCTGTCTGCCACTGTGTTAAATTTCCAGACCAATTATATGTTAGATTCTGTAGACCATCAAATCCATAGGTAATAGTTGCTTGGGTAATTGGTGTAGAGCCAGAATTCGAAATTGTTACCTGAGGAGAAACATTTGCTACACAAAATGTTCCTGAAACACCTTGTGGGTTATTCAGTCCTGCGTCTAGAGTGACTGCGCTTGCTCCCGATGGGTCATACCCATCAATAAACACAGCCCCCGTATTGTTCGGGTCTAACCAACATTTTAATTGATTCGTACAATCACTGCCACTTGGCTGCCATGAATTTGAAACTTTACCATACTCATCTGACAGTACTGGAGCACCACAAGCGGAAGCTCCTCCGTGCAGTTGACCCACGATGCGATGATTCTGATCATACAGTGGGGAGCCTGACGAACCTCCCTCAGTAACACCAGTATCCCACCCAGTCACGCCCCAATGCGTATTTGGGGAGCCTCCACCAAATGTAGTTGAAATTAATGGTTGATTTTCAAAAGATATTTTTTTGATGTCTCCAGAAGGATGATGGATACCAACTCCCATAGTTGGTGTTATTCCTGAATTATCCCAACCTGAAAAATAGGGTGAATAATCAATTGGTACTGTTCCTCCTACTAATCCGCCCGTAATTTCTACTAAACAAAAATCTGTTGGCGTTCCTCGAGCCCTTAAAACAGCGCCAGAAAGAGACTGAAAAGTAGGAGAAGTCGAAGGATTAGTGCAATCCGCTGATTGCCAATTAAAACGGAAAATCCACGATGCTGGATTACTGTAACAGTGGTTTGCTGTCAATACATACGGCTTCCCATCATTAAGCGTGTTGTTTATAAGAGACCCCGAACAAAATCCGCTACTACCTGATACCAGCATTACAGCTGCGTTTCGTTCATTTGTCCATGCTGCACCTTCTGCACAATTTGCATTGCGATTACAACTTCCGGAACTCCCAAAAGCCTTCGTCATAAATTCATTAGCGGTACGGTAGCCGTGTGTCACGATATTTACTCCCAAAGATGCCTCACTGTTCTTATTCGCTGCAGGCACATAATATTCTAAAACGGCGGTGTTGCCAGGTATCAATTCAGTTCCTAATTCGCCATTGTACAAATGATACTCAGTGAATTTTCCAAGGATAAAACTTTTATCGGGGTTATAAACGTACAATTCATTTCCCAAAGGTATTTTCACATCCTTCAATGTAAGATTAACTGTCAAGGCTTCCTCACATTTTACTACAAGCATCCAAATACGATCGCCGTTGGGATAATCAATCCATGTTCCGGAGTTTGACATATTAAATGATGTGTAATGGTTGTATCCAAATCGCCACGGACCATTTTTTTGAGGGTCGTTGATTTCATCCTCTGCTCTTAGTGCTTCTACATCAGGCTTAGAGAAAAATCGCTCATCTATCTGCTTGTAATTCAAAATTTTAAGCGCATTTGGAAATCCACCATCTCCTTGTTGACCAACTAACAAAAAGGTACTTAAGAATGTAAAGAGAGAAAGAATAATTTTTTTCATTTTGTTGTTTTAGCATGTTTAAGACGAAACTTTATTGCATTTCGTTGGCTTGGTTTAGGACCTGCGTGAAATTAATCACATTTTGCAATCGAGTTGTAAATTAACATTATTTTTTCGTGCTTAGAATTCAAAATTCTGCATTTCAATTTTTCAATTATCTTTGAAAGATACAGCAATCTTTTAGAAAAAACGAGAACGACAAGAGTGGAACGCATGGTGATAGGCATATGTGGGGGAAGTGGTTCCGGCAAAACAACTTTGCTCAACAGACTCTGCAATGAACTAAAAAATTTGCGGCCTTCCGTTTTTTCCATGGACAATTATTATTTGCCAATTGATAAGCAATCAAAAGACAGTAAAGGAGAAGTTAATTTTGATCTTCCTACAGCACTTGACAGAAAAAAACTACATGCTGATCTTGAAGCTTTAATTCATGGGACATCGATAGAAGTGAAAGAATATCACTTCAACGCCCCACCGGATAAAAACACACTCATAACGATTGATCCATCTCCATTAATTATCGTTGAGGGGCTATTTCTGTTTCACTATGAAGAAGTTCGTAATCTTTTAAATTTTTCCATTTTCATGGAAGTAGAACCCAACGTGCAACTGGATCGCAGATTGTACAGGGACCAAGATGCACGTGGGTATTCTAGAAATGCTATTATTTATCAATGGGAAAATCATGTCTTACCTTGCTATAAAAAATACCTAGAACCATATGAGGGGCTTGCCAATTTCCGTTTTCACAACGATAGCAGGGCGGATGATGAATTCGAGCGTCTCATGTATGAAATACACATGCGTCTGGCGAAGAAGCAACTACAATGAACCAAAAATTTCGGTTATATCTTTTCAGTATTCTTGCAGCAATTGCAACCTTGCTTTCCATCTTTGTCAACCAAATTCAATCCGACCATTCAAAGGAAATAGTTCAATTTCAAAAAAAACTAACTACTCAAGTAGATCATCTAAATAGTTACCTCTGGCAACAACATGCTGACTTTGTAAAATCGAATTGGTCGCCAAGTTGGAAGAACGTTCAAACAAATGAGGACTTTTATTTGCATTATTTCAGAAATGATTCCTTAGTTCTCTGGAGTCATAATGACATGCCAATTAGTCGATTTACAGATATTCATTTTCCGTCGGAAGGGATTGTGCATTTACAAAATGGCTGGTATTATTCTAAAATTATTCGAAGCGGTAAACACCTTCTCTGTAGTTCTTTTCTTATAAAACGAGATTACCCTTACGAGAATGAGGACCTTAAGAACAATTTTGCTAAAGCATTCGAACTATCATATGAAGCATCCATCTCATTGGAACAAATTAACGGCTGTGAAATTAGAGACCTAAAGGGTAATTTCTTGTTTTCCGTCGTTCCAAATGACGTGCAAAACAATTCAGAATTGGTTGAACAACTTTACCTCATTCTGTATGCTTCTGCCTTTTGTTTTTGGCTTATTTTCTTTTTACTTTTCTATCAAACTGTCAAAAGCAAATTGCGTTATTTGATTCCTGTGGCTTTGATAGTTGCCAAGGTACTATTAATTTATTCTTCATTTATTCATTTCAAGGTTGGAGTTTCCGCTTTAGACCCCTCACTGTATGGAGCTAATAAATGGTTTCCAAATTATTTCGAATACCTTACCAACATTGCGCTTATCATTTTCCTTTTAACCATCCTAAACAATGAACTAAAAAAAGTACAAATAGGAGTTAAAACTATATGGATTTCACTTTTGCTCATTCTACCTTTTTGGATGCTCATTCGAATCATGACTCAAGGATTAGTAGAAAACTCCTCTATTCCTTTGTCTATCAATAAGGTTTTTTCGGTTAACCTATATACCTTGCTGGCTTTGTTGAGCATCGGTGGTTTGATGCATTCTTACTATCTTATTTTAAAAACGATTACAAAAAAACTATTCGATACCAAAATAAAACTGATTCGGGTATTCGCTGTTCTTGTAACCTTTCATTTTAGTTCAATAATAATTTTAGGAATTACCATTGATGCTGTAATCATACATTTATTAATTGCTTGTTTTTCAATTCTGACAACCTTTCAAAGCTTTAATAAAAATAAAAGACTCGATCTAGGTTTAGCAATAGGGATTCTATTGATCGCTGTAGTATTCATTTCATTGTTGCTTTATTTGTTCAATATTGATCACGAACAAACGAATCGCGAATTGTATGCCAATCAACTCTCGACCGAACAAAATGTTGTCACGGAATTAGAATATGGTAAAGTTGTCGAAAATGTGCAAAATGATCCTATTCTAACTCGCTTCATTTCAACTGGAACAAACCTGCCTCACTCCGAATTCGAAGAAGGACTCGAACGAAGAATATTTAATGGGTTTTGGGAACGCTATGAAATGAATTTTTACCTGTACAACGAAAAGGGAGAAAGTGTTTTGGGAGGTGAAAAAAGTTCATTTGAAGATTTTGCAGAATTAAATGAACTCATTAAAGATCATGGGCGATCATCCGAAATAGACACGAATATCTATTATATTACCGATAACATTGAACAATATAGTTATGTTATTCGTCAGGAAATTGTAACAGCTGACAGCCTCAAAAACATCCTGTTTATTACACTTCGTTCTAAAAAAATTCCAGAAGAAATAGGCTTTCCCCGGTTACTTATATCTTCGAAGGCCGATGTACTAGAATCATTGGAAAATTATTCTATTGCCAAATACCACAATGGAAAATTAGTTGTCAATTATGGGAGTTTTACATACCCCTCCTCGTTTGAACCAATAAAAAGATGGCGCAATAGTGGGTTACATTTCAAAGATTATGCTGACTATAGACATTACGTGCAACGCTCTAACAATGGCGATGTTCTCGTTTTATCTTCCATAAAGACAGGATTTATAGACTTTGTATCCTCGTTTTCCTACCTCTTTATATTTTTTGGAACTTTGTTGTTGCCCAGATTCTTCCGGTTTCACTATGGCCCAATCTTCAAAAAAACATTGAGTCTAGCGATTCGGATTCAAGTTATCTTAATTGGTCTTGTCTTTCTCTCCCTTTTTGCTTTTAGCTGGGGAAGTGGTGTTTTCGTTCGCAATCAATACAATCAATTTTCAAACAATGTTGTAACAGAAAAATTACATTCTATTGAACTAGAGTTAAAAGTTAAAATTGGCAATAGAGGGCATCTTTCCATCGAAGAAAATGGAAATTCACTTGAGACGGTATTAGAGAAACTTTCAAAAGTTTTTAAAACAGATATTAATTTATACGATGACCGAGGCTTTTTGATTGCCACTTCGCGGTCAAAATTATTTAACATCGGCTTGATCAGCGAACAAATGAACCCAAAGGCACTATATACTATCAAAGTACAGAACAAAAGTCGCTTTATTCAAGATGAAAATATTGGCGATTTATCCTATGCTTCTGCTTACTTACCATATTTTAATCAAAACAATCAGCTCATAGGATTTCTCAACTTGCAGCATTTTGGTCAACAAAAAGAATTTGAAGACCAGATACAACAGTTTCTCGTTTCTATCATCAATGTTTTCATGCTACTGCTTGTTTTGTCCGTTATTGCCGCACTTTTAATCTCCAATTGGCTCACGGCACCGTTGAGAATTATACAAGATAATTTTGCAAAACTGCGATTTGGCGAGGAAAACGCCCCGATTATTTATGAAAAGGAAGATGAAATTGGCGCATTGGTGAAAGCTTACAATTCCAAACTGGAAGAACTTGAATTCACGGCAGGACAATTAGCAAAAAGTGAGCGAGAAAGCGCTTGGAGGGAAATGGCAAAACAGGTTGCTCATGAAATAAAAAACCCTTTGACACCAATGAAATTGAGTGTTCAACAAATGATGCGGGTTTTCGATCCGACTGATCCAAGTTCTGCTGAAAAACTTAAAAAGGTAACAGCATCCATTATTGAGCAGATTGATGCACTCACCCTAATTGCCAACGAATTCTCCAACTTCGCTAAAATGCCTTTGCCACAGGAGTCCACTTTCGATTTGATTCCCCTAATCGCAAATGTCATTGAAGTTTTTCGGGAAGAATCCGGATGTGTTTTGGAAATGAATTCATCGCTTACCAAGGCTGAAATTACGGCCGACAAAGACCAAATGATTCGTGTATTTAACAACCTTATTAAAAACGCTATTCAATCAATTCCATCGGAAAAATCTGGCAGAATACACGTTGCATTATCTGAATCAAATGAGCGATGGTTGATTGAAATTACAGACAATGGTATTGGAATTCCTGAAACGGAAAGAGACAGAATATTTGTGCCCTATTTCACGACAAAATCGACTGGTACAGGTATCGGATTAGCCATGATAAAACAAATCATAGAAAATCACCATGGTGCTATCTACTTCAATTCTCAAGCAAATAAAGGTACCACCTTCTCAATTGAATTACCAAAGAAAATTTGATGCAAGCCTTATCCTGCTATTGTGTAGTAAAGAATCAAGGTAATATCAATAATCATACAAATAGCCGAGCCAATTAGTATCTGTTTCATCGGTGCTACTGCCAACAACAGACTCAAAGTTCCCATAGTTGGTAAGATAACAGCTGCCAAAGCAAATGTGTTCTCAATTGCTCCTTTTCCAATAGCTATGCCTCCAAAACAACCGATTAAAATAATTACGATAGAAATCAATCCATATCGATTGAATTCAATATTCTTAACAAACTTGGTTAAAGGGTTTCGATGTAAAGTGTGTGTTTTCATGATTCTCAATTCAATTAATTGTTCACTACAAATTTTGTGAATACAAGCCCTCTAGAAAATGACAATGATGCTGCAAAAAACTTGATTCAAATCAGTATTTTGATTAGGTCAAGTGAGATGTTTGAAGATCCAACATATATCTTGCATCCCGATATCGTAATCACAGCACAATGACATCGGAAATATTTTGATACTTTTGCTTGCGAATTTATATGAATCCTGAAAGAAAGATAGCTGTCATTGGAGGTGGAAGCTGGGCGACTGCCTTGGTTAAAATTTTGTGCAACAATCTTTCGTCAATAAATTGGTGGATGAGAAGTGAAGGTGCTGTAGCTCATATTCTCAAATACAGACACAATCCCAATTATTTACAATCGGTAGAATTCGACCTAAACAAAATCAATGTAAGTACTGATTTAGAAGAAATTATAAGGCCGGCGGATATTGTAATTATAGCCACGCCTTCCGCATTTTTAAATCAGATTTTTGAGAATTTTCCAGTAGAGTTATTGAAAGATAAAATAGTCTTCTCCGCTGTAAAAGGCATTATACCTGAATACAATGCGATTCCTGCTAGGTTCATCCATAAAACTTTTGGTACACCCTATAACAACATAGGCATCATCTGTGGGCCCTGTCATGCTGAAGAAGTGGCGTTAGAACGTCTTTCTTACCTGACGATCGCAGGACACACAGACAAAGTCGCTGAGGAAATGGCTGAAATATTGAGTTGTCGGTATATTAAAACAACTGTTTCTGATGATCTTTTTGGAACGGAATTATCAGCGGTACTGAAAAATGTTTATGCTCTTGCGTCTGGAATTTGTTCTGGCTTGGGGTATGGTGACAATTTCCAATCCGTACTTATCGCAAATGCCATTCAGGAAATTGAAAATTTCATTGATGAAGTAAGTCCAATTCACCGAGACGTAAAATCCAGCGCCTATTTAGGAGATCTTTTAGTAACTGCATATTCTAAATTCTCACGCAATAGAACATTTGGTTTTATGATTGGTAAAGGTTACTCCGTTAAAACCGCTCAATTAGAAATGGACATGATTGCTGAAGGGTATTATGCAACAAAATGTGTCATGGAAATCAATAAGAAGTTTCAAGTTGAAATGCCAATCGTGGAAGCCGTTTACAACATTCTTTACGAAAAAATTTCTCCTGTAATAGAAATGCGCATCTTGACTGATAAGTTAAGTTAAACTGTTGTTTTTTTCATTCCTTTAGATTTTATTCGATTAGCTTAAACAGTAATTCTTGCTGTTTGTTATAGTACCATGGAAAATCAAAAAGATTTTATTTTAATTGCTGGAGGGTCAGGGCTAATTGGTAATCGTCTTAAAAAAGTCTTTCTAGAAAATGGTTATCGGGTTGGTATTTTAACGCGCACTCCAAAAGAAAAGGACCAATTTCAGTGGGATCCTAAATTGGGGACAATCGACAAAGAAATTCTTGGAGATGTGACTATACTCATCAATCTTAGTGGAGCAGGAATTGCAGATAAACGCTGGACAAAAGACCGAAAAGAAGAACTGTATACCTCTCGAATTGGCACGAATAAATTCCTCCACGCTCAGTGCCAACACATGCCAAAATTAAAGCAATTCATCACCGCTTCAGGGATCAATTGCTATGGATACGATGATCCAAAACGAAAACATATTGAGTCCGATCCTTTCGGGCAGGATTTTCTCTCTGATTTAGTTAGGAAATGGGAAGAAAGTGCAGATCTATTTGATGGAAAGTATATTGTATCTAAAATACGAACTTCTGTAGTTCTAGATGAAAAAGGGGGTGCCTTAAAAAAAATGATGTCTCCAATTCAATGGGGAATCGGTTCTGCACTTGGAACAGGAAAACAGAATATGCCTTGGATTCATGCAGATGACCTTGCTTACATTTATTTACATGTTGTCAGTCATAAATTAGGCGGAGCATACAATGCGCTTGCGGGAAGTGTAACAAATGAATTCTTTACCAAAACTTTGGCGAGCACACTTCATAAACCTTATTTTTTTCCAAAAATACCATCAATCGCAATGAAATTGATATTTGGCGATATGGCAAGTGTTTTATTGGAGGGATTGCAAGCTTCTAATCAAAAGATAAAGGATACAGGTTTCCTGTTTAAATATAAAAAATTAGAAAATGCTTTAACGCAGCTTTTAACTTCTAAAACCAATTAATTACAAAAGATCGTTTGCCAAATTCGCTAGTTCGGAACGCTCTCCTTTTTCCAGTTTAACATGTGCAAATAATTCTTGTCCTTTCAAACGGTCAATAAGATAAGCGAGTCCATTACTATTCTCATCAAGGTAAGGCGTATCAATCTGATGAACGTCACCTGTAAAGACAATTTTGGTGTTTTCGCCTGCACGGGTAATAATTGTTTTGATTTCGTGCGGTGTAAGATTTTGAGCCTCGTCAATGATGAACATGATATTAGAAAGGCTTCTTCCACGTATAAATGCAAGCGGTGTTATGACAATTTTTCCAGCTTGTTCCATTTCAAGAATTGCCTTGTGTTTTTTCTCATTTTCGCCGAATTGTGCCTTTATGAATTTTAAATTATCCCACAATGGTTCCATGTATGGTCCAATTTTATCATTGGCATCGCCTGGAAGAAACCCAATATCTTTGTTCGAAAGAGGAACGATTGGTCGGGCCAAAATAACTTGATGAAATGATTTACTTTGCTCAAGAGCAGAGGCTAACGCTAGCAAGGTTTTTCCAGTACCAGCAACACCTTGTAATGCTACTAATTTAACGTTCGGGTTCATCAGCGCATTGAATGCAAATGCTTGCTCAGCATTTTTTGGTTTAATACCATAGATGTATTCCTTCTCAATTCTTTCGAGCTGGTCTGTTAGGTGATTGTAACTTGCAAGAGAAGAACTTTTTCCATTTTTTAATATATAGTAACCATTGGCTACTTTTTTATTTCCTAAAATCCCATCTTCATCAATTTTTCCACTGGTAAAAATATGGCGTATGATCTCTGAATCAACTCCTTCAATTGTATATGCCGATGATTGTTCAAGGTGATTGTTGTCTACCTTACCAGTTTCATAATCTTCTGCTGCAATGCCTAATGCTTTCGCCTTAATGCGCAAATTGATATCCTTGGTAACGAGAATAACTTCTTTCTTTAATTCAGTTTCCTTCAGAAAAAGAGCAGCATTGATGATCTTATGGTCATTCTTGCCTACAGAATAAACATACTCAGCATTGATTTCACGCGGGTTATTCTCTAGAATCACCCTGAAACTACCCATTCCTTTGCCCAGTGAAATCCATTCCTGTAAACTTCCGCTTACAGAAAGTTTATCGATAAAGCGAATCACCTCTCTTGCTGAAAAATTCTTGGTGTCATTTCCAATCTTGAACTTATCTAACTCTTCCAATACAGTAATTGGAATAGCAACATGTGCGGTCTTAAAATTGGTGATTGCTTGATGGTCGTGAAGAAGTACGGAAGTATCGAGTACGAATATCTTTTGCTTTTTTGACATGGCCTGAATTTTCAATGAATATAATTTTAATTATCACTCAAACAAGAAATACCAGGAAACATATTTATCTACATAGCGCTGTTAGTATTCTATGTGGATTGAAAAATTAAAAGAAGCGATTGCGGCGAATAATACGATCGACTGGAATGTAAATGGACCCAAATGCTTCGTATTTACTGAGGGAGTCTATGCTGAATTGGATTTTCGTACCTTTTTGCGTCCAGATACCATTATTAGCTAAGTACTCCTCTGTTCTGGGAACATAATCACCACTATGGAAATAGTAGTAAGTGCCTCTTTTCTGCATTTTTAATGGCGGCGAAAATAAGAATCTAAAGCTTTCATTTTCTTGCGTTAAAATTCCTTTGGCAAATAATTTATTCATTAATCTCCTGTCGTTGCCATTCATTGAAAGCATCAAAGAAAAACCTGGAACTTTGACTTCCTTCTCTTTCTCCACTTCAGTCACGTTAAAATCTTCGTCCAAAACAGATTCTATATACGTTTCTTTCACCAATTGGAAACCTCCCTGCCTAAAGGATAAATCTCCTTCCCAGGCGTCCATAAATTCTTTGGTCGGGAAACTGACTTTTTTACCCGCTTTTACAATCCATTTATAAAGAGGGTCTTCCGATTGTTCTCTTAGTTTACTGATATCCAAATGAATGTTTAGCATTTTGGAAACAAACTCTCCAGCTCTAAAATTCAACCCCGTTGATTTCATTGAAATATTCAATGGTTTTTCATTTCTTATGTAAGCCTTTAAACTAAAACTGATGGAATCACTGTCGTGTGCAAAAATGGCTGTTTTTATACCATTTTCTTTCAATTTTGACCAATTTGAAAAAATTACCAACTTCTCATCTTTGAATTGTTTTTCTGTTAGAAAAGCCTTCCATGTTGGAGAAAGATCGTTGCGTTTGGCTTTTGTGACCCTATCAAAAACCTCTTTAAATGAGTCTCCTTTGTAAATGAGTAAATAATTATTACTATAAGTCATATAACCCTTTTCCTTAGCATATGAATAAACTCTGTGGTCTTCATATAAAGAATCTTCAATATCAACGAACTTTCTAAGTCGTTCAATACCCTCCATGATCTTACTACTATCACTTACATGAACAAGGGCTCCCCATTCCCCACCTTCATTCGCAAAAAAGTAAACCGGATCTTGTAAATTCAAGCCATATAGTTTTCCCTGACCTAGAATAAATTCATACGAAAACAAATCACGAAAAGGCACTTTATTGTGGTAAAGCATGCCACTAGTTTCTCTGGCGACATCTAAAAAATAGGCTCTTCCGATGAAATCTCCATCCGGCAGCCTATCTTCCAATCTTGGAATATCTGTCTTTTTGAAAATATATGGCCGTAGAAACAAGAATGCACCAAGTGCAGCAGCAAGAATAAAAATAATACTAAACTTTTTAAACATAGCCGAGGCTTATTTCGACATCACATAGATACTGTTCAACAAATCAAGTAAATACTTACCTGAATTCTCATAACTTCCTTCAAAGTTATAGATGAGATCGAATGTCGTTTTTTCTTTCGTCGTTTCAGATGTTGTCATCTGCATTGTTCCCGTTTTACCTCTCATCGCATCAATGATTTCGTTTTCTCTTTCGTCAAAGAAATCACGCGGGAATTTTTCGATTGCTTTGGCCCAATCGATGTAACCATACATAAAACCGCTTTTCTTACTTTTCTTAGCCTCAGATCGTGAAAGCGCCTCAGCTCCGTAGCCATCAGAATGATTAACAGCAAGATCCTCATCGTTTGTGAAGATGAACAAACCATTTTTATTCAACATATACAAAGGTGCCGCCTCCAGTATAGCATCTTCGTAGACCCAATAGTTTCCTTTGTTTTTAAACCGTGATGTGAGTCTAGATAAATGATTCAACACCTTTTCAGGTATGTCTCCACGGTCAGTTGTAAAACCTAATGTAAAAACAGGCATGTCTTCCTCAGCCTCAACTTCCTTTTCAATGTATTCAAAAGTTTCCTCGTCGTAACTGAATTCGATTTTAGTTGTTTTTATCTTTTTGATGCCATTGAATGCCCCGAACATACTTCCTTTGTAGGTATTGAACAAGGCATCCTTATTGATGAACTCATTCAACAATTCTATGGTTAACACATTGGTTGAAATCTGTACATTTTTTTCATCTGTAAGAATTGGCATTATTACCTTATACGCCTGCTCATATGCTTCTCGCATGTCAACATTGTAAGTAAAATAAGCCGTATTGTTTTTATTAATGTATTTCAAAACGTGCTTGTCGAACTTCGAATCATTCATTTTTTCATAAATAGACCCAAGTTCTGGTCCATAACGGGCCTCCATTTTGAATTCCACTGAACTTTCGTGCAAGATCAAATCACCAAGCATCACATTTCCTGTGTACAATTCCTTGATGTCCTCATACAATGTTGGAAACATTGTTTCAAAATACCAAAGTCCCTGTGCATTTTGAAGACTGCGGGAATTATCCAAATAAAATACACCTTCCGACGAATGAGTCAATTGTTGCGCAAAGCGGTTGTCATAATTTACCAAGTTGACTTTACGAATTAATAGCTCTGTGCACAATTTCTCCAAAAATGCAGCTTGCATTACAACTTGCACACTGTCACGTAATTCGTAGTAATTTTTTTGGTTTGGGTCTTCTTCCAAAGAAGGAACGTTATAGGAATCTATTTCTGTTTCCTCCGGCATCTCCTCTTCAAAAACATCCTCTTTGCTTTCTTCCTCATTCAAACCATAGGACTCAAAAGGATTTTCATTTCCTCTTGCATACCAAATCGAGTCAGTTGCTGCATCAACTTTTTCCATTGTAGGTTCAACACGAATCAAAAGAGCCGAACTACCTTTAACAACTAGGTTGTTGAAATATGAGCTGTAAAATTCAACTCCTTCATACGGACTTTCAATTTGTTCAAAATCATCAAAAACTTGAAAAAGATCTGCCTTGCTTTTTATTCCGAATGTAAATCCAGAGACCTCGTATTCTTCTCCTTTACCGTAAAAAACATTTAATTTTTGATCGAAATCAATACCTGAATCTTTCATGGTTTTGCCTGAAGTAGATCCATCAAAAAGTTCTTGCTGCACTTCCTCCATGAATTCATATTTCACAAGGTCATCCAATGAAATTTTTTGAAGAAGTGTGAAATTATTAATGCTGAAAACCGTTACAGCATCCTTTGGAATTAAATCCTCTGAACGTTGTGCGAAGGAAACACTCGACACGAAAAGTATTACAAACAAAAAGGCTGATCTCACGAAAGAAAAATTTAACACTTTCAAATTCAACATACAGCTGCGAATTTAAGAAAATATAGCGTCTAATTCTTTAAAGGTGATAGATAGATTGTATTTTCCAAAACATCAGCATTCTGGGAAAGTACAAACGGGTTTGTTTTTATCATTACAGCCAACCTATTACTGGACAGAACTGCTGATGGATTGTCGAATTTTTCCACTGGTCTTTCGAAACGCGAAATAGATGTATAATTCCCTTCTTTCAACCGATCGATTTCTTCCTGTTTAAATTCCTTCGTTTTTTTTACGGTGAATTCAGGTACAGATCGAACCATTTTTTGTCCATCCCAACTCAACCAAGTATGTTCAAGTTCTGCAATATTTTTTTCTTTGCTTTCTTCTTGAATTACTTCTTTAAGCGCATTTTGAAGTACTGAAATGTTTGTGAAATCACATTTTAACTTGAAAATGTAATCGTTGTAATTACTTTCAAGCGTAACATTTGAAATTCCGGTTTTACCTTCCAATTTCGATTTAAATGCCGCTACTTTTTGCTGTATTTCCTCTAAACTTGGAACTCTTCTACCCTCAAGGCTATCTAATGCAAGTATTGAATTAATCTTTACTTTGCTTGAACTAAGATTCACTGTATACTTGAATGTTCCGCTTCCGTCATTTTTAATCGCAATATCATCAATGATTTCAATACAGGAACTCAGTATGAACAGTGAACCAGCAAAAAGTAAATAAAAAACATTTTTCATTTGTATTTAATTGTTTTTTAGTGGTCAAATGGACCGCGTTAGCAGCCACGAAGTGAATCGCCAATTATATTCTTGTTTGTGACGTTTCTCATTATGGCTTATTTCATTCTACGAATTTAGATAATTCCACCTTTGTCAAAAAAGATACCAAACTTATCACCAAAAAACAGAAAGCTTTCCTGTTGTAACTCCTGACTCCAATGCTTCATGTGCTTTCGCTAAATCTGCAACCGAAAAAACACCACCTACTTGAGGTACAATGGCTCCTTCAGCATGCAAGCGGACTACTTCGCATAAGCAATTCGCTAGGACTTCAGGTTTGTTATCAGCAATTTTCAGCATGTTTACCCCAAGTACATTTTTAGAACGCATCATTAATCCGACAGGTAAGATTAAACCCATTTTTTTCAAGAAATTAAGCTGGGAGAATATGCCGAATTTGCCACCCGTTAATTCAGAACCACCGAAAAGTACTAACCTTCCACCAGAACCAATGAGTGACATGTCTTTTTTAAACGTTGATCCAGCAACAGGATTGTAAGAAACATCCAAACGTTCATTTTTTAGAATCGATTTCAACTGTTGGGCATAATCCGACTTTTTATAATTGATTACGTAATCGGCCCCTAATGCCTTAACGAGTGTTTCCTTTTTTGCGTCACCAATTTTTGCAAAAACTGTTGCTCCGCGCAATTTCGCCAATTGGATCAAAATCGTACCTACACCGCCTGCAGCAGCATGAATCAAAACATTTTCCCCCGATCTTATTGGAGATAAATATTCAGCCATGTAATATGCTGTAACCGCCTGAGTGCACAATGCCATCGCTTCCTGTGCTGGCAGTTCATTAATAACCGCCGTCGCTCGGTATTGCGTTACAACATGTTTCGCATATCCACCAAAACGACAAAATGCGACAACACGTGCGCCTATTGCCTCTTTTGAAACATTTGAACCAACTTCAATAATCCTTCCAACCACTTCATATCCCACCACACAAGGCAATGGAGGTGCTTCACGATACAGGCCACGTCGTGCCATGACATCCGCATAATTTAACCCAAATGCTTCTGTTTCTATTAAAACATCGTCTCCTTTGGGAAGATCAATTGAAAGATTTCGGCGCTCAAAACTTTCTTCAGCGCTTCCTTTTTTGACCAAGAAAATGGCCTCCGAATTAATTTTTGTCATTTTTTCCCTCAATAATTATCACTATTTCACCTTTTGGAGGATGATTTTCATAATATGCCTTTACTTCCAACGCACTGCCACGTTTATATTCCTCATAAATCTTAGAAATTTCACGGACAACGCATACGTTTCGATCTGCACCAATAAATTCGGAAATCTGGTCTAAACATTTCACTAGGCGGTGCGGTGATTCGTATAGGATAATCGTTCTATCCTCTTCAGCCAATCGCATTAATTTTGTTTGGCGGCCTTTTTTATGTGGTAAAAAGCCCTCAAAAACAAAACGATCGCAAGGAAATCCACTTGCAACCAACGCCGGTACAAACGCAGTGGGACCAGGCAAACATTCGATAGTAATTTCTTGTGCTGCGCATTCTCGAGCAAGTAAAAACCCAGGGTCAGAGATTCCCGGTGTACCCGCATCAGAGACCAATAAAGTCAATGTGTTTGATTTGATTTTCTCCATTGCACCTTGCAATGAGCGGTGTTCATTGTGCGCGTGAAAAGGAAAAACAGGTTTCGAAATTTCAAAGTGAGCGAGTAATTTCTTCGTTACTCTTGTGTCTTCGGCATAGATCATATCACATTCACGAAACATTCTCAATGCCCTTAGTGTAATGTCTTCCAAGTTCCCTATTGGGGTGGGTACGATGCAAAGTTTTGCCATGTATTTTATTTAACGTGTCAAAGTAACGTAATCCTGAAGCAAAGTTTGCAAAAATTCCAAACGTTTCACAGGGGTTTCTTTCAAATCGATTAATCGTGCTGATTCATCCGCTAATTGAGCTGCAAATAGCTTTGTTTCTGAATTGGGGTGTTTTTTCAAACGTTGAATGGTATTTTTAATCAATAACATGTCTTCATCTGTAAAACGGGTTACTTCTGGATAGGTTGGAGGAACATTGAAATTCTTTGGTAGGGCTAAAAGATCCTTTAGTTGAAACTGTCTCAAAGGACGGTCGCGAATAACGACCGTATTCGCCATCATGTCGCCCAATCGCTGTCTATACTGTGTCAAACCAGTAAAAACAGCCCCTAAAATGCCTAAAGCGAACCAGAAAATCAATAAGAAATCCGCGCTAAACCATAAAAAATCAGCTTTAAATAACCAGCGCGTAAAGACCTCCTTTAAACCAGGTCTTTCTCCTTCAAGTGTAACAACCCTAATGCCCATGGCATATTTACCAAGTGTTTGACCTTTGGTGAGGTATTCCAACAAGGGATTGTAAAATATCCAAGGTAATTTTATTAGAAGGAGGTTCATAAAAAGTTGAGAACCATAATCCGTGAAGACACTAGAGAGATTAAATGCCAGCGTGAAAATGACGAAATAAACCAAAAAAATTAAGAAGTCGATTGACGCGGCGGCGAAACGCTGCATGGTTGAGGCTAGGTCGTATTCTATTTTGACGTGCTGGGCAGATTCAAATTCAATCGTCTTCAAGATGTCTCTTTTGGCGAATTTAATCAAAAGATTCCTGTCGTATTTAAAGCAATTCTAAATTATGTTTCTGACATTTCTGTGACAATACTGGTGGAAAGTCTTTGCAAATTTGTAGTCTCAAGCAACGCGCTGGTGTTAGAACATTTGTACATAGCAGCTTTTACGCATAAAAACCTCGAAGTTAGTGAGGTTGGAATGCTGCATATTGAAGAGCAAGAACAGAAAGAAAGATTATCTTCAGTAAAGACAGCATGTGGGTTCAGCGAACTAATGTTTCTCTCCACATGTAATAGAGTAGAATTCATTTTTTGTACCGATCAAATTGTTTCACACAGCTTACTTCACACTGTTTTTGAAACATTGTATCCACATTTCACTAAGAACCAAACTGAAACTTTTGCAACCAACGCTGAACTTTCTGGTGGAATTCAGGCTGTAAATCATATGCTGAATGTGGCATCTTCTATAGATTCAATGGTGATTGGTGAAAGAGAAATCATCACACAAGTAAGAAGTGCTTTTGAGCGTTGTCGTTCAAATGGTTTAACAGGTGACTTGATTCGACTTGTTATGCGCCATACCATTGAGACTGCAAAAAAAGTATATACTGAAACAAGCATAGCTACAAAACCAGTATCTGTCGTTTCGCTTGCCTATCATCGATTGCGTGACATGAACATTTCATTGGATGCAAGAATTCTGATTATTGGAGCAGGAATGACCAATACGAATATGAGTCGTTTTTTGAAGAAGCATGGCTTTAAAAAGTTTGTGGTATTCAACCGCACACTTTCCAAAGCTGAGAAATTGGCACATGACCTCCATGGACTAGCATTGCCCCTTTCTGCATTAGACACTTATTCTGAGGGGTTTGATGTAATCATTTCATGCACTGGTGCTGACAGTCACATTATTACTCCGGAAATTTATGAAAACCTGTTGGCGGGCGATAAAGACCGCAAAGTAGTTATTGACATCGCGCTTCCTCAAGATCTTGACCCTAAAATTATTGAATCAAATAATGTCACTCATATTTCAGTGAACGTCTTGCAGAAAATATCAAATGAAAATTTGAAAGAACGTTCAAAGGAGATAGCACATGTAGAAAATATCATTGCTGCATCTCTTGAAGATTTCAAGCAAATACATCGCATTCGAAAAGTGGAAATTGCCATGCGTGAGGTTCCCGAAAAAGTAAAGGAAATCCGATCAACTGCTGTCAATGAAATTTTCAAAAAAGACATTGATATGCTGGATGAACATTCAAAAGATGTGCTTGAGAAAGTAATTGGCTATATGGAAAAGAAATACATGAGTGTTCCCATGATCATGGCTAAGGAAATTCTAATAAATAAAGACTGAATGCAACATATTCGTATCGGTTCGCGGGGAAGTGACTTAGCACTTTGGCAAGCGAACCACGTTAAAAAACAATTGGAAGCACTTGGCAGTTCCGTTGAAATCAAAATAATAGTTACTCAAGGTGATGCTATTCAAAACCTAAGTTTCGACAAATTGGAAGGCAAAGGCTTTTTTACGAAAGAAATCGAAACTGCGCTTCTAAATAATGAAATCGATTTGGCGGTTCATTCTCACAAAGACCTTGAAACAGAGCAACCAAAAGGGCTAATTGTCGCTGCAGTTTCGGAGCGTGAAGATCCAGCAGATTTGCTTTTAATACGAAAAGAAAAAGTCGATTCGTTGCAACTTTGGTCCTTAATAGAAAAATCAATCATCGGCACATCTTCAGCAAGAAGAAAGTCGCAGGTTAGAGGGTTTCGACCAGACGCGGAAATAAAAGATTTACGCGGCAACGTACCCACGAGAATTCAAAAATTAAGAGATGGTCATTATGATGCAATTCTCTTGGCAAAAGCTGGTGTTGACAGATTAAAAATAGACTTAACTGAATTTCATGTCGAAAGACTGGATCCAGAAGAATTCATTCCTGCACCTGCACAAGGTGTTCTTGCATTGCAAATTCGCGAGGGAGATCAAGAACTTTTAAAATTTCTAGCAAAGATGAACCACACAGCTGTTCAAGAGCGCATAGCGATTGAACGAAAAGTACTGAATTTACTGCAAGGAGGTTGTCAGCTTCCATTGGGTGTATTTTGTGCTGATAATGGTATTGTTTTCGTGTCTCATTGCCAAAATTGGGAAGATGGGGCAAATTGGTTCGAATACGAAACAGATGATTATAAATCCCTACCAGAAATTATTGTAGAAGATCTTACGTCGATGCAAGATTGATCAAATCCCTATACATATCTAGGTCTGAGGAGGATGTTCCTTTGTTGCTTAACTTTTGTTCAGAACAAGGCATAGAATTAGAATCTAAATCAATGATTTCATTTGTCGGACTTGATTTCATTGTAGAAGAATCTTTTGATGTTGTATTTTTTTCAAGTCCTCGCAGCGTTCAATATTTTTTAGAAAAGTACAATTTGTCTGATCAGATATTCATGGGGTGTATTGGTCATTCAACGGCTGAAGAACTTGCTAAATGGGGATTTGACTCATCCTTCATAGGAGAAAATTCAGGGCATCCAGAACAAGTTGCGGAAGCCTTTAAAAACTGGTTGGGAAAACGAAAGGTACTTTTTCCTATATCAATGAGCAGTAACAAGACCTTTACATCACAAATTCCTTTCGAACAAAAGTTAGAGATTACAGTCTATCAAACAATATATACCCCACAAATAATCGAAGAAGCGAACCTTTATGTGTTTACAAGTCCATCTAATTTAAAAGCGTTTCTATCAGTAAATGAAGTGCCTAAAGCACCTGTTATAGCCTGGGGAAATACAACAGCTAAAGCAATTTCAAATGCGGGTATGAAACTTATTCATGTTTTAGAAAGTGCAACAGAAGAAGAGTTAGTTTCGTTTCTAGCAAATGGCTAAAAATACCGCCAAAAAGAAAGGCCTCCATTTCTGAAGGCCTTTTCAATAAGTATTGATCAATTATTTTACTAAAAATTGCAGTACTTTCTGCGCTGAAGCAGTTTTAACTGTCATCATGTACGATCCAGCTGCGAGTTTTGAAGTATCCATCATAACCAAATTAGAGCCAGATGCCGCCATTACTGAATTAGTTTGAACCACTTTACCAGTAATATCTACAATTTGAATGGCTGCATTTTGTGGTGTGTTAACAGAGAATCGCAAGTTTACTTCCTGATCAGCAGGGTTCGGATAAAGTGCCAATTCGTCAATTGTACCTGCTTCTTCAATTCCAAGAACCAGTTCATCTGACTGTGGACCAAGATAAAGGTTGATATCGTCCAAATAGAAATTGTTTCCGCCATTGCCTTCAAAACGGAACTTATATCGGAAATTGTCTACCCAATATTCATTCGTCACATTAATCATGTGAACAGTTACCCAATCCGCAGCACTTGAAGGCGCCCATGAAGTAGATGATGTCAATGTAGACAATGAATTTCCGCTTAAAGTTTTGCGTTGTACCCAACTATCGCCACAGTTGTTTGTAACGAATACTTTTAATGCCTCATTATTAGACGCAGTTCTTTTCCGGTAGGCATAACGGAAGCTTAAAGTCACTTGAGCGCCGTTTGAAGCAACTGCAGACAAGTCTACAGGCGCAGCAATAAGTTCATCAATATTTGATCCTGATTGTCCAAAGTTTGCCACTTTCACACACTTTAATCCAGAATGGCTTACAGCATTGTCAATTGCGAATGTATTGTTGTTATTTACATTGAAAACTTCCCAATTTGCCAAATTAGACAAACTTGTATAATTTTCAAATCCTTCAAAGAATGGCAAGCTGTAGGAAGAAGGGTAAACGCGAACATATGCTGTTTTTGTTTCCGCATCTGTATTCGTTCCGTCTGTTGCAGAGAGTGTTACTGTGTAAACTCCTGGTGTATTGTATACTACAACAGGATTTTGTTCAGTTGAAGTTGCAGGACTTCCAGACTCAAACGTCCAATTCCAACCGTTAACAGCATTGTATGAATCATCTGAAAAGGAAATAGATCCACCTAAACACACGGCTGTTTTGTTTGAAGTAAATTCTGCTTTGCACAAGTATGTTAAACCATCTGCACCAGTTGAAGTAAGATTGGCAGCTTGCCATAAATTTCTACGGCCTGTATTCTGCACTTGCAGAGCAGCTCTCATTCTATCTACTTGGCCTTGCGTAAACATCTTAGAGCAGTAAGAGTAATCCATATAGTTCTCCACATTGTCCTTCGTGTCTGTTCCGAAGAATGGATCAACTGAAGTACATGTATTGGCATTTAAATTACAAGAAGTAACCCCAATACAGTTTGGTGTATCATCAACGTCATCATCAGTGCTGCAACTAGAAGCATTTCCGGGATTGTTATTTGAACCCCATGTGTGAGAAAGGTTTAACCAATGTCCAACTTCATGTGTAAAAGCCCGACTAGTTTGAACAGAACTTGTACCTATCGATCCTACATAATCATGCAAGATCCAGATTCCATTTCCCATTTGAGATGCTGACCAGGACCCTGGATTGGTTGTATAACCAGCAGCTCCACCAGCCTCTGCGACAACAAAGACATTCAAGTATTTATTTCCAGGCCATTGGCCATTGAATACATCATTCCCATTAACAACCGCCGTGACCTGCGCACTACCATTGCTCCCATCGTAACTAAGCGCATTTACTGTTCTCGTTATCCCTTTGAAACATGCTCCATTTGGGGCTTTCGTCGCCAAAACAAATTCAACTTCTGAGTCAGACGGCATACCTTGAAAAACAGATTGCACTGTCGCTGCATCCGCATTTAACAATCTAAAATCTCTATTTAGAATTTCTACTTGATCAAGGATTTGCTCATCACTGATATTTTCAACGCCATTGTTATGCAAAACGTGAAAAACGATGGGAATTTTATATACTACTCCTTTTTCAGTTGATTTATATTGCATGGCTGCTTGTTGATCAGCCTGGTCTTTCAACCAAGACTTCATGAACTCTGGATTTTGTTTGAGTTCATTCATTTTTTTGTGCGTTACACAATATTCTACATTCTCACCTTGACGCACATTATCCATATCAATTTTACGAGCTGGCATTTGGCTGAACAAAGCGGTGTAGGAGAATAGACCGATTAAGAGAGCTGTTCTTTTCATATAATTTAGCTTGATTTATGCTTATTTAAAAACGTTCTAAAATAGTAAAAGGTTTGAAAGAGTCAAAACATAAATTCCTTGAACGGCAAATATGGTGTTCAAAAGGCCGAGAATCTTTGATTTTTATGGCGGATCAAAAACTCAATTCACAAGATCGTTGATGGAATGAACTACTTTTCCATCAAAGGGAAGTGCAAGAAATCTCACTATTTTGAATGCAACTTCATTGGGTGCTAGCAACTGTCTGTTTTCGTGCATGCCTTGAAACTTAGCTACATCAGAAAAATCCAGTTCTCTTGCAGAACGAATTGCCTGCTGCATTGGTGTATCTACTGCTCCTGGAGCAATCGAATATATTTTCAGGTGGCGAGACATTTCAAGCTCCTCCAAATAGATACTTTCAGAAAAACGATCAAGTGCAATCTTTGAAGCACAATAAGTTGCCCAGGAAGGAATTGCACGATTTGCGGCACCCGAACTAATATTTAAAATAGCGGTTCGTTTTTCAATAGGTACCTCTTGAAGAAATTTCTGACAAAGCAACATCGGTAGCAACACGTTAACAGTCATTACCTCTTGTATCTCCTTTGGTTGCTGATCCATTATTCGTTTCAGTGGACCAATGACACCGGCGTTGTTTATGAGCATACACCCTTCTTGATCAGCAATAAATTCAAATTGTTCGACCATCGAAAGGTTGTTCAAATCGCAAGGTATGAACTCGAAGTTAGGGTGTTGGATATTGTTTCGCCTACCTAAACCGATGACAAGGTTGCCTTCATTCAAAAATGCCTCGGCGAGCGCTTTTCCTATGCCACCTGAAACCCCTGTTATGTATACGCGCATGAAGTGAATTAAGCCAAGGCTTGCTCAAGGTCTGCAATCAAATCTTCCACATCTTCCACTCCTACAGACAGTCTTAATAGATTATCTACAACTCCCGCTTTTTCTCTTTCCACTTTTGGAATGGATGCGTGGGTCATGGTTGCAGGGTGATTGATTAAGGATTCTACGCCACCTAAAGATTCAGCCAGAGAAAATATTTGAAAAGAAGATGCCACTCTAAATGTATTTTCTATTGATTTATCCTTCAATACTATTGATATCATTCCTCCGAAATCACGCATCTGCTTTTTAGCAATCTCATGATTTGGGTGTTCAGGAAAACCAGGCCAATATACTTTCTCGATTTTTGGATGGTTTTTTAAGAATTCAGCTATGATTCTACCATTGTAGCAATGGCGTTCCATACGAAGATGAAGGGTTTTTATTCCTCTCAAAACAAGAAAAGAATCCATTGGACCAGGATTCGCTCCTGAACTATTCAAAATAAAATATAGTTTCTCATGCAACTCTACATTGTTAGTAATCAATGCTCCCATAACAACATCGGAATGTCCGCCAAGGTATTTTGTCACAGAATGCATAACGATATCTGCTCCAAGATCTAGTGGATTTTGCAAGTAGGGTGAAGCAAACGTGTTATCTGCCACCATTACAATTCCTTTCTCTTTCGCAATTTTAGCACATGCTGCAATATCGATGATCTGCATGGTCGGATTGGTAGGCGTTTCTGCCCATATCAATCGCGTTTTTTCATTGATATAATTGTGCAAATTAGTTGCATCTGTTAAATCAATAAAATGAAATTTAATGCCAAATTTTTCATAAATCTTCGTAAACAAGCGGTACGTTCCACCATATAGATCATCACCGGTAATAACCTCATCGCCAGGAGAAAGTAATTTCAATACGGCATCTGTAGCAGCTACCCCACTGCTAAATGCAACGCAATGTTTTCCGTTTTCTAATGCTGCCAACGCATCTTGCAAAGCTTCTCTAGTAGGGTTTTTACCACGCGCATAACCAAACCCTTTATTTACTCCAGGCGCTTCTTGTACATACGTTGAAGTTTGATAAATAGGTGTCATAATTGCACCTGTGGTTGGATCTGGCTGAACGCCAGCATGTATGGCCTTCGTCCCAAACTTTATGTTCTTTTCGTTGCTCATATTTTAATTTCCTTTAATGACTTTAATTTGTACTTTTCTGTCCAATCTTTTTTGTTCGTCGCTGTATGACCCTTTATAAAGTGACTTTTCCTCACCATAATAGTAAACTGTCACTTTTTGTTCAAGATAACCTGCGTCAACAATTTTACGCATGAGTGTTTCAGCACGTTTCTTTGACAGAATCAGGTTATAATCTAAACTTCCATCTCTATCCGTATTTCCTACAACAATAAATGTTACTGAACCACCTTGTTTTTTAATGTCCACCATAAATTTATCGAACTTTTCTTGCTCAGTGGTGGAAATATTCGATTGATCTGAATCAAAATAAACGTTCAATTCTTTTATTACCGTTTTATTTTCCATCACTTTATTCAGCTGATCTCGGGATGTCAATACGTTTCGAATAGTATCATTATTGCTTAATACTTTTATTTGAGAATTGGTGTGATTCGGATCTAATTCAACTTTTTTGTCATTGATTTTGTCAATGTTATTTTTATCAACGGGGCAACCACTGTTATAGACTGAACCCGCTAAATCCGGACATTTATCCACATTATTGGAAACTCCATCCCCATCATTGTCCATGCAGCAACCTGGGTTCTCGAAGGGACAACCGTTGTTCAATTCAATACCCGGCTCATCTGGACATTTATCTGCTACATCTATTACGCCATCGTAATCTCTATCGGGACAACCCAAGTGCACTCCCAATCCTTTTACTTCAGGACAGCGATCGTTCATATCAATGATGCCATCACCATCCGTATCTGGACAGCCTCTCGTATTCAATGGGCCCTGATCATAAATACAGTAATCTTCCTTGTCTGGTATGCCATCACCATCTGTATCAGGACAACCATCTAAGGACAATAAACCAGGATCACTAGGGCATAGATCTCTCAAATCTGAAACCTTGTCTTTGTCTTTGTCAGAAGGTGTTTTGTAGCGAACACTGTAGGACGCACCAATGTAAAAACTTCTGGTTAAAGAAGACTTTTGGCCAAACATGAATAGGATGTTATTCGATCCTATAAAAGCTGAATATCCATAGAGGCTCAACCTACCCGCAACTCCGACATAAAACTTACCATTTCCCATTTGAGAAATCGGCATCATTACGGAATACATTTCCTTTTCAATTCTTGGCGTAATTGTTTGAACAAAAACATATTTTGCTTTGGTTGGGTCTTTCGGACCTCCCAAAGGAATTGACATGTTGTAATTGAAATAAATGTTCCCTTTATAATGATAATCTGCACTTGCGTGAAACATCGTTGGCATTGACATTCTGAATTTAGTTTCTTGAGTTGCAGAATTTGTTCCAGAAAGGGCCATTGCTTGAATTGGACCATTCGGGAAAAACAAGTTGTTTTCAACATCATATAATTGACTAGCATCAACATTGACAGTTGGAACGGTAAAATTTGACGTTGCAGTGTCTTTGACAAACTTAATGAAACCTATGTCGGTAATTGACGCCGCGAACTTCCACTTGTATTTATTCATGTCATATTTGACAAGTTCTTTTTTTCCATCCATTTCGTAGTATTGTTCACGAAAATCAGGACGGATTTCATAGGTAACACCGAGATCAAAACCAATTCCTCGGTTTTTATATTTAGATTGGGCTGTACCAAAATCACTTCCATAAGATGCATCTAGATTGGTGATCGTTGCAGAAGGATATGTAGAATCCGTAAAATTTATCGTTCCACTATTGGCATAAAAATAATTTGTGCGCAACCCATTCAAAATTTTTAATGTAGCGCCTGCTTTTAATAGCTCAGGGCCTTTGTCAAATATTGTTTTTGCATAGCTAAATGCATGTTCTGTAAAACGCAAATTACTAATAGAAAAACCCGTCATGTCTTGCGCAGTATTTATTTGATTGGGATAGTAATAGTTTGCTGCATTTTCGTTCCATGTTTCTGGAATCCCACGCTGATTTGAAAATGTTCTGAAACGAAAATTATACGCAATTGCATTTTTATGATCAATTTCATATTTCAAGCCTAAAATATTGGCATCCAATGTTCTATTTTGATAACCATTCTTTTTTCCATCAATAAGCCTTCCTTTGTAATTATCAGCATTATAGATTGCGTAATCCCTTGCAAAAAAGTTACTTACATACGAACTTCCATAGTCTGTTGTAATGGCAAAGCTTGTTTTTGAATCCACAATAGATGATGGATTATACAGCCCATAATCAGAACCTACGTAATTGTCGTGAATTATTCCTGTATTGGTTGGCTGCGCAAAAAGTTGAAATGCTAACAACCCAAATAAGCAAAACAAAAGTGATTTCATGAAACTTAATTTTTGTCAAAGTTAGGAATCTTTGCGGACGTTTGGAAATCACTTTGAAAATGAGTAAAACACTGCTTTTAGTGGTTCTTAGAAGATAAGTTTTCTTAATTTTAGCTTCGCATGACCGCAGTAAAAGAGAAGATTAAAACGATGCTTGAGGCAGGTGGGGATTTCAACAACAATGATATCCTTGTAAACCTTTCAACTGCAGCTGTGCTTCCTTTTAAGATTGGATCTACCTATAACACCAAAGAAAGGACATTAAAAAATTTGTTAGACGTTGCGAAACGTTTTGAAAAGGAAACAGGTAGCTATCCACTTTGTGTTTCAAAAGGAAGTCTCCTTTGGAATAAAGGCGAGAAATCACTCCAAACTCCAATTTTGTTGATTCCCTGTAAAGCTCATATCAACAAAATAAATGGAGAAGTTAGCATCAATTTAAATGAAGATGATGCATTTGTCAATCCCTATTTATTGAAGAGGCTAAAAAACGAGTTCGAACTTGATATTGAAGGCAATTTAATTTGGGAAGACATCGTCAACTTTTTGAAAAATAATGGTTTAGATCAACTGAATAGAGAGTCTTGTTTTATAGGTAATTTTCATCATCATCGCTATGATATTCTTCGGGAGCTAGAAGAATTAGTAATAGCAGATGATCACGCTGCTCTTGAGGAGCTATTCGGTGAAGTAGGCATTTCTGCAAATTCCTCCATGAATCTATTGAGTTCCTCTTTTCTTGAACCTGCCGACCCGGATCAACTTGCTGTATTTGAAAAAATAAATACTCATCATCTTGTAATTCAGGGACCTCCTGGAACAGGCAAATCCCAAGTGCTTACAAACCTCATCGGAAAAATACTACAGAGTAAACAAACTGCTTTAATCGTCTCAGAGAAAAGGGTCGCGCTTGAGGTATTGGTAAAAAAAATGCGGCAACTTGGATTAGAAGATTTTAGTTTTATTGCTTCTTCAACAACTCGTTCGCTGGATTTATTGGCCGACCTTAAAAGTAATTGGCAACGCCTTGAACAGCGCGAACCAAAAAAACAAAGTTCATATGCCGTATCAGGACAATTAATTGACGGACTGCAACGAACATTGGACACACTCCAAAAAGACAACCTCATTGGAGGAATTTCATATGCCGAATTCATCGCCCAGTCTTCAAATCTTTCCTTAAATAAGTCTACTTTTTCGAGCGATCTTCCGACCATAAAAGAATGGCTAAAAGTTCGCGAAACGATTGAAAATTTGTATACCAAAAACATCAATGTGGCACTCAGCTCATTGTCTGCATCATACATTTATTCGCCGCAGTTTTCTCAATTAAACCTTCGAATCAAAGAATGGTTAAAAGAGTTGGATGATCTATCCGTCTTGTTTAAACTGCAAACATGGGGGGATGTTTCCAAAGCCATGAAACTTGCTTCCTTGTCCCAATTCTATGGGTCTTCAACATTTAAAAAATATGCTGAACTCTTAGACCCTGAAACAAAAAAACAAAAGCGATTTTTAAACTTGAGTAAAAAGTACCTCAAGGTTGTCATTGAGTTAGAAGGGTTGGAAAGCATCGTTGGAAACTGGAAGCAACTTCCCACCGAAGAAGAGTTAGACGTTTTAAAAGTCCAGCACACGAAGACTGGTGTTCTAAACGTATGGAAATTCAATCGCTTGTGGACTAAGTACTCCTCCAATCCCTCGATAAAGGCAATTGAATTAATAGAAAAACTGCTGCATTTTTACCAATTAAAAACTGCTTTACAAAAATTCAGGATTGAATTCATAGAGCTTGGAATTGAAGATCCAAAAAATGAAATTCCATTCATAAAGCAACAATTGGTGCATTATTCAGCAGACGATGAACGAATCTGGATATCATTAACAGATGAGCAGCGCAGTGCAATAGCGGCAGCTAACAATTCGTTGAACACCCTTTATTCAAATTTGAAAACCTATTTTCGACTGAAAGAAGATCAGGATTTAAAATCAATTTTAAATTCACTTTTATTGAATTTTGAACGAATTGTTCAATCGATCAATGAAAAGGAAACTATGACAGATCAAGTCCTAAAGCACCTGGGTGAATTTGCTTCATTTGAACACTATGAAGCAGCTGTCTACAAAAGTAGTTACGTAAAATTTATTGGACAATTTCCAACTTTTGAGAATTTCACAGCTGAAAAAATGCTGGAGAAATGTGGTGCCATTTTCACAGAGCAGGAAAGAGAATCCAAATTGCTTGTGAATGAAATTATCTTGCAGCAATTCGAGCGATTCAATCGCTATCAAGGCATTTTGAAAACGACCCAAAATAAACTTTCGGAGGAGGAAAAGATCTTTAGAAGTGAGTTGAAAAAAGGAAAAGCCATTTTGGTTAAAGCATTTTCCAAAACAAGAAACTTACCTACCCTGCGCGAACTTTTTGCTTCTGAAGCTCGACATTGGATTACACTTTTGAAACCTATTTGGCTCAGTAATCCAGCGCAAGTTGCAAAGCATTTCCCACTTCAAAAAGACCTGTTTCAGCATTGTGTTTTCGACGAGGCAAGCCAGATACCACTTCAAAATTCCTTGGGTTCGATTTATCGTTCCAAACATGTCACAGTAGCGGGTGATGGACAACAAATGTCACCGAGCAATTATTTCAATTCAACATCTTTTGAAACAATTGATTTATTGCATCAGGCGGGGTTTTACTGGAAAAATGTGTGGCTAAAGCACCATTATAGAAGCGAACACCCTGGATTGATTGCCTTTTCCAACAAACATTTTTACAAGGATGAGTTACTAGCCTTTCCAAGCTTAAAAAGTGAAAAAAATCCTGTCGACGTTCACTGCATTGAAGGGGTTTATTTGCAAGGTGAAAATCCTACTGAAGCAAAAGCAGTTGCAAAGAAAATAGAAGCGCTGATTGACTTCCCCGAAACACTTGGTGTTGTCGCGTTTTCTGAATCGCAACTCACTGCTATTTATGAAGAATTGTCTGAAAAAACGAAGGGTATTTTATCCGAAAGAATAGAGAACGACACCGCTTTTTTTAAAGCTTTAGAAAATGTTCAAGGCGATGAATGTGATTATTTGGTCATTAGTTTTGGTTACGGTAAAGATGCTGAAGGAAAATTTCATCATCGTTTTGGGCCACTTTCACAAAAAGGAGGAGCACGACGTTTGAACGTATTGTTTTCAAGAGCCAAAAAGCACATAGACTTTTTCACATCTGTAAAAAGCAGTGATTTTAGATTGAGTATCAATGAAGCCACAGATTTGATACGTCGCTATCTTCAGGCAGCTGAAGCTGATGAATTCAATCACTCAGAAAATTTCTTTTTTGAAAAAATGAATGCCAGACGAGAAAAGAATACAATCGTTTTTTCACAACCGTACCAAACGTTTAAAAGTGCCCAAGAACTTTTGACAATTGTCAGAGTGCTCAAAAACCGCGGATGGAAGGTGGAGTTGGGGTTTTAGGTCCTGTATCCGTGTATGCGCAGCTGCAGAGGAGAAGCATGATAGAATGGATCGATTGAAATTCGAAAAAAATTAGTGTATGGTATCTACTAAGCGTGTTGTTTTTTGAATTTACCAAACGTTTTATCGGAAATCAATGGGTCGTTTAATTGAACAATGAACATTGTCTTAAAAGGTAAAAATCTCTTCTATTACTTTCTCACAATTTTTATTGCCTCAAAACCTTTGCAACTAAACTCAAATGAATCAATACCTAAATTGATAATAAATTGTTGTAGGCAGGTTTTATTTCGTTTTAATTATCTACAGGAACCCCAAATTCTTCCTTGATTATCAATCAACCCCTGCAAATTACCATAGCCATCGTATTGCGCAATAAATTTCATAGATGGCAATCCTGTATTTTCACCTGTAAAACTGATCGTCAATACCATTGCTGGGCCATATACACCTTCATCTTGAAGTATCCATTTTCCAACAACGGTTTTTATTAAATTACCATTGATATTATATTGTTGATATGTAACGTTATGTGCACCACCATCATCTAAACCCAACTGATATCTACCATTTATATTTGTAAAACAATAATATCTATAATCTAATTTCATTCCTGAATATTCTTGGGTAGATTTTTCTAGTGAAGAGTGGACTTCGTTATACGCTTGTATAGAAAGTTCAAAGCCTTCGTACTTCCAATATCTTGCATTTTCAATATCACCTAATTCCTCATATATTTCTTGAATTGTTCTAATTACATTCTTTCTATCGTATATAGGATTTTCACCAACACTTTGAAGTGTTAAACATTTTTTAGCATCATTTAAAGCGCCATTGTAATCTTTTAATTTCTGCTTAAATTTTGACCGCTCATTGTATAAATAAAAATATGATGCCCACTCTTTGCGATTTTTATCAAATGAGCTTGTATTAACAGGCATTAGTTTTATAAGCCTATTTAATATTTCAACTGCCAGTTGAGGTTCATTTTCATAAACATTATAAAATTTTGAAACTAACTCACTAAATTTGGCTTCTTTTGTAGTTAAGTTGCTTTTTAGGATTGCATCAAATTTTGTTTTTTCAATTTTCTTTTGTTCCTGTATTTTTTTACTTTCAAAATTTAGTAGATTAACTAATTCTAATGAATCCGATTTTAGGTTAATGCCCCCATCTTTTACGCAACGAACAGATAATCCATAACCTGGACTACAATTATTCTTTCCGATATTATCATTTTTGTAATGTAAACTTCGATACCAAATCTTACAATTTTCAGGGTCATTTAAGTCTCCTTTGGAAATTGTAGAACTCCACCAGAATCCATATTGTTCCCTTCCATTAAAAACGTAAGTATAACTTTGTTCTCTCGGGTCATATTCATAATAACCACCTGGATATCCATTAAATAAACTTGAATTATCACCATTTGCTGATTTTTCATAATGATTATCCCATCCATTAATACTTTTCATTTTTTCTCCAACTACATTAGGAATGTTTTCACCACCTAATGCGGTAGGTTGAATTGAATTTATAAGGATATCCCATTCGTTGTCACTTGGAATATGCCAACCTTCAGGTGCTAAACCTCTTGGGTCTATGATAGCATAGTAATTATATATTTTCCCATATTTGGGTTCGTCCTTATTTTCGTAATTATAATAACACCAAGCAGGTTGTTTATTAGCACATAATTGATTCCATTGCTTTCTACTTGTCGCTTGTATTATTCCTTCGCCATTCTGAAATCTTACGACATTCAAATTTTCTGACATCCAAATTTGATCACCAATTTTTACTTCTTTAATTATCTGTGAAAAAAAGTTTGAGACGAACGCTATTAAAAACATTTTGAATAAAAAATACTTTTTCATTTTGAATTTAGTATAATGCTGTATAACAATAAAATATTTATAGATTTTATGTTCTGTTAAATTCTGAAGAAAAACCAATGTTTTCGGTGATAATAATTTTAAGTTTTGGCTAATACCTGGTTTTCTTGATTTTACCTGTACCTCGACACACATCACAAGTAATGTTTTCAGGGTAACCGGTATATGGATTTATTCTTCCGGCCTTTCCTGTACCACCGCACCTAAAGCAATCCTTAAAGTTGTCATCAATAAAATTATCCAATTCCTGGTATGCTTCTCTCATACAAGAAGCGCTGCATATCCAGGTCATTCCATTATCTTTTACCACTACATTTCCATATTCATCGATGGAATAGCCTGGCTCACAACAAAATTCCCTTCCACAGTGTTTGCAATCTCTGGATGGCCATTTTTTCTCTGCATTTTTTCTTTCCGCAGCTCTTCTTTGTTGCTGCCTTTTCTCCTCAGCCAACCTTATCTGCTCTTGCTTCTTTTCTTCTGCAATGCGCTGTTGTTCTAGTTTTTGAAAATACGCAGTTTTTTGTGCCTGGGCATTTTGAATGGATTTTTGAAGTCTCAGATTCAAGGGAATCGACTTAGGATAGTCGTTTGCACAATTGTTGACATATAAATCGATTGCTCGATCGTAATTCTTGTTAGCTAGTTGGCCATCTGCCTCTTTGAGTTTATTTTCGAGGTTTTTCAGTGAAAGATTGACTCCATTTTCAAACTCGTAGAAATAACTTCCTTCCTTATTGGTGTAATTTGTGCGCACTAAATTTCCATTTACGTAATATGAACACTCATACGAATCACAAGTTCTGCCATTTGAACAGTCTTTACCATTAAAAACACCCTTCGCATAAATCGTATTATTTCTGTATAGTTTAGCTGTCGTGATTATCCCTTTAGCTAGGGTAAACTCCTCTAAATTGGCTTCTTTGGCACAAGAATAAGATGTTCCTTTGTGCTCAAACCCATAAAGTTCTTTGATAGGCATTCCCTGAACGCCATTTTCGACATAATAATTAACGACTTTTTGATTATAGAATTTTACTGATCCCGTAAAATCCTTTGCGTTTTCTAACAACGTTATACTTAAAGGGTTTAACGTTGGATTATAATAATTTGGAAAATCAGCTTCTAACTTTGTAAAGAAGGCCGTTTGTTCTTTTTCAGATGGTAATTTAGAAATAGATTCGAGCAACAGGTTTGCTATTTTAGGAAAATAGGCAGAACTCATAATAAGCGCAGCTTGAGGTAAATTCTGGTGTTCTCTCCTCACCTGATCATATTTTTTCCAAACTTTTGAAAATGAAACGTACTTGTTTTTCGGATCTGTATCGTTTTCCTTTATAATTAACCTATCCACTTGTTTTGCCGTCCTCTCTGTTTTTAACTTAAGGGTGTCGGCATTAAGTTTATCTTGGTATTTCATTAAATAATTCGAATTAAATGCTAGCTGTGCATCTAATGTGTTTTGATTAATTGCTCTCCTATAAGATACATCCACAAGTCTGTCGATTGCTTCTTTCTTTTGAAGCGATTTAGGATACTTTGCAAGGTATTCTTCGTATGCCTCAACAGTGTTCTTTGTTTTTGTCTCCTCAAACTTAACTCTGGCCTCAACGATTCCACTTTTGATCTCTGTTGCCTCTCTGAGGAACTTAGACCTCTGATGGGTTGCAATATACTCATCAAGTGCAGATTCTGACGATTTGTCGATAGCCACAAGTAATTCGGTTGAATCTCTTTTGTCAATTGCTTTTTGTAAAAGCGAGGAGTTTGGATAGGCATTTATATATGCAATAAAAGGTTCTGGTTTACTCGATTTTTCTATCTCGTAAAACTGTTTTTTCATAAACTCTTGTGTGAATTTAAGCTCTACATCTATATTCCGAGACCAACTGGCCACTTTATAAAAATCTGATCTAAATGCATCTATAGCAAGAGGAACACCATATGTGACCAACCCAAGTAAAACATCTCTTCCTAAAGCCTTTAGACGCGGTACTCTCCAAACTTTAATGGTTTGGGGTTCAAAATTTTCTTGTGACACAACTAATATCGTTCTACCGAATTTTAATTTTTCGAAAGAATTACTACTTGAATATTTATTAGAACCAACAGTGATAGATGTAGGCTTAAAATATTCTTTGTCAAATAATTTTGACTTTATTTTTACCGAGGCTCCAAAAACATTACAGTTTACGTTGAAGGTGTTATTTTCAATTCTTTCTTCGGAAGAATATTTTCTGCTTGCGCATGAACTAAATAAAAGGCACGCAATGAAAAATTTAACTAGGGTTTCATGTTTTGATCTTTGCCAGCTTTTGGTTAGTAGGATAGAATTACTTGAAAATATGTTTGTAAAACTTACATTTTGGACACAAGTTGAATAAATCATTTTCATAATTTTCGTTTTTACTAATGTACCTGACATACCAGAACTTTTTGGTTTCTAAATAGACTTTTATATCCTTATTAAAATTAATATACTACTTTTAAGGAAAATAAAACCATGAAAGAAGCAATAGAGAACATTAAGAAGTTTCGCGAGTTAAAAAACATAACTCGCGAAGAATTAGCAGATAAACTTGAAATGAGCCTATCTGGATACAGTAAACTGGAGCGTGGAGAAGTGGATGTTACCTTGACAAAATTGTACCGTATAGCGGACATTCTGGAAGTATCCGTGTCACAAATCCTGAATTTTGATGCTTCTCAGATTTTTAATGTGAGCAACAATCAGATAGTCAATGGTGTAGAGGTAAAGGAGCAGATCAACAACTACCAGGACGAATACAAAGACAAGTACATCAAGATGCTCGAGGCAGAAGTGGAGCGCTTAAAAGGAAGGTAGTTTGCTCGAAAAGTCTTAGGAAAAAATGTACTTTTTTACAAAAAGTCGTACGAGAAAATGTAACCTATTACAAAAAGTCGTACGAGAAAATGTAATTTTGTTCTATTGGTAGTATTCAAAATCGAAAGAACATGGAACGAATTGCAGAAGAATCGTTGATAAGGTGGAAAGACTCACCAACCCGAAAACCATTATTGGTATACGGTGCAAGACAAGTTGGGAAAACCTGGTTAATGAAACAATTCGGGAACAACGCGTTTGAAAAAACCGTTTACATCAACTTCGAAAAAGAAATCCCACTACGAGGGCTCTTTCAACAAGATTACCAACCGCAGCGCATCATTAAAGCCATCGAAGCATATTCCGGTCAATCCGTTGAGGCCGGAAAAACCCTTCTCATTTTCGACGAGATTCAGGAAGCACAAGGCGGATTGACATCCCTCAAATATTTCAAAGAAGATATGCCTGAGCTTCACATTATCGGAGCGGGATCATTGTTAGGCATTGCACTCAAACAGAATACCTCCTTTCCTGTTGGACAAGTCGAATTTCTTCATTTATATCCCATGAATTTCAAAGAGTTTCTCTACGCGACGGGAAATAAGTCCATAGTACGACTCTTAGAAGAGAAAGAATGGTCCCTACTTAAAACACTCAAACCCAAAGTCACATCCTTACTGAAACAGTATTATTTTGTTGGCGGCATGCCTGAAGCCGTTTTATGCTATTGTGAAACGGAAAATTATCAGCAGGTTCGGGAAATTCAACACAACATTCTAACCTCCTATGAACAAGATTTTTCAAAGCATGCGCCGGCTACAGTGATACCAAGAATACGGATGGTATGGAACGCTGTAGTAAGCCAACTGGCCAAGGAAAACAAAAAATTCATTTATGGCTTAATACGCGAAGGCGCGCGCGCGAAAGAATTTGAATCTGCATTGAACTGGCTTGAAGATTATGGTTTGATTTACCGCGTTCACTGCACCAGAAAAGCCAACTTCCCACTTGCAGCATACCGAGATCTGAACGTATTCAAAGTATACATTCATGACAGCGGTTTGTTGGGGGCGCTAGGCAACCTTCCTCCCGGCATTATGATACATGAGGACGCCATGTTTAAAGAATTCAAAGGGGCGCTCGCAGAACAATTTGTACTTCAAGAACTCAAAGCGAGTGGAGTTACTCAACTTTTTTACTGGGCCAATGACACGGGATCAGCTGAGGTGGATTTCATTTTTGAACAGGACCAGCGAATTTATCCGCTCGAAGTGAAAGCAGGCGAAAATTTGCAGTCAAAATCACTCAAAACATTTGCTCAAAAATTTTCGGGAACACATTGCTTCCGGACCTCTCTATCGGATTACCGAGAAGAGTCCTGGATGACGAACGTACCGTTGTATGTAGTCGGATTCTTCTTTTAGTGAACTCCATGAACAGCTGCAGCCAATAATGTATTCCATGATGAAGTCAAGATAATTTTCCGGATGAATAACATCAAACGAGGCTTTTGGATATCCTTGTAAATAAGTCTTTACTGAAGCAATTAACAGTAATTGATTTAATAGAATGTCCAAAAAAGATCTAATGTGCATCCAACCAATTGTCCCCTAAATCAACTTGCACTTCGGTTGGGACACCAATATCAACTGCATTTTCCATCGCATCTTTAACCAATACTTTCATTTCTTCGATCTCTGACTTCAGCACATCAAATACCAATTCATCGTGCACCTGAAGAATCATTTTTGACTGCAATTTGCGTTTCTTCATTTCCTCTTGCACCTTAACCATCGCCATTTTAATAATATCGGCGGCCGAACCCTGAATTGGAGCATTCACAGCATTTCTTTCGGCAAAACCTCTAACAACGGCATTGGCGGAGTTGATATCTGGTAAATACCTTCTTCTTTTTGATAAAGTTTCAACATAACCGTTTTCTCTTGCTTCATGTACAATAGAATCCATGTATTTTTTCAAGGCTGAAAATTGTTCAAAATAACTATCAATAATGCCTTTTGCTTCCGTTCTTGAAATATTCAAACTCTGAGATAGTCCAAAAGCAGACTGCCCATACAGAATTCCAAAATTAACAGCTTTGGCCGCGCTTCGCTGATCTTTGGTCACCTCATCCATAGGGGTATGAAACACTTTCGAAGCTGTTGAAGTATGAATATCAAAGCGATTTTTGAAGGCTTCTATCATATGTTCATCTCCACTCAAGGCTGCAATGATTCTCAACTCAATTTGCGAATAATCCGCTGCCATTATCACATGGTCTTTGTCACGTGGAATAAATGCTTTTCTAATTTCCTTTCCCTTGTCTGTTTTAATTGGAATATTCTGCAAATTTGGATTGTTTGAACTCAATCGACCCGTTGCAGTAACTGTTTGCATAAAGTTCGTATGTACGCGCCCATCTATGTGATCTGTCATCGTTGGTAACGGATCTACATAAGTGCTTTTTAGCTTGCGCAGTTGGCGGTATTCTAAAATCAATGGGATAATTGGGTGTGCCTTCTCATGTTTCAAAAGAACATCCTCGGATGTCGCGTATTGTCCTGTCTTGGTTTTTTTCGCTTTTGGATCGATCTTTAATTGATCAAAAAGCACTTCCCCGAGTTGTTTCGGAGAATCAATATTGAATGTAACCCCTGCCTCTTCCTTGATGCGAGCATCGAGATCAACGAGTGTTTTTTCCAGTTCGGAGGAATACTCCTTCAGGCCTTTCACATCAATGGCAATGCCTTCCTGCTCCATGTTTTTGAGGACATCAACCAACGGCATCTCGATTTTGTAAAATAAATCTTTTAAATGTTCCTTCTGAATTTCAGGCTCAAAAAGTTGCTTCAATTGGAAGGTAACATCCGCGTCTTCGCAGGCATAATCTGATACTTCTTCGGGTTTGAGGTCGCGCATATTCCCTTGCCCTTTTCCTTTCTTGCCAATTAATGTTTCTATCGAAATAGGCTTGTATTTCAGGTAAAATTCAGAAAGAAAATCCATGCTTTGTTTTGATTCCGGATTGATCAAATAATGCGCAATCATGGTATCAAACGTTGGCGTTGCAACTTCCATTGCATAACGATGAAGCACCTTCAAATCATACTTAATATTGTGGGCAATTTTCTCGATTTGTTCAGATTGAAAAAATGGAGCAAACTCATGTACAATACTTTTAGCTGCTTCAAAATCAGCAGGAACGGCAACATAAAAAGCCTCGCGTGCTTTGTAAGAAAAAGACATTCCAACTAAATCAGCATGCATTGCATCTATATCTGTTGTTTCCGTATCAAAACAAACCTGCGTTTGTTTCAATAGGATGTCAAGCAATTCTTTGCGTTCTTCCGGTGTTGTAATAAGGTGGTAGCTCGGTTTTTCAGTAGCTATCGTTTTATATTCTGCAGTAGGCGTTGGATCTTGGTCGACCAACATACTTTGCACACCAAATAGATCCAATTGTCCAGAATCACTTGAAGATGGGGATGATGGAGCTGCCGTTACTACAATTTCTTCACCAATTACCCTTCTTGCAAGGTTTCTGAATTCAAGTTCTGTAAAAATTTCTTTGACCTTTTCTGTGTCAACATCGCACATAATAAGCGCCTCTTCGTCAAATTCGACGTCCAAATCAATTATTATGGTTGCAAGCCTTTTTGAAATACGGCCTTGTTCTGCAAAGTTGATGACATTCTCTTGTTGCTTGCCTTTTAGTTCATGAGCATTGGCAATGATGTTTTCCATTGATTCATATTTCTGAATCAACGCTTTTGCTGTTTTTTCACCAATTCCTGGAATTCCTGGAATGTTGTCAGAAGCATCTCCCCACAAGCCTAAAATATCTATTACTTGAAGTGGATGTTTGACCTCAAATTTTTCGCAAATTTCCTTTACACCGAGTACCTCTGCAGGTGCACCACCTCGACCTGGTTTGTACATGAAAATATTGTCAGAAACCAACTGTCCATAATCCTTATCAGGAGTCATCATGTAGGTTGTATATCCCTTCCCTTCAGCAATTTTTGCGACAGTTCCAATCACATCATCAGCCTCATATCCATCTATTTGGAGGACAGGAACATTGAATGCTTCGATAATCTGTTTTATCGGTTGTATCATCGAGCGAATGTCTTCTGGCATTTCTTCTCGATGCGCTTTATATGCTTCAAAATCTGCTTGACGATGAACCGATCCGCCTGGAGGATCAAATACGACAGCTAAATGTGTTGGTTTTTCATTCTTAATCACATCGATCAAAACATTGGTAAAACCAAAGGCTGCGGATGTGTTTTGACCTTTTGAATTAATTCGAGGATTTTTTGCAAAAGCAAAATAAGCTCTGTAGATCAATGCGTAAGCATCAAGAAGGAAGAGTTTTTTATCGGTATTTTGAGATAACATTTTTTTCGCTTAATAATTAATGCATGGAATATCCATTTAACATAGATTGTCGAATAAGAAATGTGACGGTTATTAACTCCAGTTCGTGCCCTCTTTCGAATCCTTGATGGTGATTCCGGCTGCTGCCAATCCATCGCGGATCTTATCGGAGGTTGTCCAATCTTTGTTATCACGGGCCTGCTGACGCAATTCGATTACAAGGTCCATGACAGGTGCTAATTTGGAGTCACTATTTGTAACACCAACTTGAAGTCCAAGTACATCCAGCACAAAAGCTGTCATTTCCTTTTTCATCAGGTTTCTATCCGTCTCAGAAAGTGTTTCTTTTCCGTCGTTCACCAAATTGATTCGACGAACTGCTTCAAACAAATTTGCAATGAGCATGGGAGCATTGAAATCATCATCCATGGCATTGTAAAAAGCATCCACAATCGATTTTACATCAAATGAGGATTCGGACGACGTATTCAGCTTTTCCAACAACAACATTGCGTCCAAAAGACGTGTGTAACCCTTTTCAGCAGCGTCCAAAGAATCTTGTGAAAGATCCAGTGTACTTCGGTAATGCGCTTGCATCATACAGAAGCGAATGACATTTGGACTGTATGGTTTATCGAATAATTCCGTTGTTCCTTCTACGATCTCTTTGGGTAAAAAGTAATTCCCGAACGACTTACTCATTTTCTGCCCGTTGACATTGAGCATGTTGGCGTGCATCCAGTATTTCGCAGGATTACAACCCAATGAACCACAACTTTGAGCAATCTCGTCCTCGTGGTGCGGAAATTTTAAGTCCATGCCGCCGCCATGAATATCGAAATGTGAACCAAGGTATTTTGTACTCATTGCCGTGCATTCGATATGCCAACCTGGATTGCCATCACCCCATGGAGAACGCCAAATTTGCATGTCTTCTGGATTGGCTTTTTTCCACAAAGCGAAATCCGCAAAAAAACGTTTTTCTTCCTGTGCATTCAACGTGCGTGTCTCTTCAGCTAATTCGTCTACCCTACGACCACTTAAAATACCGTATTCGTATTTCTCACTGTATTTTTTTACATCAAAATACACGGAACCATTCACCACGTAAGCAAAACCATTTTCTAGTATCTGCTCAATCAATTCAATCTGTTCTTGAATGTGGCCGGTAGCTGTAGGTTCAATCGAAGGCGCCAACATATTGTAAATACGCTGCAATTCCTGAAATTTCACATTGTACTTGTAGACTATTTCAAGTGATTGAACTTGTTCCAAACGAGCAGCGGAACCGATGCTGTCTACTGCCTCCCCCAAACTATTGGTGATATGTCCTGCATCCGTAATGTTGCGAACATATTTCACCTTGTAACCGAGCAATAAGAGGTAACGGTAGATCATGTCAAAGTTGATGAACGTACGCATGTTCCCCATGTGCGGCTCACTGTACAAAGTCGGTCCACAGACATACATCCCCACTCGACCTTGGTGGATCGGTTCGAACTTTTCTTTTTGTCCCGAAAGACTATTATAAATCTGAAGTTTTCCCTGATGTATGCTCATAAAATCTTATTATAAGATGTTAATCCCTAATTCTTTCAACTGTGCTTCATTCAATGGTGATGGCGCATCAATCATAGTATCGCGACCGCTATTGTTTTTCGGGAACGCTATGTAATCACGAATAGATTCTGACCCACCCATCGTTGCCACCAAACGGTCTAGTCCAAAGGCTAATCCTCCATGCGGTGGCGCACCATATTCAAATGCACTCATTAAGAATCCGAACTGTTCCTGCGCCTCTTCTTTCGTAAATCCAAGCAAATCAAACATGCGTGATTGCAAATCACGGTCATGGATACGAATCGATCCACCACCCAATTCTACTCCGTTCATTGCGAGGTCATAGGCATTCGCGCGTACTTTTCCAGGATCCGTTTGGATCAGGTGCATGTCTTCTGGTTTCGGAGAAGTAAACGGGTGGTGCATTGCATGGTAGCGACCACTCTCTTCGTCCCACTCCAATAATGGAAAATCCAGTACCCATAAAGGTTTAAACACATTCGGATTACGCAATCCCAATTCATTTCCCATGTGCAAACGAAGTTCATTCATTTGCTTGCGCGTTTTTTCAAGATCACCACTCAACACCAAAAGTAAATCTCCAGGTTTAGCATTGGCTTTTGACGCCCATTGAGCTAAATCTTCTTGTGAATAGAATTTATCAACCGAAGATTTAAAGGTTCCGTCTGCATTGCATCGCACGTAGACCAATCCTTTCGCACCTATCTGTGGTCGTTTCACCCACTCCGTTAATTCATCGATTTGCTTGCGTGTGTATTCTACACAATCTTCCGCATTGATCGCAATAACCGCTTCAGCACTATCGAATATGGCAAATCCTTTTCCTTTAGCAACATCGTTCATGTCCACGAATTCCATCCCAAATCGGATATCTGGCTTGTCTGATCCATAGCGCGCCATCGCTTCGGCATAATCCATTCTTGGGAATGATTCAGTGAACTCGACACCTCGAACAGTCTTAAATAAATGTTTGATTAATCCTTCAAACGTATTCAAAATATCATCCTGCTCTACAAACGCCATTTCACAATCAATCTGCGTGAATTCCGGTTGACGGTCAGCACGTAAATCTTCATCTCGGAAACATTTTACGATCTGGTAATAACGATCGAAACCGGAAACCATCAATAACTGTTTGAACGTTTGTGGCGACTGTGGAAGGGCATAAAATTGTCCTTCGTTCATGCGACTTGGCACAACGAAATCACGCGCTCCTTCGGGTGTTGACTTAATCAAAACTGGAGTTTCAACATCCAAAAAATCTTTGGAATTTAAATACACACGCGTTTCAAGAGCAACCTTATTTCGCAGCATAAGTTTCTGTTGCACGGGATTTCTTCTTAAATCCAAATAACGGTATTGCATGCGCAGCTCATCGCCACCATCTGTTTCGTCTTCAATCGTAAACGGTGGCAGTTTTGCAGCATTTAGTATTGTCAAAGCAGTAACTTGAATCTCAATTTCTCCTGTTGGGATGTTCTTGTTTTTACTTGAACGTTCAATTACTTTTCCATTCACCTGAATCACAAACTCGCGCCCCAATTTTCTTGCTTTTTCGCACAATTCTGCATTGTCTTCCATATTGAAAGCAAGTTGCGTAATTCCATATCTGTCTCTTAGGTCAACAAAGGTCATTCCGCCTAAGTCACGGGAACGTTGCATCCAACCCGCTAATGTTACTTCCTGTCCAATATTTGTAGGGCGCAATTCGCCACATGTGTGTGATCTGTACATAATCAATTAATGAGGTGCAAAGATAAGCAGAACAGATTATTTCCTTGTATTTCCCGATACATTGTTCAACGGAAAAAATGATTTTTTTGCATTTTATTCTTAAAAAGATCGCTATTTTTAAATCAAATAAATTCACGATGAAAAAGTTAGTGTTCTCAGGCATTTGGTCTTTTCTATTTTTGACGAATATTTTGTTAGCCCAATCAGAAACCCAGAATGCATCAAAAAAATGGCGTTTGGAGGTTGAGCCCTTGAGTTTTATTTACAAAGGTTTTGGCGGACAAATCATGTATAAAGTGTCTAAAAAACATGACTTTAACATAGGCCTTTATTCCCTAGCTCTTGATGTGCCTGATGATTTGAAAAAGAGCATGTTTGAAAACGTTCCTGAAAGCACGAGTGCTCGATTAGGATTTGAATTGGCCGCAGTTGCTCGGTATAAAATTCCACTATTCAAGACAGAAAGTAATCCGGTAATTGGCGCTATTGTAGGATGGGAATACTTTAATATTGATGCTCCGGAATTGAAACAACTCCGAATTGAAACCTTTCTTGCTACTGCTTATGTGGGTTACGAATTGTACTTGTACAAGCAAATGCTCTATGTAAATCCTCAGCTTCGTGGGGTTGCATACATCAGTCCGTGGAGCAGTGATTCCAAGCGAACAGAAAAATTAAAACCAATTACATTCGTACCGACGCTATCTCTTGGCATTCGATTGTAAAATCACACAGATGTTTCTATTACGAGGGATACTGAAAACATTTTTGCCATTTGTTTTTTGTTCCACTTCACCCTTATTTTCTCAGATTGCATCCTATCCGACGCAGGAAAAAAGTTTTCCTAAAGAGCTTTTAGCCTACTTTGAGGAAGATTCACTTATCAATTTAGAACACCTAAGATCTACTTGTAATTTACTTACAAACCCCAATATACGATTTAAAGATGGCTATTTATTGCCTGCTAGAAAAAAGGCATTCATCCGATACGTGAAAACCGTCAGTGAGCAATTAGAGTTAGGGTATTTACTGAAGAAAAAAAGGGATAGCACAACATTGGATTTGGTCTACCAACTGGAATGGATGCGTTTATCATTCTTGCAAAAAGCAGAAAGTAATTCAACCAATAAAATTTCATTTCATAAAAAGAAACAATTATTTTTCAATACCCTAAAAAGCAAAAATTCTCTTCGTATTCGAATTCCAAAGTCAGCCTTTTCTGGAGAATACGAGTCGATTGTTTCACCTTTCTACAAAGAGTTAATTGATAGTGTATGTCTCGAAAATCGATTTGATATACTTGCTAAGAAGAAAAAGATCAATGCGCAAAACCAAATGGTTGTTTTGGCGGATCAACTCAGTAAAGGAGGGTCAGCACCTAAATTTGAAGTACTTGATTTAGATTTTGAAAATAAATGGATTATTAAATGGGGAGATGAGGTGCATACCGACATATTCTGTTCTAGAATGTTTGCTGCGATCGGCTATGATGTTGATCACCCCTATTTTTACACTGAAAATCTAATCCTTGTTTTCGATGGTGTTTCGAATATGAAATCATCTATCGAATTGATTGATAGTCTCAAAATTCAATATGGTATTGACATTAAAAACTATTTAAATAAAACAGGAAAAATAACTGATGAGATGGCAAAATCTCTTCCATCTTTGACCCCATTTATTGGAAAATCCTATGCTCAATTTAAAGAGTGCTCGTTAGAAGCTCGGCCAGATCGAGTAAAGAGACTTGGATCCTTTATGCCTTATGCTTTAGAAAATGCTTCACGCCGAGAATTAAAGGGCTCTCTTTTGGCTCACATCTACATCGATAACTGGGACATAAAACAAGAGAACACGGCATTAACCCTTGTAAATAAAGGAAATAAAAACTATCGTTTGTCAGCCATTTATTCAGATCTAGGAACAAGTATGGGTGTGCATATTTCTTGGATAAATCAAGATTTTAAGGTCGGATTAGTCAATGAACTTCCTTGGGAGGCCGTTAAAATAAAAGGCCGAAAAGTAGTGTTTACAAGTCGCATAAATTCACTTGTCGATCTATATAAAAAAACGGATTACGAAGATCTGCGTTGGATGGCATTCAAAATAGCTGCCATTGATTCGGTTGGACTGCGATCAATGATCGAAGCAGCGCATTGGCCACCAGCAATTAGTGAGCTATATTTTCATAAAATGGCAGCACGAAGAGCATCGATTGTGAAAGCCTTTGATATTTTAGACCCTCATCCGATAGGATATACAAAACAATTAACCATATATGAAAACGGAAAATGTTTAGTGAAAAAAGGCAAACTACTTAAGGCTGCTGATTTGGCAGCTTATCCCATTAGTTATATTAATTTCAAAGGAAGAATGCGCAATTATGGCCAGTAAAACATACTTCATCTTAAGCTTTCTGTTTCTTATCAAGTTAACTTTTTCTCATTCCCAAGGGATTGAAGATCAGCGTAAATATGGTGTTAAGAATATCGATTCATTTGAAGTTTCACTGATGAAAAACCCTACCATTGGTGGCATAACTCTTTTGCATCATAGCGATGATTTTTACTATGATTTGTACCTTGATTCCCCTGACTTTATATTAAACCGCAATGGTTTCTCACTGCGCTTTAGAAAACGCATTTCGAATGAAAATGGCATTAGCTATAGTTTTCAATTAAAAAGCGAAATGCTTCAAGTTAATGGTATACGAATGGAAGTAGAAGAATCAGATTTGTATTTCTATAAACTCCTTCAAGACACATCGGTTGTTAATCTCACTGAACTCATCGATCCGTTATTTGATTTTTCAGAAACGAAAACGCTAACAGTAGAAATTCAGAAAAGCTTGGAGACATTGAAACAATGGTTGATTTTCAAGTCAAATGCACCGATACTTCCATTCCAACAATTGAAATTCTTGAATGATGCACTTTTTAATGATGCAACGATTGGTTCTTTCATACCCGTTTTAATTGGAAAATCAAAGAGAAGTAGATTTCACGGAGTGATCGATCCGGAACATAGCGATTCGCTTCACAAAGCAACAATCAGAAATCAAATTGCATTCAACGAATTGCCAATAAAATTGCAGGAGAACATTAGATTAAATTGGATTTTTGAAGCTTCGCTCGACAAAAGTCAATTTTTTCCAATTGAGCAAAATCCCCGCACAATTGAACTGCTCGAATTTGAAGTCGAAAACAAATTTTTCATTTCTGAACGCGGAGCTGAGCTAATTGACAAGTTTCAAAAGGAAGCTGAAATAAACTACAATCTCACTCCTGTTACTAAATCAAAATATGCACAAGCAATTGAAATATTGCACAACTGACTTACAAAGGGATATTTCCGTGCTTTTTGTACGGTAATGTTTCAGCCTTGTTTTCCAACATTTTGAATGCTGCAATTAATTTCTCCCTCGTCTCTTCAGGTAAGATGACATCATCCACAATTCCTCTTTCCGCAGCACGGTATGGATTGGCAAAAAGATCCGCATATTCTGCTTCTTTTTCTTTCCATTTTTCCTCCGGATTTGCAGCTTCAGCTATTTCGCGTTTGAAAATAATTTCAGCAGCGCCCTTTGCACCCATTACAGCAATTTCAGCTGTTGGCCATGCGTAATTCATGTCAGCCCCAATGTTTTTAGAATTCATAACGTCGAAAGCACCCCCGTATGCTTTACGCGTAATCACTGTAATTCGAGGTACGGTTGCTTCCGAAAAAGCATACAATAATTTTGCGCCATGCGTAATGATTCCTCGCCATTCCTGATCTGTTCCAGGTAAGAATCCAGGCACATCCTCAAAAACCAATAACGGAATATTAAATGAATCGCAGAAACGAACAAATCGGGCCCCCTTGCGAGATGCATCTATATCCAATACACCCGCCAAAGCAGCTGGTTGATTCGCTACAATACCAATAGATCTCCCTTCTAAACGCGCAAATCCTACAACAATATTTTTTGCAAAATCTTCTTGAACTTCTCTAAAACTATTGTCATCGATAACGCATTCTACTACTTTTCGAATGTCATACGGTACATTCACATTTTCAGGCAACACTGAACGAATGGCTTCTTTTTTTGAAGGATTGAAACTAAATTGGTTCGGTTGAGGTGCCATTTCACTGGCATTCTGAGGAAAATAAGTAACGAGATCACGTACCTTTTTCAAACATTCTACATCATTTGTAGCGGTAAAATGATTTACTCCCGATTTCTCAGCATGTGCTTTAGCACCTCCAAGCTCTTCCGAACTGACTTCTTCGTGTGTAACTGTTTTAACCACGTTTGGTCCTGTGACGAACATGTAAGAGGTTTCCTCCACCATGAAAATAAAATCTGTCAATGCAGGTGAATAAACTGCTCCCCCAGCACATGGTCCCATGATCACTGAAATCTGCGGTATCACACCAGACGCTCTTGTGTTGCGATAAAAAATATCCGCATAACCAGCCAAAGAAACAACACCTTCCTGTATTCTTGCTCCACCTGAATCATTTAATCCAATTACTGGAGCACCATTTTTCATCGCTAAATCCATAATGCGGCAGATCTTTGCAGCATGCGTTTCAGACAATGAGCCACCTAAAACAGTAAAATCTTGCGAAAAAACATAAATCAATCTTCCGTGAATCGTCCCAAATCCCGTCACAACTCCATCCCCAGCAAAGTGCTGCTTTTCGAGTCCAAATGTGGTTGCTCTGTGCTCAACGAATTGTCCAATTTCCTGAAAAGTACCTTCATCCAGAAGCAAAGTAATCCGCTCCCGTGCTGTCAATTTTCCTTGCTGATGTTGTTTATCAATGCGAGGCTGACCGCCGCCAAGCTTAGAGGCTTCTCGTTTTTCGATTAAGACTTTATCTCTACTCATTTTCTCAAGGTTCAACTATTCGAGCCAAATATACTTTTAAAAACAACTAATTCATCTGCCAATAATATGGATTAATGACTTTTTCGTTTAAATTTGTCCAAACTTAAAAAATCTATAAAATGAAAAAAATGATTAACCGTAGCCTGTTTCTACTTGCTGGATTGACTTTTGTTTTTGCTTCTTGTGGAAAATATGAAGATGGTCCAGGACTTTCTTTGCTAACTAAAAAGGCACGTCTTTCAGGAACTTGGGATCCAGTAGAATATGTTGATGGAACTGATGGTCAAGTAACAGCTGATTCTGACACTGACACATTCACACTAGACAAAGATGGAACGTATACTTATAATGACGGTTCAACAACGTATACTGGAACATGGCAGTTTGCAAATGACAAAGAGCAATTGCAGGCAACTGTCACTTATTCTTTGTTTGGACAAACTCAATCGATTACAACTACATCCATCATTACGCGCCTTACAAGCAAAGAACTTTGGATGAAAGATCCTGACACTGGAGATGTTTCTAAATGTGAGAAGAAATAATTTTACTTTTTCTTTTGTGAAGGCCGTCTAATTTAGATGGCCTTTTTTTATATCGCACCTTTCGCTTTTAACTCAATGTATTTATTGATTGTTTTAACACTCAATTCTGCAGGGGTGGTTAAAACAGTTTGAATACCATTTCTATTTAATTCCAGCGCAATGCGTTGTTGGATCGTCGACATGCGCTCTGCAACGACAGATTGAAACAATTCTTCTGTTGTTGCTATTGGCTTATTTGCCATTTCTTTCAAATCACTATTTTCAAAAAAGACAACTAGCAACAAATGTTGTTCATTCAATCGCCGAAGCATTGGCATATTTCGTCGCATCGCAACTTCTGTTTCAAACTGGGTAAAAAGTACCAACAGCGACCTAGTTTTAACAGTTCGACGTATTGTTTGAAAAAGCAACTCATAATTTGGCTCAAGGAAATGTGTCCGCTGATTGTAAAGTTCTTTCATTATTCTTCGCAATTGCCCAGCTTTTCTATCTGCAAGCAATTGTGAGCCAATCTTATCGGCAAAAGTCAACAACCCAGCTTTGTCTCCTTTTCTTAAGGCAATATTTGAAAAGACAAGTGTTGAATTGACAGCATAATCCAGAAGAGACATTTCCTCAAATCGGTTTTGCATACTGCGACTTTTATCAATAATACAAACGATATGTTGCGACTTTTCTTCTTGGTATTGATTTGTCATCAATTCGTTTTTTCGACTCGTTGCCTTCCAGTTGATACGTTTTATGTCATCCCCTTGGACATATGATTTTATTTGCTCGAACTCATTGGTATTGCCTAATCTCCTAATTTTTTTAATTCCAGTATTCAGCTTTTGTTGCTGAAAAACCAATAGCTCGTATTTACGCATTTGCAAAACGGATGGATACACCTCAACTCTGTGCTTTGCTTGAAAAATTATTCTTCTTTCAGTCAAACCCAATAAAGAGGACATCATCAAATATGCTTTGCCAAAATGATAATCACCTCGTTGCTTGGGGCAGAATGAATAGGTATAGCTGATTTCTTGAGAAGCAGAAATAAGTCCAGAAAACTGGATAGAACGGTCAGCTATTTCTGGCGGAAACGACTCATACAATTTCACAAAAACAGGCTGCTTTAAATCATTCTTTACAACCAAGTCAACTTGGTTCTGATCACCCAAATTCATACGAGCGGTTATTTTTCGCTCAAATCTCAAAGGTTTCTTGTGAAGAAAAAGTAAGAAGGCATCAATGATTGTCAAGCCTATTAGAACAAAAAGGGCTGTAAAAGCCAACAACCTCATCCACGGGAAAACATATGCAGTCACAAACAGCATAATGACTGTTGCGTATACCCAAAAGAATATTCGGCTTAAAAATATGGGCCCAATGAATCGCATTAACGCGGCACCTCTATCGACTGTATAATTTCTGAAACGATCTGTTCTGGCGTTGCGCCCTCCATCTCTGCCTCAGGTGTTAAGATAATTCTATGATTAAGAACAGGAGTTGCAACAAACTGAATGTCTTCGGGGGTAACAAAATCTCTTCCCTTTATAGCTGCTATCGCTTTTGAGGATTTAAGCATTGACAATGAGGCGCGCGGTGAACCACCCAAGTAGATCTTCCCATGATTCCTGGTTTTCAGCGTAATGGCTGCAATGTATTTCACCAAATTATCCTCAATTACAACATCCTCAACAGTTTTTTGTGCTCGGCGAATTTCTTCTGCATTCAACACTGCTTTAATTTGTGTTAGGTCCGGTGAGGAAAGATTGTTTTTATAGCGTTGCATAATTTCTTCCTCTTCATTAAGTTCAGGATAATGCACTTTTACTTTGAATAAAAAGCGATCAAGCTGTGCTTCCGGAAGGTTGTAGGTTCCTTCTTGCTCAATTGGATTCTGAGTAGCAACAACCAAAAATGGAAATTCCATATTGTAATGAACGCCATCGTATGTTATTTGTCGCTCCTCCATTACTTCAAAAAGGGCTGCCTGTGTTTTTGCAGGTGCACGATTGATTTCATCAATTAATACGATGTTTGAAAATACCGGACCCTTTTTAAAATTGAAGGTTGCTTCTTTCATGTTAAAAACACTCGTTCCAATAACATCCGAAGGCATAAGATCTGGAGTAAACTGAATTCTGCTGAAATCAATGCTGAGGGCTTTTGCTAATACTTTAGCTGAAAGTGTTTTAGCAACACCTGGAACACCCTCTAACAACAAGTGTCCATTCGAAAAAATGCCGGCAAGCATCAATTCTATCGCTTCATGTTGACCAATAACATATTGCGCCAACAGAGACCTTACTTCACTCACTTTGGTTGTCAACCAAATTTGTTCCGCTTTTGATCTTTCGAAACCAAATCCTTCCTGACCTGTATTGTTTAATTCATTAGACATATCCTTGGATTGGTTATCATTTATTTCTTCTGACATTATTTGTTGTATTTAAGGTAATTATTCACAAATCTCTCGAAATGAACTTGATCAAATCTACTGATTTCGCTCCATTTTATTTTCAATTTTTGGCCCTCTTTAAAATAGAATTGGAGGCTATTTTGATCATTTTCCACATTCAATAAATCCTTCCATAAATATTCTCTTTTATTCGCAAAAAGCGGATAATAAATGAGCGCTTTCGCCTGATACTGAAGGACAGGAAGGGAAAAACGGCGAATTGCTACAAAAATGATAACTGTCGCTATTGGCAGGCAAACAGCGCCCGTTCCGACACCTTTAGTCAACAACCAAAATCCAAAAAGAAAAACTAAAAGGCCACTGATCAATGCAATACTCGAAACCAACAATTCTCGTTTTATCGTACCTTCAAACTTGTTTATTCCATGTGAAAGTGTTCCTTGCTGAATACCCGCTGATGCTATGAATAATTTTATACGCCTGTTAACCTCAAATAGATAAGGCTCATCCACATTGATTTTCACGTTTGTTTCAAGCAATTGTAATAATTTATGAATTTCATGCGCAGGCACGTTGGCTTTTTTTGAAAGTGATTCAATTGCGCGCTCTCGATTGTTATCTTTCAAATTCAAATCGATGAAAAAATAACGCGTAATTAGGTCATAAAAATTCTTTTTTTGCAATTGAAGCAGGCCATGCGGGTTTTGTCTACTCATGAAAATTGAAGCAACTGTTCGAGAAAACTCAACAGAGGTGTTTCGTCTTTTCATTTTTAGTGGAATAATAGGACGCTGACGTTTAAACCTGAAAACAAAAAACAAAATACATCCAAAGAACGCAAGCAACATGGCTGTACGCAAGTTTGCATTACTAAACAAAAACTGCAAATAACTTTCATCTCTTACCTTGTCATCATCACTAAAATCATCATAATTTGGTTCTTCTTTTAAATGTGTAAGCTGTGCAAAATCAAGCCAATATGCATTTTTACATTTTGGAAATGCTTTTAATACGAATTTAGCATGTTGTGCACCATCCCACTTCAAAAGCTGATAATTCAGCAGTGTTTCGGGCATAGTGTGCAAGTAAATTTTTCCCTTTCCACGCTTAATAGCAATAAAATTAGGGTACTCACCTTCTTTTCCAATGGCTGAAAGCAGATTTAGTTTCTCCCCTATAATGGTAATTTCATCAAAAACGGGCCATTCACGTGTTATCGTATCGTTTTGAAAAACAGCATTGAAACTAAAGAATTTTTGTTTGTTATTTCGAAATGGAGCTATTTCATCCAACACATGTACGGTTGACTTTGATTCATATTCGTAAGTCATGGTAAAATATTCAAAGAACATATCAATGACATTTTGCGACATATGTTCACAACTCAAAAACAAGGTGTTTCCCAATTCAACCTTTTCGATCATATTCTGCAATTCTCTATCCTTAAGCGCAAAATTTTCACCAATAAAAAAGAATGTCGCATCCGAGTCAACAACTGAATCAATGGTTTGAGCATTAGTTATCGGATAAATCGCGCTTCGATCTGTTAATCGCTCACTCAAAAATTTACTAAACAAGAAAAGTCCTTTCGGCTCCAAATCCTTTAGCCCATATTTTTTTGACCAATCCGCAGAAACATAGGTGGGTTCAGCGGTTCGATTGTCAATACCAACATTTGTGAACAGCATAAGTAAAGCAACAAATGCTGCTAAACCACCAACAAGCAGAAGTTTGTACTTATTCGACATTTAACTTCGTTAATTGCTGGTAAAAAAAATGTAATGTTGGCTTTAATTCGCTGAAAACAGCCTGATTGATCTCATATTTTCCATACCAAACCAATTCATAGACACTAACACAGTTTGAAAAACTTTCAGACACGCTTTTCCCTGCCAATTCAAGCTGATAGTGATGGTTGGTTTTTTCTTTTTTCCAACGAATTAAATTCAAACGTATCAATTCTTTCAATATCGCAGTGAAATAAATACGGATTGCCTCACGGTATCGTTCTTCATCCATGGCTTTCTCTAACAAACGATCCAATTCACTTTGCGTAACTAATTCAGGATTCCACTCCAATTCTTCTGAAGTTAGGGGAGGATTTGTTCGCGACGATCTGTTCTTTAACCAAAAATAGAGAGCTGCAATAATAGCTGCAAACAAAAATATAAACAGCACTGTTTTCCAAAAATTTGGAGAGCTGTCAGACAAATCAACATCAGGCAACAAATCAGGCCCTTCATAGTCAGGCGCTTCAATATCTGGTAATTCTAAAGGCTCTGGTTTTTTAACCTGCGGGCCTTTGTCCAAGTCACCCGAACCAGTATGACCGTATCTTTTTAATCTATCCCGTTCGATCAAGGCATCATTGGTAGTGATTCCTGCACCCCCCTGATCTGTTGATCCCTCATAGGTGTTGTCGTACCATCTTATTGCGGCTGGACCATAATTTTCCCATTCTTGGGGTCCTTTGTACGTTTTGTCTTTGCGGTATTCAATAATTTCTTTTGCCACAGAGGATTCCTGAGCAAGTGAAAGACAGCTCAAAAGAAGGAAAAAACCTATTTGTAAATGTTTATTCAAAATCTTCCTTTGACTCTTTGTAAGGGTTTGTTTTACCAAATTTTAGAAATGCCTGTTTCAAAGATCTCGCTTCCTTTTTTTCTACTTCAGAAAAGTAACAAACCCCTGTAAGAACGGCAAAAAACGGTACCAAAAGGAATAGGAATGTCAGGTAAAAAATTTGTCTTATTATGTTGCCGTATACAACTGCATAATCAGAATATATTTCAATAAAACGCCTTGAATTTTCCACAAACATATCAAGTAAATCCTTCATTGCTGGTTTGTTCGTGTACTCATTGTGAATACTAAAAACCAAGGCAAATGGCTGTAATAACAAGCAAATAAAAAGTAAGGAGACCAATAGAGAAATGAACATGTTTCCGAAACTTCCTCTTCCAAAATGAAAGCCCTTTGATAGTTTATCCTTTACTGTTCCCGCTTCATAAAAAACAATTGTTGGACCAAGTAAACTGATCAGCGGAACAATCAAAAGTGCACCTAAGAGAAGATACCATGGTAAGCAAAAAACAACTATGTAGAGCAATAAATTAGACAACCAAACTAGTACAATTTTTTTTCTCGCAAAGAGAATAAAATCCAAATTTTTGGTCTCCCTATCTGAGGACAAAAATGTCCAAAATACAGAGAGAAAAACGAATGAGAAGACAAAAGTCCAAGATAAAGCAATTATAACATCGCGTATTGAAGCAAAATCAAACCCCAAGATCACTGTTAGTTGTCCCATCCAATCAAACCAATGCTCAATTTCCAAATCATCGATTCGGGAATAATCCTGAATTGCGACCAAAATCAACACGAATGGTAAAACAAAATAAATAATTGGTCGCATGAATTTTCCAAAATTCATACGATAGAATTGAAAGGAATCAAAAAGTATATCGCTTGTATTTCTCATTTTATAAAGTACCCACTCTTTCTTTTCCTTTCTGGTGAAAAGCTCTTCATCTTCTATCAAATGTGGGTATTTACGTGCAACCATAATTGGATAAATCACATAGACAAATAAGATCATCCCGAAAGAAAACGCAATGACAAGCCATTTCGACCAGTCCGGAAGCACATCATAGTTGTGAGTCACAAAACTTTCAAGGAAACCAGCTGCAATTATAAAAGGAACAAGACTCAACATGATTTTAAGTCCTCGTTTGGCTGATAATTGAAGCGCTTGTAACCTGCTGTAAGAGCCAGGAAACAGCAATCCGCTTCCAACTGTTATGCCGGCACCTCCAGCCAAGACAATAGAAGAGATTTCAAAAGCACCATGAATCCAAATCCCCAAAAAGCTAGTTAGTAAAAGCCCTTTTGTATAAAAGTAACTTTGAAAGGATCCCAACATGACACCATTAGAGAACAAAAGTAGATGCGTGCCGATTGTGAAAAAAAATCCGGCAAAAAATGTCAAAAAAGCAACTTTTAAATTGTTAGTCGTAATCATTATGAACATAGCTGTTTGATCATCAGATTCATACACTGCCAATGGATTTCCCTTTGTTATATTTTCAAGGGTCATCTCCACATATCCATCGCCTAAAACAATTCGAGGAAAGTCTGGATTAACAGAGGTGGTAACGGCACCAAGAATGGCATAAACCAAAAAAGCAATTAATGCAAAGAGTAGATTTTTCCTTGATCGGTAAATTTCGAGTGGAAGAGAAATTTGCCAAACTTGCAACAGATTTTTCAAGGGTTCGCCTTTCTGCTTATGTACGCCTGAAAAAACCTTTTGTGCTAACTGATTCAAATACACTTTTACCGTTCTTCTTTTGTAAAATGTTTGTGCATAACCTAAATCATTAGTGATATCCATATAGAGATCACTCAACTCCTCGGGATCTTCAGATTTTGAAGCATATAACTTCTCAAAGCGTTCCCACTTTTTCTGATTTTGTTCAATGAATTTGGTTTCTTTCATGCAGCGCTAGGTAAAAGTAACGAATACATTGAAAGGCGATAAAAAGACAGATAGAAATTATTTTCCAGCTTCTTTTTTTTGTGAAAACGGCTTCTTGCGGAAAGATTTCTTTTTTTGTTTGGGTGCAATTTTGAATTCTGGTCCGCTACCTAATACTTCAGGTAGATCTAGCCTTGGAATTTCTGCTTCTATCAATCGCTCAATCTGCACTAATTTCCGCATGTCTTTTTCATTTACTAAGGTAATGGCTTCACCTTTCGTGTTTGCTCGGGCCGTTCTACCAACCCTGTGCACATAGTCTTCTGCATCAAATGGAGTGTCAAAATTTATAACCAGGTTTATCTCTTTAATATCAATCCCTCTAGCCATCACATCCGTGGCTACCACAATGCGAATTCGTTTTGATCTAAAACCACGCAAAATTTCTTCACGTTGATCTTGCTGTAAATTGGAAGATACGCCATACGCTTTAAAGCCACTTTTCTTCAAAGAATAGACTATTTCATTCACCTTACTTTTGGATGACGTGAAAACAATAATACTATTGTATTCTGTTCGTTCAGCGAGAAGCTCAGCAATTAAAGGCACCTTTTGATTGTCAAATGCAAAATACACTGATTGTTTAACTCCTGCTGCTGGCTTAGACACTTCCAATGTAATTTCCTCCGGATTTGTTAGGATTTTTTTTGCGAGATCACGAATTTTTTGAGGCATTGTAGCACTAAACATCAAGGTTTGGCGCTCTTTAGGCAATTTTGCGATAATTCGAAGAATGTCATCCATGAATCCCATATCTAACATTTTATCTGCCTCATCCAGCACCAAGTGCTTCAATTTTGAGAAATCAACATAGCCTTGCGCAATGTGTGAAAGCAGTTTTCCCGGTGTGGCAACAACGATATCCATTCCTTCCTTCAACATGGATTTTTGTTCATCCCAATCCTTTCCCGAACCACCACCATACAATGCCATAGATCCTACAGAAACAAAATAGGATAACCCTTGTATTTCCTGATCAATTTGTGTAGCAAGTTCTCTTGTGGGGACAAGAACCAGCGTATTTATTGAAGTATCCTCCTTACCTGTAAGTTTGTGAAGTATTGGCAAAATAAAAGCGGCGGTTTTTCCAGTGCCTGTTTGTGCACATGCAATTAAATCGCGGTTTTCTAAAATACGTGGAATTGCTCTTTCTTGTATCGGTGTAGCTGTATGGAATCCCATGTGTTCAATTGCTTCTAGCAAGGATGGGTTCAGCCCTAATTCGTTAAATTTCATCTCACGCAAAGATACAGAGAAAAAGGATGGATAAAAAAATGTTCACCACAAGCGAACCTTGTCTGAGCATTACGATCAAATATTTTAAGCAATTTTGCAATGAAATGGAAATTTGGAAAACACTTATCGAGGGTTTGCGCGCAACCGACTTTTTAGAAGGCTTAGCTGTTTTCACGGCAGTTTTATACATCGTATTAATTTCTTTCAAGAAAACAATTGGTTGGTTGTTTGGAGCTATTAGCTCATTACTCTACATTTTCATTTGTTACATCAGCCAACTTTACATTGAAACTGGACTCCAACTGTTTTATTTGGTAATGGCTTTTTATGGCTGGTATATGTGGACTGAGGACTCCAAAGACAATGATTCTCCAATTATTAAATGGCCTGTGAAAAATCATCTTTTAAACATTCTTTTTAGCACCGTTCTCTTTCTTTTACTCGGATTTATTTTTGACAACTATACCAACCAAGCCAGTCCTTACGCTGATGCATTTGCAACGTCTTTCAGTTTGACAACAACCTATCTTGTTACGATCAAAGTTTTGGAAAACTGGATCTACTGGGTTATTGTGAATATTGTGGCAATGTATTTGTTTTGGAATAATTCATTAAGCCTCACTTCAATCATGTATTTTTCTTACACCATTGCGTCCATTTATGGCTATTTTAAGTGGCGTAAAATACTGAGAACCCAATGATTCGTATCGCTTTTACGGGACCAGAATCAAGCGGAAAAACAACTATTAGCAAGTTAGTTGCATCATACTTTAATGCAAAATGGGTTGAGGAATATGCTCGAGAATACCTACTTCAAAAAAATGGTAACTACAATTTAGAAGATTTAGACAAAATTGCATCCGGACAAATTGATAAATGGAAAGTCGAAAACTTCGAATTAGTGATTTGCGATACAGAAATGACGGTTTTAAAAATATGGTCGGAAGTAAAATACGAGAAGGTTAGCAAAGAAATATTGAAATATTACACTGAACAGCATTTCGATCATTATTTCTTATGCAAACCAGATATTCCATGGGAAGAAGATGCACTAAGAGAAAATCCATATGACCGTCATGAATTATTCGAACGATACAAAAATTACCTCAAAGGTTGTAAACGAGATTTTTCAATTCTTGAAGGAAGTATAGAAAACCGCGTTCATGATTGTGCTCAAAAAATAAATCAACTGATCAACGCATCAATTTAAATTATTTCACATTACTTTTGTGACGTCTCTAAGGGGTGCCATGATTGTTTCATGGCTGAGATTATACCCATTGAACCTGTCAGGATAATGCCTGCGAAGGGAAGATGATACAAATGCTAATTATTCACAATCAGAGAATTAGCCCCTTGTTCTTGTTAAATTTTAATTAAAATGAAAACAAGAATTTCAGTACTAAGTGTTTTTTTAATCATGGCTGGATCGTTGTATGCTCAGCATTCCGTTCAAGGAAAGGTGATTTCCTCTGATGGTAGTCCGGTGTCAGACGTGAGTGTGAGCATCTCAGAAACGTTTTACAAAACCAACAGCAATTCATCAGGCGAATTTGTCTTCAACAAACTCACCAACGGATCCTACAGGTTACAATTCAATCGACCAGGATTTGAAGAACATCTTGAAAATGTAATTGTAGCGGATAAGGATGTTAAACTGACCATTTTGATCAGTCGTTCGGCCGTAACCATGGAAGAGGTGCAGGTTTCAGCCGTTCGAGCATCAGATAAAACCCCGACGACCTATACGAATCTAAACGCCAAAGAGATCCGTCAACTGAATTTTGGTCAGGATTTGCCCTTCCTTTTGGATGGAACGCCATCCACAGTAGTTACCTCAGATGCTGGCGCAGGAATAGGGTATACAGGCATTCGTATTCGAGGCGTTGATCCCACCCGAACGAACGTCACTGTGAATGGAATCCCATTGAATGACAGCGAGTCACATGGCGTATTTTGGGTCAATATGCCCGATTTTGCCTCTTCTGCTGAGAACATTCAGGTACAGCGCGGAGTTGGGACCTCATCCAATGGCGCAGCAGCATTTGGCTCGAGCATCAACATCAAAACAGATAATATTCGGAAAACTGCTTATGCAGAGCTCGATAATTCCTTTGGCTCCTTCAATACCTTTCGAAATACCGTCAAGGCAGGAACGGGATTGATCGATGGAAAATTTACGCTCGATGCACGGCTATCAAGAATCAATTCGGATGGATTTATAGACCGCGCGTCTTCAGATTTGAAATCCTTTTACCTTTCAGGAGCAATCATTGGTAAAAATGCCGTTTTGAAAGCCAATGTTTTCAGTGGTGTAGAGAAAACCTATCAGGCATGGTACGGTATTCCTGGAGCAAAACTTTCTGGTGACCAGGATAGCCTGCTTTCGCATTTTTACAACAACTATTATCCTGGCGGACTTTATGAAACGCCACAAGATTCAGCAAATCTCTTCTCGAGTAAACCAAACACCTATAATTATTACTCATATGAAAATGAAACTGACAATTATCAACAAGACCACTATCAATTGCACTACACACAGACGCTGCATCCCAAATTAACGATGAACCTTTCAGGCCATCTCACACGAGGACGAGGTTACTACGAGCAATACCGACGCAACGAGGATTTTAGTTTTTATGGCCTCGACACACTATTTACAGGTTCAGACACCATAAGTACTACAGATGTGATAAGAAGAAGGTGGCTTGACAACATCTTTTACGGCTCCGTACTAACCTTTGATTACAAGGGCGCGAAAGGTCTTACGCTACTAGCAGGAAGCGCCTGGAATTATTATGATGGTGACCACTTCGGTGAGGTGATCTGGGCACGTAATGCATCGCAAAGCGAACTAGGTGATCGTTATTACACGAATTCATCACAGAAATTAGAGGTAAATGGTTTTGTTAAAATGAATTACCAATACAAGGCACTAAATTTGTTTACTGATTTACAATTGCGTCAAATTAATTACACCTATGAATCAGCAGTTGAATTCTTTACCAACGGTACTGCTAAAAAGAATTCTGTGGATTTCACATTTTTCAATCCAAAGGCCGGATTAATGTATGACCTCAATAATAAAAACAATCTTTACGCATCAGTGAGTGTTGCACACAGAGAGCCCGTGCGCGACGACTTTGTTCAGAGCTCCCAAAACAGTAGGCCAAAACCTGAAAGACTTGTAAATGTCGAATCCGGTTACAGATACCGCGGCAAACGATTTTTTCTGAATGCCAATTATTATTTGATGGAATACAAGGATCAACTGATCCTCACGGGTGAGATCAATGATGTTGGAGCTTACATACGAACCAACGTAGAAAGTAGCTATCGCACCGGATTGGAATTTGAATCAGGTTACAAGATCACTGAAAAGTGGCAGTTGGCGGGTAATGTTTCAATAAGCAGAAATAAGATCCGAAGTTTTAGGGAATATATTGATAACTATGACAACTACGACGCTAATGGTAATATGATACAGACTGTAATCGTACACAACAATACAGACATCGCGTTTTCTCCCAATTTTATTGGTTCGCTAACGGTTTCTTACCGTCCCTTGAAAGATCTGGAAATTGCCCTCATCAATAAGTATGTAGGCAAACAGTATCTGGATAACACGACCTCTGAATCGCGCTCGATAGCCGCTTATCACGTGACTAATATCCGAATGGGATATACTATTCGAACCAAAGGGTCCTGTGTAATTGAACTTGGCCTACTCGCAAATAACCTTCTTAACCAATCCTTTCAAAACAATGGATATACCTGGGGGTACATTTCTGGAGGGCAGCGAATTACGGAGAACTTTTATTATCCTCAGGCGGGAAGGAATTTCTTGCTTCGTTTAGCCATTCGGTTTTAGTGTTTGTAGGATATCTCAAAATAATAGTAAAGAAGAGTCGCGCAATGCGGCTCTTTTTATTTCCGGGATAGAATCCATTGTTCTGCAACCAAAGCTAACTCATCAACGAACTTCTCCCCAAACACTCTTTTAATTGGTTCTTGAAGAAATTTGTACACTGGCAGGTCTAGTTGCTCACCACAAGCACATGCAGGCGCACAAATTTCCCATTCTTCAAAAGTCAAGACTTTTTTATCGTGCAGTCTTTTTATTCGAATAGGATACAAATGACACGATTGCGGCTTATTAAAATCGATCTTACCGTCTCGGTATGCAGTTTCAATTGAGCATTTAGTAATCCCTTTCTCATCGAAATAAACAAAAGCACATTCAGCCCCATTGACCAACGTTGTTACGGGCTCATTTTCATCGTCCATATAGAAAACCCCAGATTCTTGAACAGCATTTTTACCCTCTTCCCGCATGAAGGGTTCAATTTTATCAAAATGATCTTCCAATAAATCAATTTCCTGCAATTGCAGTGGTGCTCCAGAATTACCTTCAATGCAACACGCTCCCTTACATGCATTTAAATCGCAAACAAATTTTCTTTCAAAAACCTGAGAGGAAACCAGTTGTTCACCCACTTCAATTAGCATCCATTTCGTTTTTTACAAAGTTGATAAAACGAGAGCTGAAATCAAAACGAAAGACTTAATTGAAAAATATTAGCCATATCAATCTATTGACGTTAGTCATCTTCTCTTTGGGTTCATAAAATCATAATCTTGGCTAAATCTTGCAAATTCAAAAAAGAGTTGTATATTTGTCACGTATTTGAGAAATAGCAAGAAAGAATGAGGGGACGAAAGTCCCCTCTTTTTATGACGCATGATTAGTAAGAAAAAGGTGTTGGAACTAGCGGATGAACGCATGAACGAGTTGAACAATGGCTTGTTTGTTGTTGATATCAGTATTTCTGCCTCAAATGTCATTCATTTGGAACTTGACAAATCGGATGGAAATGTTTCCATCAATGATTGCATGTCAGTTTCCAGGAATATCGAACATAATCTTGATCGTGAATCTGAAGATTTTGAATTGCACGTTTCATCAGCAGGATTGGATAAACCCTTCCGCGTTTTGGCACAATACATTAAAAACATCGGTCGTGAAGTGAAATTGGTCACAAACGACGGAAAGAAGCACGAAGGTCTTTTAACTGCCGCAACTGCGGAAGAGGTAACACTTGAAAAAAGTCGGATGGAAAAGATCGAGGGCAAAAAAAAGAAAGAACTTATTGTGGAGCAACTCGTGTTCCCGATGACGCAAATAAAAGAAACCAAAATTGTAATTTCATTTAAATAGGTAAACATGAATAGCCTTGAATTAGTTGATTCGTTTTCGGAATTCAAAGAATTGAAAAGCATCGACAAACAGACGATGCAACATGTGTTGGAAGATGTATTCCGTGCGATGTTGAAGAAAAAATTCAATACCGACGAGCACATTGACATCATTGTTAACATTGATAAAGGTGACGTTCAGATCTTCTTGAACAAAGAAATTGTGGACGACGGTGAAGTTGAAGATCCAAACACAGAAATCGCATACTCAGATGCAATCAAAATTGAACCTGATTTTGAAATTGGAGAAGAGGTAACAGAAGAGTTTAAGTTCGCTGATTTCGGTCGCCGTAACATTCTTTCTTTGCGTCAGAATTTGATTTCTCGCATCATGGAATTAGAGAAAGATCACTTGTATAAAAAATACAAGGAGCGTGTTGGTGAAATCGTTACTGGTGAGGTTTACCAAGTTTGGAAGAAAGAAATCATGGTGTTGGACGATGAAGGCAACGAGCTAATCTTGCCGAAATCGGAGCAAATTCCTTCTGATTACTTCAAGAAAGGTGAAGCAGTTCGAGCTGTCGTTGCAAAAGTTGACATGCGAAATAGCTCACCAGTAATTATCCTTTCTCGCACAGCGCCTGAATTCCTTGAGCGTTTGTTCGAATTAGAGGTTCCGGAAGTTTTCGATGGTCTAATTACGATTAAGCGCATTGTTCGTGAACCAGGAGAAAGAGCGAAAGTTGCGGTTGAATCATACGATGATAGGGTTGATCCAGTTGGAGCATGTGTTGGAATGAAAGGATCTCGTATTCATGGAATTGTACGTGAATTAAGAAACGAAAATATTGATGTTATTAACTATACAGGCAATTCTCAGTTGTTAATTCAGCGTGCTTTGTCTCCTGCGAAGATATCTTCTATTGAAATAAGCGAAGAAGATAAACGCGCAAAAGTTTTCTTAAAACCAGATCAAGTTTCACTTGCAATTGGTAAAGGTGGTCACAACATCAAATTGGCCGGAAAATTAAGCGGTTATGAATTGGATGTTTACCGAGAAGGTGAGGTAGATGTTGAAGATGTGGATCTTGAAGAATTTGCAGATGAAATCGATGGTTGGATCATCGACGAATTGAAAGCAATCGGATGTGACACGGCAAAATCTGTGCTTGAAATCAGTGTTGACGACCTTGTACAACGCACTGACCTTGAGCAAGAAACAATTGAAGAAGTATTCAGAATCCTGAGAGCAGAATTCGAATAAATAAAAGCACAAGATATCCTAAATTAAATAGAAGGAAGCGCAATAAATATGGCTGGAAAACCAATAAGATTAGGAAAAGCAGCTGGGGAGCTCAACGTTGGGATCTCCACGCTGATTGATTTCCTGCATTCTAAAGGCATCAAGATCGATACGAATCCCAACACAAAGTTGGAACCGGAGCATTATGATATTTTGCAAAAGGAATTCGCTGCAGATCAAAACTTAAAGGAACAGTCGAAATTTTCAACTGTAAAGAGAGAACGACGTGAGACTATCTCAATTCGCGATTCTAAAGGCGAAGTACCTGAGACTGCAGAAGAAGAGGAAGAAGACGTTGAACCAATCAACGTTGAAGAAATCAAGCGAATTGTTTCGGAAGAACCAAAAGCTGAGGAAACTCCAAAGGAACCAACGGTTGAAGAAGCTCCAAAAGAACCAGCGGTTGAAGAAGTAGTAGAAGAAAAGCCAAAACCTTCACGTGAGGGTGAAGTGCAGGTGCAAGTTGTCGGGAAAATTGATCTTGACAAACTAAACACAAAAACGAGACCCGATAAAAAAGTACCGGAACCGAAAGCTGAAAAAGTACCGGAACCGAAACAAGAGGTAAAGCCTGCTGAAAAACCTGAAGTGGTTGCTGAAAAACCAACTGAGCAAACACCTGAGCCTCCAAAAGAAATAGAAACAATTCGTGTTGAACGGAAAGTTTTGACAGGACCAACAGTTCTGGGAAGAATTGAACTACCAGTTGAAAAACCAAAAACATCAGGCGGCAAGCCAGGAGTTGATTCTAACGAGTCTAGAAAGAAACGTAAAAGAATTAAAAAAATTGATGTTAATACCACACCTAACACTGGAAACGATGCGGGTGGAGGAAATAAAAACTTCAAAAAAGGAGCTCCAAAAGTAGATAAACCTCAGGTTACTGAGCGAGATATACAAAAAGAGATCAAAGAAACACTTGCACGTTTATCAAATCAGGGTGGCAAGTCTAAAGCATCCAAAAACCGTCGTGCAAAACGAGATGACCGAGCGCACCGTCGTGAGCAAGAGCAGATGGCTGCTGAAATGGCAGAAGGTATTTTGAAGTTAACTGAGTTCGTAACAGTTTCAGAGTTGGCAGCAATGATGAATGTTTCGCCAACGCAAGTTATATCGGCATGTATGTCTTTAGGAATCTTTGCCTCTATTAACCAGCGTCTTGATGCAGAAACGATTCAGATTGTAGCAGATGAATTTGGCTTTGAAACCGAATTCGTTTCTGCAGAAGTGCAAGATGCAATTCCTGAAGTGGAAGACCGCGAAGAGGATTTGATTGCTCGTCCGCCAATTATCACGGTTATGGGACACGTTGATCATGGTAAGACATCCTTACTGGATAAAATAAGAAATGCGAATGTAACGGAGGGTGAAGCAGGAGGTATCACGCAGCACATTGGTGCCTATTCCGTGACATTGAAAGATGGACGTAAAATGACCTTCCTAGATACACCTGGTCACGAAGCCTTTACAGCGATGCGTGCTCGTGGTGCTCAAGTTACAGACGTAGCGATTATCATAGTCGCTGCTGATGATGATGTTATGCCTCAAACAAAAGAAGCAATTTCTCATGCACAGGCTGCAGGCGTACCAATGGTATTTGCAATCAACAAAATTGATAAACCGGGTGCAAATCCTGATAAGATCCGCGAACAACTCTCTGCTATGAACATTTTAGTAGAGGAGTGGGGTGGTAAATATCAATGTCAAGAAATTTCAGCAAAGAAAAACTTGAATATTGATGCCTTGTTGGATAAGGTATTACTAGAAGCAGAAATTTTAAATCTACGCGCAAATCCGAATAAAAATGCACACGGAAATGTAATCGAATCATCATTGGACAAAGGAAAAGGATATGTTACGAACATGTTGGTTACTGCGGGTACTATGCGTGTTGGAGATGTTGTCTTGGTTGGTCGAAATTATGGACGCGTGCGTGCCATGCATGATGAGCATGGTGTTTTGCTGAAAGAAGCTGGCCCATCACAACCAGTATCGGTATTGGGGATTAACGGCGCACCATCTGCAGGGGATACTTTCCATGTTATGGACGACGAAAAAGAGGCGAAAACAATATCGTCTAAAAGAGAACAATTATACCGTGAACAAGGTCTTAGAACTACCAAACATATTACATTGGATGAAATCGGTCGTCGTTTGGCGATTGGAGACTTTAAGGAATTAAATATCATTGTGAAAGGTGACGTGGACGGTTCAATCGAAGCATTATCCGATTCATTGTTGAGATTGTCAACTGAAGAGATTCAAATAAATATCGTACACAAAGGTGTAGGTGCAATCTCAGAGGCAGATGTAAACTTGGCATCAGCATCAGATGCAATCATTATAGGTTTCCAAGTTCGACCTTCTTTGGCCGCACGCAAGTTGGCGGAGAACGAACAAATTGATATCCGATTGTACTCTGTTATCTACAAAGCAATCGATGAGATTAAAGCTGCTATGGAAGGTATGTTGTCTCCAGATATTGAGGAAAAAGTTCTTGGTTCAGCTGAGGTACGCGAAACTTTCGATATAACGAAAGTAGGTACAATCGCTGGTTGTTTTGTATTGGATGGAATGATTAAACGTACTTCAAAGATACGTGTAATCCGAGATGGTATCGTAATCCACACAGGACTTCTTGGTTCTTTGAAACGCTTCAAAGACGATGTAAAAGAAGTTAAAAACAACTACGAATGTGGTTTAAACATTGATAAATTCAACGATATTAAAATTGGAGATATCATTGAGGCATTCGAAGAAGTTGAAGTAGCTAGAAAGCTCTAAATTTGTTTGATTTACTATTCAAAAAGCCCTCTTAGAGGGCTTTTTTGTTTAATTAACAGTTTAAGGCAGCATAAAATCAAAGGTTTCCTCAGATTTAGCTACCTTTGAAAAAAAAAATTCGGAAATGAATATGATGATTTTACAACTTCTTAGTGGAGGCCATATTATTTTGATCTTAGCAGTTGTGCTTTTATTGTTCGGTGGAAAGAAAATTCCTGAATTAATGAAAGGTCTGGGTCAGGGCGTTAAAGAATTCAAAGACGCTTCAAAATCTGATAAAGATCAAGCAACCGAACCAAAGCAAAATACTGAGGAGAAGAATTCTTAATTCCCATTTTCATGCATAAAACTTTTGCTGAAGTAAAATCTGCCCTTGCTTCAGGGTCTACGGTCGTAGATATTGTGAGGGGTTATCTGAATGCTATTCAGCAAACCAGTGATCTTAATGCTTTCTTGGAAGTTTTTGAAACTTCTGCCCTTGCTCAAGCTGAAATAGTTGATCAAAAAATTTCAGCCGGAACAGCCGGCCGTCTTGCAGGCATGGTAATAGGGATCAAAGACAACCTCTGTTATAAAAATCACAAAGTATCTGCTGCTTCTAAAATCCTTGAAGGATTTGAATCTTTGTATACAGCTACTGCGGTTCAAAGGCTCATCGATGAAGATGCCGTTATCATCGGGCGCTTAAATTGCGATGAATTCGCAATGGGAAGTAGCAATGAAAACTCTGCTTATGGTCCGGTTATAAATAATCTGAATAAATCGCTTGTACCGGGTGGTTCATCTGGTGGTTCTGCCGTAGCAGTTTCTGCGGGTCTGTGCACTGCGGCGTTAGGAAGTGACACGGGAGGTTCAATTCGCCAACCCGCTTCGTTTACGGGAACGTATGGCTTAAAGCCCACCTACGG